>Ga0070671_100001552_pt1 | contig 17296 bp, 14 predicted proteins | sample KBSS73metaG_FD_65341 | JGI IMG/M metagenome (GOLD analysis project Ga0070671, IMG submission 65341) | Switchgrass rhizosphere microbial communities from Kellogg Biological Station, Michigan, USA - KBS S7-3 metaG | ecosystem: Host-associated > Plants > Roots > Rhizosphere > Soil ...
ATCTCGGGCTGCCTCTTTTCCGCTGGATCTTGCACATCTTCCGGATGAATTAACGCATTGGTCATGCCGATCTCTTCGCCGTAGATTGTCAATGCTCCGGGAAGAGTGAACAGCAGCGTAGCTGCTATCGCGGCTTGTGAAAGACCGACTCTGGTCGCAATGCGTGCATCGTCATGATTTCCTAATACCCAATTTGGCGATGCTCCCTGCGGCAACATCGTCATATATTCGGAGATAACCTGCGCTACGGCTTGCGCGTTCCATGACATTGACCGTCCGCCGCCGAAGGCAAGGTTCAGGAATCTCTCGAAGAAACTCCTACTGCAGCAGGCCAGGCCAGTTCAGCACCATCTGAATATCGACATCTGCCGAAGAACTCTCGCGCGCGATGCCCAGGAAGCGCTGTCCATCGCGGCTCACCGCATAGTTCGCGTCGTAGTTCGTGTGCAGCTTCAGATTCGCATCGAAGAGCCGTTTCGGCTCCGCTGTCATCCGTCCATTAACCACAGCCATCTTCGCGGCCATCATGCTCCCGTCAGCGGCGACGTAGAACAACTCCTTTCCATCGCGTCGCCATCTCGGCTTGAAACCCCCAGTTGTCGAGACCCGAACTCGTTGCGATCCCCCGGGAAAGTCCATCACATAAATCTCCGGCTTTCCCGTCGGATTCGAAGAGAATGCCAGCCATCTCCCGTCCGGAGAGAAACTCGGCAGCATCCCTTCTTTCCCCGGAGCATCCATCGAGTGCCACTGCGGTCCGCCCTTGCCGCCACCCTTCATCTCCGTCCACACGGTCTCGGCATGGTAGTTTGCAATGAGCTCAGCCACCGCGAAGAGCCCATCGGGAGAGATCGCCCCGACGTGCGTGCGACGATCCACTCCCATCTCCATTAATACTTCCTCCGGTCCTCGTGGAGACACGCTACGCCGCCGCAGCAGCCCTGACCGTTCGTCATTGTAGTAGACCGTCTTGCTGTTTTCCGACCAGATTCGGTTCCGTGCCCTGAGTCGCGGACTGGCACGTTCATCCGGGCGGACAAGTTCTGCTCATCACCGAAGGCACCGGCTACTATCAGGAGCCGGCACGCATCGTTCACAAAGGAGATGTAATTAAATGCCCCCAGGCGTGGAGCATTGGCACGGCGCAACACGGGGAAGCATCTTTGCCTAAATCGCAGTTACACCGACTGCAAAGGGAAAGACGATCTGGTTAAAGCCCATCACCGAAGGACTATAACAGCGCGAAATAAAGCTCCATAGCAACCCAAACCGACGGTCATTTAGTATCTGCTGGTTTGGACAGGTTGCCACATTTCTGCGGAAAGTGTTCGACAAGACCGGGCATGTGTTCTCCCCCGGTCAGACCTAAAGCGACAGTCAATTGTCTTTCCGAAAAAGGACGAGTTTAAGAGGGATCAGCGGCGCTGGCTATGGGTCCCCCAATACGCAAACAGATCAATCGATGAGTCTAGCTTCCTTCATCTTTTCTTCCTCAATTGTGAGGTATATCGTGAACGGAATTTTTTGGTCAAGATGCTGTTCGATCTGCGCAAGCTGGTCTGTGCGAAGTAGTTTCTCAAGTCTCAGAGAGTAACGGAGGGCACGGTCAGTAATCTTTCCGCCACCGACGATGATCGTTTCCGCCGTGGTTCTGTCAGTAGTGACGAACGTTACGGCTGGATATTTGGCATCCGTCAAAATCGGGTTTACATCGATTATATAGTCGCGCTGCACAGTAGTTCTCCATAGATTCGTGCGATGCCTAGATGTTTTGCGGCTGACGTGAGCCGTGCTTAACGCCACCGTCCGCTTGGGATCGGATGTTGTTGTCGATCCCCTGTCATCCTACTTCGGCTTGAAGGGTCGTATTGAGTTCCCTTTGTAAAAGAACAAAACATCACGGCTTTCTATCAAACTTGAAAACCGACCGCGACTTGGTCAGACATCAGCGGTTCGACATCAACCTCGACCTGGAGAGTGTTTCCACCTCGGCCCAAGATCAGGCCGCGCAGAGGACTGACGTCGCCATAGTCCCTACCCCAAGCCAGGGTGACGTGGCCATCCGTGGGTGCAACATTGTTTGTGGGGTCCATATCAAGCCATCCTTCGTCACGACTATATGCGGAAATCCAAGCATGAGACGCGTCTGCCCCCACCATGCGAGGCTTGCCTGGTGGTGGATAAGTCCGTAGATAACCGCTCACATAACGAGCTGCCACATTGATTGAGCGCAGACATGCAATCTCCACATGCGCAAAATCCTGGCACACGCCGTGTCGCTTCAGGAAAACTTCCTCGGGCGGGGTGCGAACGGTAGTCGCTTTGGAATCAAAGCGGAAGTCTGCATAGATTCGCGAGGTAAGCTCCATCAGTGCTTCCCGCATAGGACGGCGCGTCGTGAAGGATTCGAGCGCATACGCTGCGAATTCTCGGTTGAGTCGCACTCGAGGCGATGCAAACTGAAACTGGTATGCTGCCAGACCCTCGTCACTACGATCCTGCGCGAGAGATCTGGCCGACTCTTCCCACGGAAGCGAAAGACTAGTCGCCGAGTTCGCCGGACTATCGATCTCAACCTGGCTCTTTGCCTCGACAATGAGCACTTTGTGCGGTTCTTCCACCGTAAAAAAAGAAAGGATATTGCCGAAGTAGTCGGTGCGTTCAGTCAGAGTGGACGGCGGGGGATCAATCGTTAGCTTATTTTGTACAAGCTTATTCCGCGAGAAGGAGCGAGGCTTTAGGCACGCCACATGTTCCCCGACAGAGACAGGGTAAGAGTAGCGATAGGTGGTCCGATGGCTGACGTTATACAGCATTTCAGTCAATCCCCATCGTGATCGGCAAAGTACGCGCGTGACTGAAATAGTGGCTGGAAAGATTGTTCGACCAGGAGGGAAGCAGATTCTCCAACCGAGCCAGAAACTGATCGACCTCTCCATATCCGTCCACGGGGTAAGAGCCTGACTTATTGATACGCTGTGTTATAGCCTGCAGGTCAATATCTCTCAACGAATTGACGGCGTCCTGTATGGCGCGTAGATCGGCCGAGAGATTTCGCGGCAACTTTGCGTAAAGTTCGGCTAGATGCTCCAGTTGAAAATCCAAAGACCGAGGGTTTTGTTCGTCCGCCATGAGAATGTCCAGCACCGCGAGTGGTTGCAAGTGCGTGTAATAACGCGTGCGGTAGGTCACGGTGCTGTCGGCAACTTCCAACAATCGCTCGAGATAAGCCCAATTTTCGACGGCCAATGGCTTGGTGACGTGACGCAATTCATGCGTCAGGTAAATTGCGCGCTCTACGCGACGTCCAAGGCTAAGAAAAAGCCAACCGGAACCGCGATTGATATTCTCCCGTTCCATCCCGGAAAACGCTGAAAGAAGCTCAAGGCATTTTGTGAGCATCGCGGTATAGCTCGTCAGGAACGTGCCTTTTTGGGCATTGAGCGAACCACGAAGCTGGCTTAGCAGCAACATCATGTCTCCGGAGAGGCGCTCTCTCACACTATCGCCGATCCGCGATACCTCAGCCAACGTTGCGCCCAAGCTGTCGGTTCGGTTCTGGTCAGTCAGTAAGGCAAGCAATTCTCTCCGCAGCGCATTGAAGCTAGGACGGCCGCGCTTGCCGTCAGCAAGTCGAGCAGAGCGTGTTCCGAGACAAGAAGCCAGACAAATAAGGCTTCCCAACTCTGCATCATCGGCGAGGTGGACCCTAGGGATAATGGAGCGAAGGATTCGTGCTTGGTTTTCAGCGCGCTCCACGTACCGGCCTAGCCAGAAAGCATTGTCGGCCACGCTGCTGGGTACTACCTGCGACGCGCGGCGCAACGGCACAAGTTCGTTGCGAGGCCGCAGCATGCTGAACGTATCGACCGGGCCATCTGAAAGTACCCACGCATCCTTGCTATGGCCTCCCCGTTGCATTGAAACTACCGAACCGCTCGCTTCGGCGACGCGCACCAATCCCCCCGGAAACGCCAGCCACCCGTCCCCGGTGTTCACCACATACGTACGCAAGACGACGCTGCGGGACTGCAGAGCTTCGTTTTCCCACACAGGCGCGGTCGAGAGTTGAACCTGTTCTTGCGCGACATATTCATGTGGACTGCAGCGTAGGCGCTCCATGAATTTTGCCCTGTCCGCAGCAGCCAGTTCTGAACCGAAGACTGGCTCCATTCCGGGCGAAGAGAACGCTGGCTTGACGACAACCGATTGCAAATTGTCAACGACCCAGTTCAGAGCGCTCTCCTGCCCGCACCACCACGTCGCGACCGACGGCAGTTTAAGATCGTCGCCAAGGAGATGTCTCGCAAGACCGGGTAGAAACGGCATGATGGCTGCTGATTCGACGACACCGCTGCCAAGTGCATTCGCTACCTTAACATTGCCGGCGACAACAGCTTCTACCAGACCAGAGACCCCCAGCAGTGAATCACCACGCAACTCCAAAGGATCACAGAAGTCATCGTCCACCCGACGCAAGATGACATCGACCTGCTCAAGACCGCCGACAGTCTTTATGAAGACGCGACGATCTCGAACCGTGAGGTCTGCTCCCTCCACGAGCGTAAAGCCGAGGTATTTCGCAAGGTAAGAATGCTCGAAGTAGGTCTCGTTGTGGGGACCAGGTGTTAGCAGGACAATCCGAGGGTTATTTCGTTCGGAGAGTTGCGCGAGCGCATCGCGCTGAGCACGAAAGAACGGCGCAAGCCGTTGTACGTTAGAGGTGCGAAAGAGTTCGGGGAGAAGTTCGGATACGATCATCCGATTTTCCAGTGCGTACCCACTCCCTGAAGGAGCCTGGGCGCGGTTGGCCAATACCCACCAGTTCCCGTCAGGAGATCGCGCAAGATCAATGGCCAGCATATGCAGATAACTTGCGCGAGGAACCTTGACACCAACCAATGGACGAAGAAATGCGGGATTGGCATAGAGCAGCGCGGCAGGGAGGAGTCCATCTTTTAGCAAGTTCTGCGAATTGTAAACATCTTCGAGAACGAGGTTTAGAAGTTGGGCTCGCTGGATGATACCGCCTTCGATGAACCGCCATTCCGCCTCGGGAATCAACAGTGGGACAAGATCGATCTTCCAAGGACGTTGAGCACCCAACGGATCGCCGTACATGTTGTACGTGATCCCATGCTCGCGGATCCGCTGTTCCGCTTGAGTCCAGCGAAAAGCCAACTCAGCAGGTCCGATAGATTGAAGGGATTGCATCAGGCCAGCCCAATGGGGGCGAGGCGTGATGCCATCTACGGATGACTCCTCGTATGCCCCGCCATAACGCAGTGGCGACTGGTAAAGATCTCCAATCATGGTTTCCCCGCGTCTGAAAAAAATAGAGCGCCGGCGCGAGACTCATCCACAGGCGCAGGCCACCGGAGGTCAAGCGTCATCGGAAAGATTGGATTAGTCTCCAGCGATGGCGTTGCGACGATACCATCCGGCGGAGTTGTAACGACGAACCGCCGCAAGCGACGTTGGTTGGCCTCGGCTGCGTCGGCGGGGCGACTGATATATAGACTCCCATCGGGCTGGCTTGCGTAGTAGGTGCAGCGACCCACGGAGCGGTTCTTCCAAATATCGATTAGGTCAAAGGTTAGAGGGGTATGGACCGGAATTGTCGGGTGCAACGCGGCGGACAATCTGCGTGCGCGATAGCGGATGCCGGCGAGCGCTTCGTGTGCTCCGGACGAATGGAGAGGTACCCTTCGGCCATTACAAGAAACAGCGTAGCACGACGCCATGGTAAGGCCGGTTACTTTCACCTGTATCCGTTCGAGCGAAGAATCCACACTCCGACCTGTACCGCCCGAGGTCGTTTCTTCCGCCAGCACATTCCACGGCTCCAGCGCCTGCCGCAGCTCGAGCCGAACGCCATCGGCTTCGATCCCCCCAATCTTCGGAAACCGGAATTCGAGGTGCGACGCGAACCATCTATCAACGAACGGATACCCAGCGCCGCGAAGGGAGTCGAGAACGTCAATAAAGTCGCGCTCGATAAAGTGCGGCAACATAAAGCGATCATGGAGCGTATCTCCCCAACGCAGCAGGCCTCCGGTGAAAGGTTCTTTCCAAAACAGAGCGACGAGCGCCCGAACGAGTAGGGTCTGCAGCAGGCCCATGCGATAGTGTGGTGGCATCTCAAAGGCGCGCAGTTCCAGCAACCCCAGCTGTACGCCCTGACCCGTCGGCGGGTATAGCTTATCTATGCAGAACTCGGCCCTATGACTGTTGCCGGTTACATCCACAAGGAGGTTGCGGAATAGACCGTCGACGATGTCGGGTGGACACTCGCCTTTGGGAAGATGACTAAACGCCACCTCCAGCTCGTATAGAGCATCAACCCGTGCTTCATCAACACGAGGGTATTGGCTTGTAGGCCCTATATACATGCCTGCAAAGAGGTAGGAAAGTGAAGGATGGTTCTGCCAAAAGGACACAAGACTGCGCAACACGTCCGGGCGGCGCAGAATGGGACTTTCTGCAAGGCTCGGACCGCCTAATGTGATGTGGCTGCCTCCCCCCGTTGCCTGATGAGTACCGTCATAGCCAAATTTGGCTGCGATCAGACGATGTTGCTGCGCTTCTTCCGCGAGCATTTCGTTAAGCGTTTCCAGCTCATCCCATTCCGACGTGGGGGGCATGTTGACCTCGAGCACACCCGGATCCGGTGTCAGGCTGAACACCTGTATCCGCGGATCCGTTGGAGCCGAATATCCCTCTATCCAAACCGGCCTTTGCAAATGCTGGCTCGTTTCTTCCACTGCCGCCACCAGGTCGAGGTAGTCTGCGAGCACAGATACATAGGGCAGAAAAACGTGGAGGCGGCCCTCACGAGCCTGGACGCAGAGCGACGGACGAATGAGCTCCGGTGCCGATGCCGCGTCCGCGGAGATAGGCGGTAGTGGGTCAGGCTCAGGGTCTTGGCGAAACATGTCCGGTCGCCTCGCCACCGCCGACGGCAATTTCACCTGGCCGCTCTCATCAATCTTGTAGGAGAGAGTATCCGGCGCGACCCAGGGCATCATCTCTACCGGGATGCGATACCCGATCGGCGACTCACCAACCGACAAGGTGAACTTCTCCGGCCGCTCGAACCATAGTTGACTAGACCAGGTGAGTTGGCCCCCCGGCTGACGTCGTCGCAACGGCAGAACGAATCCGGTCGGTTCTTCGTTCTCGGTGAGTGCCTCCATCGCCGGCAAAATGTTTTCCGGTTCAGCGCCAAGACGCCGGCTCAGCGCCTGCAAAAATGCATAAGCCTCAGCATTGCCATAGGCATCGTTCTTGCCTTCCAAAGCGAAGAGATCGCCGTTTTCCCAGACAGGAAGACCGTCCTTACGCGAGATGCAATGAAAAGCCCACCTAGGCAATCGCTCGCCCGGATACCATTTGCCTTGTCCAAAATGAAGCAGCCCACCCGGTGCTGTGCGCTGCCGGATGGAACGAAGAAGTGCCAACCCTGCGCTTCGCTTTTGCGGGCCGAGCGCCTCAAGATTCCATTGAGCGCTCTCAGGTTCATCGAGGCCGACAAAGGTTGGCTCGCCACCCATCGTGAGCCGCACATCTTGCGCTTTCAAGTCACGATCGACGTCATATGCCAGTTCTCGTATTTTATGCCAATCATGTTCGCTAAATGGTGAGGTCAGGCTCGGCGCCTGGTCCAGCCTGCGCACGGTGATCTCATAAGTAAATTCGACGCCTGCCCGTTCAACAGTACCGCCGATCGGCGCAGCATCACCCGGCTTGCTGCTGCAGGCCAAGGGAATGTGGCCTTCTGTGGTTAACAGGCCCGACGTCGGGTCCATCCCGACCCATCCCGCTCCGGGAAGATAGACCTCAGCCCAGGCATGGAGATCCACCGAGTCAGTCTTGCGCGCATCTTTTCCAGCAAGCGGTTCATTGCCCGCCAGCTGAATGAGGTATCCGGACACAAAGCGCGCGGCGATTCCCAGTTGACGGCAGACCTGTATCAGTAGCCAGCTTGAGTCTCGACAAGACCCCGTGCCCATCGACAGGGTCTGTTCGCAGGTTTGCACCCCATGCTCCAACCGCGGCGTATATGCGACGTGGTTACGTATCCGCTCGTTCAGACCGAGCAGCAGAGCGACGGTCGGCTGCGGGACACTAACGCTGTCGACGAACTGTGTGAGATAAAATCCCGCAGGCTCGACGGACAGAAATGGCTCGAGATTCCTCGCCACGTCATGCTTGTAAGTGAACGGCACCGTCTCGGCTTCAGGCTCGAGAAGAAACGCAAAAGGGTTCACCGGAATCATGTCCGCGACCAGATCAACCGTGACGGAAAATTCCGATGTTTTGCTGGGAAAGACGACCCGTACTACATGATTTGCCAACGGATCAAACTGCCATGAGCGAATGCCATCGGTCGGCTTGATATCTAACGAATAACTGACAATCGGCGTGCGACAATGCGGCGCTGGCCGCAGCCGGATCGTCTGCGGTCCTAAGGATACTGGATGCTCGTAATGATACCGAGATTCGTGGTGCACTGCTACTTTCGTTCCCATTCACCCTCATACGCTTCTTAGGTCACTCTCCCAAGTCAGTTGTGGCCGCCCTACGTGGTCGCGGCTTGCGTCTGAATAGGACTGGCTTGGCTGGAATTAGTTTGCGTTGGCATAATTGGGCCCGCGATTGCGTTGCCGCCATCGGGAAGTGGGACCCTGTTTCCTTCCGCATCTACCTCCCAGGAATCCACATAGAAGTAAGTCAGGTTCGTCGCGCCAAAGCTCGTTGTAATCGCCACGTCGGCCGCGTCTCTCCCTGTCGCCATCAGAATTCGCCCCAGACGCGAGTAATTATGGCGAGCATCCAGACTGATCCATTGCCCGTCGAGAAAGACTTGATACCAGGCGCTGAAGTCGCCCGCTCCGGTACTGGGCCTTCGAATGTCTCCGATATAACCCGTCACGTAGCGAGCCGGGATATTCTGGCAGCGGGAGAGCGCTATCGCCAGATGCTGGAAATCGCGGCACACTCCCACGCGTTCCGTGAAGACGTCCATCGCCGTCTTGGTTGGCCGGGCAGCGTTGTAGTTAAAGACCACCTTCTCATGAACCCAGTCGCGAATTGCCGTGGCCCGTGCCCAACCCGCTGGCATGGACCCGAACAGTTCACTAGCGATACCGCCAAACCGATCCACCTCGCAGTAACGGCTGGGTAGGAGGAACTGCAGCACCTCAGGCGGAAGGTCATCAATGGGTGCTTGTTTGGCGTCGGGATAACTCTTTTCGGGCTGATCGTCCGACTCAATCAAGTTTGTGCCAGAGAGTCGAAGGTGGCCGGTTGGAGCAACAAAGCGCGAGCATATGTTTCCGAACGAGTCGGTGTAGTCGCCCGGAGAGATGGCCATGCGAGGCTCCTCGCCAGCTATGGAGCTCGTCCCCAAGTGCTCAACAAGCAGTTCGTCGGCGGACCGAAGTTGCTTATCGAGCGACGGGTGTAGGTGCAGGAGAGCAACTACCACTGCGGGGCTTGGCAAATGGAACTGAATATCGAACGTGGATCGGATAAGCATAGACGCTGGACCTAATCTCCAAGTCGAAATTCCCCGGCGAGTTTCTAGTCTACTGCACGTGGTGCGAGTCCCATCGGTGGGCTTCCCCACGAAAAACCCGGCGCCACAAAGACCGCACAGCGCAATGGAGATAAAGACATACCTATTGGCCTGCCCTAGGTTGAGCTGTAACCAAAGGCGTTACTCAGGCTAAGAGCTGGGGCAAACGGAGCCATTCCTCGCCTCTTATGAGGTTTCTTCTTCCACCCTTTGACCTTGAGGAGTGTCATAAGATTGCGTGGGAGCGTTAACAGCTTCCATTTCATAGCGTATTCGAACAAGAGGCGAAGAAACGCTTTAACATGGAGTTTCGTCTTCTTGCTCGCTGGTGGCGGTGGTGCCGGGAATCGTACTCGGGCGATGATCTTACCCTTGCGATGCGGTTGGGGATGACGCGATCAGGGGACCGAGGGTATGGAACCGCTGACCCATTCCTCGAGAGCGAGGATGTCGCCAGCCACATCCTCGACGCGCTGGTCGCCCCACTTGTCGCGCCCCCGTCTCAAAAATGATTTGTACGTGGCGATCGAGTGCGGCCGGAGCTCGGAGTTTTCTTTTTCGCACTCGTGCTTGAACCGATCGCAAAGCCCCGCGACGGTGATGCCGGCGAGACGCTCGTTGATTTCCTTGAGGCGCTGGGATGCTTCTTTCCGGGCCGCCGCCTTGGACGTGAATTTTTTGACGGTGCCGAGAATTTCGAAGCGTTGGATCTCTCCGTCCATGTAGCGGAAGACCCAGACGTCAGGTCCGCGAGAGCGCGATTTGCGAAGGACACTGCCTTGTGAAAGCTGGTTCGTGTATGGGCAGCAGTTATATCTATCTTGCCCTCGATTTACCGATGTCCTAGTAAGTTGTTGAAATGGTGCGCCCGGAAGGACTCGAACCTCCGACCCTCTGGTTCGAAGCCAGATGCTCTATCCAGCTGAGCTACGGGCGCGGTGAAACGCTTGTCGCCGACTACTTTGTTGGTGCAGATGCTGCTGGTTCGATGACCGGCTCCGGCGTAATAAACATTGGCAACTTCTCAACGATATCTAGTCCTGCGCGGCGAAGCAACTGGTGGATCGTCGCCTCATTCAGGCGAGTGGCATCATACTCAATTCGCACGGTCTTGCCGGCTTCGTCGAATGCGATATGGCGAACCCCGTAGACCTCGCGGATTCTGGCCATCGCCAGCGCCGCTGCCTCGGTAGGAGGCACGCCGTACCGGTACAGAACATCAAGCTGTGTCATGGTTCGATAATACCAGCGGGGCCGCTGTTCGTTAGCGATTCACATTGTTTGGCTAGCCCAGCCACTTCGGGTTTGCCGCCGTGCCGTCGTAGCGAGCTGAGGTTTTGAAGAGTTCGAATCTGCCTTCGCTCGCGGCGTCGCGGGTTCGGGCGAGCAGGGCCGCAACCTGAGTGTCGTTGAGCGGCTTGAAGGTGCGAGCGGCGGTGAGTGCCTGCTCAAGGATGGCAGGGGAGTCGATGCCGGTGATAACGACGGAGACCGGCTGGGTGAGTCCGTAGTGCAGCGCCTCGAAGGGTTCTACCGTCTTCGACTGGAGGATAAAGGGATCGCCGAAGGTCTTCATTGCGAGGACGGCAATTCCTTGCTGCAAAGCGACCGGCATTACTTCCTTCGTGAAGGAACGAAAGTGCGCGTCCATTACGTTAATGGGCATCTGGACGGTGTCGAAGCGGAAGTTATGCATCTTCGCAATCTCAAGCATGCGCAGGTGCACGGCAGGGTCTTTGTGTCCAGTGAAGCCGATGTAGCGAATCTTACCGGCCTGGCGAGCAGCGATCGCCGCCTCAATGGAGCCACCCGCGCCGAAGATACGGTCGGGGTCTTCCATCCGAATGACTTCGTGGAACTGTACGAGGTCAATGACGTCAGTTTGGAGGCGGCCAAAGGATTGTTCCAATTGCTTATCGAATGATTCTTTTGTTCGGCCGTCCATTTTGGTCATAAGAAAGACCTTCTCACGGTAGCCGTCGCGCAGAGCTTTCCCCATGCGGACCTCGCTGAGGCCGTCGTTGTAGTCCCAACAATTGTCCATGAAGGTGATGCCAGAATCGATGGCCGAGCGAATGAGCTTGATGCTTGCTTCGGCGTCTGGGCCTTTACCGATGTGGTAGCCACCGAGGCCAATGGCGGAGACCCTTTCGCCGGTCTTGCCGAGTTCGCGGTAGATCATACCGGGGGCCTCGGGTCGCTTTGGGGATTGTGTGCTGGTTTGCCCGCTTTGGGCAAGTGCGTGGCCTGAGGCTGCTGCAACTCCCGCAACCGTGGCGGATTTGAGAAAGGCGCGCCGCTCCATGGATGCTTGGATGCGGCCGAGCCGTGATGCGGATGTGTATGGGCCAAGTGTGATGAGCTACACGGGTCGATGCAAAACCTGCTACGAGCCGTGAGCCATCCGGGCAATTAATGTGGCGGTGTACGCGGCGCCGAAGCCGTTATCGATGTTTACTACGGTGACATTGGGTGAGCAGGAGTTAAGCATGCCGAGGAGGGCGGCGGCTCCGTTGAAGGAAGCTCCGTACCCGACCGAGGTCGGTACGGCAATCACCGGGACGCCGACGAGGCCGCCTACGACGGAAGGGAGTGCACCCTCCATGCCGGCGCAGACGATGATCGCGTCGACGGATGCAAACTGTTCGCGCACGGCCAGCAAGCGATGGATGCCGGCGACACCTACATCGTAGAGGCGAGTGACGCGAGTGTTGAAAAGCTCTGCGGTGATGGCAGCCTCTTCGGCGACCGGGAGATCGCTGGTGCCGGCGCAGACGACGGCGATGTGGCCTCTCGGTTCGGAATGCGTGGATTGGCGGAGGGTGATGGCGCGAGCATGCGGGTGATGGACAGCGGCAGGAATAGCCTCGAGGACTGCGAGCGCGGTGGGTTGGTCGGCGCGGGTGGCAAGAACGTCGTGCCCTGCGGCTGCCATTCGAGTAAAAATCTCAGCGGTCTGCGCGGAAGATTTTCCCGCCGCGTAGATGACTTCGGGGAGCCCGGTACGTAGGGAGCGGTGATGGTCGATGCGTGCGTGGCTCAGGTCTTCAAAGGGGAGAGAGGCGAGGCGCTCGGAGGCGGCGACTGGGGAGAGGTCGCCGCGTTCTACGGCGGCGAGGAGTTCGAGGAGGGTGGTTTTGTTCATTGGTCCTATGCCTTGCTCGTGTGATATGCGGCGACGGCCGCCTGCTGGACGAGCTTGACTGGTACGTTATGTTGCGCAGCAGCGGCCCGGCAATCTTCGAACTCAGGGGCGGCGTTGAGAACTTCGCCGAAGCGCATGCCTAACTTGATGCGGATATCGCCGTAGGGGGTGGTCACGGTGGTGTGGGTGCGGTCGAGACAGGAGCGGCGTTCGTGGTGAATGCGGATGCCGAGGGTGCTGGTCTCACGGAGGAGGAGGTCTTCGAGGGTAGCTACATTAGCATCGTCTGCGAGGATCGTGAGAAGGGTGCCGAGACGTCCCTTCTTCATTTGCACGGCCGTTGACATTACGTCGAGTGCGCCGAGGGCGAGTGCTCGTTCCGTGACGTGGGCGAGGATCTGCGGGGAGAGATCATCGATGGCGGTCTCGAGGACGACGACGGTCTGTTGTTGGGTACCGGCCGATTCGCCGATCGAGAGACGGAGTACGTTGGGGAACCCCTTCGGGTTACGCGAACCGGCTCCATAGCCGATCTGTTGGACGCGCATGGCGGGTTGTGGGCCGAAGGTAGGTGTGAGGACACGGACGAGTGCGGCGCCGGTGGGAGTAACAAGCTCCTGCTGGGCGTGCGCGGAGTAGGTAGGGATGTCGCGGAGGAGATCGGCGGTTGCGGGCGCGGGGACGGGGAAGCGACCGTGGGCGCAGTCGACCATGCCGCCGCCGACGTTGAGCGGCGAGGAGTACCAGGCATCGACGCCTAGAGCGTGGATCCCGGCGCTTGCAGCGACGATGTCGACGATTGCATCGACGGCGCCTACTTCATGGAAGTGGATCTTCTCGATATCGACGTTGTGGATCTTGGCTTCGCTTGTCCCTAACAACTCGAAGGCGGTAATGGCGGTCAGCTTTACAGGTTCCGCAAGATTTGCGGACTGGATGAGCGAGCGAATGACAGAAAGTGAGCGTCCGTGGGTGTGATTATGATCGTGGTCACGCGCCTCGTTTGTATGTGAGTGTCCCGCCTTGTGCGTGTGGTCGTAGTGATGGTACGTGCGCGTATGAGAAGACGAGGAGTTGTGGATCTCAACGTCCCCCAAAGGTATGCCGTTCTCGAGCACTTGGATTTTGGTTGAGGAAATGCCGCTCCGATCGACCTTCTCAACTTTGAGAGAGGCGTCGAGATCGAGAGCGGCGACCGCGTGCTGAAGCACCTGGAGAGAAACTCCGGCATCGATGAGGGCTCCGAGGAGCATGTCACCGCTGATGCCGGCGAAACAATCGAGATAGGCCACGCGCATGGCCGTATTGTTTCATGGTCAAAATCATGGCCGCCACCGAGCCTCAGGATTCTTCTGGACAAGACTCAAACGGAGAGTAGAATTCGGGCCGATCTTCCGAATCATCCTGAGTTGTTGGCCACGCTGCGACCTGGTCCCGCGAACTACGGGCTCGCTGCGTGCTGGCAATTCTCGGTTTCAGACGAACTTAAACAGCCAAGGGGAGGCTTTCGATATGAAGAAGCTTACGGGGCTTTTAGCAGGTACTTGTATTTCAGTAATTGGTCTGGGAGTTGCGATGGCGCAGGAGGCTGTGGGGCCGCCCAAGGTACTGGTAATTCAGCGCGAGTACCTCAAGCCGGGGAGGGGTGGTTCAGTGCACGAACGCTCGGAAAGTGCCTTCGTGCACGCAATGACCGCTGCAAAGTGGCCAGTGCGATACATCGCGGTGGAAGCGATGTCTGGTCCTACGCGGGTATTGTTCCTGACGGGCTATCCGTCGTTTGCAGCGTGGGAGAAGGACGCTCAGGACGCGGCCAAGAACCCGACGCTGTCGGCCGCGATCGACAAGGCGATCATGTCAGACGGAGATCTGCTGACCTCATTCGACCAGGGAGCCTTTATGTTCCGCGAGGAGGGAAGTCTTCGCGCGGGTACGGCGGATGTCCCGCGGAGCCGCTATTTTGAGATATCGGTCTTCCATGTTCGGCCCGGGCATGGCAAGGAATGGGAAGAGCTAGTGAAGCTATACCACGATGGTTATGAGAAGGTGCCGAGTGCGAAGTGGGCTCTGTTTGAGAGCGTCTACGGCATGGATAACGGTGGCATGTTTCTGGTGTTCAACCCAATGAAGTCGCTGGCAGAGGTGGAAGAGGGGTACGCCGACCAAAAGAAATTTGTTGAAGCGATGGGTGAGGACAAGATGAAGAGACTCGGCGAACTGTCTGCGTCCTGCATCGAGTCAACACAGACGAATCTCTTCCGATTCAATCCAAAGATGAGCTATCCGGAGGAGTCCTGGATCAAGGCCGATCCTACTTTCTGGAAGCCGAAGATAACGGCGCCACCTGCGAAGCCGGCCCAGTAACAATGTCGCGGAGGCAGAAAAGCCCTGTTTCATCGCTGATGAGACGGGGCTTTGTCGTTGGGACGGTCAAGGCACAGCTGGAGTAATCGCGGTCGCCGGAAGGACGTCGTTCATCGAGCCCGAGCGATAGCCCTGAGTGTCGAGCGTGACGTAGAGGAAGCCGAGAGGCCGTAGCGCCGCGGTGATGCTATCGAGCATCTCGACACTTAGCGCGTGAGGTAGCTCGTTGCGGCCGATCTCGACTCGCGCCAGTTCACCATGATGGCGCACGCGAACCTGTCGAAAGCCGAGGATGTGTAACGCCTCTTCGGCCAGCTCGACTTGAGACAGATTCTCGCGGGTTACGGGCCGACCATACTCAATCCGTGAAGAAAGGCAGGCAGAAGCAGGCTTGTCCCACAACTCGAGATTCGCTTCACGCGCCAGCTGGCGAATCTCGGCCTTGGTAAGTTGTGCCGTTACCAGTGGTGCCAGCGCCCGGTGTTGCGATGCGGCCTGCTGGCCGGGGCGGAATTCGCCGCCGTCATCGAGGTTCATGCCATAGGCAAGATAGCGGAACCCTCGTACTACCTGCTCAGACTCCATGACAGTGAAGAGCTCGTCCTTGCAGTGAAAGCAGCGGCGTGAATCGTTGCGCTGGTAGTCAGGGTTTTCAATCTCGGCGGTGTGGATGATCTGAGATGGAATGTGGTGCAGCGTAGTAAATGCCAGCGCAGCTTCGAGCTCGGCACGGGGGAGCGAGGGTGAATCGGCGATGACGGCGAGCATGTTGTCACCGAGTGCCTGATACGCTACCCAAGCGAGAAAAGCAGAGTCGGTGCCGCCGGAGTAGGCGACCATGACGCTGCCGAGCTCGCGAAGCGTCGTATCAAGCAGAGCGCGTTTTGCCGCCAGGTCCATCACAGCGATTGTAGGCCAGTGTCGACGCAGCGTGCTTGAGGGTCAGCGACTAAGATCGCTCCAGATATCTGGGTCGACGGGGACACCAAGTCGCATGTTCTCTTCGCGTACGAGAAGAGTTTGCTCGCCGGGATAGCGAATCGGCTGCGTGGGATCGACCGGTTTTGCGTGCCGCAGATAGTCCAGAATTCCATCCGCAACACGGGAGAGCTCCTCGGCGGTGCCGAGATTAGAGGGATCCACGGCCAGGAAGACCTGTGACTGGCCGGCCTCACGAAGAGGCTCGAGTCCGAGCTGGTGTGTCGCAAGACCGCCGGAAAGCATCGCGCCGATCATATCGAGCACAAGTGCGAGACCGGAACCCTTCCAGTAGCCGATGGGCAGTGCGCGCTGCGAGGCCTCGATGGCACCGGCATCCTCGGTGAGATGTCCGGCGGAGTCGTAGCCTCCCGGGACGGGCAGTGGCTGGCCTCGTTTGGCGTACGAAGCGAGGGCGCCGTAGGAGAACTGGCTCATCGCCATGTCGAGAACGACGTGATGGCCGTTAGCACGAGGGACGGCGAGGATGAGGGGATTGTTGCCGATGCTCGGTGAGGTTGCGCCCCAGGCGGGAACATTGGGCAGCGTGTTAGACCAGCAGATCGCGAAGACGCCTTGTTCGGCTGCCTGCCAACCAAAGGCCCCGCCGCGCATCCAGTGATTGCTGTTGGCGAGCGCGACCGCTCCAATACCGCTAGTGCGGGCGAGCTCGATGGCGCGCTGCATGGATGAGCGGGCATTGAGATTGCCGATACCGCGGTGGCCATCCCAGCGCTCAATGCTGCCGAAGGCGGTGGTTAAGGTGGGTGTGGCGCTGACGTCGATGCTGCCATTTTCCACCATCGCCCGGAAGCGCGGGAAACGATTGAGGCCGTGCGAGTAGACGCCGTCGCGTGTGGTTTCGGCGAAGAGCCGCGCGCATAAATGAGCTCGATCAGGTGAGAGTCCGAGACGGCGCATGGCCTGTTCGAGAAGGGCACGAAGGTCTTCAAAAGGAACGCGAAGCATGGAAGATATTGTAGGCGTGGAGAGCGTTAGATCCAGCCTGCATCAATGACGTGGCTCTGACTGGTGATGGCAGCGCTGTCGTCCGCCGCGAGGAAGAGAATAAGGCGAGCAACCTCTTCAGGAAGTATGTGACGCTTGATGTGCTGAACAGAGGAGACGTAATGTTCGTACTCCGGCGACATGTAGAGGCGGCGCTGGCGCTCGGTGAGAATGGCGCCGGGTAGGACCGAATTGACGCGGATGTTGAAGGGGCCCAGCTC
>Ga0070671_100001557_pt1 | contig 17259 bp, 18 predicted proteins | sample KBSS73metaG_FD_65341 | JGI IMG/M metagenome (GOLD analysis project Ga0070671, IMG submission 65341) | Switchgrass rhizosphere microbial communities from Kellogg Biological Station, Michigan, USA - KBS S7-3 metaG | ecosystem: Host-associated > Plants > Roots > Rhizosphere > Soil ...
ACGGCGACGTCGGCGACCCGAGGCGGACCGCCCGAACCATCGACGACGAGCCCGTTCCGCACCACCAGCTCGTGCATGCATCCCCCTCGTTAATGCGTGTGCTTTATCGTAGCGAACCCAGCGGCTGGCGATCGCGCCACGGGAACGGGCAGCTGTCGTCTGGATGGGCGCAGCTCACGCTGCTCGTCGCGAGGAACGCTTGCTTGCTGCGGTCGTAGCGCCAGACATCGAACTGCGCCCCGCCGGTGGCACAGTCGGGATCGCAGATCCGGGTCATGGTGTCGAACTGCCCGTGCGTCGGTACGGACGGCGACGTGATGATGGTCGGATCGCCCGTGCGCACGGGATCGAACGGCACCCGGCGCCAGTCGCCGCTGTCCTTCGACACCACGGTCCAGGGCTCGAAGGACGCGGCCATCAAGCGGACGAAGACGTCGGGCTCGTCGTCGCCGGTCACCTCGCCGACGTAGAAGCGTCGCCCGTCGGCGTAGTCGTAGACGCCCGGCATCGGCACCGGCATCGACGCGACCTGGCGGGTGCCTTCGAAGACGTCGATCTCGCCCGTCGTGCCGCTGTTCTGCGTGGGGAACGAGCGGGTGACGATCGTTGCCGCACCCACTTCGGCGCGGCCCACTTCGTGGGCCATCGTCGGCGGACGCTCGACGGACGCGGTCGTTGTCGTCGTGGTCGCCGCGACGTGGTGTGAGCTCGAACCGCACGCGGCGAGCACGAGCAAGCCGGCGACGAGGGCGCCGCGGATCAGGCGACGACACCCTTCTCGCGGAGCTCGGCGATGCGGTCGCCGAGGCCGAGCTCGCGCAGCACCTCGTCGGTGTGCTCGCCGAGCGCGGGGGATCCCAGCTCGAGCGTCGCCGGCGTGGCGTGGAACTGCGCGGGGTGGCGGGGCAGGCGGGCCTGGCCGACGATGTGGTGGTCGTGGGTCTCGAACAGCCCGACGGCGATGGCGTGCTCGTCCTCGGTGAGCTCCTCGGGCGACAAGATCATGGCGAACGGCACGCGTTGCTCTTCGAACCGCTTCGTCGCCTCCGCCATCGTCATGTTGGCGGCGCGGGCGTAGCACATGTCGATGAGCGCCGAGCCGACGTCGCGGTGCTTGATGCGCTCCGCCACGGTCGCGACGCGCGGGTCGTCGTAGCCCTCGACGTCGAGCGCCTTGCACATGCCGGCGAAGTCGTGGTCCGACGTCGGCGTGACGATGCCCCAGCCGTCGTCGAAGCGGATGGGCCGGAAGCCGGCGACGAAGCTCGAGTTGAGCGAGTGGTCCGACTCGAGCAGCACCTCGTTGGCGGCCGAGTCGGCCCACAGGAACGACACGACAGCGTCCATCATCGACAGCTCGACGTGCTGGCCGCCGTGGCCGCGCTCCCGCGCGAACAGGGCGGCGGTGATCGCCTGCGTGGCGTACAGCGCGGTCACCTTGTCGGCCGCTGTCTGGCGCAGGAAGACCGGTGTGCCTTCGATCGGGTCGGCTTGGTTGGTGGCGAGGCCCGCGTACGCCTGGATCACCGTGTCGTACGCGCTGCGATCGCGGTACGGGCCGGTCGAACCGAAGCCTGACAGCGACGCGTAGACGATGTCGGGGTTGACGGCCTTGATGTCGTCGTAGCCGAGGCCGAGCTTCTCCATCACGCCGGGCCGGAAGTTCTGCAGGAACACGTCGCAGTCGGCCGCCAGGCGACGGATGATCTCGGCGCCCTCCGGCTGCTGCAGGTCGACGGCGATGCCGCGCTTGCCGCGGTTGCAGACGAGGTAGAGCGAGCTCATCCCGTTCACCGCGACGCCGACCCAGCGGCCGATGTCACCGATCCCAGGCCGCTCGACCTTGATGACGTCGGCACCCTGATCGGCCAGCAGCGCCGCCGCGTACGGGCCGGTGAGTGCGATCGACAGATCGAGCACCCGCACGCCGGCCATCGGCCCCGTCATTCGACGAACTCGGCATGGGTGCGCGCCCGACCGTGGGGACCGCTGTAGGCGAGGCCCCATCGCGGCGGCACCGCGAACTCGGGCACCTCGACAGCGGCGCGCGCCGTGAGCCACGAGTCGATCAGGGCGTCCTCGGCGGGGTAGTCGAACGGGTCGGTCAACACCATCTCCTCCGTGCCGCCGGGTTCGGGTGGGTTCTCGACCAACCAGCGCGCCGTGCGCCGCACGGCGTCGCGCGCCGGCACGACGTCGCGGTGGCCGAGCTGGTGGTGCAGCCGGGTGAGGTCGAGCACGCGGTGGGTGGGCAGCGGTTGGGCGAGCAACGGCCACGCCGGCACCGCGAGGTCGTAGGGCATGGAGACCAGCTCCAGGTCGGCGTCGAGCTCTCGGGCGACGAGCTCGGCCATCTGCCTCACGGTGAGCACCTCCTCGTCGGCCACGTTGAAGATCGTGCCGCGCGAACGGTCGGGATGTTCGATGCCGAGCACGACGGCCGCCGCGCAGTTCTCGGTGTAGCAGTGGTGGTGGAGCGTGAGCCCGTCGTCGGCGACGATCAGCCGGGTGCGACCGTCGAGGATGCGGCGCACCACCGACCACTCGCGCGGCACCGGCTGGTACGGGCCGTAGAGGTACGGGTAGCGGAAGTGGGTGGCGTCGGGGTGCGACGCGAACACCGCTTCCTCGGTGCGGACGATGCGGTAGCCCTTGTCGTCGACGGCGGGATCGGCGACCAGCTCGGCGTCCTCGCGCACGGGCACCGGCAGTCCGGCGGGGTCGAACTGCCACGCGTCGGTCCATCCTCGGTAGGCCGGTACCCCGCCGACCGACACGAAGTGGTCGCAACGGCCCTTGGTCACCTGCGCGACCATGCGCAGCCGGCCGTACATGGCGACGATGACGTCCCACGACGTGTCGCCGATCGCGTCCCGCAGGGACTCCTCGTCGAACGGGTCGGCGTGGAGGTGGACGAGGTCGGGCGGCGTCTCGGGCCGCTCGTGGGTGCCGCGGTGCAGGATCGTGACGTCGTGGCCGTGCTCGACGAGGCGGCGCACGATCGGCACGCCGCTCGGCCCCGTCCCGCCGATCATGAGGACCTTCATGACGTGGTCGATGCCTTCATGATGTGCTCGAGCCACCAGGCCGGCGCGTGCTCGGTGATGTTCGGGATGTTCGAGTAGTCGTGCCAGCGGCAGATCTTGCCGTCGCGCAGCTGCGTCACGGACACGAACGAGTGGTCGATCACCTCGCCGGTGTGGAAGATCCAGCGCTCGGTGTGCTCGGTCATGACGAGGTCGCCCTCGCCGATCATGTTGGTGCCGGGCAGGTGCTCGTAGCCCTCGAGCGGCTCGAGGCCGATCATCACCCGGGCCACCACACCATCGGGTCCGGTGCCGCCCGGTCCTGGCGTGCCGATGTCGGTGTAGTGGGCGTCGGGCGTCAGGAGGGCCTTCATGCCCTCCCAGTCACGTCGCGCCAGCGCGTCGAAGAAGCGCGTGACGACCTCTTTGTTGACCTCAGCTCCCATGCGGCGGGAGCTTAAGCGGCTCGCTTTACGAAGCGCTGCGGAGCCACGCGATCCGCTGGAAGCGGGTCAGGCGCTCGCCGTCCACGGCGTCGACGGCGACGAGGTGGCCGTCCCACGGGACCTCGACCGGCACGGCGGTCTCGCCGGCGTGCACGAACCCGATGGTCGTGCCGGCGGTGACGAGCCGTTCGGGGAGATCGGCCGGAGCGAAGATGCCCGCCGCCGGACTGACCACCATGCGCTCCAACGTGTCGAGGTGCTCGCCTTCCATGGACGAACGATGACAGGCCGAATTGTCCCAGTCGTGTCCTCGCGGTGAACGCGCCGTGGTCGTTGTCTGGCCAATTCCTGACCGCGATGCACCCCTATATAAAGTATTCGCATGACGGACGCCCTGATCCTGGCTGGTGCGCGTACCCCGATCGGTCGGTCGTACAAGGGTGTGATGGCCGGGGTCGACGCGTTCGCGCTGGCCGAGATCGCCGTCGAGGCCGCCATCGCCCGCTCGGGCGTGCCGGCCGCCGATCTCGACGACGTCGTGCTCGCCGAGTCGCTGCAGGGGGGCGGCGTCATCGCCCGCCACACCGCGGTGCGCCTGGGCCTGGGCCACGTGCCCGGGCTGGCCGACAACCGCCACTGCGCCGCCGGCCTGTCGGCCGTGCAGATCGCGTCGGCGAGCATCCTCGCCGGCATGGACACCGTGGTCGTCGCCGGCGGGACGGAGAGCTTGAGCACGTCGCCGAAGACGAGCAAGAACGACCAGGCGTGGATGTCGCCGTCGCACCCGGAGACGCCCGATGCGCCGGCGTGGGACATGTCGATCACCGTGGGCGAGAACTCGGCGCGCGAGGCGGGGCTCACCCGGCTCGAGATCGACGAGTGGGCGCTGCGCTCGCACCAGAACGCCGCCATGTCGTCGGACAAGGGTTGGTTCGACGCCGAGATCGTGCCCGTCCCGCTGCCCGGTGGGGGTGAGCTGTCGACCGACGAGCAGCCGCGCCGCGACACCTCGATCGAGCGCCTGTCGGCGCTGCCGCTGCTGCACCCCGAGATCGACGGTGCCGTCATCACCGCGGGCAATGCCGCCGGCTTGAACGACGCCGCGGCCGCCATGGTGATCGCGAGCGGCGACTACGTCGCGGCCCACGGCCTGCAGCCCATCGGGCGCGTGCGGTCGTGGGCATCCGTGGGCGTCGCGCCGGCCCGCACGGGCATGGCGCCCATCGACGCCATCCCGAAGGCGCTGCAGCGCGGCGGGTTCTCGCTCGGCGACATCGATCTGTTCGAGATCAACGAGGCCTTCTGCCCCGTCCCGCTGGCCGCCATCAAGGCGCTCGGTCTCGACCCCGAGCGCGTGAACGTCAACGGCAGCGGCTGCGGCCTCGGCCATCCGATCGCGGCCACGGGCGCGCGCATGGTGATCACGATGCTGCACGAGCTCGAGCGCCGCGGCGCCAGCCTCGGGTGCGTGTCGATGTGCGCCGGGGGCGGCATGGGCTCCGCGCTCGTCGTCGAACGTCTCTGAACGGAAGGGAACTGCGTTGACCGGCTTTCTCCAAGGCAAGAACGTCGTCGTCACCGGTGGGGGCGGTGGCATCGGGCGCGCGGTCGCGCTCCGCTGCGCCGCCGAAGGCGCCAACGTCGTCGTCGCCGACTACGGCGTCGCGATGGACGGCTCGTCGCCGTCGAGCGACGTGGCGAACGCGGTCGTCAAGGAGATCGAGGCGGAAGGCGGCACCGCCATCGCCATCGCCGGCGACGTGTCGCAGTTCGAGGTCGGCGCCGAGATCGTCAACACGTGCGTCGAGGCGTGGGGCTCGATCGACGGCGCCGTCTGCGTCGCCGGCAACCTGCGCGAGCGGATGCTGTTCAACATGTCCGAGGAGGAGTGGGACGCGGTCATCGACGTCCATCTCAAGGGGCACTTCAACATCTACCGGCACGCGTCGGCCGTCATGCGCAAGCAGGAGACCGGCGGTTCGCTCGTGGCGTTCATCTCCGCCGCGTTCGTGGGCTCCACCGCGCAGGCCAACTACTCGTCGGCGAAGGGCGGCATCACGTCGCTCAGCCGCTCGACGGCGCTGGCGCTGCACCGGTACGGCGTGCGGTCGAACTGCATCGCCCCGTCGGCGCGCACCCGCATGTCGGAGAACGTCCCGTTCGAGATCGAAGCCGGCACGCCCGAGTCGATCGCCCCGATGGCCGTCTACCTGCTGTCGGACCGCTCGAAGGACATCACCGGCCAGATCTACACGGTGATCGGGCCGCGCATCGCGGTCTGGAACCAGCCGGCCGAGCTCCGGTCCATGTTCGCCCCGGAGGGGGCCGACGAGTGGACGCCCGAGGGCATCGCCGAGTGGCTCCCGAAGACGATCAAGGTCGAGGAGCACCCGATGCTCGCCGACCTCGCCCGCCGTGAGGCCCAGCGCCTCGCCAAGGAGCAGGCGGGCGGCTGAACCGCGTTCGTGCGTAGTTCTGCGACCCCAGCGGGCGCAGAACTACGCAGCATCAGGGTTTGCGGGCGGCGAGCTGCTGCTGCACGCGGCGGACGGCATCGGCGAAGCCGGGGCGGTTCATCGACCACTGCTGGGCCTCGCCTTCGTGCGCCACCGCTTCGTGCGGGTCGGTAAGGCGCGTCGCCTCGACCAGGGTGCGCTTGGCGCGCGCCACGAGCTCGACGTCGCGGCTCGCGACGCGCGTGGCGAACCTCATCGCGAGCGGGAGCGCTTCGTCGTCGTCGACGCAGCGCCACGCGAGACCGGCGACGACGGCCTCCTCGCCGGTGAGCGCGTCGCCGCACAGCGACAGCGCGGCGGCACCCTGGTAGCCGACGCGGTGCAGCAGTCGCCAGAGGTGCCCGCCGCCCGGGTGGATGCCGACGTCGAGGAAGCGCGGGTCGAACTTCGCGCTGCGCCCGGCGACGACGACGTCGCACACGAGCGGCAGGTTCACACCGGCACCGATGGCCGGCGCGGCCACCACGCAGATCGTCGGCACCGGCGCGTCGGCGAGGGTCGTGAAGGCGCGGTAGATGTCCGACAACGGCGCCTTCGGTTCGATCAGATCCTCGAGCACGCCACCGCTGCAGAACACCGGCGGCTCGGCCGTGAGCACGATCGCCCGGGCGCCGGCGGCCATCGCCGCGTCGACCGAGGACACGATCTCGCGCGCCGTGTCGTGGCTGATCGCGTTGCGGCGCGCGGGATCGTCGAGGTGGATGCGGCCGATGCCGTCGACGACGTCGGCGCGGACCAACGTCATACGCGTCCCTCGGTGCGCAGGTCCTCCGGGACCCAGCTCGGGTTGCGGCGCTCCTTGAACGCGAGGAACCCCTCGGTGAACTCGTCCTCCATGAGGAGCGACGCGTTCATCGTCATGCGGTCCTGCAAGCCGTACTTCTCGTTGATCTCTCGCTTGACGGCCATGCGCGCCCGTGGCGCACCCTGCGCGATGCGCTTCGCCAGTGCGATGGCCTGGTCGAGCTCCTCGCCCGGCGGGCACAGGCGGGTGACGAGGCCCCACTCGAGGCCCTCCTGCGCGCTCAGTACCCGACCGGTGAGCATCATGTCGCGCGCTCGGCCGACGCCGACCTGACCCGGCAGGTACGTGGAGTAGCCCGTGTCGGCGATGCCTCGGAAGACCTCCGGCGCCTGGAAGGTGGCGTTCGTGCTCGCGACCGAGACGTCGGACAGCATGGCGATGATCAGGCCGCCGCCGAAGCAGATGCCGTTCACGGCGGACACCACCGGCTTGGGTGAGTGGCGGATGGCCTCGAACGGCGGTGCCTCGTTGTGGAGGTACTTGCCGATGTCGAGCCACTCGTCCTCGTCCTCGGCGCTCAGGTCGCCGCCGGGGATGAACACGTCGCCCACGCCGGTGATCACCAGTGCCGCCAGCTCGGGGGAGCGGTTCACGTGATCGACCGCGTAGCGCAGGGCGTAGTACATCGTCGCCGTGAGCGCGTTGCGCTTGTGGGGCCGGTCGACGGTGGCGATGCCGATCGAGCCGCGGCGCTCGAAGCGCACGAACCTGGTGCCGAGCCAGTCGCCGTCCGGCGGCGGGGTGGCGCTCATGTCATCGTCCTCCGAAGTCGGGGTCACGCTTGTCCTTGGCGGCCCGGCCGTACTCCTTGAAGTCGTCCGACCGGCTCGACAGCTCCATGGCGAACGACTCGTCCACCAGGTGCCGCTCGATGTCGGCGGTCAGGCCGCGCTGGATCATGAGCTTGCTGAGGCCGACGGCGACCGTGGGCGCCTTCGCCAGGCGACCGACGAGCTCGGCACCGGTGGCGGCGAGGTCGCCGGCCGGCACGGCGCGGTGCACCAGGCCCCACGCCGCGGCATCGGCACCCGACACCTTGGTCCCGAGCATCAGCATCTCCTTGGCGCGCGCCACGCCGGCGAGCCGGGGGATCAGCCAGGAGCCCCCGCTGTCGGGCGTGAACGCGAACGACGTGAACGGCGCCCACAAGCGGGCGTCGTCGGCCACGATCGTGAAGTCGGACGCCAGCGCCAGGTTGAGGCCGAGCCCGATGACCCACCCGTGGGCGAGGCACACGATCGGCACCTGCGTCTGGAGCATCGTGGGGATCAAGCGGTTCACCTGGGACGCCATGCGCCGGGAGATCGAACCGACCCGAGGCTTCACGTCGCCGGTCGTGCGCGTCGACAGGTCGAAGCCGGCGCAGAAGTGGTCACCCTCGCCGGTCAGCTCGATCACGCGGACCGCCTCGTCGGAGCCCGCCGCGTCGATGGTGTCGGTCAGGGCCCACACGATCTCGTCGGTGAGGCTGTTGCGCTTCTCGGGCCGATCGAGGCGCAGGCGCAGGACCGGCCCGTCGTGGACGATCCGCAGCCCGGACGGCGCGTCGGGGTAGGGCTTCACCCCTGTTCCATCGCCGCGAAGCGATCGACGAGCCCGGCGAGGGCCTGCTCGCAGCTCGTCGCGCCGCCGGGCGGCTCGGGCAGTCGGACCTCGCCGTGCTCGCGCGAGGGCAGCAGGATCGTGGCGTGCCCGGGCGTCGTGCGCTCGCCCCGCTGGTTCTCGCCCCACACGTCGAGGTCGACGGCCGGCCGGTCCCCCTCGGCGAGGTACTTGCGGGTGACGGTGCCGCGCATCCAGTGCGTGTCGCCCACGTAGTTGAACTTGCGGAACTGGCAATCGAGCTTCCAGAGCCAGGCGTCGTCGCCCATCCAGTCGGTGCACAGGTGGATGAGCCACGTCTCGCGCATGCGCCCGTAGTCGTAGGTCGTCGGGTTGCCGGCGCGGCGGGCCCACTCGGGGTCCCAGTGGACCCGCTGGAGCACGTCCCAGATGTTGAGGTCGTCCTTCTTCGAGAACTTCGGCATGCGCTGGCGCTGCTTCCACCCGAGGCGCAGGGCGGCGACGCCGTAGATGCCCATGCCCATCCCCGTATGCCACACGACCATGTCGGTGACGCGCAACGGGCCCTTGACGATCGGGCCGACCTCGTCGCCTTCCTCGACGTCCTCCCAGAATCGGGGGACCTCGCCGCGCCGGCGGGCTTCCTCGGAGGCGTAGGCCTCGTCGATCGCCGCGATCTCGTCGTCGGTGTAGGGCGCCGGCTCGACGGCCGCGTACTTCTTCTTCTCCTGCGCCTTCTCGCGCTCGGCGCGGATCATCAGCCGGTACTGGCCGGACAGCACGGGCCCGTCGACCGCGGCGAAGACCTCGCCCTCCCACTCGTGCACGGCCCGTCCGGCGAACTCGCTCTGCTTGTCGTGCACGCCCACGAGGGCGTTGCGACGCGTGACGCGGGTGTTGGGGCGCAGCGGGTTCCACCACTCGCGGAACGAGCCCGAGTAGAAGGCGTGGACGCCGCGCAGCGGGTCGCCCTTGAGGAGCGCCTTGGTGTCGGGGTCGAGCGACGTGACCTCGTCCTCGCCGATGAGCGTGTCGCCGCCGACCAGGTGCGGCGAGGCGATGGGCCCGCCCCAGCGGGTCTTCTCCCCGTAGGCGGGGTCGCACCACAAGGGGTTGTCGTCGCCGTAGGCCTCGGCCACGTGGCGGAAGGCGTCTTCATTGGGCACGAGGAAGCGCGGCGGGAGCGTGTGGGGGTGCGCGATCCCGATCCGTCGGCGGAGCTGGGCGACGCCCTCGTCGGTAATGGCATCGGACATGTCGTATAACGTATACGTCCGTGTCTGTGACCCACCGGCTCACGATCACGAGGGATTCGAGCGACTCCGATGTCCTCGCCGCGGTCAAGGAATGGGTCGAGGACAACGTCCCGAAGGCGTGGCGCGAGGCCGCTCCGGGCGGTCGCGCCGCCATCCGCAAGGTGCGCCCGATCGCCGACTACGAGGCCTGGTACCCGACGTTCGCCGACAGCGGACTGGCCGTCGCGACGTGGCCGGTCGAGTACCTCGGCCTCGACCTGAGCCGCGAGCAGGCGCAGCTCGCCGAGTCCGTGCTCGCCCCCTACAACCTGGGCCGGCTGAACCCGCTCGGGCTCAACTCGGCGGCCCCGGCGCTGTTCGCCCACGGCACCGAGGACCAGCGCCGGCGGTTCCTGCCCCCGCTCGTGCGCAACGACGAGAAGTGGTGCCAGCTGCTGTCGGAACCCGGCGCCGGGTCCGACCTTGCCTCGCTCGCCATGAAGGCCGTGCGCGACGGCGACGAGTGGGTGCTCAACGGCCAGAAGGTCTGGACCACGTGGGCGCACTTCAGCGACTTCGCCGTGTGCCTCACGCGCACCGACCCGTCGGTGCCGAAGCGCCAGGGTCTCACGTACTTCATCGTCGACCTCCACGCACCCGGCGTCGACGTGCGGGCGCTGCGCCACATGGGCGGCGAGGTCGAGTTCAACGAGGTGTTCCTCGACGACGTGCGGGTGCCCGACACGTACCGCATCGGCGCGGTGGGCGACGGCTGGCGGGTGGCCAACTCGTCGCTCTCGGGCGAGCGCCAGATGGTGTCCGGGGGCGGCGGTGGCCTGCGCATCGGCGGCTCCGGGGTCGACCGGCTCGTGCGCACGGCGAAGGAGCTCGGCCACGACGGCGATCCGGTCGTGCGTCAGCGGCTCATGTCGCTGTACTCCGAGGAGAAGATCCGCGTCTGGACGAACATGCGCGTGCGCGCCACCGTCGAGGCGGGCGGCACGCCCGGGCCGGCGGCATCGATCGGCAAGGTGCACCAGGCATCCTTGAACCAGCGCATCCAGCTTCTCGCCGCCGACCTGCTCGGCGCGGGGGCCACCGCGTGGAGCGGCGACATGCCGTTCGAGGTCGAAGGCATGCTCCGGAGCCGCGCCAACACCATCGAGGGCGGCACGTCGGAGGTCAACAAGAACATCCTCGGCGAGCGGGTCCTGGGCCTGCCGCGCGAGCCCGATCCGTGGGCCGACAAGCCCTGGGAAGAGGTACCAAGGTCATGAATGGCGGCTACGACACGTTGATCGTCGAGCGGCAGGGCCCCGTCGGCTGGCTCATCAACAACCGGCCCGACCAGCTCAACGCGATGACGGCGCACATGCGCGACGAGTTCGCCGACGCGTGGGTCGAGCTCGACAAGGACCCCGACGTGCGCGTGATCGTGCACACCGGCAACGGCCGGGCGTTCCAGACCGGCGTCGACGTGCAGGAGATCGCCAGCGACGGCATGGGGATGCAGCGCTATCGCGAGAGCGTCGAGAACTTCGACCTGCACTTCACGGCGTGGCACCAGCAGGTGTGGAAGCCCGTCATCACCGCGGTGAACGGCATCTGCTGTGGTGGTGGCTTCCACTGGGTGGCCGACGCCGACATCGTGATCGCGGCCAGCGACGCGCAGTTCTTCGACCCCCACGTGTCCGTCGGCCAGGTCGTGGCCATCGAGGCCATCGGGCTCATCCGCAAGATGCCGGTCGAGTCGGTCATGCGCATGGCGTTCATGGGCAAGTTCGAGCGGATGGGTGCGGAGCGCGCCTACGAGCTCGGCATGATCTCCGAGATCGTCGACCCGCCGGAGAAGCTGCGCGAGCGCGCCCAGGAGCTGGCCGAGACGATCGCCAAGAACTCGCCGGCGGCCATGGCGGCCACCAAGAAGGCGCTGTGGGCGGCGCTCGAGTACGGCCTCACCGACGCGTGCAAGGTCGGCGCCCAGCACCTTGCCGGCCTGTGGGGCCATCCCGACCAGGACGAGGGGCCGCGGGCGTTCGCCGAGAAGCGCGAGCCCGACTGGGCGCCCTATCCGTGACCCTCGCGGCGCTGCTGCTCGACCACCCGTTCGCCGACGACGAAGGGTTGCTGCACACCCTCGACCGGTCGGTGACGGCCGGCGAGGCGAAGGCGGCGGCGCGGGCGATCGCGTCGTCGCTCGTCGACGCGGGCGTCGAGCCCGGGCAGGCGGTGGCGGTGCAGTTGCCGAACGGGCCCGAGCTGGTCGAGACGCTCGTCGGCGTGTGGCTCGCAGGCGCCGTCTTCGTGCCCGTCAACCCCCGCTACCCGCAGCACGAGGTCGACGAGATCATCGCCGGCTCGTTGCCGGCGGCCCTCGTCACCGAGTCCGGGATCACGGCGCTCGACGGGCCGAAGCGCTACGAGGACGACGTCGCCTTCGTGATGTGGACGTCGGGCACCACCGGGCGCCCGAAGCCCATCCTGCACACGCACACCGCGTACCTCGAGCTGCTCGACCGCGTCCTCGGCCCGCTGCGCGGCGGCGGTGGTCGCGATGTGGCCAAGCGGCCGACGCCGAACCTCATCCCCGTGTCGATGGCGCTCAACGCCGGCCTGTACAACTCGCTGTTCGGTCTCCGCGCCGGCGCCGCCCTCGTGATCATGGACCGGTTCGAGCCCGCCGCGTTCGCCGAGCTCGTGCGGCGCTTCGAGATCCGCTCGACCGTGCTGCCGCCGGCCGCCATGTCGATGCTCACCGATGCCGACGACGTCACCGACCTCGGTCCCCTGAAGTACGTGCGCTCGATCACCGCCCCGCTGTCGCCGCTGCAGGCGCAGCGCTTCGCCGCCAAGTTCCCCGTCCACGTGCTCAACGGCTACGGGCAGGTGGAGATCGGCGAGGTGATCGGGTGGACGGCGGCCGACGCCAAGGAGCACCCCGAGAAGGTCGGCGCCGTCGGCAAGCCGCACCCGGGCGTGGAGATCAGGGTCGACGCCGACGCGCACCTGCTGGTGAAGCCGCCGAACACCGCGGTGGGCATCGCCGAGCGCCTCGATGCCGATGGCTTCCTCGACACCGGTGACCTGGCCCGCGTCGACGACGACGGCTTCGTGTGGATCGAAGGGCGCGCCAGCGACCTGATCATCCGCGGCGGCAACAAGGTGTTCCCCGAAGCGGTCGAGGAGGTGCTGCGGCTCTCGCCGGCGGTCGACGAGGTGGCCGTCGTCGGCGTTCCGGACGAGCGCCTGGGCGAGGTGCCGGTCGCGTTCGTCGTCGGTCGGCCGGTGCCGGACGACGAGCTCGTCACCCTCTGCCGCGAGCACCTCGTGCCGTACAAGACCCCGGTGGCGTTCCACTGGGTCGACGCCCTGCCGCGCAGCGAGGTCGGCAAGGTCCTGCGCCGGCAGCTCATCGAGTCCGTCGGTTCATGAGGGGCGTCCTCGCCGGCAAGGTCGCGATCGTCACGGGCGCCGGGTCGGGGATCGGCCGGGCGACCGCGCTGCGCTTCCTCGCCGAAGATGCGCGCGTCGTCGCCAACGACATCGATCGCGACTCGTTGTCGTCGCTCGACACGGTCACGTGCGCCGGAGACATCGGGGACGAGACCTTCGTGCAGTCGCTCGTGGCGCGTGCCGTCGACGAGTTCGGCCGCCTCGACGTGATGCACAACAACGCGGGCTACGGGAAGCCCGGTGAGGTGCTCGACACCGACGAATCGATGTTCGAGGAGCTCCTGCGCGTCAACCTGCTCGGGGTGCAGTTCGGCATGCGCGCCGCGCTCACGGTCATGACCGAGCAGGGGAGCGGCTCCATCATCAACACCGCGTCCAACGCCGGGCTCGGCGCGGCGCGAAACCGAGCGGCGTACGGCGCGACGAAGGCCGCGGTGATCAACCTGACCCGGAGCGCGGCGGTCGCGTATGGGCGCTTCGGCGTGCGCGCCAACGCCATCTGCCCCGGACCGATCGAGACGCCGGCGTTCCGGAGGTTCGCACCCGACCTCGACTTCTACGCGGCCCAGATCCCGTTGCGCCGCCTGGGTACCGGCGAGGACATCGCCGCGTTGGCCGTCTTCCTCGCGTCCGACGAGTCGGCGTACGTCAGCGGGCAGGCCATCTCGGTCGACGGGGGCATGCAAGCGGTCCTCCCGGCGCCGTACCTCACGCCCGACGAGGTGGGCCGCTAGAAGACGCCGCTAGAAGACCTTGCGTAGCGGGCGGGCCGCCAGCTCGAGCGCTCGTTGCGCGAGCGAGCGGTGGTCCCACCGGCTGGGGTCGATCGCGATGCTGCGGTCGAGGTCGTCGTCGAAGTGGCGGTCGAGCAGGTCGACGAGCGACGGCTCGATGACCACCACGTTGATCTCCTCGTCGAGGTTGATCGATCGGCGGTTGAGGTTGGCCGAACCGAGGTTGGCGACGCACCCGTCGACGGTCATCACCTTGGCATGGAGCATCGACGGCTGGAACATGGAGATCGAGATGCCGTGGTCCAGCAGGTCGGCGTAGCTCGCTTCGCTCGCCACCTGGACGAAGCGCTTGTCGGCGTGCGGGCCCGGCAGCAGCACCTCGACCTGGACGCCGCGGTCGGCGGCGTCGATGAGCCGGGTGCGCACGTCGTCGTCAGGGACGAAGTACGCGGTCGTGATGCGGACGCGGTGCTCGGCGAGCTGCAGCAGGCTGCGGAACAGCGTGGCGACGTCGCTCCACCCCATCTCCGACGCGCCCCGTACGCACTGGGCGATGGCGGTGCCCGGCCGGGGCTGGTCGGGGAAGCGATCGATGCCGGGTTCGAACAGCACGGGACTGGTCTCGGCCCAGTTGTCGAGGAACGCGGCACGCAGCCCGTCGACAGCCGGGCCCTCGATGCGGAAGTGCGTGTCGCGCCACTCGTCCTCGTTGCGGGCGTCGCCCATCCACACGTCGGCGATGCCGACGCCCCCGGTGAACGCGACCTCTTCGTCGACGATCATGACCTTGCGGTGCGTGCGATGGTTGACGTTCCACGGTTGGAGCCGGCTCAGTGGACGGAACCAGCGCAGGTCGACGCGGCTGCGTTGCATGACGCCGATCGCATCCATGTTCACCGGCCGGCACCCGTACGAGTCGAGCAGCACTCGCACCCGCACGCCGGCCCTCGCCCGATCGGCCAGCGCACGAGCGACCTGATCGCCGATGTCGCCCTGCCAGTACACGAACGTGAGGAAGTCGATCGTGTGCTCGGCGGTGGCGATGGCGTCGAGCATGGCCGGGAAGATCTCGTCACCGTTGCGCAGCACGTGCACGCGGTTGCCTTCGGTCGCCGGCACGCCGAGGACCCCCTCCAGCGTCCGGCGGATCTCGGTCGCGGCGGATCGGGTGCGCTCGACGTCGGCGGTCATCAGTGCCGTCCCGCCGGTTCGGGCTCGGAGCGCTCGACCTTGCCTTCGTCCTTCGGCGCGGCGGCGTTGGCCCGAACCGCCTCCAGCTGGGCCGCCACCGCCGCGCCGAACAGCACCGCCAGCGACGTGGCGAAGGACCACAACAGCAGCGCGACCACGCCGGCGAGGGGGCCGTACGTGCGGCCGAACGAGGCGCTGTGACGGAAGAACACCCCGAAGGCGACCGTCGTCACGAACCAGAGCGCGACGGCCAACCCCGAACCGAACGCGAGCCACGACCACGCCGGTTGGTGGCGACGCGGGCACCACCGGAACAGCAGGCCGACCGCGGCGCCGGTGGCGGCGAGGCCGAGGGGCCAGCGGGCGATGTCCCACGCGCGTGACAGGAGGTCGTAGTGGATCGAGTCGCCGATGGTGCGACCGAACGCCAGGATCACGAGAGCGGCGAGCAGGAGCATGCCGACGGTGAGCGCCAACGCGAACGCCAGGCCGTACTTCTGCAGCGAGGGCCGGTCCTGTTCGATGCCGTAGATGCGGTTGAGTCCCCGCTCGAGCTGGCCGAGCGCGGTGGTCGTGGTCAGGAGCCACCCCACGGTGCCGAGGATCAGCGCGAGGTAGTTGTGCGAGAGCGTGACGCCCCGGGCCTGGACCACGGCTTGGGTGAGCAGCGTGGCCACCGGTCCCGGTGCGGCGCCTCGCAAGCCGCGCACGACGATGTCGGCGACGCGTCCGCCGCCGAAGGCAGTGGTCAGGCCCACGATGGCGATGAGACCCTGGATGGCGGCGAGCGACACCATGAACGCCATCGACCGGACGTGGCTGAAGCCGTCGGCCCAGCGCAGCCGTTGGTACGCGTCGCGCAGCAACCGGCGCCAACCCGTCGACTGCAACGTTCGCCACGCGTCGTCGCCGGTGAGCTCCCACGTCTCCGGGACCCCGCGTGCCGTGCTCACCTGGCGCCGTTCGGGACGAGGACGTTGATGGCCCGCGGCTCGACCCCGAACCGCAGATGACGCGTCGAGCCGCGGTCGCCGCCGTCGAGCTCGTAGGGGAGCGGGCGATCGAGGCGGACGTCGACCTTGGCGCCGCGGGTGACGCGCACGAACGGCGACGCCGCGGCGTGGTGCCGGACGGCGCGCCCGAGGACGCGCAACCACTCGATCGATCCCTGGGCGGTGACGATGCCGACGTCGAGCACGCCGTCGTCGGGGCGGGCGCGGTCGAAGAGGACGAGCCCTGCGGTCGCGGTGCTGACGTTGCCGACGAGGACGCACGAGGCACGCCCGCTGAACCACGACTTCCCGTCGACGCGCACGCGGATGCGCGTCGCTGCCTCCCGCGTGGCGCGGGCGCCGGTGACGACGTAGGCCAGGCGTCCGAGGCGCTGCTTGGCCGAGGTGTCGGCCGCTCGGATCATGTGGCCGTCGAAGCCGGCGCCCGCCATGACGGCGAACCGCTCGCCGTTGACGGTGCCCACGTCGAGCGGCCGCGGTGCACCCCGAAGGGCCACGTCGAGGGCCCGGGCGAGATCGTGGGGGATGCCGAGGTTGGTGGCGAGCAGGTTGGCCGTGCCGGCGGGGAGGATGCCGAGGAGCACGTCGCTGCCCGCCAGCTCGCCGATGCACCGTCGCACCATGCCGTCGCCACCCCACACGAGCACGCGCTCGGCGCCGGCCTTGACCGCTTGGCGGACCCGCTTCGGGGCCTGCTTGCTCTTCGGCACCTCGAACCACAGGTCGTCGTCGATGCCGGCGGCGGTCAACCGCTTGCGCAGCTCGGGCAGGCCGTCGCCGAGCGTCTTGCCGCGATGAGCCACGACCGCGATGCGCATCAGAGCTGGTCCTGCTGTCGGGAGCGCTCGTAGGCGCCCACCGCCGCGCAGGCGACGGCCAAGGCCATGAGGCCCATCAGGGCGCCGCACAGCACATCGAACGGATGGTGCATCCCGCGATACACGCGCGCGGTGGCGACGGCGATCGGCAGCACGACCGCGGCGGCGATGGCGAGCCAGTGGAGCCACCGGCCCCGGGTCGATGCGCACACGAACAGCGCGACGGAGCCGTAGAGGACCACGGCGGCGGCGGTGTGGCCCGACGGGTAGCTCGACGTGGTCGGCACCGACCCCAGCTTCACGACGGCCGGCCGGGGACGATCGACGATGAGGTTGACGAGCAGGAAGGTGGCGAGCTCGAGACCGAGCCCCCCGACCACCAGCGCGACATCGGTCCAGCGCCGAGCGCGGCCGAGCACGAGGGCGACCACCAGCGTGAGCCCGATGATGCCCAGCGTG
>Ga0070671_100001558_pt1 | contig 17242 bp, 19 predicted proteins | sample KBSS73metaG_FD_65341 | JGI IMG/M metagenome (GOLD analysis project Ga0070671, IMG submission 65341) | Switchgrass rhizosphere microbial communities from Kellogg Biological Station, Michigan, USA - KBS S7-3 metaG | ecosystem: Host-associated > Plants > Roots > Rhizosphere > Soil ...
ACGCGCATGCGAAATGACCTAGGCTACAGCCCGAAGTGGACAACCGCGGAAGCCTTTGACGATTACGTCCGGGGCCGCGGATTGACTCCGATCATCGACCCTCGATGGGTACGCTCAATGGAGAGTCGCGCCGTGTCGGCGGCGCAACGCTGGGGACGCTAGAAAAACATTTTCAAATCGGGTGGGGAGAAGGTAACAACGTGGCGGGCGAGCCCAAAGCCAAAGTCATTCCGCTGCATTCTAATTCGAGCCGTTCGTCGGCTGCGCGCCGTGCCGCTGCCGCGCGCGCTGAAGGGTCACGCCGACATCCCTCACTGCTGACAGACTCGGGTGGGCGCGCTTCCGCCGAGCAGATCGCCGCGGTCGTCCGTGAAATCGACCAGCGGCGCGGCGCCGTCTCGGGCACCGAGACCGTCGAAGAGACGCCGTCCGAACTCGCCAAGCGGATCGGCTCGATCGCCGAGTTCATTCGCAAGCGGATGATGGGCGACTACACCGTCGACGAGTTCGGCTTTGATCCGCACCTCAACGACGCAATCTTTTTGCCTTTGCTGCGTGTGCTCTTCAATTCGTGGTTCCGCGTTGAAGTCAGCGGGATCGAAAACCTGCCGCGCACGGGTGCGGCGCTCGTCGTCGCCAACCACGCGGGTGTGTTGCCGTTCGACGGACTGATGACCGCGGTGGCGGTGCACGACAAGCACCCCACACACCGCGACCTGCGCCTGCTCGCCGCCGACATGGTGTTCGACATGCCGATGCTCGGCCAGGCCGCACGCAAGGCCGGCCACACGATGGCCTGCACCGCCGACGCGCACCGACTGCTGGCGGCAGGCGAGCTGACTGCCGTCTTCCCCGAGGGCTACAAGGGTCTTGGCAAGCACTTCAAGGATCGCTACAAGCTGCAGCGGTTCGGCAGGGGTGGCTTCGTCGGGGCGGCGCTTCGGACCAAGGCGCCGATCGTGCCGTGCTCGATCGTCGGGTCCGAGGAGATCTACCCGATGGTCGCCGACGTCAAGCTGCTGGCCCGGCTGTTGGGTCTGCCGTATTTCCCGGTCACGCCGCTTTTCCCGCTGGCGGGGCCGGTCGGCATGGTGCCGCTGCCGTCGAAGTGGCATATCCAGTTCGGCGAGCCGATCGAGACCGCCGACTACGACGAGTCGGCGGCCGAGGATCCGATGATCACGTTCGAGCTGACCGACCAGGTCCGCGAGACCATTCAGCAGACGCTCTACCAGCTGCTGGCAAACCGCCGCAACATGTTCCTCGGCTAAGGGGCTGCTCGGTCGGTTCAGCTCTTCTTAGAGCTTTGCCCAGCAACCATTTTCGCGATCGCGGCATCGCGGGCAGCGGCGATCTTCGCGCTGACTTCGTCGGCCTCGGTGTCTGACTGCGCCTCACCCATCACGGTGACGATGCTCGTGAGCACCGGGTCGCCGTTTTCGTCGGTCACCTCGCCGCGGATCTCGGTGAGCACCGCGCCGTGCGACTCGGTCACCGAATCCAGGTAGGAGTCGAAGAACAGCTTGTCGCCTGCCAGGATCGGCCGGTGGAAGACGATCTTCTGGTCGCGGTGCAGCACCCGCTCCATGTTGATCGGCACGTCGAACTGGTTGAAGATCTCCAGCTGCACCCTGCGGCCCGCGACGGCCAGGAACGTCACCGACGCGATCAGGGCGTCGTAGCCGCACTCCTTGGCGGCCTCCTCGCTGTAGTGCGCGGGATGGTCGTCCTTCACGGCGCGCGCGAACTCGCGGATCTTTTCCCGGTCCACCTCGAAGTAGTCGGGGTAGCGGTAGTGGGTTCCGATGATGTTGTCAGCGATGCCCATGCTGGCTTCGTCTTCCGTTCTAGGTGTTAGCGGCGCGAGCCTATCAGCGCCTGATTGCCGCCTCCGGCAGCGTGCCTGATTGCCGCCTCCGGCAGCGTGCCTGATTGCCGCCTTCGGCAGCGTGCCTGCTCAGGCGCCGTCCTGGCGACGGGAAACGATCGCTGCCAGCGCGCCGCCGACCGCGCCGAGCGCCAGCGCCGACGGCACTCCGATCCTGGCAGCCTTGCGCGCAGTGCGGAAATCGCGGATCTCCCAGCCCCGCTCGCGGGCCAGGTCGCGCAGGTCGGCGTCGGGGTTGATCGCGACGGCCGTGCCGACCAGAGACAGCATCGGCACGTCGTTGAAGCTGTCGGAGTAGGCCGTGCAGCGTTTGAGGTTGAGACCCTCGCGGATGGCCAGCGACCGCACCGCGTGGGCCTTGCCGGTGCCGTGCAGGATGTCGCCGACCAGCCGGCCGGTGAACACCCCGTCGATCGATTCGGCGACGGTGCCAAGCGCACCGGTCAGGCCCAGGCGCCTTGCGATCGTGTCGGCCAACTCGTAGGGCGTCGCGGTGACCAGCCACACCTGCTGGCCCGCATCGAGGTGCATCTGGGCCAGCGCGCGGGTGCCCGGCCAGATCTTGTCGGCGATGATCTCGTCGTAGATCTCCTCGCCGAGTGCAACCAACTCGGCGGTCGAGCGGCCCTCGATGAACGAAAGGGCCTTGGTCTTGCCGGCGGCCACGTCGTCGCTGTTCTCCCGGCCGAGAAGCTGAAACTTGGCCTGCGCGTAGATGAATCGGCCCATATCGCCGTAGGTGAAGTACTTGCGGGCGGCCAGCCCGCGGGCGAAGTGCACCAGCGACGAGCCATGCACAAGGGTGTTGTCGACGTCGAAGAACGCCGCCGCGGTCAGGTCGGGCGGCGGCGGAGGAGGCGTGGCTGCGGCTTCGATCGCGAGGTCGGTGACAGCCGCCTCGGCGCTCGCCTCTCCTGCGAGCTCTTGTCCCGTTGCGTCGATACCCCCGGTGTCGGACACGGATTAACAGTAGGTCACCGGCTAGCCATACTTGCGGGGTGAACCGACGCGTGGAATTGCTCACACGGGAGGGCTGCACGATCTGTACCGCGGCGGCCACGCGGTTGCGGCAACTGGCCGACGAGTTGGGCTTCGAATTGCGCATCACCGACGTCGACGCGGCTGCCGCGGCAGGGGATTCCGCGCTGCGTGCCGAGTTCGGAGACCGGCTACCCGTGGTGCTGCTGGACGGCGCCGAGCACAGCTACTGGGAGGTCGACGAGCCCCGGTTGCGGGCGGATCTGGGGAACCGATAAAGATCCGAGCAAATTTGGTAGGCCAGCTGGTCAGCCATTACCTTGGATGACGTGGTGATGAAGCCGTGAGCGTGTTGCTTTTCGGGGTTTCGCACCGCAGCGCGCCGGTGTCGGTGCTCGAGCAACTCAGCACTGATGAAGCCGATCAGGCCAAGATCGTCGAGCAGGTGCTGCAGTCCTCGCTCGTGACCGAAGCCATGGTGCTGTCTACCTGCAACCGCGTCGAGGTGTACGCCGTCGTCGAGGCGTTCCACGGCGGCCTCTCGGTGATCGGGTCGGTACTCTCCGAGCACTCCGGGATGTCGCTCAACGACCTGACCAAGTACGCCTACGTCCGGTACGCGGAAGCGGCCGTCGAGCATCTGTTCGCCGTGGCCAGTGGTCTCGACTCCGCGGTGATCGGCGAAGCGCAGGTGCTGGGGCAGGTGCGGCGCGCCTATACCTCGGCCGAGGCCAACCACACCGTCGGCCGCACGCTGCACGAGCTGGCCCAGCGCGCGCTGTCGGTCGGCAAGCGGGTGCATTCGGAGACCGGCATCGACGCCGCGGGCGCCTCGGTGGTGTCGGTGGCCCTGGGGTTGGCGGATAGCAAGCTGGACGGCTTGGCGGGCCGCTCGGCGGTCGTCGTCGGCGCCGGCTCGATGGGGGCGCTGGCGGCCAAGCACTTGGCCCGCGCGGGCGTCGAACGCATCCACATCGTCAACAGGACGCTGCCCCGCGCTAAGCGGCTGGCCGACAAGCTCCGCGAGCTCGACATCAGCGCCGACGCATTCCCGTTCGACCACCTGACCCCGGTGCTCACCGATGCCGACGTGGTCGTCAGCTGTACCGGGGCGGTGCGCCCGGTGGTTTCGCTCGCCGATGTGCACCGGGGCCTGGCGCACGGTCAGGAGCGCAAGCAGCTGGTGATCTGCGATCTCGGCATGCCGCGTAACGTCGACCCCGCCGTCGCGGGCCTGCCCGGCGTTTTCGTCGTCGACATGGACCGCATTCAGCGCGATCCGTCGGCCCGCGCCGCGGCCTCGGACGCCGAAGCGGCCCGCGCAATCGTCGCCGCCGAGGTTGCCAGCTACCTGGCCGGACAGCGGATGGCCGAGGTCACCCCGACCGTGACGGCTCTTCGGCAGCGTGCGGCGGACGTGGTCGAGGCCGAGTTGCTGCGACTGGACAACCGGCTGCCAGGGCTCGACGCCGCGCATCGTGACGAGGTCGCCAAAACCGTGCGCCGTGTCGTCGACAAGCTGCTGCATGCGCCGACCGTGCGGGTCAAGCAGTTGGCCAGCGCACCGGGCGGCGACAGCTACGCCGAGGCCCTGCGCGAGCTGTTCGAACTCGACCAGCAGGCTGTCGACGCCGTCGCCGGGCCCGAATTACCTTTGGTCACAAGAGATCTCGACAAGACCGAGTAGCGCTTGAGCATTACTGGCGAAGTAATCCGGATAGGCACCCGCGGCAGCCTGTTGGCCAAGACCCAGGCCGGTGCCATTAAAGACGCGCTGGCCGCCAAAGGGCACGCCGCCGAGCTGGTCATCATCTCCACCGAAGGCGACCGGTCCACCGGTCCGATCGTCGACATCGGCATCGGCGTGTTCACCGCGGCACTGCGCGAGGCCATCGACGAGCGTCGGGTCGACATGGCCGTGCACTCCTACAAGGATTTGCCGACGGCGCCCGACCCGCGGTTCGTGATTGCCGCGATACCCCCACGCGAGGACGCCAGGGACGCCCTGGTGGCCCGTGACGGGATGGTGCTGGGAGAGTTGCCCGTCGGCTCGGTGATCGGCACGTCGAGCCCGCGCCGGGCCGCGCAGCTTAGAGCATTGGGTCTCGGTTTGGAAATCCGCCCCCTACGAGGCAACCTTGATACCAGGTTGAACAGGGTAAGCAATGGTGATCTCGACGGCATCGTGGTCGCACGGGCGGGACTGGCCCGCATCGGGCGGCTGGCAGATGTCACCGAGACTCTCGAGCCGGTGCAGATGTTGCCAGCGCCGGCTCAAGGTGCGCTCGCGGTCGAGTGCCGCGCAGACGACACCGAGCTCGCGGCGCTGCTGGCGGAGTTGGACGACGCCGACACACGCGCCGCGGTCACCGCTGAACGAGTCCTGCTCGCCGAACTGGAGGCGGGTTGTTCCGCACCGGTGGGGGCGATTGCCGAGGTGGTCGAGTCCATCGATGAGGACGGTCGCGTCTTCGAAGAGCTGTCGCTGCGCGGCTGCGTTGCGACGCTGGACGGATCCGACGTGATCCGTGCGTCCGGCATCGGGACACCCGATCGGGCACGAGAGCTAGGGCTCTCGGTGGCCGCGGAATTGTTCGAGCTGGGGGCGCGCGATCTGTTGGCCGAGGCTGGGAGAGAGAAATGACTGGGCATTCGGGCCGAGGGCGTAAGACAAGGCCCGGCCGCATCACCTTCGTCGGCTCCGGGCCGGGCGACCCCGGGCTGCTGACGACGCGGGCGCGAACAGTGCTCGCCAACGCCGCGCTGGTTTTCACCGATCCCGACGTGCCAGAAGCGGTGCTCGCCATTGCGGGTTCTGAGCTGCCGCCGCCGTCGGGACCCGAGCCGGCCGAGAAGCCGAAGCAGACCGACGCCGATGGTGACGTTTCGGATGCCGAAAGCCGCGCAATCCCCGGCGGCCCCGACATCCGGCCCGCGCTCGGTGACCCTGCCGAGGTCGCCAAGACGCTGGCGACCGAAGCCCGCACCGGCATCGACGTGGTCCGCTTGGTCGCAGGTGACCCGCTGTCGGTGGACGCGGTGATCACCGAGGTGACCGCGCTGGCCAAGACGCACTTGGACTTCGAAATCGTGCCTGGGCTGCCCGACACCACCGCGGTGCCCACGTATGCGGGGCTGCCGCTCGGGTCGGCGCACACCGTCGCCGATGTCCGCGGTGACGTGGACTGGGCGGCGCTGGCCGCCGCGCCGGGCCCACTTATCTTGCACGCCACCGCATCTCACCTTCCTGATGCGGCGCGCACGCTGATCGAGCACGGGCTGGTCGACACCACGCCGACCGTCGTGACCGCCAATGGCACGACGTGCCAACAGCGTTCGGTGGAAACAACTCTGGCGGGCCTGCTGGACAAGGCTGTGTTGGACAAGCCGGCGGGCAGCGAGCCTGCCGGTCCGTTGGCCGGGCCGCTGGTGGCCACCATCGGCAAGACCGTGGCCAACCGCGCGAAGCTCAACTGGTGGGAGAGCCGCGCCCTGTACGGCTGGACCGTGCTGGTGCCGCGCACCAAGGACCAGGCGGGCGAGATGAGCGAAAAGCTGGTGGGCCACGGCGCATTGCCTGTCGAGGTGCCGACCATCGCGGTCGAACCGCCACGCAGCCCCGCGCAGATGGAGCGTGCGGTCAAGGGTCTGGTTGACGGCCGGTTCCAGTGGGTGGTGTTCACCTCCACCAACGCGGTGCGTGCCGTGTGGGAGAAGTTCAACGAGTTCGGCCTTGACGCGCGTGCGTTCTCGGGCGTGAAGATCGCGTGCGTCGGACAGGCTACGGCCGACCGGGTGCGCGCCTTCGGTATCAACCCGGAGCTGGTGCCCTCGGGCGAGCAGTCGTCGCTCGGCTTACTTGATGAGTTCCCGCCCTACGACGACGTTTTCGATCCGGTGAACCGGGTGCTGTTGCCGCGGGCGGACATCGCAACCGAGACGCTGGCCGAAGGGCTGCGCGAACGTGGCTGGGAGATCGAGGACGTCACGGCCTATCGCACAGTGCGTGCGGCGCCGCCGCCCGCGTCGACCCGCGAAATGATCAAGACCGGTGGCTTCGACGCGGTCTGCTTCACGTCGAGCTCCACGGTGCGCAACCTGGTCGGTATCGCAGGCAAGCCGCATGCGCGCACCATCGTCGCCTGCATCGGCCCGAAAACGGCCGAGACCGCAGCGGAATTCGGCCTGCGCGTCGATGTGCAGCCAGAAGTCGCCGCGGTGGGTCCGCTGGTCGATGCGCTGGCCGAGCACGCCGCGCGGCTGCGCGCCGAGGGTGCGCTGCCGCCGCCGCGCAAGAAGAGCCGCCGGCGGTAACCGAAAGGGGCCCAGTGTTCCCACGCCACCGTCCCCGCAGGCTCCGGACGACTCCTGCGCTGCGCCGGCTCGTAGCGGAAACCTCGCTTGAGCCAAGGCATTTGGTGCTGCCGATGTTTGTCGCCGACGGCATCGACGAGCCGCGTGCCATCGGGTCGATGCCAGGCGTTGTGCAGCACACCCGCGAGTCCCTGCGCCGCGCGGCCGCCGATGCGGTCGCTGCGGGCGTCGGCGGGCTGATGCTGTTCGGCGTCCCCCGCGACGAGGACAAGGACGCCGTCGGTTCGGTAGGGATTGCCGAGGACGGCATCCTCAACGTCGCGCTGCGCGATCTTTCCAAGGATCTGGGCGAGGACACCGTGCTGATGGCCGACACCTGCCTCGACGAATTCACCGACCACGGCCACTGCGGGGTACTTGACGCCGCGGGCCGGGTGGACAACGACGCCACCAACGCCAAATACGTGGAATTGGCTGTCGCACAAGCGGAATCGGGCGCGCACGTCGTCGGCCCGAGCGGGATGATGGATGGGCAGGTCGCGGCGATCCGCGACGGCCTCGACGCCGCAGGCCACCCGGACACCGTGATCCTGGCTTACGCGGCTAAGTTCGTATCGGGGTTCTACGGCCCATTCCGTGAGGCCGTGGCATCCAGCCTGAGCGGCGACCGTCGCACTTATCAGCAGGATGCGGCCAATGCTCGCGAGGCGGCACGCGAGATCGAGCTCGACATCGCCGAGGGTGCCGACATCATCTTGGTCAAGCCCGCCATGAGCTACCTCGACGTGGTGCGCGGCGCCGCCGAGGTCTCGCCGGTGCCGGTCGCGGCGTATCAGGTCTCGGGCGAGTACTCGATGATCAGCGCCGCCGCCGCGAACGGCTGGATCGATCTGCAGACGGTGGCACTGGAGACGTTGACAGGCATTCGACGCGCGGGCGCCGACATCGTGCTGACGTATTGGGCCGCAGACGTGGCCGGCTGGCTGGCGTGACGCAGCCACAGAAAACGACCGAGCCGGGCAGGCCGCTGGACGTCGACACCGGATTCTGGCTGTGGGTGGCGGCGCTGCCGCTGATGGTCATCGGTTACGTCGTCGACCTGTTGGTGACCGACAATCATCCGCCGATGATCGTGTCCGCGATCTCCGTCGTATTCATCATCGTGTTGGCGGCCGTCGTCCTGACGTTCCTGATCTTGATGAGGCACGGATACCGGTGGGCGCGCACGTTCTTGACGGGTGGCGGTGTCGCGTCGGTGGTCTACACGGCCACCAACCTGTTCTCCGTGGCCCGCCCCACCGCGGCGGCCGTCGGCTACGCCGTCACCGCGATCGTCGGGTCCGTGCTGATCGTCGGCGGTGTGTTCCTGCTACACCGCAAGGATGCCCACGCCTTCTTCACCAGATGAGACCGTTAGGCTGACCGGGACATGACAGCCCCACAGTCGCGACCGCGTGTCGTCACCGCCGCATTCTGGTGCTGGGTAGCAGCGTCTTTTCTTCTCCTCCTCGGCGGTCTGATCGCCGCTTCGCTGAACATGCCCGTCGTCTTTCGAGGAGCGGGAGTCATTTTTGCGCTCGCGGGCGCCGCGCTGGCGTTTCTGGCGGGACGCAGCCGGGGTGGCGACACCCGTTATCGGCGGGCCGCGTTGGCGCTGGCGCTGGCCATCGTCGTGCTGGTCGCGGTCGCGGCGCTCTTCCGTCTGACGAACGGCATCACACTGCTGGCGGTGTTCCCTTTGGTCGCCGGGACCGTGCTGATCACCCGTCCGAGCGCAACAGCGCCCGAGCAGGAGCCGCAGTGACGGAAAGCAGCGCGGAGCCTCAGGTGCTGTTCTACGAGCAGGGCGCGAGCTGGTGGTGGTTGTCGGCAGGCCCAGGCGCGGGTATCGCCATGGCGTTGATCCAACTGTCGGCCGGCTACGGCATCCAGTTGCTGGTGCCCGGCATCTTCTTCGCGCTGGTGTCGGGGTTTCTCTGGATTCAGGTGAAGGCCGCGCGTATCCACACCTCGGTGGAGTTGACGCCCGATTGCCTGCGCCAAGGCACCGAACGCCTGCGCATCGACGACATCGTGCGGATTTATCCGGAACCGACCGGCCCGGACGAGCAGAAATGGATGTCGGCGCGCGCGCTCGGCGAGCTCACCGGTGTGCCGCGCGGGCGTACCGGCATCGGCCTGCGGCTGACCAACGATCGAACCGCCCAGGCCTGGGCGCGGAAGCACCAGATGCTGCGATCGGCGCTGACTCATCTCGTTGAAGAGCGCATCCCCCCGGAACCGGCGTCATGAGGGCACGGATCGAGCTGCTGCTGGCGGTCGCGGCGGCGATCGGATGCGTGCTGAGCTGGTTGGCCGCCAGTTCGACGGTCGTGGTGGCGCCCGTGCTGGAGGGCGAACCCCAGACGACGTCGGTGGTCTACAGCCCGCCGCTGCTGGGGTTGTCGTTGCTGTTGGCGACGGTCGCAGGCGTGCTGGCCGTGCTGGGCCTCGCTGGGCTGCGCCGCCGCTGACCCATCTCCGCGAGCGACCGTGTTTGTACACCGACACGCCGTCCATCGACGTACAAAAGGGGTCGCTCGCGCCTTGTAAGACCAACTGTGGGCCTCACCACACCCGGTTGGTACAAAGTGCGAAATCTGTAACACTGTTCCACATGACGGAGTCCCCCTCCGCTACGCGTGGGCGGTACCCCTATGCGGAGCAGCCCACAGCTACAGATGCCCTACCACTGGGGCCGGAATCATTGGTCTGGCGCTACTTCGGCGACAACCGGATGTATCTGATCGGGCCGCGTCCTGCGGTGCTGCAGAACATGCTTGCCGAACTCGGCCAGGGCGTGCTCGATCACTCCACGTTTTTCGCCGACACCGCCGAGCGCCTCAAACGCACCATCCCGCCGATCTTCAACACCGTCTACGGCTCCGAGGACGCCAACGCAGGCACGCAGGTCCGCGACTTCCACCACCACGTCAAGGGCGACATGCCGGATGGTGGCCGCTACCACGCTCTGGACCCCGACACCTACTTTTGGGCACACGCCACCTTTGTCGAGCAGGTGCTCTACTTCGCCGACACGTTCGTCAAGCGGTTGACGCAGGACGAGAAGGAACAGATCTACCTCGAATCCAAGACGTGGTATCGCCGCTACGGCGTCAGCGATCGACCCATGCCCGCGAATTACGCTGAGTTCGAGCAGTATTGGGACCGGATGATGAACGAGGTCATGGTCGCGCATCCGACCGCCTGCTACGGCGTCGGCTACGTGACGAAGGGCTTCCCCTGCCCGAAGGGAGTGTCGCCGGTCGTGTGGCGCGTCATCGCGGTCGTGTTCGATCCGGTCGCCGCCTTCCTGACGACGGGCGGCCTGCCGCCGCGCGCCCGCGATCTGCTCGGCCTGCCGTGGAGTGAGCGCCAGGAGCGTCGCTATCAGCGGTTCGCCGCGTTGTGGCGCTCTCGCCCTGTGAATTGGGTGTGGGATCATCTGCCAATGCGGCTGCGCTACAACGGCTATGCGATAAAGGGCTATGCCAGGGGCTGATTCCACGCTGGAGGCCATCCTCGACGCAGCCGTCGTCGAGTTCGAACAGCACGGGTTCCGCAGGGTCGCCCTCGACGACGTCGCACGCCGGGCCCGGGTCAGCAGGACCACCATCTACCGGCGGTTCGCCAACAAAGACGAACTCGTCGCGGCGGTCATCGAACGGGAGAACGTCCGGCTGTTCGCCGACATCGCCGCCGAATTGAAACAGGCTGGGCCGCAGTCGAACTACTACGTCGAAGCATTTACGTTGTCGATACTGAAGTTTCGCAGGCACCGGGTGCTCGATCGGATGATGACCGACGAGCCCGGCCTGGTCCTCGAGATGGCCGGCCAGCACTACGGCGCGGCGATCGAGCGCATGGCCGAGGCGCTGCGGGTGATCTTCCCGGCCGGCTTCGCCGAGCGGATCGGAGAGCAGGCAGTGCTCGAGCTGGCCGACACCATCCTGCGATACGCGGCGATGGTGCTGCTGCTGCCCAGCGCGCAACCGCTGGAAACCGCCGACGATATCCGCACCTTCGCGACGCAGCATTTCCTGCCAAGCCTCCCTGTTGCGCTGCGGGCAGTACCGGCTGGTTAGCTGCCCTGCGTTTCGTAACCCGGACCATCGGGCAGCCCCTACGGCATGGGTACCGAACAACAGCAACGCACCGGCGAGTCCGAACAGCAGCAACAGAGTGGGCAGCCTGATGTCCGCGAACAACGGCGACAGGCTGAGTCAACCGAAAACTCCGAAGAACCGAAACTGACCGAGAAGCCCGAGGTCACCGACGAGCACAAGGAGGAGGCCAAGAAAATAGCCAAGGCTTACAACGACGACCTCCAGACCACCACCCTGCCCGGCAGCGGCGGCACGGTCTCCGGAACCGCCGTCACCGACTGGGTCGACGACAAGGACAAGGGCAAGGTCGAAACCACCGCCGAAGAGGGCAACGTGGAATACCGCAACACCGAGGAATTCCGCAAGCTCCAGGAGTCGTGAACCTTCCAGCCCGGGCGCGTGTGCTGATGCCTAGGGTTGCAAGGCGTGACACCGCTTGAGGTAATCGCCCCGGCATTCATCGAGATGGCCCACTCGATCGTGTGGGCCTCCGTCGCCACCGTCGACGAAAACAGTCGGCCCCGCACCCGCATCCTCCATCCGTACTGGGAGTGGGACGGCACCGACCTGTTCGGCTGGATCGCCACGGTGCCCAGCCCCGTGAAGAAGGCGCATCTCGCCGTTCACCCGGAAATGGCGGTCAGCTACTGGACCACCAACCACGACACCTGCAGCGCCGAGTGCCTGGTGGAGTGGTATCACGACGACGAGACCCGTACCGCCGTCTGGGACAGATTCGCGAACGGGCCTGCACCCGTCGGCTACGACCCACGCATCATCCCGATGTGGGCAGACGGACCGACATCGGATCAATTCGCGGCGCTGCGATTGAGCCCATATCGGCTGCGGGTGATGCCCGGCACGGCGATGATTAGCGGTGAAGGCGAAACCCTCACCTGGACTGCGAAGTGAATCTGACAACCAGCGAAGCGATCGACGTCAGCTCGTTGCCGTTGACGCCGAGGAATCCACTGCCGCTGCGCAAGCTGGTCAAGCTGGTGCGCAGGCTCGACACCGGCCAGGAAGTGATCCGCGACGCCGGTGGGCCCATCACCCGGATCTCGTTCGGACCGAAGTGGCTGTTTCCGCCGATCGTGGCGGTGATGTCGCCGAACGCGATGCGCGACGTATTGAGCCGCAGCGACGCGTCCTCCGAGCGGTGCATCATTCACGAGGAAGTGCAGAACATGGCAGGCGACAGCCTTTTCGTCCTGCCCAACCTGCTGTGGCGTCCGCGCAAGCGTGCGTTGCAACCCGTATTCACCAAGCACAACGTCCGAAACTTCGGCGGCCACATGTCCAGGGCTGCACAGCAATTCGTCGACCGCTGGCCGAACGGCGGTGAGGTGGACCTCGACGTCGAATGCCGCAAGGTGGCGATGCAATCGCTGGGGCGTTCGGTTCTCGGCATCGATCTCAACGAAAGAGCGGAGACCATCGCCCGGTGCATGCATGTCGCCTCGTCCTACACGGCCGACCGCGCGTTGCGCCCCGTGCACGCACCGCGGTGGTTGCCGACGCCCGCGCGCCGCCACGCCCGCGCCGCCGTCAGGGCGATGCGCAAAATCACCGACGAGATGGTGCACGCCTGCCGCGAGGATCCCACGCGTGACGCTCCGCTGGTGCAGGCGCTGATCGCGGCCACCGATCCGGAAACCGGTCAGCACCTTTCAGACGACGACATCTCCAACGATCTGCTGATCTTCATGTTGGCGGGCCACGACACCACTGCTACGGCGCTGACCTACTCGCTGTGGATACTCGGGCACCACCCTGACATCCAGGCGCGCGTCGCCGCAGAGGCCGCCGCGATCGGCGATCGTGAGCTGACACCCGATGACGTGCCCCAGCTCGGATACACCGTGCAGGTGCTGCACGAGTCGTTGCGGTTGTGCCCGCCCGCCGCGGGGGTCGGGCGGTTGGCGACGCGTGACATCGCGGTGGACGGCTACCGGGTGGAGGCGGGCAGTCTCATCGCGGTGGGAATTTATGGCCTGCACCATGATCCGGCGATCTGGCCAGACCCGATGACCTTCGATCCCGACCGGTTCAGTCCAGAGAATACGAAGGCGCGCAACCGGTGGGAGTTTCTGCCGTTTCTCGGCGGCGGGCGGCCGTGTATCGGCGAGCACTTCGCGAGACTGGAAACCACGCTTGCGCTGGCGACCATCGTCCGGGCCTTGGAAATCCGGTCCACCGACCAGGAATTCCGGTGCGAAGTGCCGTTCACCACCGTCGCCGACGGGCCCATCTGGGCAGAGGTGCGTCCGCGGACCTAAAACCCTTGCAGGATGGAGATCAGCTGCTCGCGGCTGTTGGCTGCCACGCGCTGGGACGCGCGAAAGAGATGTCCTTCAATGGAGCGAACTGACATGGTGAGCCGGTCGGCGATCTCTTTGTTCGAGAGTCCCTGTGCGGCAAGGGAGATGATTTCACGCTGACGACCGGTGAACGCTTGCGGCATCGCCGCAGCACGTAGTGCCGGAGTCTGGGCGTCTTGACATTCGGCGGCCAGCCGCTGCGCGGTGGCGGAGGCCTTCATTGCCGCGCCGCGCAACCCGGCGCGTTTGTTGGCGACAACGGCTTGGGCAGCGGCGTCGGCGGCGGCGAGGAGATCTCCGAATGCCTCGTATTGGCGAGACGCGTCAAGGAGTGCGTCGCCGTTTCCTGCGGCGAGTGCTGCGGCATGAGCCGCGGCGGCGGGTGCGCGAGGGCCTTGGACGGCGTCGGCCAACTCGGCAAGGCTCGCGGCGGTGGTGTGGTCGCCAAACTGTGTCGCCGTCTGCAGCAGCAAGACCTCCCACGCGGGCCGACCGAGTCGGTGTTCCTGCTTCGCGGCAGAACGCGTGATTGAGATCGCCTGCGAGGTGGCACCTTCGGCGGCACACACCCAGGCCTCCGCGATGGATTTCTCCCCGTCCACCATGCAGGCATCGGGGTCTTGGGCCCACCACTGAATGGCATCGAATTCACGACGCGCGTCGGTCGCCAGGCCGAGCATTGCGGTCACCGTCGTCAACCACGACCGCGCGAACGTCTTCATCATGCGCCCGCTGTCGCCAGTACCAAGACTTGCAATGGCTTCCCGCAATGAGCGACGGGCGTCGAACAGAGCGCCCCGGCTCATCGCCGACATGCCGACGAGAACGCTGTGCCACGACTCCTCAAACGGAACGTCACGCGTGTCGCGCCAAATCCGGGCAATGACGGCGTCCGATTGTGTAAGCGCACCCGCGAGTCGGTAGCCGTAGCTGTGCAGGAACGCCAACGGGTGCCGCAGATGTGATGCCTCTGGAGATCTGTCGGCGATCGCGTAGCTGCTGTTTGCCGCAGACTCGAGGTCGTCGATGCGCCCGAGGTCGCCGAACCCGGCGACCAGCACCCAGGCCAGTAACATTTGCGCGAGGTCGCTGGCTGGGGTGTCGGCGAGGAGGGTACGGGCGCGATCGACCGCGGCCCCGGAGTGCCCTCGCACCATATCGATCAGCACTCGCAGCGCCGAGGCGAGCGCCTGCGTGGCGTCGTCGTCGGCGCGCACTTCGTCGTCGAGTTCCCTCTCGGCGCTTGTCGTTTGACCGAGCACCACCGCGAAGTTCATTGCGCGAAGGATCGCGATCTGGGCTCGCGCGGGGCCCGACGTCTGCTCGGCAAGTTCGGCGAGGATGTTCTCCGCTTCGATGCCGCGCTCTTGCCACGTGATCGTCATCGCATGCGCGATCTTGGCCCCTTGGCCACCGCCGGCAGCAACGGCACGCTCGGCGAGGGTTTCGGCGAGCCGCTGATCCAGCAGCTGCATCGCGGCCGACGCGGCCGCGAGTAGGAGCTCTGGGTCGGGCATGAGATCGGATTCGATGGACAGGGCCGCGCGGCGGACCAGGTCTCGGCCATCTGTTGAGCCTTTTCGCGCCAGTTCGGTGGCGATACAACCCCGTAGCCGCCGCATCCGCAGGGAATCGGCTCGGCGGACCTCGCCTAGCATCGGGTGAGCGAGCCGCACGGACGCGGGTCGCACGCTGTGGTCGACGCTTATCAGGCCCATTGATTCGGCCTCGGCGAGTGCTTCGGAATCGGCGATCGCCGCCAAAACATCGCTTTCCAACGGCTCGGCCACAGCGAGAGCATCGAGAACACCACGAACAGTTGTGGGCACCTCGGCTAGCCGTGCCTCGAGCAACTCGGCGAGCGTGGGTGAGAGACGGGGCTGCCCGTCCCACAGCCAGACACTCGAATGCTGTGTGACCCGACCGGCGTTCACCTCGTTGTCGAGCAGGTGACGCAGATACAGCGCGTTGCCTTGGGTGTACTGCCAAAGCCGTTGTGCACTAGCAGAGTCCACCGGACCGCCGAGTACGTGCTCCACCAGGCGTGTGGTCTCGCCCATCGAAAGCGGTTGCAGTTCAATGCGTTCCAGATGGTGATCTTTCCAGATCGCTGTGATGGCGTCCGGTGGCGATTCTCCCGACCGTAATGTCAGAATGACCGTGGCCAGTCGGCGGGTGACGAGTTGGTGAACCGTGAACGCCGACAGGTCGTCCAGGAGGTGCGCATCGTCGACACCGATGACCACCTCGCCGTCCCCCACTTCGCCGATGAGCCCGTTTATCACCTCGCGCACCCGTCGTAGCGGATCAGGGCCGAAGTCGCTGGCGATGTCTGCGAACGCGCCCAGCGGGACGCCGCGTGCCGATGCCGTGCCGACGATCCAATGCCGACGCGCGTTACGCCGACCACAGCCCGCGACAGCTTCTCGCGCCAGTCGTGTCTTGCCGACCCCAGCGGCGCCGGATAACACGATCCCGCGCGCATGGTCGGCGACGGCGCGAGTAGCGTCGGCGATCACCTGAAGCTCTTCCGATCGCCCGATCAGTGGCCACAGGCGGATCACCGGCAAATTCTAACCGGCACACGCACCCAGCCTTCGCTTTCGAGCGAACGCGATAATTCATACTCCCGAAGACGATCTCACGAATCGCCGGACGCGCGGGTTATGTCTCTGGCGCCTCGGCTGCGGCTGCGAGCTTGGCGTTGGCAACTCGCATGAACGTCGGGAGCGTGTCCAGGTCGACTCCGACACAGTCGGCGATAACCTCGTCGGCAATCCCGGCATCGCGCAACCGCAATGCTGTCGCATACGGCAGTGGCAACCGCTGCAGTGACTCGGCCCGGCGCGCATCCATAGAAGAAGTTTGGTGCCGTCATCAACCCGCTGCTGGAGTAATCAGCTACCCCAATCCGGAGCGGACACCAACGGCCCGCGGTGGCGTAACCCCAATGGCTGAAGTGGGGTAGCTGACTACCCCAGTTGTTATCCGGCACGCGCTTTAGGTTGTCGTCGAAGTCGATCGCACGACATTGCGATCGAGCACACGGGAGGGATTCGATCATGGGGAATACGACATGCATCGGGCGTATCGGCGCGTTGGCGGTGGCGCTGGGCATCGGGGCGGGAATGGCGGCGATGCCGTGGGCGGCTTCTGCCAAGCCGGCCAGTTCGGATTCCTCCAGTACCGATACCACCGCGAGTTCGAGCTCGGACACGTGCAATTGTCAAAAGCTTCGTCCGGTCACGGTGTCGACCAATGGTGTGACGCGGGTGCAGGGCGCCTCGACGGCGACGTCGTCGGGGACCGGTTCGGTGGCCATCGCCAAGGGCGCCGATTCTGAAGTTACGGCGCTGAACGGTTCCAAGGCGATGGCCTTTGGTTCCGGTGACACCGTCAGCGCGACGGGCCCCAATAGCCGGGCGTTGGTCATCGGCAATGACAGCACCGCACTTGCCTACGGCGGCAGCAACAACCGAGCCACCGTCCTCGGAGACAACAGCACCGCGGTGGCCGGGTCGTTCGGCACCGAGGCCGGCGGGGGTGGCAGCAACAACACCGCCACCGTCAAGGGCGACAACAGCACCGCCTACGCG
>Ga0070671_100001560_pt1 | contig 17234 bp, 16 predicted proteins | sample KBSS73metaG_FD_65341 | JGI IMG/M metagenome (GOLD analysis project Ga0070671, IMG submission 65341) | Switchgrass rhizosphere microbial communities from Kellogg Biological Station, Michigan, USA - KBS S7-3 metaG | ecosystem: Host-associated > Plants > Roots > Rhizosphere > Soil ...
CCGGCGCGGCCGCCTCGGCCGGAGCGCCGGCCGCCGGATATTTCTCAGGATGCAGCACGCGGTCGAATTCCGGGTACGCGCCGATGTTGGCCTCCACGGCCTTGCGGAACGCGGGATCGGCGAGCCGCGCGCCAAAGCGCCGCGCGAACGTCCGGCGGTACGGCCCGGTCAACCACGGGTCCGCTTCGGCGAGGTTGATCTCGCGGTCGGCGGCGAGCGACGTCGCCTTGCCCTTGTACTTCGCGGCGAGCGGCAGGAGCCGGTCGGTCTGGTGCCGCGGCATCGATGCGACGAACTTCACCGGGGCGCGCCGCTCCGACGCGAACGCGCGGTCGCCGTCGCGCGTCCAGTACTCGCCGGCCTTCGCCTCTTGCGCCGCTGTCTCGCGCGCCGTGCGGTTGGGATCCTGGAGCCTCGCCGCGCCCGTCTCGACGAACATCTCGAACAGGCGGCTCTCCTGATGGACGACGACGATCGAGTCGTTGACGGTGATCAGCGCCGTCGGCGTGCGCACCCGGGCGCCCGCGCCGGGCGCTACCGCGGCGAACTTGAGCCAGCCGCGGTCGAGCCCGAACTCGCCGCCGTCGCGTCCCGCGCCCGCCTGGGGAAGCGACGCCGCGTACAGCGCCCCGGGGCCCACCAGATTCAGCGTGCCGGCGGCGGGCACCTCGATCTGGACGGTCGTCCGCTCGCCGGCGTCGACGACGTCGCCTTCCTGGAGGGGCGCGCCGGGGACGAGCTTGTACCATACGCTGCCGCGCAGCACCCGCGCCGTGCCGTCGGCGATCGTGACGACGCCGGCGTCCGCAGCCCCCGCCGGGGCGGGGGCCAGCAGCACAAGCGCGACGAGGCAAAGAGGGACGATATGCATCGAGATGCGGGCGGCGCGGGTATTCAACGCGCCGGGAAAGTCGGAGATACTAGCAGCCTGACGTCGATTGCTCCACGGCCCTCCCGCAGCATTGTGCGGTGCGACCCGGCCGTCGCCACCCGAATTGACGTCGCGAATCGGGCGGAATTTTCGACACCGGCGGCAACGTGCGCGCAATGTTCCTTTTTTATACTTCCGGCATGGATGGCGACGCCGCCGGCCGTGACTGACGAATGACGCGCACGGAAAGCACGCTCGCCGTGATGTTCGCGGACGTCTCGGGCAGCACGCGCCTCTACGAGACGCTCGGCAACGCGCAGGCGCTGGTCGCCGTCGGACGCTGCCTGGACGTCGTGCGCGACGTGTGCGCGGCACACGGCGGTCGGATCATCAAGACGATCGGCGACGAGGCGATGACGGTGTTCGCCTCGCCCGACGAGTGCACCGAAGCCGCCGCCGAAGTGCAGGGACGCATCGCCGCCCTGGCGCCCGCCGGCGGGACGCGCCTCGCGATGCGCGTCGGCTACCACTACGGCCCCGCGATCGAGGCGGACAACGACGTGTTCGGCGATTCCGTCAACGTCGCGGCGCGCATGGTCGCGCTCGCCAAGGCCGGCCAGGTGATCACGTCCGGCGAGACGGCCGCGACGCTGTCGCCGTGGCTGCGCACGCGGCTGCGCGAGATCGACACGCTGACGGTGAAGGGCAAGTCGCAGGCGATCGGCATCTTCGAGCTCGTGTGGCAGGAGTCCGCCGACGAGCTCACCGCGCTGTCGACGCGTCCGAAGCTCGCGCCCTCGCGTATCCGCCTGACGCACGGCGGCGTCGAGTTCGAGATCGCCGATAGCCAGTCCGGCGTCACGCTCGGACGCGATCCCGCATGCGACGTCGTCATCGCCGACCGCATGGCGTCGCGGACGCACGCGCGCATCGAGCGCCGGCGCGACCGCTTCGTGATCGTCGACCAGAGCTCGAATGGCACCTACGTCGCCGTCGCCGGCGAGCGCGAGATCCTGCTGCGCCGCGAGGAGCTCATCCTGCGCGGCAACGGCCACATCACGTTCGGCCACGCCAATCCGACGGGCGCGGGCGAAGTGCTGCGCTTCCAGTGCCTGGAGAGCCACGCGCCCGGCGCGTGACCGACGAGCGGACGCCGCCGACGCGGAAGAGCCGCGAAGATTGCCTTTAGAATGGTGAACTTCCGACCGAGCAACCTGGACTGATTCGTATGGCCGCCGATCCCACCCTTCGCCCTTCCGACGCCGCGATGGACGCCGCCGCGCTCTATCGCGAGGAGATCTACACCGACCGCAAGGTCGGCACGCTGCGCGTGCTCGTTCCGGTGACGCCCTCCGGCGCTGCCGACGCGTCGCGCCCCACGATCTACCAGGGCGAGGCGCAACTGATGACGAACATGGGACCGCTGCCCATCAGCTTCGACATCGAGGCGAAGGATCTGGCCGAGGCGGTCGCGAACTATGCCGAGGCCACGAAGTCGGGCGTCGAGCGCGCGATGCGCGAATTGCAGGAGATGCGGCGCCAGGCGTCGTCGTCGATCGTGATCCCGCAGGGCGCGGCAGGGCTCCCGCCCGGCGGCATCGGCGGCGGAGGCAAGATCCAGTTGCCTTGAAGCGTGTCAGGGAGGGAGCGCAGCATGTCGTTCTACGGCAGGCGAAAGGGGATACTCGACTTCGACCGCGTGGAGGGCGCGCCCGTGTGGGGCGCGACGCCTCCCGCCGCGGGCATGGCACCGCGCGCCGCGGAAGGCGACACGGAGACGTCGTTCGCGGCGATGCGCAAGTCGGCGCCCGCCGATCACCTCTTGCCGTCCACGCTCAAGTGGCTGCGGGAGCTGCCGGTGAACGTCGCGCCGAGCGCTCTTGCGACGGACTTTCCCCGGATCCTGAACCTCATGGCGCTGCATTGGCAGGACCGCCGGCTGTGCCCGACGTACTTCGACGAGCTCCTGCAGGACCGCCGCGGCGGCCGCCGCGGCTTCGCGCCGGCGGTGCGCGCAGAGATACAGGCGCTGCGCGACTACTGGTACGTGCAGGCCTGACCCACCGCGGGTGCCGGGGCGCGCGTTCGCTGGGGCCCTGATCGGCCCGCACGTCCGAAGATTCGGACTGTCCGCGCCCGGGGCAGGGAGTTAGAGTACGCTTCGGGCCTCTCCTTCAAGGGCCGGCCCCGCGCGTTCCATGTCCGAGTCGCCCGACCTGACGTTCCTCTTCACCGACATCGAGGGCAGCACCTCGAAGTGGGAAGAACAGCCTGAGGAAATGGCACGGGCGGTGGGACTGCACGATGCGCTGCTGCGCGATCTCGTCCAGGCGCATCGCGGGCGGATCGTGAAGACGACGGGCGACGGCATCTACGCCGCGTTCGAATCGGCGACGGACGGCGTCGCGACCGTCGTTGCGATCCAGCTCGCGCTGCTCGATCCCGCCGCCACCGCGGGCATGGGACTGCGCGTCCGCTGCGGCGTGCACACCGGGCCGGTGCAGAAGCGCGACAACGACTATTTCGGCGGCACGATCAACCGCACCGCGCGGATCATGAACGCCGCGCACGGCGGGCAGGTCCTCGTGTCGCAGGCGATCGCCGAGCAGCTGCGCGCCGCGCCGCTCCCGGACGTCTCGCTGAAGGAGCTGGGCAGCGTACGCCTCAAGGGTCTCGCCACGTCCGAGGCGGTGTTTCAGGTCGTTCACCCCAAGCTCTACCAGAACTTCCCGGCGCTGCGCGAGCTCGAGGCGACGCCGAACAACCTGCCGCAGCAGCTCACGTCGTTCGTCGGGCGCGAGAAGGAGCGCGCGGAAATCGAGGAAGTGCTGGGCGGCACCCGGCTGCTGACGCTGCTCGGCATGGGCGGGCTCGGCAAGACGCGGCTCTCGCTGCAGATCGGCGCGACCGTCCTGGACACCTACCCCGACGGTGTCTGGTTCATCGACCTGCAGACGATCCGCGACGATGCGCTCGTCGCGAGCGAGACGGCGCGCGTCCTTGGCGTGCGCGAAGAGCCCGGCCGACCGCTGACGCAAACGCTCTGCGCGCATCTGAAGACGCGCAAGCTGATGATCATCCTCGACAACTGCGAGCAGGTCATCGACGCGAGCGCGGATCTCGCGAATGCGATCCTGCGCTCGTCCCCGGACGTGCGGATCCTCACGACGAGCCGCATCGCGTTACGCGTGCCCGGCGAGCAGACGTACCTTGTGCAGCCGCTGCCGGTGCCGATGCGCAATGCGGACGCCGCGACGCTGGCCCGGTCGACGTCCGTGCAGCTTTTCGTCGAGCGCGCGAAGCTGCACAAGCCGAGCTTCGTGCTGACTGAAAAAGAGGCGCCCGCGGTTGCGGAGCTCGTGTACCGGCTGGAGGGGATACCGCTGGCGATCGAGCTCGCGGCCGCCCGCGTGCGATCGCTCGCGGTCGCGGACATCAACAAGCGGCTCAACGACCGCTACAAGATCCTGACCGGCGGGGACCGGACGCTGCAGGCGCGGCAACAGACGCTGCGTGCGTTGATCGACTGGTCGTTTGACCTGCTCGAGGAGAACGAGCAGGTGCTGCTTGCTCGCCTCGCGGTGCTGGTCGGCGGGTTCGATCTCACGGCAGTCGAGACGATCTGCGGCACCGACCCGCTCGACGTGTCCGAAGTCCTCGACATCGTCACGTCGCTCGTGGAGAAGTCGCTGCTGCGCGTCGAAGACAGCGAAGACAGCGCGCGTTACCGAATGCTGGAGACGATCCGCGACTACGCGCGCGAAAAGCTGCTGCTTCGAGACGAACACGTCGCGATGGGCAACGCGCACGCCGACTACTTCGCCAACCTCGCCCGGTCGGGGAACCAGGGACTCGACGGACCCGACGAACCCGTCTGGATCCGTCGCCTGGAAGATGATCTCGACGATATCCGGGCCGCGATGTCCTTCTCGTTGGGGCCCGCCTGCGCCCAGCCGACACTCTCCGCTCGCTTCGCGGCTGCGTTGATGGGCTTCTGGCTGCTGCGTGGCTACGTCACCGAAGGCCGCGCCCACGTGCGCGCCGCGCTCGCCGTGCCGGCCGTGCGCGAGAGCGCCTGGGCGAATGGCGTCACGTTGTACGTCGGCGCCGCACTGGCCGACAGCCAGGGCGCCTATGCAGAGGCGGCGCAGATGCTGGGCGACTGCTTGACGATCCGTCGCACACAGGACAACAAGTTCGATCTCGCGGCGACGCTATCGACGCGTGCGCTCGTCATGCTGCACCAGGGGCAAGCTTCCGATGCGCGGAAGGACGAGAGCGAGGCGCTCGCGCTTTTCCGGGAGATCGAGCACCGCTTCGGCGAGGCGATGGCGCTGCTGCACCTCGGGCAGATCGAGGGCTACGATGGCAACGACGCGGCGGCACGCGAGCACCTACAGCGCGCAGTCGCCATCGCGCGCGACATCGATTACGCCGAGGCCGAGGGTGAAGGCGAATTGCTCCTGGGGCAGATCGCGTTCCGCGCCGATGACCTGCCGACCGCCACGAAGCACTTCGACCGTTCGCGCGAAGTCTGCAAGGCGGCCGAGGAGCGGCGCGGCCTTGCCAACGCGTCGTGGTGGCTCGGCAAGGTCGACGTCGCCCGGCACGACGTGGAGGCCGCGCGGATCCGCCTCAGGGAGGCTCTGCGAACGTTCCACGCGTCCGAGATGTTCGTCGAGCTCGCGTGCTGTCTCGAAGACTACGGTGAGCTGGTGGCCGTCGGCGCCTCGATGCAGAAAGCGGCGTGGTACATGGGCGCCGCCGCGTCGCTGCGGGACCGGCTGCACCTGTTGCGGTCCCCGAGGGAGGAAGCCGACTGGAAGCGCTCGGTGGCACGGATTCGCGAGGGCATCGGCGACACCGCGTTCGACGCCGCCTTCGCCAAGGGTCAGGCGTGCCCCACCGGCGACGCGGTCGACAGCGCGCTCGCCGGCGAGCCGGCAGAGGCAATCGCCGCCTGAAGATACGCCCCGCCCGCCCGCTTCGCCAGCGCAAAGAAAAAGCGGCCTGCGCGGCCGCTTTCTCTTGTAGCTCGGTGTCGGAGATCAGGCCGCCGGCTTCACGTAGCCGTCGCCGATGTCCATGATCCAGTAGTTGAACGGGCCCGGGGCTGTTCCGTTGATCGGAGAGGCACGGCACATCTGTGCCTGCTTTCCGCCAGCTCCGTAGGTACCCGAGCACGACGTGGTGCTGCCGTCGGCCTTGTAGCACGTCGGATTGCTGGAAACCAGCTTCAGCGGCGTGAACATGACCGGCTGACCCGCCAGGTAGCTGGTGCCGACATTCGGGTCGACCGGCGTTCCCCCCGTGCGGCGATCCACGGTCCACTGGCCATTGACGACTTTGGTCACGACCAGTCGCTCGCCGCCGATGACGATCGGATCACCGACCGCAGGCGGCGCGACCGAGGCATCCAACGTGACGGTGATCTTCTTGTCGCTCGCGGACACAGCCCCGGCCAGTGCGCCATAGCGCCGCGGGAACGGCAGGGATGCAGGGGGGTCCGTCGCGGTGATCGCCGGATCGGGCCTGCAGGTGTCCGCGTCGATGAAGATGGGCTCGCCCGTCGACGACGAGAGCCAGGACACTTTCGGCGTGCCTCCCGTGGCGGCATTCAGCTTGTAGGCGAACGCGGCCGTATTGTCGGTCGCCCATTCGACGTGAAGCAGGTTGCTGGCCGTCGGCAGCGTATTGGTGACGAAGTAGCTGACGTCGTCGGCAGCGGTGCAGAGGCCGTCCTTGTTCAGCCCGCGCTTGATGGTGACGCAGTTGAGATCGTTGGGAGATGCGGAACAGCTCGCCGTACTCACCGGCACGGGGAACTGCTCACCGCAGGCGATGGACCCGCACGCCACGTTCGACTTGTTGTTGAAATTCTTCGTCTGGAACGCGGCTCCGCTCAGTTGCGACCCGCTGAAAACGCCGGCGCTCGTCACGGTGCCATCACCGCAACTGCTCACCTGGAACGTGACGTTGTAGGTCGCCGTCGCCTGGACAGGCGGCGAGATGTTGGTGACGGTGAGCACGGTGCCGTCAGCGCTGATGCTGCACTGCGCGCGAGGGCAGTACGGCGAGGGAGGCGTCGTGCCCGTCGCCGGACTCGACACCATGACCATGCCCGCAAGCGTGAAGGTGAACGAGCCTATGTTCGAGTTCGCATCGTTGGGAGGCGGGCTCTCGTTCTTGATGCCGACCGACATCGTCGCCGGCGGTATCAGCTGACCATCCGTTCCGTATTGCGTGGCGGGGTCGATTCCGAATTGAAGACTGTAGGTCTTCTTCGGCGCCGCGGCGACCGCAATGCTCGGCAGCAACAGAACCAGCGCGACGACGGCTATCGAGCGAAGGGCCAACTTTGGCTTGGTCTGGAAAGTGTTCATGGTGGACCTCGTTTAGCGACCGCGACGAAACCAGCTCGCGGGAGGAGCGGGTTTTGCCCCCCTGCGGGCAACGGGAAGGAAGCGGACAATACTCCTTTCCTAACGATCAGAGTAGCTGTCCCCTCGTAGGATCTGGTGCTGTAATCTGTCCTTATGCCAATGGGATACTCGTTCGGCATTTTTTGCAGGAGTTGTTCATCCGTCGGAGGACCGCTCGCCACGCAAGTGTCGTCGCGGGGGGCAACGCCCGCGCGGTAAAAATCCACCGCGCGGCTCGGCAATAGTGGCCCGCCGCGCGCACGAACATTCACAAATGCCCTCAGCCGGGGCGAATTAAGGTAATGATTTTTTAGATATTGCCTAAACGAATTGAGCATCGGAGTATGGAGAGCAGCTCCAACCTCACGTTCCTCTTCACCGACATCGAGGGCAGTACCTCGAAGTGGGAGGAACAGCCGGAGCGGATGGCGCAGGCCATCGCCGGCCACGACGCGCTGCTGCGCGAAGCGGTCCACGCGCAGGGCGGCCGCATCGTGAAGACGACGGGTGACGGCATCTACGCCGCGTTCAACGCACCGGCCGACGGCATGGCGGCGGTGATCGCGATTCAGCTCGGCCTGCTGGACCTCGGCGCGACCGGCGGGCTGCAGCTGCGCGTCCGCTGCGGCATGCACACCGGCCCGGTCCACGCCCGCGACAACGACTACTTCGGGGGCACGATCAATCGCACCGCGCGGATCATGAATGCCGCGCACGGCGGCCAGATCCTCGTCTCCCGCGCGGTCGCCGAGCTGCTGCAGGGCGCCCTGCCCACGGACGTCTCGCTGAAGGAGCTCGGGAGCGTGCGCCTGAAAGGGCTGGCGACGTCGGAGACGGTCTTTCAGGTCGTCCACCCCCGGCTGCACGACAGCTTTCCGGCGCTGCGCGAGCTGGAGGCGACGCCGAACAATCTGCCGCAGCAGCTCACCTCGTTCGTCGGCCGCGAAAGGGAGCGCACCGAAGTCGAGGAAATGCTGGCGAGCACGCGGCTCCTGACGCTGCTCGGCATGGGCGGGCTCGGCAAGACGCGGCTGTCGCTGCAGATCGGCGCAAGCGTCATGGAGTCGTATCCCGACGGCGTGTGGTTCGTCGACCTGCAGACGATCCGCGACGGATCGCTCGTCGCGGGAGAGACGGCACGCGTGCTCGGGGTGCGCGAGGAGCCCGGCCGGCCGTTGCTGCAGACGCTCTGCGCGCATCTCAAGACGCGCAAGCTGATGATCATCCTGGACAACTGTGAGCAGGTGATCGAGGCCAGCGCCGATCTCGCGAATGCGATCCTGCGCTCGGCGCCGGACGTGCGGATGCTCACGACCAGCCGCATCGCGCTGCGCGTGCCGGGCGAGCAGACGTACATCGTGCAGCCGCTGCCGATTCCCTCGCGCTCGGCGGGCGTCGAGGCGCTGATGCGCTCCACCGCCGTCGTGCTGTTCGTCGAGCGGGCGAAGCTGCACAAGCCGAGCTTCACGCTGACCGAGAAGGAAGCGCCCGCCGTCGCCGAGCTCGTATCGCGGCTCGAAGGGATTCCGCTCGCGCTCGAGCTCGCCGCCGCGCGCGTACGCTCGCTCCCCGTTGCCGACATCAACAAGCGTCTCAACGACCGCTACAAGATCCTGACCGGCGGCGACCGCACGCTGCAGGCGCGGCAGCAAACGCTGCGCGCGCTCGTCGACTGGTCGTTCGATCTGCTGGAGGACAACGAGCAGGCGTTGCTCGCGAGGCTTTCGGTGTTCGCGGGCGGCTTCGACCTCGCGGCCGCCGAGACGATCTGCGGCTCCGACCCGCTGATGCCCGAGGACGTGCTCGACATCATCACGTCGCTGGTCGAGAAGTCGCTCGTGTACATGGAGGAGAACGACGACGGCGCGCGCTACCGCCTGCTGGAGACGATCCGCGACTACGCGCGCGAGAAGCTGTCGATGCGCGGCGAGAGCGAGGCGACGCTCGCGGCGCACTGCAACTTCTTCTTCACGATGGCCAAGGCGGCGAACCGCGAGTCGCTCGGCGCGGAGCAGGCGCATTGGACGGCGCGCGTGGAGACCGAGCTCGACAACCTGCGCGGGGCGATCGCGACGGCGCTCGCGGGTGGCGTCGATCCGCACATCGCCGTCAAGATCGAAGTGGCGATGATGTGGTTCCGCATGCTGCGCGGGTACGCCTCCGAAGGCCGCCGCAACATCCAGGCGTCGCTCGCGCTGCCGGCCGTCCAGACGTCGGACTGGATTCACGGGCATGCGCTGTACGTGGGCGCGACGCTCGCGTACGGGCAGGGCGACTACGCCGAGGCGAAGGAGATGCTCGAGCGGTGCCTGGAGATCCGCAAGCGCGACGGCAAGCCGGCCGAGATCGCCGCGACGCTCTCGACGCTCGGGATGGTGCGGCTGAACCTCGGCGAAGCCGACGGCGCGCGCGCGCTCGCCACCGAAGCGGCCGCGCTCTTGCACCAGCAGGGCGACCGCACGAACGAGTCGATCGTGCTGTTCCAGCTCGGCCAGATTCACGCGTACGTGGGCGACGACGCGCAGGCGCGCGAGCTGTTCGACAGGTGCCTCAAGTTCTTTCGGGAGATCGAGTATCCCGAGCTCGTCTGCGAGTGCGAGCTGTCGCTCGGTCGCCTGGCGCTCGAGGCCGGCGACGTCGACACCGCGCGGGCGACCTTCGAGCGCGCGATGGAAGTCGCCACAGGCGCGGGCGACAAGCGCTGCGAAGCGCTGTCGCGTTCGTGGCTCGGACGCTCGGCGCTTGCGGCCGGCCGCCTGGAGGACGCGCGGGCAAACATCGTCAGCGCATTGCAGGCGTTCGACCGCTTCGACATGTTCGCGGAGCTGCTCGAATGCCTGGACGACGAAGCCGAGAGGCTGCACGCGTCCGGCCGCGACCTCGACGCCGCGCGCCTTTGCGCAGCCGTCGAAGCGACGAGAAAGCGTCTGTCGCTCCCGCGGCCGCCGCGGATGCAGGCTCGTTGGTCGCGGAACGTGGCCGCGCTCGAAGCCGCAATGGCAGACGCAGAGTTCGAGCGCGCGTGGTCGGCCGGCGAGCGCTGGGAGCCGCGCGAGGCTGCGCGCTGGGCGCAATCCGACGATGCCGAGGGGCGTGCTCGAGAAGCGATCGCCGCGTAGTCCCACGGACGGCAATGGCGTGCAACCAGCGGACAAAGCCGCCTGAGAGGCGGCCTTGTTGATGCTCTGGTGGTCGCCGCGGCGTTAGCGCCGCACCGCGACGCGTCGGCGCACGTACCCGAGCGCCGAGATCGCGACCAGCAGCAACAGCACCGTTCCGGGTTCCGGAACCTGAGTGATGCTGATGGCCGCCGGAATCGTCGACGTGAATGCACCCACGGTGCAGGTGTTGTAACTCGAGGAGTGCTTCTCGTGGACTGCAAAATCGGTTTCGACCGCGCCGCAGTGCAGGATGTTGATGCTTAACAAAGCCGTGGGCAAGTTGTTGTCGCCAATGCCCCAGTCGATCGCGGCCGTCCCTTGGAAGGAACCGTAGACCGACGCCCCGTTGAATGTATTCGAGGTAATCGACGGCAGGTCGAAAGCGTCGACAAGGCCCGTTGTCGATGAGGTGTGAATCGAGCCCGCCAACACGAGGCCACCGGCAGGGATGGGGAACAGCGGTGTGCCGCTTGGGGCTAGTGCGGCAGTAACCGAAGACACGGTCACGCTGCATGCGCCCGTGTTGCCCGGCGCGGGGATGCAGGTGTCGAGCACTGAAAATACGATGGTGGACGCCCAGGAGAGCCCACTCAGGAAGCCGTTCGCCGTGAATTGGGGCTCGGCGTTTCCGCGAATGACCGCCGCATTCGCAGAACCGACGCCGGCGGCGAGAACGATGACCGCAGCGAGGCGCGAGCCCCATGACCACTTCACATTGTTCGACATCGTCGCCCTTTGCCGCATATCGAGATGGGATCGCGCCGTAAGCGAAGGCGCGCTATGCAAGCATGCTAAAGCAATAACCAAGCCGCGCGTGCTGGCGCGATCAATCCTTTGATCTGAAACGGTAAACACATTCGCGGGAACCACTGCAAACGCACGGTGTAAGGATCTTCGACGGCGATCGAGCTAGGTTCCGGCGGCCGTTGCCTCCTCCGATTGCTCAAGCGGCCATGTCGGCTGCGCAAACCACTCCACCAGGAAGTCGACGAACGCGCGCACCTTGGCCGACAGGTGCCGCCGGCTCGGATACACGGCGTTGATCGGAATCGACGGCGTCGCATACCCGGCGAGCAGCGGAACCAGGCGTCCGGCGCGCACGTCAGGCGCTACGATGAAGTCGGGCTCGAGCGTGATGCCGAGTCCCGCCACGGCGAGCGCGCACAGGACTTGTCCGTTGTTCGCATGCAAGGGACCTGAGATCCGGACATCGTGCGGCCGTCCGTCGCCGTCGGTGAAGCGCCACAGGTCCCGCGTCGGGGTGTACTCGTAGCTCATGCACGCGTGGCGGACGAGGTCGGCGGGGGTGCGCGGGGTCCCGCGTGCTGCCAGGTAGGACGGGGAGGCGCAGCAGACGGCCTGCGACGTCCCGATCTGCCGGCCGATAAGGCTCTGGCTGCCGACGGCGCCGATGCGAACGGCGAGATCGAAGCCTTCGTCGACGATGTCGACGAGGCGGTCGGACAGCTCCACGTCGAAGCGCACCTGCGGCTGGGCCGCCGCAAAAGCGGCGATCGCCGGGGCGAGGTAACGCACGCCGAACGAGATCGACGTCGTCAGCTTGAGCGTGCCGCGTGGCGCGACGGCGGCGGCGGCGACCCGCTCCTCCGCTTCCTCGAGGTCCGCCAGGAGCTGGACGGCACGTTCGAAGAACGCCGACCCCGCTTCGGTCAGCGAGAGGCGCCGTGTCGTCCGGTTCAGGAGGCGAGCGCCCAGGTGGGCCTCGAGGTCTGCCACGTGGCGCGAAACCGCCGAGGTCGAGAGCTCGAGCCGGTCGGCCGCGCGCGCGAAGCTACCCTGCTCGACCACTTTGGCAAACACCGCCACCGCCTGGAATTTGTCCATTGTGCCGTTTCTTGCAATAGATTGTGCTTATTAAGCTAGTTTATCCCGAATCTATCAATCTATAGGATTTGCTCGTACCGCGCAGATCCGAGTCGCGCGCCAACCCCCACGAAAGGAGTCACGCCATGTCCGCTACCCGCCGCATCGATTCCGCCGCCGTCCTGCTCCGTACGGGCCTCGGCGCCATGTTCATCGCGCACGCACTGCTCAAGTACTTCGTCTTCACGTTGCCCGGCACGGGCAAGTTCTTCGCCTCGCTCGGCCTGCCCGCCGGCCTGGGCTACCTGGTGTTCGCCGCCGAGCTGATCGGCGGCGTCATGCTCATCGCCGGCGTCTATACGCGCATCGTCGCGTTCGCGCTCGTCCCCGTGCTGCTCGGCGCGCTGTGGGCGCACAGCGGGAACGGCTGGCTGTTCACGGCGCCTAACGGAGGTTGGGAATACCCGGCGTTCCTGACGCTCGCCGCGGTCGTCGTCGGTCTGCTCGGTGACGGCGTGTCGTCGCGCGCCCCGATCCTTCGCCGCGCCTTCGGCGGCGTCGAAGCCGCACGCTGACCCCGCGCGCATCCCAAACCACTGCACAATTGAACGAGGATCCAACGCCATGAAGCTCTACTACGCTCCCGCCGCCTGCTCGTTCGCTCCGCACGTCGCGCTGCGCGAAGCCGGCATTCCGTTCGAGCCCGTCAAGGTGGACCTGCGCAAGCACGTGCTCGCCGCCGACGGCAGCGATTACTACGCGATCAACCCGAAGGGCTACGTCCCGCTGCTCGAGCTCGACAACGGCGAGCGCCTCTCCGAGGTCGCCGTGATCCTGCAGTACATCGCCGACCGCAAGCCGGGCACGATCGCCCCTGCTTTCGGATCGACGGAGCGCTACCGCGTCATGGAATGGCTCAATTTCATCTCGAGCGAAGTGCACAAGCAGTTCGGCCCGCTGTGGTATCCGGACACGCCGGACGCCACGAAGGAAAAGCAGCGCGCGACGCTCGCGAAGCGTTTCGACCACATCGCGAAGACGCTCGACCGTCAGCCGTACCTGATGGGCGAGAACTTCACGATCGCGGATGCGTACCTGCATGCGGTGCTCAATTGGAGCGGGTTTCTCAAGGTCGACCTCACACCGTGGCCCGCGCTGCAGCAGTTCCAGGCGCGGATGGCGGCGCGTCCTGCGGTGCAGGAAGCGCAGAAGGTCGAGCACGGTTCGAAGTGATCGCCGCGAAGGTCTCCGGAAAGGCCGCGCCATGAGTCGCATGCCCACGCTGTTCCTGTCGCACGGCTCGCCGATGCACGCGGTCGACCCCGGCGGCGCTGGTGTCGCGTGGGCCGGGCTCGGGCGACGGCTCGGCAAGCCGGCGGCGGTGCTCATCGCATCGGCGCACTGGGAAACGGACGTGCCGATGCTGACCGGCAACGCGAAGCCGCAGACGATCCACGACTTCGGCGGCTTCCCGGCGGAGCTCTACGAGATCCGCTACGCGGCGCCCGGCGCGCCGGACGTCGCGGCGCGCGCGGTGTCGCTGCTGAAGGGGGCCGGCATCACCGCCGGCGTCGACGGCTGCCGCGGACTCGATCACGGCGCATGGGTGCCGCTGCGCTGGATGTATCCCGACGCGGACGTGCCTGTCGTGCAGCTCGCCGTGCAGCCTGCGCGGGGCAACGCGCATCACGTCGAGCTGGGGCGCGCGCTCGCTCCGCTCGCGTCGGACAACGTGCTGATCGTCGGGTCGGGCCACACGACGCACAACCTGCGCGACTGGATGCAGGCGCGCATGCACGCCGGCGCAGTACCGGCGTACGCGCAGCAGTTCGCGCAATGGCTCGGCGCGACGCTCGCGCGCGGCGACACCGACGCTCTCGTCCGCTATCGCGAGGTTGCGCCGGGCGCCGTGCGCGCGCATCCGACCGACGAGCACTTCCTGCCGCTCTTCGTCGCCTGGGGCGCCGCGGGCGCGGGCGCGGTGCCGGAACGCGTCGTCGACGGGATGGAGGGCGGGGTGCTGTCAATGGATTCGTATCTGTTCGAGCCCGCCGCACACGCGGAACCGCGCGAGCCCGCGGCCGTCGCGTAAACCCCCTTCCGCGCACGTCGACGCCGCGTCGCGGCGTCGGTGTCGTCCGACACCTGAATCCGCAACGGGCGGATCACGCGCACGCGGCGCGGCGCCTAAAGTGGCTCCGTCGATTCCACGAACGGAGCGTTCCAATGACACAGGCGCGACGCTGGTATGGCGATTGGGGGCACCTTCTCGCTGGCATGCTCATCGGTCTGTTGGTCGTCACGCCGGCGTTTGCAGCGCCGCCGGATCTGCCGCTGCGGTTCGACGACGACGCCCGCCTGTACACGCTGATCGCCTCGGGTGTGCTGCTGTTCATCGCGCTCGTGATGCGATCGTTGCACCGCCCGTCCGCCCCGACCGGTGAAAGCGAGTCGGAGTCGCGCGGCTACGGCATGCGCTTCTTCCCGTCGGACCGCCCGATCGCGCTCGAATAGGAAGGCCGCGATGTCCTCCTTCGTCACGCGCGCCGCGCTGATATCCGCCGCCAGCGTCGCCCTTGCGGGGTGCGCGACGCCAGATCCCTACTATGCCGGCCCGTATTATCCGGGGTATCCCGTGTACGGTGCCGCGGCCGCCGCGCCACCGGGGGCCGTCGCGCGGTCGGAGCTCGGCGTGGTCGAGTCGATCGACCTGGTGCGCGACGGCGGGTCGACCTCGGGCCTGGGCGCCGTGATCGGCGGCATCGCCGGCGGCGTCGTCGGCCACCAGTTCGGCAGCGGCCGCGGCAACACCGCGGCGACGATCGCCGGCGCGATTGGCGGCGCCGTTGTCGGCAACGAGGTCGAGCGGGCGCGTCCGAACGATCGCTATCGCATCATTGTGCGACTCGACTCGGGCGCCGTGATCGGATTCGCCGACGTGGGCGAAGGGCAGCTTCGCGTGGGCGACCGCGTTCGCGTCGTCAACGGACGTGTCTACCGCGTCTAGCGGCCGGGTCGCCACGTGGACGCCGCCACCTCTTCGACGCAGGGCACCCGCTGGTTCGCGCTGGCTTTGCGGTTCTTCGTGGCCGGAGCGGTGATCGCCGCGGGGGCGGCGCTGCTGCTATGGCTGCCGCAGATGCGCGTCTTGGCGGCCGTCGGCTTGGTGCAGGCGCTGTTAGGCGTGGGCGTGTGCATGTGGGGACTCCACGGGTCCAAGGCGCCGCGCGCGGACTCGGCGGCGCCTCATCCGCTCCCTCGGCCGAAAGATCGATGGTCGCTGAGGCGACTGACGCACATGATCCTCCCGCAGACCCGGAAGTCGTTCATGTCGTGAGCGCGCGGCACCTGATCCGCGCTCCCGTCCGTCCCGCAGCCGTTCCAAGGAGCCCGCCATGCCGCACATCCTCGATCCGAAACGCCTCCCCGACGATCGCGCGTACTGCGCCGCGCGTGACGAGCTCCTGAGGCTCGCTCAGGAAGACGTCGATACGCCCGCCGGCTGGCGCTTCGACGAGCTGACGCGGCTCATCCGCGACTACGAAGCCGCCTCGCGCAGCGCGGCAGCGGATTCGCGGTAATCTTCCCGAATGAGCGACAGCCCCTCTCTCTCCATCGTTCACAACCCGGCGTCACAGCGCTTCGAGCTCGCGCTCGACGGCGAGGTGGCGCATGTCGACTACCGGATCTCCGACGGCGTGATGCGCCTCGTCCACACCGAGGTGCCACCGGCGCACGAGGGCCGCGGCATCGCGGGTGCGCTCGTCCGCGCGGCGCTCGTGCATGCGCGCGGCGCCGGGCTGCACGTACTGCCCCGCTGCTCCTATGTTCACTCGTACATGCAGCGGCATCCGGAAACGCACGACCTGCTGCCCGAAGGCTCGCTGCCGTAGCCACTCCGCGGGGATGATCCGCGTTCCGACGCGGCGGTGCGCTTCCGACGCGGCGCTAGAGCACCGCGTCGGTCAGCCGTGCGAGGTTCTCCAGCACCCGCCGCCCGGCGGATACGCGCTTGCGCGTCGCCTGCGTCACGATGACTGCTTGCGCGCGGTGGCGCGCTTCGATGGCATGGAGATGCGCCGCCACCGTGGCGTCGCGGATCAGGACGCTCACTTCCGCGTTCAGCGCGAACGAGCGGATGTCGAGGTTGGCCGACCCGATCAGCACGGTGTCGTCGTCGATGCTGACGTGCTTCGCATGCAGGAAGCTCCCGGTGTGCTCGACGATGCGCACGCCGGCCGCGAGCATCTCGTCGTAGAAGGACGCCTGCGCGAGCTGCACGACGGGCTTGTTCGAGGCGTGGTCCACGATCAGCTCGACGGTGACGCCGCGACGCGCCGCCGAGCACATCGCCGCCAGGAAGGCCGCGCTGGGCACGACGTACGGCGCCGTGAGGACCACCCGCGACGCGGCGCCGTAGATCAGCGCGGTCATCACCGCCTCCGCCGTCCCTTCCGTGTAGCCCGGGCCGCTGGGCAGCACCTGCGCGAGCCCCGCGTCGCCCGTACCGTCGGTCCACGGCGTCTCGAAGTCCGCCTCGGCGGGCAGGTTCGACGTCTCGAGGAACCTGTCCGCGAGCAGCAAAGCGTCGAGGTGGCGGACGATCGGACCCGTCGCGCGCACGGCGAGCTCTTCGTTGGTCAACCCCGGGTTGGCGTCGCAGTCGACGACGTTCTGCGAGCCGAAGTAGGCGAGCCGGCCGTCGATCACCGCGATCTTGCGGTGGTTGCGCAGGTCGAAGCGCGCGGCGTTGGGCCCCCAGAGGCGCAACGGCATGACCGCGACCACTTCGACGCCGGCGGCCGTCATCGCCGGCCCCAGCAGACGCAGTCCGTCGCGGGCGCCGACCGCATCCAATAGCACGCGCACCGTCACGCCACGGCCGGCAGCGCGGATGCACGCGTCGGCCATCGCGCGGCCGCGCGCGTCCGCCGCGAAGATGTAGTAGAGGAGATG
>Ga0070671_100001561_pt1 | contig 17233 bp, 16 predicted proteins | sample KBSS73metaG_FD_65341 | JGI IMG/M metagenome (GOLD analysis project Ga0070671, IMG submission 65341) | Switchgrass rhizosphere microbial communities from Kellogg Biological Station, Michigan, USA - KBS S7-3 metaG | ecosystem: Host-associated > Plants > Roots > Rhizosphere > Soil ...
CCCTGGTGCCTCTCGCGGGCAACCGTGTCGTCCCGGGCCTGCGCGGCCGGGCTGGAGGTTCGCTGTGAGCGGTCCGGAGCGAAGCGGAGGGGCCGCTCACCATGAATACAGCTTTGAGTCACTCCGTTACCGGAGCGAAGCGGAGGTGGCGGAGTGACTGAGCTTGATCGCCGTCGGTACGCCAACCTCTACGGCCCCACCGCCGGCGACCGGGTCCGCCTCGCCGACACCGACCTGTTCATCCAGGTGGAGCGCGACCACTGCGCGGGCGGCGACGAGGCCGTCTTCGGCGGCGGCAAGGTCATCCGCGAGTCGATGGGCCAGTCGACCGCGACTCGTGCCGAGGGCACGCCCGACCTCGTCATCACCGGCGCCGTGATCCTCGACCACTGGGGGATCGTCAAGGCCGACGTCGGCGTGCGCGACGGCCGCATCGTGGCCATCGGCAAGGCCGGCAACCCCGACACCATGGACGGCGTCGACCCGGCGCTCGTCATCGGGCCGTCGACCGAGGTCCTCTCCGGCAACGGCAAGATCGTCACGGCCGGCGCCGTCGACAGCCACGTGCACCTGATCTGCCCGCAGGTCGTCGAGGAGGCGCTGGCGAGCGGCATCACCACGCTCATCGGCGGTGGCACCGGTCCGGCCGAGGGCACCAAGGCCACCACGGTCACGCCCGGCGCGTGGAACCTCGACATGATGTTCCGCGCCCTCGACGGCTGGCCCGTCAACGTCGCGCTGCTGGGCAAGGGCAACACCGTGTCGATGGACGGGCTGCGGGAGCAGGCGCTCGCCGGGGCGTCGGGCTTCAAGCTCCACGAGGACTGGGGGACGACGCCGGCGGCCATCGATGCGTGCCTGCGCGTCTGCGACGAGTTCGGCATCCAGGCCGCGATCCACACCGACACGCTCAACGAGGCCGGCTACGTGCAGTCGACGCTCGCCGCGATCGCCGGGCGGACGATCCACACGTACCACACCGAGGGCGCGGGCGGCGGCCACGCGCCCGACATCATCACCGTCTGCGCCGAGCCCAACGTGCTGCCGTCGTCGACCAACCCGACCCGGCCCCACACGGTCAACACCATCGACGAGCACCTCGACATGCTCATGGTGTGCCACCACCTCAACCCGTCGATCCCCGAGGACCTGGCCTTCGCCGAGTCGCGCATCCGGCCCTCGACGATCGCGGCCGAGGACATCCTCCACGACCTCGGGGCCATCTCGATGATCGGCTCCGACTCGCAGGCCATGGGCCGCGTGGGGGAGGTGGTGCTGCGCACCTGGCAGACCGCGCACGTGATGAAGCAGCGGCGGGGCGCCCTGCCGGGTGACGGCGCGGCCGACAACCACCGGGCTCGTCGCTACGTCGCCAAGTACACGATCGCCCCGGCGGTGGCGCACGGCCTGGCCAGTGAGATCGGCTCGGTCGAGGTCGGCAAGCTGGCCGACCTGGTGCTGTGGGACCCGGCGTTCTTCGGAGTCAGGCCTCACGTCGTGCTCAAGGGGGGGTTCGTCGCGTGGGCCCAGATGGGCGACGCCAACGCCTCGATCCCCACACCGCAGCCGGTGCTGCCCCGGCCGATGTTCGGCGCCGCCCCGATGGTGGCGGCGGCCACGAGCGTGAACTTCGTGGCGCCCGCCGCGCTCGCCGCCGGGCTCGCCGATCGGCTGCCGATCGGCAAGCGCCTCGTCGCCGTCGACGACTGCCGGTCGCTCACCAAGGACGACCTCCCGGAGAACACCGCCCGGCCCGACGTCCGGGTGCGGCCCGACACGTTCGCGGTGACGATCGACGGCGAGCTCGTCGAGGCGGCACCGGTGTCCGAGCTCCCCATGGCCCAGCGCTACTTCCTGTTCTAGTGAGATCCGCGCTGCTGCTCCTCGCCGACGGACGGTTGCCGTCGGGCGGCCACGCCCACTCGGGTGGGGTCGAGGCCGCGGTCGTCGACGGGCGCATCACCGACCTGGGGTCGTTGGAGGCGTTCCTCGTGGCCCGGCTGCGCACCGTCGGGCTCACCGAGGCGGCAGTGGCGGCGGCGACGACCCACCGCGCGGGCGAGCACCTCGCCGAGCTCGACGCCGAGGCCGACGCCCGCACCGTCGCCGAGCCCTTGCGCGCGGCGTCGCGACGGCTCGGGCGGCAGCTCGCTCGGGTCGCCGGGCGGTGCTGGCCCCACCCCGTCTTCGTGGCGCTGCCCGACGACGCCCACCAACCGGTGGTGCTCGGCGCGTGCGGCATCGCCACCGGGCTCGTCGTCGAGGAGGTCGCCGACCTGGCGGTCCACCACGCCCTGACCACCCCGGCCCAGGCGGCGGTTCGGTTGCTCGGCCTCGACCCGTTCGCCGTCGCCGCGCTCGTCGCCGACCTCGCGCCGGTCGCGGCCGGGGTCGCCGCGGTGGCGGTGGCGTCGGCGGAGGGTCCGATCGAGGACTTGCCGGCGCCGAGTGGCCCGCGGTTCGAGATCGCAGCCGTCGAGCACGCGGGGCGCGACGCCCGGCTGTTCGCCACCTGAGGAGAGACATGGGCGCTGTCCACGGAGACCACGACCGTCACCACCTGCCGCGGACGGGCACCTCGCTGCGCGTCGGCATCGGTGGCCCCGTCGGCAGCGGCAAGACCGAGCTGGTGGCGTGCCTGTGCGAGACGCTGTCGGCCGAACTGTCGGTCGTGGCCGTCACCAACGACGTGTTCACCACCGAGGACGCGGCGATCCTCGCCCGCCGGGCGGTGCTGCCGCTCGAGCGCATCGTCGGCGTACAGACCGGGTGCTGCCCCCACACGGCCATCCGCGACGACATCAGCGAGAACCTCGACACCGTCGAGGAGCTCGAGCGCCGCTTCGACCCCGACCTCGTGCTCGTCGAGTCCGGTGGCGACAACCTCACGGCCACGTTCTCGCGTGCGCTGGTCGACGTCCAGATCTTCGTGATCGACGTGGCCGGCGGTGACAAGGTGCCGCGCAAGGGTGGCCCCGGCATCACCACGTCGGACCTGCTGGTGATCAACAAGACCGATCTCGCTCCGCTGGTGGGCGCCGACCTGTCGGTCATGGCGCGCGACGCGGCGGTGATGCGGGGCGACCTGCCGACCGTCTTCACGTCGCTGCGCCACGACCCGGAGGCCCCCCAGGTGGTCGAGTTCCTGCGCAGCCGCCTCCGGTCCAAGGTGTGAAGGCCCAGGCGACCATCGTCGCCGCGGGCGGCCGCTGCACGACCTTGCGGTCGACGCCCCCGTTCGCGCTGCGGGACACGCCCGAGGGCCTGCACCTCGTCGGCAGCGCCGCCGGTCCGGTCGGCGGCGACGAGCTGGCCCTGGACGTGAAGGTGATCGACGGGTCGTTGACCGTCCGGTCGGTCGCCGCGCAGCTCGTGTACCCAGGGCCCCAGGGCGTGCCCTCGACGATGACGGTGCGGGCCGACGTGAACGGATCGTTGCGGTGGCTGCCGTGCCCGACGGTGCTCGTCGACGGCGCCGATCACCGGGTGACGACCACGATCACGCTGGTCGCCGGCGCGTCGGTGGTGTGGTGCGACATCGTCGTCCTCGGGCGCCACGGCGAGGCGTCGGGCTCGGTGCACCAGCGGCTGCGCGTCGACCGCGGCGGGCGGCCGCTGCTGCGCACCGACGTGCACCTCGGTCCGGGTCACGAGGTCGAGACCGGCGGCGCCCGTGTCGTCGGCACGGCGTTGGTGGTCGGCGCACCGGTCGCCCCACTGCCCGATGACGTCCGCGGCGCGGTCCATCGGCTGGGCGACGACGCGTACCTGGTGTCGGTCCTGGCCGACACCGTCGAACCGCTCCAACGGGCGTTGACGCCCACTCACGAGGAGGTACGGACATGACCAGTGGCTTGGGAGGCCTCAACAAGTCGTCGGAAGGGGTGGTGCTCGGCCTCGTGCAGCTGCAGCTTCCGGTCGTCGACACCCCCGACCAGCTCGCCACCCAGACCGGGCGGGTCGTGGAGATGGTCGGCAAGGCCCGGCGCAACAACCCGGCGATGGACCTCGTGGTGTTCCCCGAGTACTCGCTGCACGGGCTGTCGATGAGCACCGACCCGGCGATCATGTGCGACCTCGACGGGCCCGAGGTGGGCGCGCTGCGGCAGGCCTGCGTCGACAACGCCATCTGGGGCTGCTTCTCGATCATGGAGCGCAACCCGGACGGCAACCCCTACAACAGCGGCATCATCGTCGACGACACCGGCGAGCTGCGCCTGTACTACCGCAAGCTCCACCCGTGGGTCCCCGTCGAGCCGTGGGAGCCGGGCGATCTCGGCGTCCCGGTGTGCGAGGGTCCGAACGGCAGCACGCTCGCGCTCATCATCTGCCACGACGGGATGTTCCCGGAGATGGCGCGGGAGTGCGCCTACAAGGGCGCCGAGGTGATGATCCGGACGGCCGGCTACACCTCACCGATCCGTCACGCGTGGCACATCACCAACCAGGCCAACGCGTTCTGCAACCTCATGGTCACGGCGTCGGTGTGCATGTGCGGCAGCGACGGGACGTTCGACTCGATGGGCGAGGGCATGGTGGTCGACCACGAGGGCGTGCCGATCGTCACCGGCAACGGCCGCCCCGACGAGATCATCACCGCCGAGGTGCGGCCCGACCTCGTCCGGGCGGCGCGTCGGGAGTGGGGCGTCGAGAACAACCCGTACCAGTTCGGCCACCGCGGCTACGTGGCGGTGAAGGGCGGCGCCGCCGACTGCCCGTACACCTACATGCAGGACCTGGTGGCGGGGAGCTACCGGTTGCCGTGGGAGGACGACGTCGTGCACGTCGACGGCACGGCGTGCGGGTTCCCGCCACCGGAGCGCGTCTACGAGTGAGCGAGGAGGGCGGTCAGCGCGCCGTCGATCTCCGGGTGCCGGAACGCGTAACCCGATGCCTCCAACCGGGTCGGGGCCACCCGCTGGCTCTGGCCCAGCAGCGACTCCGCCAGCTCGCGGCCGAGCAGGAGGCGGGGCCCGAACATCGGCACCGGCAGCACGGCGGGCCGGTGCAGGGCGCGGCCGATGGCCTTCGCGTACTCGCCGCTGCGGACGGGATGGGGCGCCACCAGGTTCACGGGGCCCGACACGTCGGCGCCGAGCAGGTGGACGATGGCGCCCACCTCGTCGTCGATGCTGATCCACGGCCACCACTCGCGGCCGCCGCCGATGGGGCCGCCGAGACCGAACCGGAACAGCGGGAGGACCTTGCCCATGGCCCCGCCGGCCGCCGAGAGCACCACGCCCGAGCGCAGGAACACGGTGCGGATGCCGGCGTCGACCGCCGGCTGCGCGGCGGCCTCCCACGCCGCGACCACGTCGGCCAGGAAGCCGGACGCCCGAGGTGCGTCCTCGGTGAGGACGTCGTCGCCGCCGTCGCCGTAGATGCCGACCGCCGAGCCGCTCAGCAGCACCCGCGGCCGCGGATCGAGCCCGGCCAGCGTGGCCGCCAGCAGCGACGTGCCGCGCGTGCGGCTCTCGACGATGCGGCGCTTCTGCTCGGTCGTCCACCGGCGAGCGGCGATGCCTTCTCCGGCCAGGTGGATGGCGGCGTCGATGCCGGCGAGCCGGGCGGCGTCGATCGTCCCCGCATCGGGATCCCACGGCACCTCGTCCGATCCTGAGGCAGGTCGGCGCACGAGGCGCCGCACGGTGTGACCGGCGTCGCGCAACGCGGGCACGAGTGCCGACCCGATGAGACCGCTGGCACCCGAGATCGCGACTTCCATCTTCCCTTCGTACTATTCACCCCTCATGCCGGCCACCTTGCTCGCGCTCCTGACCACCCGTCTGGCGGCCGCGGCCCGGTCGGCGTTCGGCGACGACGTGCCGCTTCCCGAGCAGCTGGTGCTCCCGACGCGCGATGCCCGGCACGGCGACTACTCGTGCCCGGCGGCGATGACGGCGGCCAAGGCGTTGGGCCGCAACCCCTTCGAGCTGGCCGAGGCGCTGGCGGCGGCCGTCGAGCTCGGTGACATCTGCGAGGCACCCGAGGTCGTGCGACCCGGGTTCGTCAACCTGCGGCTGCGGGCCGACTGGCTCGCGGCGCGGGTGGCGGCCGAGGTCGGCGACGATCGGCTCGGGCTCGAACCGGTGGCCGACCCGCAGCTGGTCGTCATCGACTACTCGGCACCCAACGTCGCCAAGGAGATGCACGTCGGGCACCTGCGCTCGACGATCATCGGCGACTGCCTCGCCCACGCGTTCGAGCACCTCGGCCACCGCCTCGACCGCGTCAACCACGTGGGTGACTGGGGCGCCCAGTTCGGCATGTTGCTCGCCCACCTCGAGGAACTGCGCGCCGGCGGCGACGACCTCGACATGGTCGACGTCGAGGCCTTCTACCGAGCGGCCAACGCCCGCGACAAGGAGGACCCGGCGTTCCACGAGCTGGCCCGCCAGCGCGTCGTCGCCCTCCAGTCGGGCGAGCCCTCGGCCCGGGCCACGTGGACGGAGCTCGTCGATCTGACCCGGCAGAACAACGCGGTCATCTACGACCTGCTGTCGATCAACGGCCTCGAGGAGCGCGGCGAGTCGTTCTACCAACCGATGCTCGAGCGTGTCGTCGCCGACCTGCGCGCCAACGGTCTGGCGGTCGACGACCAGGGCGCGGTGGTCGTGTTCGTGGAGGGCTTCACGAACAAGGAAGGCGACCCGCTCCCGCTCATCATCCAGAACCGCCACGGCGGCTACGGCTACGCGACCACTGACCTCGCCGCCTTGCGCCACCGGGTGCAGGAGCTCGGTGCCCGCCGCGTGCTCTACGTCGTCGACGCCGGCCAGAGCCAGCACCTGGCCATGGTGTTCGCCGTCGCCCGGCAGGCCGGGTGGGTGCCCGACGACGTCGAGGTCACCCACGTGCCGTTCGGGCTGGTGCTCGGGGAGGACGGCAAGCGCCTGCGCACCCGAAGCGGCGACAACGTCCGGCTGCGGGAGCTGCTGCAGGAGGCGATCGACCGGGCCCGCGCCTTCGTCGTCGCTCGGGCCGAGGAGCGCGGCGACCCGTTGCCCGACGACCTCGACCTCGTGGCCGGCACCATCGGCATCGGCGCCGTCAAGTACGCCGATCTCAGCCAGAACCGCCAGAGCAACTACGTCTTCTCGTTCGACAAGATGCTCAGCCTCAAGGGCAACACCGCGCCCTACCTGCAGTACGCCTATGCCCGCATGCGTTCGATCCTGCGCGAGGCGGGGTGGGCCGACGGCGCTCCCGGCTCGCCTGCCATCGTCCTCGGCCACGAGGCGGAGCTCGAGCTGGCGAAGAAGCTCGTGGCCACCGGCGACGTGCTCGAGCGGCTGGCGGAGGAGTACGCGCCCAACCACCTGTGCGCCCACCTCTACGACGTGTCCCAGGCCTACAACCAGTTCTACGAGCACTGCCCGGTGCTGCGGTCGGAGGAGCCGGTGCGGACGTCGCGGCTCGCCCTGTGCGACGTCACGGCGCGCACGCTGAGGACCGGCCTGGCCCTGTTGGGCATCGGCGTGCTGGAACGTATCTAGTGTGTGCGCCGTGCATGTCGTGATCGTTGGGTGCGGGCGCGTCGGTTCGTCGCTCGCCCGCCAGTTGCTCTCCGAAGACCACACCGTCGCCGTGATCGACAAGCGGGGCGCCGCCTTCGAGCGGTTCCTGCCCGATTGGCCGGGCCAGAAGATCGTCGGCTTCGGCTTCGATCGCGACCTCCTGCAGGAGGCCGGGATCGAGCGGGCCGACGCGCTGGCGGCCGTCACCAGCGGCGACAACTCGAACATCATGGTCGCCCGGATCGCCAAGGAGAACTACCAGGTGCCCCGGGTCATGGCCCGGATCTACGACCCCAAGCGGGCGGGCGTCTACGAGCGGCTCGGCATCCCCACGGTCGCCACCGTCGAGTGGACGGCCGATCAGGCGATGCGCCGGCTGCTGCCCGACGCCGGGCGCACCGAATGGGTCGACGCCACCGGCGGCATCGCCCTCGTCGAGCGCCGCCTTCCCGACACGTGGGTCGGCCACAAGCTCGCCGATCTCGAGGACAGCGGCTCCTCGTGGCGGGTGATGGGCCTGACCCGCGCCGGGAAGGGGCGGATCGCCGACCTCACGTTGCTCGTGCAGGAGAACGACGTCGTCACCCTGTCGGTGAACGGCGACGCCATGGATGCGCTGGAGGCCCATCTGGCCGGCCCGGCCGGGAAGGGGCACTGATGCGGATCATCGTCGTCGGAGCCGGCAAGGTCGGCAAGCACATGGCCACCGATCTGTCGAGGGGCGGCCACGACGTGCTCGTGATCGACGTGAGTCGCGAGGTGGTCGAGCAGGCCCGCAAGTCCCAGGAGCATGCGGGCGTCGAGTTCCGCGTCGCCGATGCGTGCGAGGTCAGCCAGCTCGAGGAAGCGGGCCTCTCGAAGGCCGACGTCGTCGCCGCCGTCACGGGCGACGACGAGGACAACCTCGTGGTCTCGCTGTTGGCCAAGCAGGAGTTCGGCGTGCCGCGCGTCGTCGCTCGCGTCAACCACCCGAAGAACGAGTGGCTGTTCAACGAGACGTGGGGCGTCGACGTGTCGGTGTCGACGCCGCACCTCCTCACCGCGCTCGTCGAGGAAGCCGTGACCGTCGGCACGCTCGTGCGCCTGCTGCAGTTCGAAGGGGGCAAGGCGGGCCTCGAGGAGGTCACCCTCGCCGAGTCCTCGCCCGCCGCCGGCAAGCAGATCGCCGACCTGCGCCTGCCCCGCAGTTGCACGATCGTGGCCGTGCTCCGCGACCAGACGGTGATCGTCCCCCGCGGCGACACCACGCTCGAGATCGGCGACGAGGTCGTCGTCCTCTCGACGTCCGACTCCGAAGACGACGTCCGGGCGGCCTTCATCGCCACCGCCTGACCCGAACTGGCGACGAATTCGACACACGGGTGTGTCGAATTCGTCGCCAGTTCAGCGTCGGGTGGGCGGCGTCAGACCAGCTCGTAGGCGGGGTTGAGCAGCATGAGGCGGTTGCGCTCCCGCCGCGCCACCCCGGTGAGGACGATGCCGTGGCTCGGGGTGATCCCCGGGATCGACCGGCGGCCCGTGAACACGGCGACGGCGAGCCCGGTGCCGTCGTTGACCGACACCTCGAGCGACGGACTGCCGGCGCGGGGCACCACGCGGATGCTCGTGATCTCGCCGGCCAGGCGCGTGCGCGTGCGCAGCGGCGCGTCGGCGATGGAGGTGTCGCCCAGACCGGCGTAGCGACCGGCGAGACGACCCTGCTCGATCTCGACGGTGTCGGCACCGAGCTTGCGCAGCTTCTCGCGGAAACCCATCAGCTCGTCACCTCACCAGCGATGTGGAACGGCACGGACGTCACGATCGTGTTCGGCCGGTCGAGCAGCGCCAGCTTGAGGGCGAGCGCGCTCTGGCCGTGGAGGATGTTGGCGGTGCTGCGGAGGCCGACGACGAACTCGGGGATGACGACGGTGATCCGGTCGTTGTGCCAACGCTCGTCGAGCTCGGCGAGGTAGCGCTCGACCGGCCGGATCAGCTCCCGGTACGGCGAGTCGATGATCTCGAGCGGCACGCCGAACCCGAACTCCGCCCACTGCTGGTGGATCTGCTCGTGCTCGCCCTCGTCCTCGGCGATGTGCAGGGCGACGAGGTGGTCGGGGCGCAACGAGTGGGCGTAGTTGAGCGCCTCGACGACGCCTCGGTGCACTCGGCTCACGAGCACGACGAACGTGTGGCGCGCCGGCTCGGCCGGCACCTCGGCGGGCGTGATGGCGAGCGCGGTGGCGATGCTCTCGTAGTGGCGCTTGATCGCCTTGAACAACAGGATGATGAGCGGCACGACGACGATCGGCACCCAGGCGCCCTTGGTGAACTTGCTGATGCCGACGATCAACGTGACGACGCCGGTGCTGAACGAGCCGATGCCGTTGATGACCGCGCCGGACCGCCAGCCCTCCTCCTTGATCCGGAAGTGGTGCACGACCATGCCGGCCTGGCTGAGCGTGAACGCGGTGAAGACCCCCACCGCGTACAGCGGGATGAGGGCGTTCGTCTTGCCGCCGAAGAGGACGAGCAGCACCGACGCGGCGCCGGCGAGGAACACGACGCCGTTGGAGAACACGAGGCGGTCGCCGCGGTTGGCGAACTGCCTCGGCAGGTAGCCGTCACGGGCGATGATCGACGAGAGTCGCGGGAAGTCGGCGTACGCCGTGTTGGCGGCCAGCGTGAGGATGCCGGCCGTCGCGAACTGCAGGACCCAGTAGTACGCGCCGTGGCCGAGCACGGCCCCGGCCATCTGGGAGATGACCGTCTCCTTCTCGGACGGGTGGGGTCCGAGGTGGTGGGCGAGGATCGACACGCCGAGGAACAGCGAGCCGAGGATCGTCGCCATCCAGGTCAAGGTGGTCGCCGCGTTCCTCGACTCCGGTCGCTGGAACGCCGGGACGCCGTTGGAGATGGCTTCGACGCCCGACAGCGCGACGGCGCCCGAGGAGAAGCCGCGCAGGAGCACCACCAGCCCGAGCGTGCCACCCGTCGCGGCGATGCCCGAGTCGGGGGGCGGCGGCGGCAGGTGACCGAGATGACCGAAGTAGGCGCGGAACAGACCGATGACGAGGAACCCCGACAGCGAGAGGATGTAGAGGTACGTCGGCACCGCGAACATGCGCCCGGACTCCTTCACGCCCCGCAGGTTGGCGAGCGTGACGAGCAGGACCAGCAGCAGGCACACGAGCACGCGCTCGTGGGCGAGACCGCGGAACCGCGGGATCGAGATGATGGCCGCCACCCCTGACGCGATCGACACCGACACCGTCAGCGTGTAGTCGACGAGCAGCGACGCGCCGGCCACGAGCGATGGCAGCTCGCCGAGGTTCTCCCGGCTCACGATGTAGGACCCGCCCCCGCTCGGGTAGGCGAAGATCGTCTGCCGGTAGGAGAACGACACGATCGCGAGCAGGATGGCGACGATCACCGCGATCGGGACCAGGTACGAGAGGCCCAGCGCCAGGCTCGAGCCGCCGATGGCGGTGACGAACAGGATCTCTTCCGTTGCGTACGCCGTCGACGAGATGGCGTCGGACGAGAACGTGGCCAGCGCGATCGTCTTCGGGAGCCGCTGGTGCTCTTGTTCGGCGTTGGCCAGCGGGCGCCCGATCAGGACGCGTTTGGCGAAGGTCAGCACGCCGGGACGTTAGGCGAACATTTGCGATTCGTTAACAGGGTGTTGAGGAAGGCGCGGACGGCCCTTCTTCGGCACCCTGTCAACGCCGAGACCAGCCGCGGCGGTCGAGCACGATGAGCACCGAGCCGATGACGATGCCGATCACCGTCGCCACGATCCAGTTCCACGGGATGGAGGCGGGTCCGGCCGGCGGCACATCCGCCGAACCGAGCCGTGCCGCCGCGAGTGATGAGGCGGCGGATGGGTCGCCGGCCACCGTGGTCGGCACGAGGATCGGCAACGTGGTCGCGGTCGGGGCGCTCGAGCTCGTCGAAGGCGCCGGCGTGGCGTGCAGGGAGGCGGTGCTCGGCCCCGGGGCGGGTGCGGACGTCGTCGGCGGGGCGGTCGGCGGTGGGCGGTCCCTCGTCCAGGTCGTCGGCGGGTCGGACCGGTGATGGTGGTCATCGGGGAACGTCGTGGTCGGGGAGGTCGTCGACGTCGGGTCGGTGGTGCTGGTCGTCGTCGACGGGCCGCTGGTCGACGACGAGGAGTCTGTGGTCGTCGTGCGGCACGGGAAGGCGTCGCGACATCCGTCCTGGCCCGCCGCGCGGGGGGTGCCGGCGACGCCGACGAGGAGCACGACGGTCGCCGCGAGGAGCAGGGAGGCCCCGAACCGGCTGAACGAGGAAGGTGGCATGGGCTGGCCTCGATCGGCAACGGGTGGACGCGCGTTCCTCACCGCGCTACCTCGGCCGCCGCCACCGCAAACCGCCCCGCGGGCGACGGTGACGATCGGTGGTCGCGCCACAGCAGAGGGTGTCAGTGAGGCGAACGCGCATGCATGGCTGTTCGCCTACGCGCGCTGCCAGTCCTTCCACACCGGGTCGTAGCCGGCGGCTCGGAGGGCGGCGGCGACGTCGGCGGGCGAGCGCTCGTCGCTGACGGCGAACTGCGGCTCGGCGTCCGTGGGCGCCGCGTAGCCGCCCGGCTCGGTGTGGGAGCCGGCGGACATCGTGGTGATGCCGAGCGGCACGAGCGCGTCACGCAGCTCGGCCGGCTCGCGCGTCGAGAGCGTGATGCCGATGTCGGGCAACGTGAGCCGCAGCGCGCACAGCAGCTGCACGAACGCGGCGTCGTCGACGGGGTCGGCCGGCTCGTAGCCGCCGGCCGCCGGGCGCAGCCGCGGCAGTGCGATCGCCACCTCGCAGCGCCACCACCGCCGGATCAGCGCGTGCGCATGCGCCGCGACCGAGATCGCTTCGCCTCGCCAGTCGTCGTGCAGCCCCAGCAGGGCGCCGACACCGAGCCGGCGCATGCCGGCCGCCGCCGCCCGATCCGGTGCCGCGAGGCGCCAGTCGTAGTTGCGCTTCTTGCCCTTCAGGTGCACCTGGCCGTACGTCGACCGGTCGTAGGTCTCCTGGTAGACGATCACGCCGTCGCAGCCGGCGTCGACGAGACGGCGATAGGTCGCCTCGTCCCACACCTGCACCTCGATGCTGATCTCGGGCACCACCGGAGCGATCGCTCGCACGCAGTCGACGAGGTAGTCCTTGCTCACGATGCGGGCGTGCTCGCCGGCGACGAGGAGGAGGTGCCGGAAGCCACGTGCGACGAGCACGTCGGCTTCGGCGCGCACCTCGTCAGGAGTGAGCGTGCGGCGTGTGATCGCGTTGCCGGCCGAGAAGCCGCAGTACGTGCACGTCGACACGCACTCGTTCGACAGGTACAGGGGTGCGAACAGCCGGACGGTCCGGCCGAACCGCTGCACGGTGACGCGGTGCGCCTCAGTGGCGAGGTCCTCGAGGCGATCGGCGGCCGCGGGCGACAGCAACGCGGCGAGATCGGTCAGACCGCGCCGGGGCGATCGCAACGCGCCGTCGACGTCGGCCGGAGTGGCCCGGTCGACCAGCGCGCGCAGGCCGGCGACGTCGGTGGCGAGCAGGTCGGCGGCGGCCGAACCGATGGGCACGCCCTCCGGTCGCGACTCGAGGGCCACCGGGGTGCGGGTGGTCACGACGCGCTGAGGAAGCCGGTGAGGGGCGACGACGCGTTGGCCGCCGTGGCGACCGCGGGCATGCCGGCGAGCACGGCCTCGCGTCCGGCTTCGACCGCCTTGCGGAACGCGGCGGCCATGGCGACCGGATCACCGGCCGTGCCGATCGCCGTGTTCACGAGCACCGCGTCGGCGCCGAGCTCCATCGCCTCCGACGCCTGCGACGGCGCGCCGATGCCGGCGTCGACCACGACGGGCACGAGCGACTGCTCGACGATGAGCTCGAGCGCGGCGCGGGTGCGCAACCCCTGGTTCGAGCCGATCCACGAGCCGAGCGGCATGACCGTCGCGCAGCCGGCCTCCTCCAACCGCTTGCACAGGACCGGATCGGCGGGGCAGTACGGCAGCACGGTGAAGCCGTCGGCCACGAGCACCTCGGCCGCCTTCAACGTCTCGATCGGATCGGGGAGGAGGTACCGCGGCTCCGGCGTGATCTCGAGCTTGATCCACGTCGGGTACCCCGCGGCGCGGGCGAGGCGGGCCAGGCGCACGGCTTCGTCGGCGTCCATGGCGCCCGAGGTGTTGGTGAGCAGCAGCACGCCCTCGGGGACGGCCGTGAGGATGTCGTCGCCGAGCGCGGTGGGGTCGACCCGGCGCAGCGCCACCGTCACCATCTCCGTGCCCGACGCCTCGATGGCGCCGCGCAGCGACTCGTTGGACGGGAACTTCCCGGTGCCGAGGAACAGGCGTGAGGTGAAGCTCCGGTCGCCGATCAGCAATGGGTCGGACGTGGGGTCGATCATCGTGCACGCTCCCTGGCCCGCATGACCGGGCCGGTCGTCGAAGGGTCGCAGACGGATCTGCCTCTCAGCCCGGGATGGGCTCCCCTGCGTTGACCTCAGAGTACCGTCGCGCCGTGTCGACCCGAGCGCTGATCCTGGCCGCGTTGCTGTGCGGCTTGGCGATCCTGGCCGCCTTCGCGGTCCAGATCGTGCTCGCTCGCTGATGTCGGACTGGGACCGCAAGGTCCCCAAGGCCGGCCACGTCCCGGCCCTCGACGGGATCCGTGGCCTCGCCGTCGGCATCGTGCTGCTGCACCACCTGAAGGTGCCGGGCGTGCACGGCGGCTGGCTCGGCGTCGACCTGTTCTTCGCGTTGAGCGGGTTCCTCATCACCCAATCGGTGCTCGGCATCCCGGAGGGCGGCGGGCTCGGCGACTTCTGGCGCCGCCGGGCATGGCGCCTGGGACCGGCGATGGCGGTGCTCCTCGCGTGGTACCTGGCCGTGAGCGTGGCGGCCGCCGATCGCGGCATGCGGTTGCGGTGGCTGGCCGCGTCCGCTTCGCAGGTGCTGAACATCCACGACGCGGCGTCGAAGCACGGGCCGTTCTCGCCCCACCTGGGCCACCTGTGGTCGCTCTCGGCCGAGGTGCAGTTCTACGTCGTGTGGCCGCTCCTGCTGCTTGCGCTCGTCCGGCGCGGATGGTCCCGTCCCGCCGTGGTCGGCGTCGCAGTCGCGCTGTTCGTCGGTTCGTCGGCCGAGCGCACCTTCCTGGCGCTGCACCACGAGCAGTGGAACCGGCTGTATCTCGGGCCCGACACCCGCTCCACCGCGCTGTGGGCGGGCTGCGTCGTCGGGCTGCTGCACCACTGGGGCGCGTTCGACCGGTCGCCGGTGCTTCGTCCCGCGGCGCGCGCGCTGGCCGTGCCGGCGCTGGCGGTGCTCGGCGCGCTGGTGATGCTGCCGTCGATGGCGTTCTCGACGAGCCGCACGCCGTACCTCTGGGGCTTCACCGTCATCGGCCTGTGCGCCATGGTGCTGGTGGCCGCCGCGGCGACGAGTGGCGGGGGCCCGCTGCGCCCCCTGCTCGAAGCGCGGCCCCTCGAGTGGCTCGGGCGGATCTCCTACTCCGTGTACCTCTGGCACGTCCCGCTCATCGCCGAGCTGGTCCGCGCTCGACCCGGGATCGGCACGCCGGCGAAGGTCGCGATCATCGTCCCGGCGTCGCTTCTCGCCGGCTGGCTGTCGTACGTCGTGGTCGAGCGGCCGTTGCTCTCGTCGGCCGGTCGCGCCCGTCTTCGGAGGCTCGTCACGCCGGTAGGGTGAGCCCGTGCCTGAGCCGTTCGATGTCGTCGTGGTCGGTGGGGGACCGGCCGGATACGCCACCGCCCTCTACGGAGCATCTGCCGGGCTGAAGATGGCGCTCGTCGAGAAGGAGAAGGTCGGCGGGACCTGTCTCCATCGGGGGTGCATCCCGGCCAAGGAGCTGCTCGAGAGCGCGCACATCTTCCGCACCGTCGCCCACGCGTCGACGTTCGGTGTGAACGCCGGTGCACCGACCATCGACTGGTCGGTGACGATGCAGCGCAAGCAGCAGGTCGTCGATGTGCAGTGGAAGGGCCTGGAGTCCACCATCCGCGGCCGCAAGATCGAGATCGTGCCCGGCACCGGGCGCTTCCGTGGCAACGGCGTCGTCGAGGTCACCGCCGCCGACGGCACGGTCACGACCCTGCAAGGCGCCAACGTCGTGCTCGCCCCCGGTTCGGTGCCGCGCACGATCCCCGGCTTCGACGTCGACGGCAAGTTCGTGCTGACGTCCGACGAGGTGCTGTCGATGCCCGAGCTGCCGCGCACCGCGGCAGTCATCGGTGGGGGCGCCATCGGGTGCGAGTTCGCGTCGACCCTCGCCGATGTCGGCGTGCAGGTGACGGTGCTCGAAGGCCTGCCGAAGATCCTCCCCGGCTGCGACGCCGACGTCGCCCAGGTGGTGGCGCGCTCGTTCAAGAAGCGCGGCATCGAGGTGCAGACCGGCGTGCGCATCACCGGTCACGTGCCGGGCGACACCACCACCAAGGTGCAGATCGAAGGAGCCGAGCCGCTCGAGGTCGAGCGCGTGATCGTGTCGGTCGGGCGGCGTCCCGCGACCGAGACGCTCGGGCTCGACGGCACCGGGGTCGAGGTCGACGAGCGCGGCTTCGTCAAGGTCGGCGAGACGTGCCGCACGACGGTGCCCGGTGTGTGGGCCATCGGCGACGCCATCGCCACCCCGCAGCTCGCGCACGTCGGCTTCGCCGAGGCGATCGTCACGATCAAGGACATCCTCGGGGAGTCGCCGGTGCCGGTCGACTACGGCAAGGTGCCATGGGCGATCTACTGCCAACCGGAGGTGGCCTTCGCCGGTCACTCCGAGGAGTCGGCGCGTGAAGCCGGCTTCGACGTCGTCGCGTCGAAGCACTCGTACAAGGCCAACGCCCGCGCCTGGATCCTCGACGAGACGGATGGCCTCGTGAAGGTGATCGCCGAGAAGCGAGCCGACGGTCGTGCGGGACGCATCCTCGGCGTCCACATGGTCGGGCCGTGGGTCACCGAGCAGCTCGGCCAGGGCTACCTCGCCGTGAACTGGGAAGCCACCGTCGACGAAGTGGCGGCGTTCATCCAACCCCACCCCTCATTGTCGGAGCTCTTCGGCGAGACCGTCCTGTCGTTGACAGGGCGCGGCTTGCACGGCTGATTCAGGAAGGACCACGCGGTCGCGATGGACATCACGATGCCCCAGCTCGGGGAGACGGTCACCGAAGGGACCATCACTCGATGGTTCAAGAACGTCGGTGACAGCGTTGCTGCTGATGAGGTGCTCTTCGAGGTGTCGACGGACAAGGTCGATTCGGAGGTACCGTCGCCGACGGCCGGGACGGTGACCGAGATCCTCGTGCCCGAGGGTGAGACCGTGCCGGTGGGTTCGGTGTTGGCGCGGGTGGGTGATGGGGCCGCGGCTCCTGCTCCTGCTCCTGCTCCTGCCGCGGAGGCTGCTCCGGCTGAGGCGCCTGCTCCTGAGCCTGCACCGGCTCCGGAGCCTGCGCCCGCGCCTGCACCTGCTCCTGTTGCTGACCAGCCGGCGGGTCCTGTCCCTCAGGGGGCCCCTCCCACCTCCGCTGGCGCTCCGGCGGGCCCCGCCCCTACGGGCCACCCCCCGGCTTCCTCTGCTGGTGGGGACGACTCGCGGCTGCTGTCGCCGGTGGTGCGGCGGTTGATCGCGGAGAACGGCTTGGATCCTGCTGCGATCGAGGGCACCGGTGCGGGGGGCCGCATCACGCGTGCCGATGTGCAGGCCGTCATCGAAGGTGG
>Ga0070671_100001564_pt1 | contig 17217 bp, 16 predicted proteins | sample KBSS73metaG_FD_65341 | JGI IMG/M metagenome (GOLD analysis project Ga0070671, IMG submission 65341) | Switchgrass rhizosphere microbial communities from Kellogg Biological Station, Michigan, USA - KBS S7-3 metaG | ecosystem: Host-associated > Plants > Roots > Rhizosphere > Soil ...
GAGCCCGGTCGCACCCGTCAAGCCGCGCAGTGTGGTCGCGGTCAGCTCCGGGTCGCTGTCGAGCTGCAGCACGCCGGCCACGCGCACTTCGGGCGGCCGCGCACGGAACGCCACGGCGAGCCCGGCCGCGAGCAGCAACGGGAACACGAACGTCCAGAAGACGGCCTCGGGTTCCCGGATCACTTCGCGCAGCCGGGTGACCGTGAGCTGTGCCAGCGAGCCGGTGCGCGGCGCCACGGGCGGGCGGGCGAACACTTCTCGCGCGGTCGGCGGTCCGTCAGGCATCGCGCAGCTGCCTCCCGGTGAGCGACACGAAGACGTCCTCGAGCGTGGGCGAGTGCGTGCGCAGCTCCATGAGCGGCACGCCAGTGCGGGCCAGGTGCGCGAGCAGCTCGGGGACCGTCTCGTGCACCGCACGAACGGCCAGCTCCACGCCGCCATTCGTGCTGCGTGCGAGCCGCACGCCTGCCAGGCCACGCAGCGCCTCGACATCCACCGGGGCGCCCTCGCCCGGAACGAAGTGCAGGATGTGCTCGGCGCCGAGCGACGCGATGAGCTCGCGCGGGGCGCCGAGCGCGATCACCCGCCCGTGGTCGACGATGGCGATCCGGTCGCAGAGGCGTTCGGCCTCGTCCATGTAGTGCGTGGTGAGGAGCACCGAGCGGCCGGTCGCCTTGAACTGCTCGACCAGGTCCCAGAGCTGCCGGCGCGACTGCGGGTCGAGGCCGGTGGTGGGCTCATCGAGGAAGAGCAGCTCGGGGTCGCCCACGAGGGCGCAGGCCACGGCGAGTCGCTGCTTCTGCCCGCCGGAGAGCGTGCCGACCCGGGCTCGCTGCTTCTCGCCGAGGGCCACGAGCGCCACCACGTCGTCGACGGGCCGGGCGCGGTGGTAGAAGCTCTGGAAGAGCGTCAGCGTCTCCCCGACGGTGAGCTTCTCCGAGAGCTGGGTTTCCTGCAGCGCGATGCCGAGGCGCTGCCGCAACGCGGGCGCATCGTCGGACCAGGAGCGGCCCAGCACGCGTACCTCGCCGGCGTCGGCCTGCGTCAGGCCCTCGCAGATCTCGATCGTGGTCGTCTTGCCGGCCCCGTTGGGCCCGAGCAGCCCGAAGCACTCGCCGGTGCGGAGCTCCAGGTCGAGCCCGTCGACCGCGACCGTCGTGCCGAACGACTTGCGCAGGCCGCGCACCAGCAGGGCGGCGTCGGTGGGTGCGGAGATGCTCATAGGGCCCGCATTGTACTCAGGTCGCAGGCCGGGCCACCACCTTGCCTGTGCCGCCTCGTCTGGCGATAATTTCGGCGTTCGCGGGTGTAGCTCAGTTGGTAGAGCATCAGCTTCCCAAGCTGAGGGTCGCGGGTTCGAACCCCGTCGCCCGCTTCGGTGCGGCAAGCGCGCAGCCAGGTCTGGCTGCGCGCTTCTGTTTTCGTGCCCGCATCGCCCATGCGGTGCGCGCGCACGAACCACTAGATTGCCGGGAGACGGCCTCGCCGTTCACGATCCCCCGGAGAAACCCGTGCAGCTGACGACGCTCGACTGGCTCATCGTGCTCGCCTCGATCGTGGTTTCCTTCATCCCGGCGGTGGTGCTGGCCCGCCGCGCCGGGAGCAGTACCGCCGAGTTCTTCACGTCCGGCCGGGCGGCGCCGTGGTGGCTCATCGGCGTGTCGATGGTCGCCACCACCTTCAGCACGGACACGCCCAACCTGGTGACCAACCTGGTGCGCGAGCACGGGGTGGCGAACAACTGGGCCTGGTGGGCGTTCCTGCTCACCGGCATGGCGACGGTCTTCTTCTACGCTCGCCTGTGGCGCCGCTCGGGGGTGCTGACGGACCTCGAGTTCTACGAGATGCGCTATGCCGGCCCGCCGGCAGCGTTCGTGCGCGCCTTCCGCGCCCTGTATCTCGGTCTCTTCTTCAACTGCATGATCATGGCGACGGTGAACCTCGCCGCCGCCAAGATCGCCAACATCGTCCTGGGCTGGCCGATCGGGCGGACACTGGTCGTGTGCGCAGTGCTCAACATCGCGTTCGCGGCGACTTCGGGCCTGTGGGGCGTGCTGGTGACCGACTTCATCCAGTTCGGCATCGCCATGACGGGCTCGTTCGCGACGGCCTGGTATGCGCTCAAGCAGCCGGAAGTCGGCGGATTGGCGGGCCTCGTCGCGCGCATCGACCCGAAGACGCTGAGCCTCGTACCCGACTTCGGCGACTGGTCGCTCACGCTCTCGGTGTTCGTGATCCCGCTGACGGTGCAGTGGTGGTCGGCATGGTATCCCGGCTCGGAGCCCGGCGGCGGAAGCTACGTGGCGCAGCGCATGCTCGCCGCGAGGAGCGAGCGTGACGCACTGGCCGGCACGCTCCTGTTCAACGTGGCGAACTACGCGCTCCGCTCCTGGCCGTGGATCATCACCGCCCTCGCATCGATACTCGTGTATCCGACGCTCGGCGACATCGCGCGCACCTTCCCGAACGTGGATCCGCATCTGCTCGGCCACGACATGGCCTATCCGGCGATGCTGCGCTTCCTGCCGCACGGCGTCCTCGGGCTCATGATCGCCGCACTGCTGGCCGCCTACGTCTCCACCATCTCGACACACCTGAACTGGGGGTCGTCGTACCTGGTGCACGACTTCTACCGCCGCTTCGTGCGGCCCGACGCCACGGAGAGGCACTACATCATGGTGGGGCGGCTCACGACGGGCCTGCTGATGCTGGTCGCCGCGCTCGCCACGCTCGTGCTCGACTCGGCACGACAGGCGTTCGAGCTGATGCTGTCGGTGGGTGCGGGCACGGGACTCATCTACCTGCTGCGCTGGTACTGGTGGCGCATCAACGCCTGGAGCGAGATCTCCGCGATGGTGAGCTCGTTCCTCGTGGCGGTGGGCTTCGTGGCGGCGGCGCGCTCCGGCGCGGGCATTCCGTCGCACGTGGCATTGCTGGTGTCCGTGGCCACGACGAGCGCCGTCTGGATCAGCGTGACGCTGCTGACGGCGCCGACGCCACGCGAGACCCTGGTGCGGTTCTACGAGCGCGTGCGCCCGGCCGGTCCGGGCTGGGGACCGGTCGCGGCCGTCGCGACGCCCGGGGCGCCGACGGACAGCCTGGCCGAGGCGGGCCTCGGCTGGGTGCTGGGGTGCGTGCTGGTGTACTCGGCGCTGTTCGGCGTGGGCAGCGCACTGTACGGCCGCTGGCCGCAGGCAATGCTGTGGGGTGCCGCCGGACTGGTGAGCGCCATCGGACTCGCGCGACTGCTGCCGCGGATGTGGCGAGCCTCGGGCGGCTGATCAGCTCCGCGCGACTCGCGCCACGACCGCGGTGAACATCGCGGTCTGCCCCTCGAGCGAGCGCAGCAGGGTCAGCTGTGCCCGCGCGCGATCGAGATTCTGTCCCGGTCGGCTGATGCGGTAATACGTATCGCCCTGCAGGTGATCGACGAGAAAGCGCACCGCCTGCTCGTAGGTGATGAGCCGGCCCGCCGTCTCCAACAGCTCGCGCTCCGCCGGCGTCAGGATGTCGCCGGTGCCTTGCACGAACCCCGCCGCCAGCCCCTCGAACAGCGCCGCCTCCGCCACGTTGTCCGCCGCGTCCTCCGGTGCGCGCGACACGCTCGAGCGCACCAGGTCGCCGAAGTCGTGCAGCAGGCTGCCAGGCATCACCGTATCGAGATCCACGACCCAGGACGCCCGCCCAGTCGTGCGGTCGAAGAGCACGTTGGCGACCTTGGCGTCGTTGTGCGCCAGGCGCCGCGGCACCTGGCCGCTGGCGATCCGGGGCGGCAGCACCAACGCCAGTGCACGGCGTCCGAGCAGCTCGTCCACCTCACGCCGCGACGCCGAAAGGCGCCCGACCGGATCGGCGGAGCTCACCGCCTCCAGCTGCGCCACGCGCGCCGCCGTGTCGTGGAAGCCGGGGATCGTTTCCGGCAGTTCCGGCCCCTGGTAGCTCGAGAGCGCCCTGGCGAAGGCGCCGAAGGCGAACGCCGCATTGAACGCCTCGGCGGCGGACGCGACGCTGGCCCGCATGATCCCATCGACAAACTCCGTACAGCGCCAGATTTCGCCCGCCTCGTCCTCGAGCCACGGCCGGCCGTCCAGGGTCTGCAGCAGGGCAGGTACGGTCACCGCGCCGGTCACCGCTCGAACATGCGCGGTCACCGCTGCCACGGTCGCCATCACCTGCTGCGGATCCGGGAAGACGTCACCGTTGATGCGCTGCAGGAACCGGCGCGGCCCGCCGCACTGGACCAGGAACGAGGCGTTGATGTGCCCGCCCGCGTACGGCACGCACCGAGCGCCGTCCCCGACGAACGCGGCGGCGGCCTGCTCGGGCGTCAGCGCCACAGTCGCGCCGGGTAGTCGCCAGTCGCGTGCAGCGCGGCGAGCGTCGCGCGCGTGGCCGGCACATCGGCGGGGTGGGTCACTCCGCACCAGGTGCTGCGCACGCCGTGAACCCTCACGCGCGCCTCGCCCGCGGTGATGGCGTCGCGCACCACGTCGGGCAGCAGGCACTCGTCGCGGGCCAGGTCGGCGCTGCGGAAGAATCGGTCGAGCGCCCGGCTGCAGGCGTCGAAGATCGTCGGCGAGAATCCCCACATGTTCATCGAGACCGGCCGCTCGAGCCATGCGGGTGGAATCGAGCTCCGCGCGAGGCCGGTGGCTTCCTGCAGGCCGCGCAGCCATCCGCCTTCGTCCACGTCGCACAGCGCGCGATTGACCGTGCCGGACGGGGAGAGCGTCTCACCGAGGGGCCACGCGGCCAGCTCCCAGCGTGGTAGCGCATCGGCGGATTGCTCCAGCGCGCGCGCGAGAACCTCATAGCCCTGCCGGCCGTAGAAGTCGTCTGCATTGACCATTACGCAGGCGCCGTCCACCAGCGCCGCGGCCGTCATCACGGCGTGGGCTGTGCCCCACGGCTTCACGCGGCCCACGGGCGGATCCACCGGCGCCTCATCCATGCGCTGGATGGCGCATCGGACGCTGATCCGATCCCCGAACCGCGACTCGGCCCAGCCGGGAAACTGGTCGGCCATCTCGGGCCGGATCACGAACACCACCCGCCCGAGTCCCGCGCGGACGGCATCGAACACGGCGTAGTCCAGCAGCACCTCGCCGCCGGGGCCGAGCGGCTCGAGCTGCTTCAGACCGCCGAAGCGTGAACCAAGGCCACCGGCGAGCACCACGAGGGAGGTCAGCGGCATGGACGCGCCGCGCAGGAGTAAGTCATCCCGGGAAAGTTGCCCGGCCGGCTCGTGTCCGGAAGTGCCTGCGGTAGCGAAAGATGCCTGCGAACAGGCTTGAGGTCATGGGTACGAAGTATTTGGAAGGATTGCATTTAGGCCCCTTTGCTCGCCATATTGTCTTGCGCCGGCCGAGGTCGGCAATCCTCATTCCACATGCCGGCGCGGGGCAGATGATTCGAGTTCAGGCCGTCGAGCCCGGGACCATCGGGCAGGAGTTGGGCCTCAGACAGGGCAGTGAGCTGCTGACCGTGAACGGTCGGGAGCTGGAGGACTTCCTGGATTGGGAGTTCCTCACCGCCGAAGAGCAGTTCCTCCTGCACGTCCGCCAGCCGGACGGCGAGGAGATCGAGTTCGAGATCGAGCGGCCGCTCGAGTTGCCCATGGGCATCACCCTCGAGCCGCCACGCATTCGCCGGTGCGCCAATCGCTGCGATTTCTGCTTCGTGGACGGCAACCCGCAGGGCCTGCGTGAGGTGCTGTACATCCGCGACGACGATTTCCGCCTGAGTTTCCGCTACGGCAACTTCGCCACGCTGACCAACCTCAAGCCGCACGACACGGCGCGCATCATCGAGTACCGCCTGTCGCCGCTCTACGTCTCGGTACACGCCACCGACCCGGTAGTGCGCCGCTACGTGCTGCGAAACCCGACGGCACCGGACGTCCTGCCCCAGATGCGCGAATTCGCGGCGCACGGCATCGAGTTCCACACCCAGATCGTGATGGCGCCCGGCGTGAACGACGGCCTCGTGCTGGAGCAGACCCTGCGCGAGCTGTACGAGTTCGGACCCGAGGTGCTCAGCTGCTCGGTGGTGCCGGTGGGGCTCACCGAGTTCAGCAAGCATCACCTCGTGCGCGAGCCCACCGAAGCCGAGTGCCGTGCGGCGGTGACGCTGGTCGAGGCGCGTTCGGCCGTCGCGCAGCGGGACCGCGGCGCCGCGTGGGCATACGGGGCCGACGAGCTCTACATGCGCGCGGGACTCGAGCTGCCGCCCGCCGCGATGTACGACGGCTTCACCCAGGTCGAGAACGGCGTCGGAGCGGTGCGCTGGTTGCAGAGTCAGATCCTCGAGGGCGCCGAGGGGCTCCGTGGCTGGGAAGGGAAGCGGATCGGCGTCGTGACGGGCACGGCCATGGCGAAGCTGATGCCGCAGGTACTGGCCCCGCTCACCGAGGCCACCGGCGCCGACGTGGAGCTGATCCCGGTCGTCAACACGCTGTTCGGCGCGACCGTCACCACCGCCGGCCTGCTCCCGGGCGCGGACCTGCGGGACGCGCTCGCCACGCGCCGCGACCTCGACCTCGTGCTGCTGCCGTCGGAGTCCATCAACGACGACGGGCTGTTCATCGACAGCATGTCGGTGGAGGAGCTCGCGCGCGTGGTTCCGGCCGAAGTGCGGCTCTCGAAGGACTTCGTGGACGCGCTCGCCCTCCCGGTGGCCGCATGAGGCGCGCCACCGTCGCCATCGTCGGGCGACCGAATGTCGGCAAGTCCACGTTGTTCAATCGCATCGTCGGCGGCCGTCGGGCGATCGTCTCCGACCAGGCCGGTACCACGCGCGACCGTCACTTCGGCGAGGCCGAATGGAATGGACGCCATTTCTGGCTCGTGGACACCGGTGGGCTCGTGCCCGACTCCGCGGAGTCGATGGACAAGTCCATCCGCCGCCAGGTGGAACTGGCACTCGAGGAGGCCGATCTCGTGGTCTTCGTGGTCGACGGCAAGGCGGGACTGCACCCGATCGACGAAGCCATCGCCGAGAAGCTCCGGAAGACGCAGCGTCCAGTGCTGCTCGTCGTCAACAAGCTCGACGACCTGGAGCGCTCGACCGCCCAGTACGACTTCTACGCCCTGGGCCTCGGTGATCCGTTCGGCGTCTCGGCGGGCGTGGGCAAGGGGAGTGGCGACCTGCTCGATCGCGTGGTGGAGCTGCTGCCCGCCGGTGCCGAGGAGGAGGAGGACGCGATCCGTGTGGCCGTCGTGGGGCGCCCGAACGTGGGCAAGTCATCCCTCATCAACAAGCTGCTGGGCGAGGAGCGGCTGGTGGTGTCGCCGGTGGCCGGTACCACGCGGGACGCCATCGACTCGTCGCTGCGGCACGACGGGCGGACGCTCACGTTCATCGACACGGCCGGCCTCCGGCGCCGCGCGAAGGTGGACGAGGACGTGGAGTTCTACTCGTCGTTGCGCACCGAGCGCGCCGTCGAGCGTGCCGATGTGTGCGTGCTCGTCGTGGATGCGGCCGATGGGATGCACAACCAGGACCTGCGCATCGGCAACGATGCCTGGGACCGGGGACGCGGCCTGATCGTCGTGGTGAACAAGTGGGACATGGTGCCCGACAAGGACGCCAACACCGCGGTGCGCGGCGAGGAGTCGCTCAAGGCACGCGTGCCGTTCCTCAAGGCGGTCCCCTTCCTCTACACCTCGGCGCTCACCGGCCAGCGGGTGAGGAAGGTGCTCGACCTCATCCTCGAGGTGGCGGCCGAGCGGGAGCGGCGCATCCCGACGCACGAGGTGAACGAGGTGCTGCAGGAGCTGCTCGCGCGCACCTCGCCGCCCCAGAAGGAGGGCGACGAGGTGAAGCTGCTCTACGCCAGCCAGGTGGGCACGGCGCCGCCGCTGTTCGCGATCGTCTCGAATCGCCCCGACGACGTGGCCGAGTCGTATCAGCGTTACCTGATCAATGGCTTCCGCGAGAAGTGGGGCTTCAAGGGCGCGCCGCTGCGACTGAAGTTCACGTCACGTGGCAGCAGGAAGCTGCAGCGATGACGCTCTCGGCGCTGCCGTGGTTCCTGGCGTCGTACCTGGTGGGGGCTTTCCCCACGAGCTACGTCGCGGGCCGGCTCTTCAAGGGCATCGACCTTCGGGAGCATGGCAGCAGGAACCTGGGCGCCACGAACGCCTATCGTGTGCTGGGATGGAAGTTCGCCGTGCCGGTGGCCATCGTGGACATCCTGAAGGGCACGCTGCCGGTACTGCTGTTCGCGCCGCGCGTCTCGGATTCCGCGGTCGTCGCGGTGCTGGTGGGCGCCATGGCCGTGATCGGCCACGTGTTCTCGGTGTTCGTGGGCGGCAAGGGCGGGAAGGGCGTCGCCACCACGGCCGGCGTGATGCTCGGCGTCGCGCCGGCGGCCGTGGGCGTGTGCATGGCGGTCTGGGCGCTGCTGGTCTGGCTGACTGGCTATGTGTCGCTGGGGAGCATCGTGGGCGCCGCGGTGCTTCCTGTCGCGATGTACCTGGTGCAGCCCGACCGTCGCGAGCTGGTGGTGCCGAGCGTGGTGCTCGCCGCGCTCGTGATCCTGCTGCATCGCGGCAACATCCAGCGCCTGCTGCGGGGCACCGAGAACCGCTTCGGCCGGCGGGCGACGGGCACACCCGCATGACGCGCATCGCGGTACTGGGCGCCGGGAGCTGGGGGACGACGCTCGCCGACCTGCTCGCGCGCAGCGGACACGAAACGCGGCTGTGGGCATACGAGGCCGAGGTGGTGGCGTCGATCAACGGCGAGCATGCCAACCACGTCTTCCTGCCCGACGCGCCGCTCGCGGAGTCCCTGATCGCGTTCGGCGATCCGCAGGCGGCCGTGGACGGCGCGGAGGTGATCCTCAGCGTGTCCCCGAGCCACGTGGTGCGCACGGTGTTGCGCCGGGTGTGCGGGGCGGTGCAGCCGGGAACGCTGCTCGTGAGCGCCACGAAGGGCCTCGACCCCGAGACGCTCGCCCTCATGTCGCAGGTGGCGAGCGAGGAGCTCTCCGGCACGCGCTTCGTGGCGCTCTCCGGTCCGAGCTTCGCGCGGGAGGTGTACGAGCGGCGGCCCACGGCCGTGGTCGCGAGCTCGACCGACGCCGGCGCGGCGGAGGAGACACAGCGTGTGTTCGCCACCAACCGCTTCCGCGTCTACTCCAACAACGACGTGGTGGGCGTGGAGCTCGGCGGGACACTGAAGAACGTCATCGCGATCGCCGCCGGCATGCTCGATGGGCTGCAGCTCGGCAACAACGCCCGCGCCGCGCTCCTCACCCGCGGACTGGCGGAGATCGCACGACTGGGCGTGGCCATGGGCGCCTCGCCCGTCACGTTCGCGGGACTGGCCGGCATGGGCGACTTGATCCTGACCGCCACGGGCGAGCTGAGCCGCAATCGGGCTCTCGGCATGGCGGTGGCCCGGGGAGAGACGTACGAGTCCTATCGGGCGCGGCATCGCACCGTGGCCGAGGGGGCCAACGCCTCTCGTGCCGCGACGGCGCTCGGCAAGCGACTGGGCGTAGAGCTGCCCATCAGCGAGCAGGTCTGCGCCATCCTCTTCGATCACCGGCCGCCGGCGGATGCGATCGGCGCCCTGATGGAGCGCACCCTCAAGGCGGAGCAGTGGCGATGACCGACATACGCGCCACACAGGAATTCTTCTCCATCGGCGACGTCTGCACGCTCACCGGCCTCAAGCCGCACGTGCTGCGTTACTGGGAAAGCCAGTTCAAGTTCCTCAACCCGGCCAAGAACCGGTCCGGCAACCGGGTGTACAAGGCCCGGGAGGTGGAGCTCATCCTCCTCGTGAAGCACCTGCTCTACACCGAGAAGTACACCATCGAGGGCGCACGGCAGAAGATGGACCAGCACCGACGGGGCGGCGAGCTGAAGCAGGAGGCGCGGCGCGCCATGGGGCTCCAGACCGTGCTGGATCTTCGCGACGAGCTCGACGACATCCTCGCGATCCTGGACGGACGGCCCCCCGCAGCACGACCCGAATGAACATCCTCGTCAGCAACGACGACGGCATCCTCGCTCCTGGTCTCGCCCTGCTCGCCGACGTCTGCCGCGACGTCGCCTCCGTCACGGTCGTGGCACCGGATCGCGAGCAGAGCGGCACCTCGCACTCGCTCACACTGCACCGTCCGCTGCGTCCCCAGCGGCGGCCCGACGGCGCGTACCAGGTGGACGGCACGCCCACCGACTGCGTCATGCTCGCGCTGCAGGCGCTCATGCCCGAGCCGCCCGACTTCGTGTTCTCCGGCGTGAACCATGGGCCCAACATGGGCGAGGACGTGCTGTACTCGGGCACGGTCGCGGCGGCGATGGAGGCGGTGATGCTGGGTGTTCCCGGCATCGCGATCTCGTTCGCCGGGAACCAGCCCGAAACGCTGGCCACGTATCGCGACACCCTCGTGCGCCTGATCGGGAAGATCCTGTGCGCGCAACCGTTCCCACCGCAGATGCTGCTCAACATCAACCTCCCGCCTGTCCCGGCCAGTGAGGTGCAGGGCATCAAGGTCACCTCGCTCGGCAGCCGGTACTTCTCCGAGTCGCTGTCGAAGATGAAGGATCCCTGGGGGCGGGAGATCTACTGGGTGGGCGGCGGTACGATCACCTGGACAGGTGGCATCGAGTCCGATCACTCCGCGGTCCATGCCGGCTTCATCTCGATCACGCCGCTGCACATGGACCTCACCAACTACAAGCTGCTCGAGACGGTCCGGGGATGGGCGCTCGAGGGCTGAGCGGCGACGACAGCTTCCGCGGCTATCGGCTGCGTCTGGTGGAAGCCCTCCAGGCGAAGGGCATCCACGACTTGAGCGTGCTGCACGCCGTAAGCGTGGTGCCGCGGCACCTGTTCGTGCCCGAAAGCGTCCGACACCGCGCCTATGAGGACTCGGCGCTGCCCATCGGCAACGGGCAGACCATCTCGCAACCCTCGGTGCAGGCGCGCTACCTGCAGGCGCTCCGGCTCACGGGACGCGAGTCGGTGCTGGAGATCGGGACGGGCTCGGGTTACCAGACGGCGCTGCTCTCGCAGGTGGCCGAGCGCGTGTTCAGCGTGGAGCGGGTGACGGCGCTCGCCGACGCCGCCCGGCGCGTGCTGGAGGACCTCGCGCTCAACAACGTGACGGTGCTGGTGGGCGACGGCACGCTTGGCTGGCGGCCGTTCGCTCCCTATCATGCCATCCTCGTGGCAGCGGCTTCCCCCGAGGTGCCGCCACCCCTGCTCGAGCAGCTGGCCCCGGACGGGCGGCTGGTGATCCCGCTCGGCTCACGCGACAAGCAGGACCTGACGCTCATCACGCGCCGCGACGACGGCTACGACACGCTCTCGCTCGGCGATGCGCGGTTCGTGCCGCTGATCGGCGAGCACGGCTTCAGCTGACGCCCCCCACCCGGGCGCCGGAGCATCCATGGACTTCCTGCACCAGGTGGTGGACCTCTTCCTCCACCTCGACAAGCACCTGGCCGAGATCATCGGCCACTACGGCGGCTGGACCTATGCCATCCTTTTCGCCGTCGTCTTCTGCGAGACGGGGCTGGTGGTGACGCCGTTCCTCCCGGGTGACTCGCTGCTCTTCGCCGTGGGTACCTTTGCGGGCATGGGGTCCCTCGACGTGCGCGTGGTGGTGCCGCTCCTGCTACTCGCCACCTTCCTGGGGGACAACGTCAACTACTTCATCGGGAAGAAGGTCGGCCGGCGCGCGTTCAGCGGCGAGCTGCGTTTCGTGAAGCGCGAGTACCTGACGCGCACCGAGGCGTTTTACGAGCGTCACGGTCCGCGTACGGTGATCCTCGCGCGCTTCGTGCCCATCGTGCGCACCTTTGCGCCGTTCGTGGCGGGCGTCGGCGCCATGCCGTATCACCGCTTCATCGGCTACAGCCTCGCGGGCGCCTTGCTGTGGGTGGGGCTGCTGGTGCTGAGCGGCTACTTCTTCGGCACCATCCCGGTCGTGCGCGACAACTTCTCGATCGTGGTGCTGGCGATCATCGCCATCTCGCTCATGCCGATGGTGGTGCAATTCGTCCGCGCCAGACGGGCGTCGCCGGCATGAGGCGGCTGTACGTCGTGTCGGGGCGCGTGCAGGCCGTGGGCTTCCGACGATTCGTGCAGCTGCAGGCGGAGGCGCTGGGTCTCGCGGGCTATGCGGCGAACCTGCCCGATGGCCGGGTGGAGGTGCTGGCCGAGGGCGACGAACAGCGTCTGGCGCAGTTCGAGACCACGCTGCGGCGCGGTCCTTCCCTCGCGAGGGTGACGGACCTGCAGGTGCAGGAGGCCCCCGGGGGAACGCCCCTCGCGGGCTTCGCGACTCGGTGAATCCTTCGAGGCAACGTCGATGACTACCAGCACGGCCGAACGTGTCCGCCGCACCCTCCGTGCGATCCCCGACCACCCCAAGCCCGGCATCATCTTCCAGGACATCACCCCCGTTCTGCACGACGCCGCGCTGCTGCGGGACGTGGTGCACGCCCTGGCTGAGCCGTTCCGGGCGGGACGCGTGACGCACGTGGTCGGGATCGAGGCGCGCGGGTTCATTCTCGGCGCGCCGGTCGCGCTGGAGCTTGGGGCGGGCTTCATCCCGCTCCGGAAGCCCGGCAAGCTGCCCTGGGAGTCCGTCGCGGAGAAGTACGCGCTGGAGTATGGCGAGGACTCGCTGCATGCGCACAAGGACGCCTGCCGCCCCGGCGACCGCGTGCTCATCGTGGACGACGTGCTTGCCACAGGCGGGACCGCGGAAGCGGCCGGACGGCTGGTGCGGGCGCTGGGCGCGGAGCTGCTGGGCTGGAGCTTCCTGATGGAGATCGGCGTGCTGTGCGGCCGCGGAAAGCTGGCCGGCGCCCCGATCGAAGTGCTGCTCGACGTGTAACTCTCCGTCGCGTTCACTTGCTCCATGCGCACGCCATTGACGCGGGTGCATGGAGCGTTATGCTACGTGCTGCACATCGCTCGTTCGCTGACGGCGGAGGCGCCCCGCCCGCGACGAACTTCCCGCATCAAGACCGATGACTTCGAGGCGGCGTACGCTTCGCTCCACGCTCCCCGGCGCGTTACTCGCCCTGTCGCTCGCATCGGGGCTGCCACGCGTTCTGGCCGCCCAGGGTACGGACGCGTCCATCGCGGGAGTGGTCACGGATACGGCCGGGAATCCACTGGCCGACGCGAGCGTCGAGGCTTGGCACCTCGGCACGGGTTACGTGGTCGTCGGACGCACGAACCGCGACGGCCGATTCGCGCTGCTGCAGCTCCCGCTCGGTGGACCGTGGCGCGTCGCGGCCCGGCTGGTGGGTTACGGGCCCGTGGTGCGCGAGGTCCCGTCATTGCGGCTGGGCGGGGCCGTCGAGGTGTCGTTCGTGCTCGGGTCCGCGGTGGTGCAGCTCGCCGAGCTCTCGACCACCGCCGACACGGCATTCGAGCGCCGCGCGGAGCGCCTGGGCGGCAGCACCCGCATCGACCAGGAAGCGATCCAGCGCGTTCCCGCGGTCAATCGCTCGTTTCAAGACCTCGCCCAGCTCGCGCCGACGACGGGACCGCAGGTCTCCGTGAACGGCGCGCGCTTCACCGCCACCGACTTCCGGGTCGACGGCGCGCAGGCGCGCAACATGCTTCGGGCCGGGGAGATCGCGGGCGGGCCGTTCTCCATCTCGCTGGAGGGCATCGCCGCCTTCGAGGTCAACTCGAACCTCTATGACGTGGGCCAGGGGCGGGGTGGCGGCGGCACGGTCAGCGCCGTCACCAAGGCGGGCACCAACACCTGGACGGGCAGCGCGTTCGGCTACCATCGCGACGAATCGCTGAGCGCGCCGGAGGACTTCACCGGCCGGCCGCGCGACCTCCGGGAGTTCAACTACTGGCAGTACGGCGCCAGCATCGGCGGGCCGATCGTCAAGGACCGGCTGCACATCTTCGCGGCACTGGATCGGCAGGACGGCAGTGAGCCGCTCTACATCGCACTGCTGCGCACGCCGGAGGACGAGATCGCCACCGGCGTGTCCGCCGACTCGCTGGCCCGACTGGAATCGATCCTCGGCGCGAAGTACGGCACGCCGGCCGATCAGCCCCAGGTTGGCGTGTTCCCCCGGCAGCCGGACGCCACCACGGTGCTCGGCCGCGTGGACTGGACCATTTCGCCCCGTGACCGGCTCACGCTCCGCTACAACTACAGCAACTACCTGAACCCCCTGGGCGGCGGGGTGGACCAGCCAATCGCGCTCTACGAGTCTCGCAGCGACTTTCGCTCGTTCGAGCACCAGGCGCTCGCGTCGCTGCAGTCGCGCTTCCCGTCGGGCGCACAGAACGAACTCAGCGTCGGCTACAACCGCTCCGGGCGTCGGCTGGTGGCGCTGAACTCGATTCCGCGCGGCTTCGTCCGCATCCGCTCCGAACTCTCCAACGGCAGCATCGGCGACGTCCGTGTGCAGTTCGGCGGCAACCGATTGGCCCCGGACGTGAGTGACGAGCGCGAGCTGCAGATCCAGGACCGGGTGTCGCTTCAGCGCGGTCCGGTGCACCTGACGTTCGGCACCGACGACGCGCTCACGCATCTCTCCACCCTCATCGCCGTGGAGCAGGGCGGGCTGTTCGAATTCAACTCCCTCGCCGACCTCGATGCCGAGCGGGCCTTCCGCTACACCCGGAGCGTGCCGACCGCCGGCGGCTCGCCGACCACGGCACAGGACGTCCTCGACCTCAGTGCCTATGGGCAGGTCGACTGGCGGCCACGCGGCGACCTGGCGGTGTCCCTGGGTCTCCGCTGGGATGCGACCTCATTTCTCAGTGCGGCCGCGTACAATCCGCAGGTGGACTCGGTGTTCGGCCTGCGCACCGACACCCGGCCCGAGGACTGGCTCACCGTGCAGCCGCGAAGCCAGCTGGTGTGGACGCCTGCGTCCGGCGACATCGTCCGCGTGGGAGGCGGACTCTTCACGTCGCAGGCGCCGTACTACGTGCAGCACAACACGCTGCTCAACACGGGGCTCACGCTGGGTGACGTGAGCTACAGCGGAACCGCCGTGCCCACGCCGGACTTCGTGACGTACCGGGAGGATCCCGGCGAGGTGCCGGGAGTGATCGGGAGCGCAGTGCCGGTGCCGTTCATCAACACCGTGTCGCCCGACTGGCGGTTGCCCACGACGTGGAAGGCGAGCGCCGCCTACGAGCGGCCCATCGGCCGCTGGCTGACGCTGGGCGGGAGCCTGCTCGGGTCGTGGACCGGGGGCAACTACTACTACGTGGACCGCAACCTCAAGGACGCGCAGTTCACGCTGGCGGCCGAAGCCGACCGGCCGGTCTTCGTGCCGGCGTCGACGATCGACGCGCAGGGACGCACGAACATCCGCAACGCGCTCCTGCATCCGGAGTTCGGCCGCGTGCTCGAGCTGGTGTCCATCGCGCGCGCCCGCACGCTCACCGCCGTTCTCGAAGCCACGGCTCGCTACGGCGGGGATGGCTTCGCGACCGTCTCCTACGCCTGGAGCGACGCGCAGGACAACTCCAGCTTCGGCTGCTGCCTGGCCCGCACCGCCACGACCTTCACGCCCATCCAGGGCGATCCGCGCGACATCGAGCCATCCTGGGGCCCGTCCGACCTGGCCGTGCGCCACAAGCTCGTCGTCACCGCCGGGGCGCCGAGTTGGCACGGCTTCCAGTTGACCGCGCGCTACGTGGGCAGCACGGGCCGGCCATTCTCGCTGGTCGTCAACGGCGACATCAACGGCGACGAGGCCACCGCGAACGACCTCGCGTTCATCTTCGATCCGGACGATCCCGCCACCCCGGACTCCGTCGCGGCCGCGATGCGGGACGTGCTCGCCAACGAGCAGAACGTCGCGCGCGACTACATCGCCGGTCACCTGGGCCGGATCGCCGGACGCAACGCGACCTTTGCTCCATGGACCGCGCGCCTCGACCTGCGCCTCGCGAAGGCCTTCGGGACCTGGAACGGGCAGGCCATCGAGTTGTCGCTGGACGTCTTCAACTTCCTGAACCTGCTGAACCACGACTGGGGCGGACAGAACCTGCTGCCGGCGGGCATCTCCGTGCAGAATCCGGTGCTGCAGCGTCAGACGCTGCTCAACGTGACGGGATTCGACCAGGCGACCCAGCGCTACGTCTACAGCGTGAACCGCAACGTGGGGGTGCTGCAGCAGGGTGGCGACCCGTGGATCATGCAGCTTGGGGCCAGATACCGCTTCTAGCTCCAAGCGGCGTGCCTTGCGTCCTCGAGCACGAGGGCGGCTGCCATCGGCAGGTTGGCCTGCACTTCGAGCGACATCGGCGCGCCAAGCGCCGTGAGCCGTGCCTCCAGGCCCACGAGCGTCACGCGGTCGGGCAGGCGGCCGAGCACGCGGCCGATTGCGATCGCCTCGAGGAGTCCGATGCCGCGGGTGGCGCCCACCGTCGCGATGTACCGTTCCGGCCGTTCGTCCGGACAGAGGTGGTGTACCGTCCCGACAGGCGCGCCGGTCACCACGGCGTCCACGATCACGACGCCGCCCATGCCCGTGCACAGGTCGAGCAACTTGCTCAGGTCCCCTCGATGCTCGATGGCCGTCCAGCCCTCAGGCAGGCGGCTGGCCACCAGCCGTGCGACCACGGGCCCGGCACCATCATCCGCGTGCCCCTCGTGTCCCAGACCGACGACCAGTCCCCTCGACCGGGGCGCACGTGGACTCTCAGCGTGTGGTTCGCGCACGAGATACATGGATGCTAGCTCCGGGTGGCCTGCCAGCGCAGGCGCGCCAATGTCGACGGGTTCATAGACCGGACGGCGCCGCCGCCGCCTGGGTTTCGCACGCGCATGTTGGGGCGTTCCCGGCAGGGAACACCCCAACATGCACTCGCCATGTAGCGGGAAGGCTCAACTCTTGGTGAAGATCGGGTCACGGGCTGCTCGTCGGGTACCGCTCCCGACCTGGCGCTCGCGGTCTATGTGCTTCGGCGTGCCGTCGCCAGGGCGGTGGTCGCCACCATGACGCAGTCGAACTCCAGCATGCGGGGAAAGGTGCCGGAGTTCACCGGGAACAGCCCCGTCAGCTCGAAGCCCAGCGATTCGAGCCGGGCGATGACGGTGGCGTAGTCCGGCATGTCACAGTAGATCGGCTTCACCGATGCCTCCGTCTGCAACCCAGCCAGCCGGGGCATGGTGAGCGTCCCACCCTCGACGACCGCCAGGTCGAATCCCTGCGTATCCATCTTCAGGTACACGCGAGACACGCCGAGCTC
>Ga0070671_100001566_pt1 | contig 17207 bp, 15 predicted proteins | sample KBSS73metaG_FD_65341 | JGI IMG/M metagenome (GOLD analysis project Ga0070671, IMG submission 65341) | Switchgrass rhizosphere microbial communities from Kellogg Biological Station, Michigan, USA - KBS S7-3 metaG | ecosystem: Host-associated > Plants > Roots > Rhizosphere > Soil ...
CTGACCACCTTCTCGATGCCCTCGACGCCACCGGCTACGCCGACGCGATGTCGGTGTTCCAGCTCAAGGGCGCACGCTTGCGTCTGGTGACGACGCGCAACACGCCTGCCGAGTGGGTTGCGAGCGTGAGCGATGGTGTTCCGCTGTCGCCGGGGTTCGCGAGCGCCGCGAGTGTGTTGAGCGGTGAGGTCGTCCACCTTGGCGACATCGGCCACATGTCCCGTCAGTTCGCCGACACGGCGAAGCGGGTGGCGAGCGGCGGGTACCGGGCGTGCCTCTTCGTGCCGATCGTGGGTGAGGTCTCCGTGTGGGGCCACGTCGGCTTCGTGCGCAAGGCGCGCCAGCCCTTCGACCCCACCGGTACCGCCTATCTGCGAGCCGCGTGCGAGGTGTTCGGCCTGGCGCTGCGCCGTTGCTCGGCGTCGTCCGCGGTCGCCGACCTCAACTGACCTCCGTCGTCCCTCCCGGCATCGTCACGATCCAGCGTTGAGGAAGCCTCGCTCCATCACGCTGGTCAACGTGTCCGCGAGGCGCGCCGTCGGCTGTACGTCGCCGGTCCCAGCAGCCAGGCCGGGCAGGCGTTCGAGGAGCGCGAGGAACATCAGCGCCGAGGCGCCGAGATCGAGCTGGTAGGCGCGTTCGACGCTCGCGAGGAGCTGGGTCATGCCCGCGAGCGCGGAACCGACGGCGATGTCCGAGGTCTCGCGCACCGCCGCGTCGTCGACGACCTGCTCGAGCCACACCCGGAAGACGCCGGAATGGGTCTGGTGTAGCGCGAGGAAGTCTCCGAGCCAGACCCGTAGGTCGGCCGACGTGTCGACTCCCTTCAGCCGGTCGCTGAGCTCTCGGACCTCCTCGGCGCACTCGCGAGCCAGCACCACCAGGAGATCGAGCTTCCCGTCGAAGTACTTGTAGAAGGTTCCCCGAGATCGGGCGGCCTCACGGATGATCATGTTGGCGCTCGTGTTGTGGTAGCCGCTCGATGCGAAGAGACGGGCACCGGCATCGAGGATGTCACTCACCGTCGCGAACGCTTCGTCACTCAGGCTGGCGAACCGTCCCTCTCGTGGCTTCCAGTCCGGCATCGCCTTGAACTTGCGCGGTGCCTGCGCTCCGCTGCGACGGACCCTGATGCTGTTGGCGCCCGAGGTCAGCACTGCCGACGGTGTCTCCGGGAACACGATCAGCTGCGCAACGATCGCCAAGTTGTCGACTGCGGCGTCGTCGGTGAGCCCGGTCGCTCGCGTGTGCCGGTAGTAGTTGAACCGCTCGATCATCGACCAGAGGGCGATGGCGAGATCCCCCGCATCGACGCCCGTCACGCCGCCTTCGACCAGCCGCTCGGCGAGCCTGCCGGTGTACGTCTCGAGGAATCGGCCGAGCATCGGGCGGAGCGGTCCCTCGGGTGTGTCGACGTTCGCCCACTGCACGAACAACGTGGCGTACTTCTCGTACACCCACGTGACCTCGCCCAACCACCAGTGGAGGTTGTCGAAGCCCTCGGCTGTCGGGCCGAGTCGGCCCAGCCTGCGCATCACGCGGATCTGCGCAGAACCTGACTCCTCGACGAGCTCGCGGAAGAGCTCCTCCTTGCTCCCGAAGTACTGGTACAGCGTCGCCCGCGAGATGCCGACGGCCTTGGCGATGTCGTCGACGACGGTGCCGTGCACCCCCCGTTCGCCGAAGAGCAGGAGGGCCGCCTCGATGATCTGTTCACGAGTTCGAGCCCCCTTGACGCCGACGACAGGGCTGGCGGCGCCGTAGCTCGCCCGGCGAACCGGTTCACGGTCAGCCATGGGGGCACGACGGGGAGCGTTTCGGTTCGATTTCGCCATCGCTGCGAGCAGGGTACGCGTCGGTGCTCGACCGTACGGTGAGGCTCGAAGGTGTCGCGATCCAGGAGGACACATGACCGCGACGAGCCACGCCCGGCGCGACGACAGCGACGGCATCATCACGGTGACCTTCACGCGTGATGAGAAGCGCAACGCGATCAGCGGTGAGATGTTCGACGTGGTGGAGTCGGCGGTGTCCGACCTCGCGGACGACGACCGCCACCGCGTGCTCGTCCTCACCGGCGAGGGGCGGTACTTCACCGCCGGCGTCGACATCGCTGAGCTTGCTGGCCCGCTCGGCGAGGGCACCGACGGCGTGGTCCGCGGATCGAACGTCCGGCGCCAGTATCGGCGGAACGCTCGCCACGACCTGTTCGACGAGATGGAGCAGATCGAGAAGCCGATCGTGCTCGCCGCGCAGGGCCCGTGCTTCGGCGTCGGCGTCGAGCTCGGCGTGTCGTGCGACTTCCGCCTCGCGTCCGACGCGAGCACCTTCGCCCTTCCCGAGGTTGCCAACCTGGCGGTGCTGCCTGGGTCGGGTGGCATCAGCCGTCTGACGCGGCTCGTCGGCCCGCACTGGGCGCGGTGGCTCGCGATGGCCGGCCAAGTCGTCGATGCCGAGGAGGCCCGCATGATCGGGCTCGTGCATGCGGTCTATCCCGCGTCGGAGTTCGCCGAACGGGTGCAGGCCTTCGCGCGGCATCTCGCCGGCCTGCCTCGTGAGGCGGTCGGGCTGGCGAAGGTCGCCATCGACGCGGCGGCGAGCATCGACCGTCGTACGGCGCGAGAGTTCGACCGGCTCGCCCAGAGCACGTTGTTGTCGTCGCCCGATGTCACCGACCGCGTCGACGCCTTCCTCTCGAAGAAGCAAGGCTGAACGACAGCGGGCGAGGCGCGGAACATCGAGTCGGGAGACGTCGCGTCGCTCAGCGGCGCGGGAAGTTGAAGACGCGCCGGGTGTTGTCCTCGGCGATCTTGCGCGCCTCCGCGTCGGGGACGTCGGCGAGCATCTTCTCGAGCACGACCCTGCTCGACGGCCAGTTGCTGTCCGAGTGCGGGTAGTCGCTCTCGAACATGATGTTGTCGACGCCGATGCGGTGCCGCACCTCGATGCCGGTCTCGTCCGCGATGAAGCAGCCGAAGATGTGCTGGCGGAACAGGTCCGACGGTCGGACGTCGGGGTTGCAGCCGGTGTAATGGCGGTGGCGCTCCCACGTGTAGTCGACGCGCTCGAGCAGCCACGGCATCCAGCCGATGCCACCCTCGGAGAGCGCGACCTTCAGGCGCGGGAACTTGTGGAACACCGGTGAGAGCAACAGCTCCGTCATCGTGAACTGGGAGTTCGTCCCGAACAGGGCGATGGCGACGGCGAAGTTCGCGTCGGGCGCGATCGTCGGCGCCCCGCCGCTGCCGAAGTGGAGGCACAACGGCATGTCGGCGTCCTGGGTCGCCGCGAGAAGGTTGTCCCAGTGGTCGCTGTGCCACGACGGGAGGCCCGAGGCATGGGGGGCCTCGGTGAACGACACCGCCTTGGCGCCCTTCGCGGCCACCCGCTGCACCTCGGCGGTGCTCAGGTCGGCGTCCCAGTACGGGAGGATCGCCAACGGGATCTGGCGGCCGGGGTAGGCCGCGCACCACTCGTCGATGGCGAAGTCGTTCCACGCCTGCACGCACGCGAGCGCGAGCTCCTTGTCCTCCATGTTGAAGAACGTCGAGCCGGCGAAGCCGGGAAGCGACGGGAAGCACAGCTGCGCGTGGACGCCGTCCTGGTCCATGTCCTTGATGCGCTCGTCGATGTCGTAGCAACCGGCACGCATGCCGTCGAAGCGCACGGGTTCGACGCCGATCTCTTCCTTGGGCTTGCCGGCGACGGCGTTCAGCCCGATGGTGGGGTAGCGGTTGCCATCGATCTCCCACACCTGCTGCGAGCCCGTGTGATGGTTGCCGAGCGGGTCGACGGTCTCGCCGGTGATCTCGACGATCCTCGGGCCGCGGTCGCCGAACTTGGCCGGGAGGCGCCCCTTGAAGGCGTCGACGTGCTCGACGACGTGGTCGTCGACCGAACAGATCTGGACGTCGGCAGGCAGCGGCATACCATCGAGTTAAACGGCTGAGGATCTAGGGGGATAGCCGCTCGGGCCACGTGAAATCAGACCGACACTCGCGATCACGCCAGCTCCTGGCGCCAGTCCCGGGTCTCGAGGATCTCCTTGACGCCTCGCAGGAACGCCGCCGCGTAGGCGCCGTCGACGGCGCGGTGGTCCCACGCGAGGGCGAGCAGACCCGTGGGGCGCACGACGATGGCGTCGCTGCCGTCGGGCTGCTCGATGACGACCGGGTGCTTCTTGACCCCGTCGGTCGAGAGGATGGCGATCTGCGGCTGGCTGATGACGGGGAACGTCATCGTCGTGCCGTACGACCCGACGTTGGTGATCGTGAACGTGCCGCCGGAGATGTCGTCGGGACCGAGCGACTTCGACCGCGCCCGGGCGGCGAGGTCGGCGAGCTCGCGCGCCAGCGCCCGCAGCCGCTTGGCGTCGGCGTTGTGCACGACGGGGACCATGAGGCCCTGGAAGTCGAGGTCGACGGCGTAGCCGAGGTGCACGTCGTGGTGCACGATCAGCTCGTCGTGACCCACCGACGCGTTCAGCTCGGGGAAGTCGCGCAGCGCGTCGACGACGGCGCGCGAGATGAACGGCAGGTAGGTGAGCGCCGCGCCCTCCGACGCCTTGAACGCGTCCTTCTCGGCGAGCCGCACCTTCTCGACGTTGTGGTAGTCGACCTCCATCGCGACCAGCGCGTGCGCCGATGTCGACTTCGACCGCACCATGTGCTCAGCCGTCCGCCGACGGATGTTCGAGAACGGCACGAGGCTGTCGCGCGGCCCCGACGGCACCGACACGTCCGGCGTGGGAGCGGGCGCCGCGAAAGCAGCCAGAGCGGGCGCGGGACCAGGAGCAGCTACGGGCGCGGGTGAGGGCGCTGCTGCGCCGGCGCGCTCAATGACGGCATGGACGTCGGACCGGGTGATCCGCCCGCCGGCGCTGGTGCCCTCGATCGTCGACGGGTCGAGCCCGTTCTCCGAGATCAAGTGGCGCACGACCGGTGACAGCAACGGCGGATCGTCGCCGTCGCCGTCGGCGGGCGTCGGGGCCGGTGCGGGTGCGGGTGCAGGAGGCGGAGGCAGAGGCGGAGCTTGCGGCGCCGGTTCGGGTGGCGGCGCGGCGGGAGCAGGGGCAGCCGCGGGCGCCGCCTCCGGTGCAGGCTCCAGCGCTGGTGTTGGTGCCGCCTCGGCCACAGGGACGGACCCGGCATCGCCGACGCGGGCCAGCACCGTGCCGACGTCGACGGTGGCGCCCTCCTGCACCAGGATCTCGCGCAGCAACCCGGCCGCCGGCGACGGCACCTCGGAGTCGACCTTGTCGGTCGAGACCTCGAAGAGGGGTTCGTTCTCGGCGACCTGGTCGCCCACGTGCTTGAACCAGCGGGTGATGGTCCCCTCGGTGACCGTCTCACCGAGCTGGGGCATCGTGATCTCTGCCATCGGGTGTGGCGGTCCTTCCTGGATGAACGCCGACGTCAGGGCTTCGTCAGCAGCATGGCGCCGGCGAACGGGCCGACGGCGTTCGACCACACGCCAACCTCGGCCCCGTCGACCTGGCGCTCACCGCACTGCCCGCGCAGCTGTCGAGTCGCCTCGATGCAGAAGTTGGCGCCATGGCGTCGGCCGACGTTGCAGGCGCCGCCGTCGGTGTTCAGCGGCAGCGAGCCGCCCAGGCGGGTGTTGCCGGCGGCGATGAACGGCCCCGCCTGCCCGGGCTCGCACAGCCCGAGGGCCTCGAGCCACTGGAACGTGATGACGCTGAAGCCGTCGTAGAGCTGGGCGGTGTCGATGTCCGCCGGCTTCAGATCGGTGCGCGACCACAGCGTGTCGGCGCAGCGAGCGGGCGCCGTGTGCGTCATGTCCGGCAGGAGCTCGAAGTTCATGTCGTGGTCCGACACGAGCGCCATGGCATCGACGAGCACGACGGGCTGACGCAGGTCGCGGGCGCGCTCCTCCGTGGTGAAGATGACGGCCGAACCCGAGTCGCACGGGTAGTCGCAGTCGAGCAGCCGCAACGGCTTCGAGATGTAGGCCGCCGACAGGTAGTCGTCGACGGACAGCGGCGCCCGCTGCAACGCCTCGTCGTTGCCCATCGCGTGCTCGCGCTGGGTGACGGCGAACTGGGCGAAGTGCTCTTCAGTGGCATCGGTGTCGTGCAGGTAGCGATTCATGAGCAGACCCGCCCACTGCGTCGGGCTGAAGTCGCCGAACGGGAACTGGAACTCCGTGTCATCGACATTGGCGACGGCGATGGCCGCACTCCCGGCGGCGGCCGCGGCGCTGCTCGGCTGCTGCATCATCAACCGGAACGCGATCGCCGTCTCGCACGCGCCGGCTGCGACTGCCCTGGCCGCCTCGACGGCGGGGGCCACGAAGGCCGGCGCGATGCCGAAGTTGAGGTGCCACGCGAGCGGTCCCATGCCGAGCATCCACGCGAAGTCCCCGGCGTCGCCGCCCAAGGTGGTGGCGCCGTCGATGTCGCTCGCGTCGAGTCCAGCGTCCTCGAGGGCGCGGACCGCGGCCTGCGCGGCGTGGTGGCGCTCGGTCAGGCCGCTGTGCCGACCGACGTCGGAGTAGCCGACACCGACGATGGCGACGCGGCGCCCGGCGCTCACGAGCCGCCCGCCGTGGCCGGGCGGAACACCGGGATCGTCAGCTCCGGGCTGAGCACCTCGAAGTCGACCATCACATCCATGCCGATGCGGATGTCGGGCTCGGCCGCGCCGACGAGGTTGCTCAGGAGCATCAGCCCGGCCTGCTCCTCGAGCTCGACGGTCGCGAGGAGGAACGGCACGCGGTCGACGAAGAACGGGTGGAACGCCTTGTACGTCTCGGTGAAGGAGTACACCGTCCCTCGGCCGGAGACCTCCGCCGGCGCCAAGTCGAACGAGCGGCAAGCTCGACAGACCGGGCGGGGGAGGTGGATGTACGTGCCGCACGCCGAGCACCGCTGGATGAGGAGACGGCCCTCGCGTGCGCCCGCCCAGAAGAACGCGCCGAGGCTGCCGGGCGGCGGCATCGGAGGCGCGGCAACTCCCTGCTCGATGCCCATGGTCGACAGCCTCCTACAGGGCGCCTGTTGGAACCATGTCCGTGAAGAGCCAGCCGTGAGCGCTCACCCGGTGATGACGAGCGCGGCGTTCACGATCTGTTCGGGTAGGAGGTCGAAGCACCCATAGAGATCGCTGATCGAGCCCGACTGGCCGAACTCGTCGACGCCGACGGGCAGGCACCGGGTGCCGAAGACGCTGCCGAGCCAGGCGAGCGAGTGGCTGGCGGCGTCGTGGATGGTCACGATCGGCAGGCGTCGCTCATGCGGCTCGATGAGGCGGGCGAGGTGGAACGTCGGCGCCGCGCCGCGGGCGCCGCGGCTGGCGCTCCGCAGCGCCCCCCTCCACTCCCGATACAGACGGCTCGGACTCGTGAGGTCGACGACGATCGAGGGCAGCCCCTCCGCCTCGAGCAGGCTCGCCGCGGCGAGCACCTCGGGCACGACGGGCCCGCAGGTGGCGAGCACGACCTCCGCCGGCCTGGCACCGCTCTCCCGCAGGCGGTACCCGCCCGCGACGACGTCGGCACGCAGGCCATCCGCCCCTCGTCGCGCCAGCACCTCTGTGAAGGGCGCCTGGTCGATCGGTCTCGTGGACAGGCGCAGGTACAAGCTCTCCGCGTCGGTGCCCGACAGGCGGGCCAGGCCGTCACACAGGAGCCAGTCCAACGCCTGCGCGTAGCACGGCTCTGCATACGTGAGGTCGGGGAGCTCGAGCCCGATCGAAGGCGTGATCGCGCTCTGGTGGGCGCCGCCCTCGGGTGCCAGCGTCACGCCCGCGGGGGTCCCGGCGATCACGAAGCGCGCCCCGCTGTAGAGGGCGTAGATGAGGGCGTCGAGACCTCGGCACACGAACGGGTCGTAGACGGTGCCGATGGGCAGGAGGTGCTGGCCGTGGAGCTCGTGGCCGAGCCCGAGGGCGTGGAGCAGCAGGAAGAGGTTCATCTCACTGATCCCGAGCTCGACGTGGTGCCCGGCCGGTGTCTGCTTCCAGCGCAGGAGGCGGCCGTCACCGAGGAAGTCGGGTTGCTCGTCGGGATTGAACACGCCGACCTTGTTGATCCAGCCGCCGAGGTTCGTGCTGACGCTGACGTCGGGGGAGGTCGTGACGAGCCGCGAGCGGACATCGGGCTCGTCCGCCAACCGCAGCAGCAGCCGCCCGAACGCCTCCTGCGAGCTGACGGGCTTCGACGACGCTGACGATCCGAGGACGGAGATCGGGACGTTCACCACCGGCCGCGCCGTCGGAGCGGGTCGTTGCAGCAGCTGCCCGACGGTGGAGCAGAGCGAGCCGGCGCTCGTGTCGGGTGCGAAGCGGTCCCACTCCGTCTCGGGCGTGAGCCCCGCTGACCGTCGGAGGTCGTCGATGGCGCCGCGTGGCAACATCGCGGCGTGGTTGAGCGGGTCGCCCGCGACGGGCAGGCCCCATCCCTTGACCGTGTACGCGAACACGACGCTCGGCCGGTCCGCGACCTCGTCGCAACGTCGGTAGCACCGGATGAGCTCGGCGAGATCGTGGCCGGCGAGGTCTTGCACGAGGGGGGCGAGCTCGTCGTCGCTGTACTCGTCCACGAGTGCCGCGAGCGTCGTGCTCGCCCCCAGGAGGAACCGCTCGCGCAGCTCGGGGCCCGTCAGACCGAACAGGGACTGGTACTGCTCGTTCGACATGCCGTCGACGTGCTGGCGGAGCTCGTCACCTCCCGGCTTCGCGAACGCAGCCTGCAGCTTCGAGCCGTACTTTGCCTCGACGACGTGCCACCCCTCCGCGGCGAAGTGGTTCATCAGCTTCTTGATCTTCTGGTCGGGGACGACACGGTCGAGGCTCTGGCGGTTGGTGTCGATGACCCACATCACGTTGCCGAGCCCTTGGAGGGCCGGATCCGCGATCGCCTCCCAGACGTTGCCTTCGTCCATCTCGGCGTCGCCGGCGAGTGCGATGAAGCGCGGCGGACGTTCGGGCGGCGAGCCGAAGTGCGCGTCGATGTAGCGGCGGGCCGCGGCCGCGAACAAGGGCGCCACGACGCCGAGGCCGACGGAACCGAGGGAGAAGTCGTGGACGTCGGGGTCCTTGGTTCGGCTCGGGTACGCCTGGAGGCCACCGAGCTCCCGGAGGCGCGTGAGGTACGAGCCGTCGAGGGCGCCGATGAGGTAGTTCAGCGAGTGCAGGACGGGCGACGCGTGCGGTTTCACCGCCACCTTGTCGTCCGGTCCGAGATGACTGAACCAGAGGGACGTCATGATCCCGACGATGGACGCCGACGACGCTTGGTGGCCGCCGACCTTCACCTCGCCCGAGGGTCGGTCGTTGTTGGCGTGGTCGACCATCCGCACCGCCAGCCACAACACCCGCCGCTGGATCTCCTCCAACGCTTCGAGGTCGATGTCTCCTGCCGGTTGGGGATGCGAGAGGACCGCAGACATCCGCCGATCGTCGCAACGTCCCACCCACGCGCGCAACATCCTGTTGACTATGTGTCAGAACACGCAAGATTAGGTGTGTGTGGGCCGGTGCCAACGTAGTGTTCTTGCGTGTATGACGACGTGCACGGGCCTGGGCTCGACGGCCTCGACCACCGCATCATCGACCACCTGACGCGGGACGGCCGAGCCACCTACGGTGCCATCGGTGCGAGCGTCGGTCTGTCGGCTCCCGCCGTCAAGCGTCGGATGGACCGCCTCGTCCACGACGGGATCATCCGTCGGTTCACGGTTGAGGTCGACCACGTCCAGCTCGGGATCAGCCTGGAGGCGTTCACCGAGCTGACCTTCTCGGGCGATACGCGTGTCGACGAGATCGCCTCCGTCGGCCGCGGGATCCCCCAGGTCCAGCGCGTGTTCACCATGGCGGGCGACCCGGACGCCGTCGCGTGGCTACGCGTGCGCGATGTCGCCGACCTGCAGCGTGTCGTCGACCTCCTCCGGGCTGGGGGCCACGTCACCGGGACGAAGACGATGATCGTGCTGCAGTCGTCGGCGGGTGAGCCATCGTGATGGCTCACCGCGGTGAGTAGCGCTCCTCCCGGGCGTAGTGGCCGTCGAGGTCGACGGTCGCGGTGAAGTCGTCGAACGTCGACACGAGCTCGAGGTGCTCGCGCAACGTCCCCTCGCGCCGCAACACGCCGTAGGCCTCGCTCATCGCCCGATGGGCGGCGAGTATCCCAGTGAGCGGCGTGACGATGAGGTCGAACCCGAGCTCGTGCAGCTCCTCGGGGGTGCGGAGCGGCGTGCGTCCGCCCTCGATCATGTTGGCGACGCGGATGCAGCCCGGCGTCGCCGCCGCGATCGCCTTCAGCTCCTCCACCGACTCCGGCGCCTCGACGAAGATGGCATCGACGCCGAGCTCGGCGGCGGCCTGCGCGCGTGCGCAGGCCTCGTCGAGGTCGACCGCGGCGCGGGCGTCGGTGCGGGCGACGACGAAGAGCTCGTCGCGCACGTCGACGGCGGCTCGCAGCTTGGACAACCAGTCCTCCCGCGGCACCACCTGCTTGCCGGCCATGTGCCCGCACCGCTTCGGCCACACCTGGTCCTCGAGGAAGATGCCGGCGGCGCCGGCGTCCTCGTAGAGCTGGATCGTGCGGATGGTGTTGAGAGCGTTGCCGTAGCCGGTGTCGCCGTCGACGATCACGCCGCTGTCGGGGACGGCATGGCAGACGCGCCGGGCGGCGTCGGCCATCTCGGTCTGTGTCATGTAGCCGAAGTCGGGCACGCCGAGGACGCACGCGGAAGCGGCGAAGCCGGACAGGAACATGTCGGTGTGGCCCGCCTCGCGCGCCACCAGCGCGGACAGGCAGTCGAACACACCCGCCAGAACGACGCTCTCGCCTCGGGCGAGGCGGCCCCGGAGCTCGGTCGCGGCGCTCATGCGGCCGCGTCGAGGTCGGCGAGACGGGGGATGAGCTCGCTGCCGACGCGCTCGATGAACGCGACGGGATCACCCGTCGGGACGACATCGATCGTGGTCACACCGAGACGCGCGTAGCCGGCCGCGGCGGCGACGAAGGCGTCGACGTCGTCGAAGGGGTCGCGCACGAACACGATCGTGCGCTCGATGGTGTCGGGGTCGCGGCCCTCGGTGCGGCAGTGCTGCGTGAGCACCTCGAGCTTGTGGGCGATCTCATCTGGATCGAAGGCGAACAGGTTGCACGCGTCCGCGTAGCGGGCCACGAGCCGCAGCGTCTTTCGCTCCCCGCCGCCACCGATGAGGATCGGCGGCCGGGGTGCGCTGATCGGGCGCGGTGAGCACATCGTCTCGGCGAGCTGGTAGTGCCGGCCTTCGAACGGACCATCGTCGTCACTCCACATCTGCAGGCAGATCTGCAGCGTCTCCTCGAGGCGCTCGAAGCGCTCGGCCACAGGTGGGAACGGCACACCGAGGGCGCGGTGCTCACGCTCGTACCACCCGGCGCCGATGCCGAGTTGCGCCCGCCCGCCGGACAGGACATCGAGCGTGGCGACGATCTTGGCCAGCAGCCCGGGATGGCGGTAGGTGACACCGGTGACGAGCAGACCGAGTCGGATGGAGGTCGTGTGGGCGGCGACGAAGCCGAGCGAGGTGTAGCCCTCGAGCATCGGGTCGCTGGCCGGCGCCATGTGCTCCATCTGGAACCAGTGGTCCATCAACGTGAACCGGGTCACGCCCGCGTCTTCGGCGGCGCGGGCGGTGGCCGCCAGTGTCGGGGCGATGGCCTCGGTGCCGCCGGGAGTCTCATAGCGAACGGCGTGGATGCCGATGCGCATGGTGTTCCTTTCCTCGGTTCCGGGGTGCTCCCGTCCGGCGGACGGGTGGGCTCGCTACTTCGCCGGGAACTCGATCGGCAGGTGCACGATCTCGCGGAGACCTTGGCTGAACTCCACCACGTGACCGTCGGCGAGCCGGTACGACGGGATCCGGCGGTGCCACTCCCGCAGCGCGACCCGCAGCTCGAGCCGGGCGAGGTGGGAGCCGACGCAGCGGTGCACTCCGGCGCCGAAGGCGAGGTGCTTGTTCGTGGGACGGGCGAAGTCGACGACGTCGGGGTCGCCGTGCACGGCGGGATCGACGTTCGCGATCCCGAGGATGGGCCGCACCCGCACGCCCGCCGCCACCGGGCAGCCGTCGATCTCGGTGTCGGCCATGGTGATCCGAGCGACGGTGGGCACCGGGGTCTCGAACCGAAGGAACTCCTCGACCGCGGCGGCGGCGAGGTCCGGCTCGTCGGCGAGCTGTTGCTGGTGCGCGGGGCTCTGGGCCAGGAACGCGAAGCTGCACTCGAGGGTGTCGGTGACCGTGTCGAGCCCGGCCGCGAGCATGAGGAGGCAGATGTTCAGCGTCTCGTCCCGGGTGAGGCGACCTTCCTGCTCGAGGGCCAGGAACGTGCCGAGCACGTCGCTGGTGTCGTCCTCGGGGTGTGCGTCGAGCGCGGAGGCGAAGTACTGGAAGATCCAGGCGCCCGTCTCCATCTGCATGGCCTGACGGTCGGCGTCCGTCTCACCGACGGGGCGGATCATCCCCTCCTTCGCCTTCACGAACTCGTCGAGCTTGTCCGTGGGCATGCCCATCAGGCGGAGGAACACGATCGACGGGAACGGGAGGGCGAACTCGGTGCTGAAGTCGCAGCTCCCCCGCTCGACGAAGGTGTCGATCAGTTGGTTCGCGAAGGCAGCGACCTCCTGCTCTCGCTCCGCCATGCGGCGCGGGGAGAACAGGGGGTCGAGCATCTTCCGATACGGGGAGTGGTCGGGTGGGTCGATCTGGAGCGGGATCGCTCCGGTCGGCGACCCGAAGTACATCGCGTCGGGGTTCGACGAGAAGATCGCCGGGTTCTGGAGGACCTGCTCGATGCCCGCCGTCGAGGTGACGACCGCCATCTCCGGGTTCGGCCGGAGGACCGATCCGGCAGCAGCCATCGCCTGCCACACCTCGCGGACGTCAGCACCCCAGATGCAATGGTCGAACTCTGTGGTGAGGACCGTCTGCGCAGAGGTGGGCGGAGCGTTGTCCTCGAAGCTCAGCGAAAACGTCATGGGTCGAAGCTAGGGCGCGGAAGTTGTCCGCCACCTGTCCGTTTCGTCGGCGTCAGCGCTGTCTCGAGGTCACCGGTAGAGCGTTTGCATCCGGTACAGCACGGCGGGCTTCTCCGCGTCGACGACCCGGATGTCCCACTCGACGGTGAGCAGCGTGCCACCGGACTTGTGCTCCGCGCGCACGATCCGGTTGCGGGCGTGGATGGTTGCCCCCGCGGGCACGGGGGAGAGGAAGCGCAGCGATTCGGCGCCGTAGTTGACGGCGTTGGCATGGCCGGTCACGCGCTGGGCCCCTTCGCCGGCGACCCGCGGGAGGAGCACGAGGGTGAGGAAGCCGTGGGCGATCGGACCCCCGAAGGGGCTTTCGCGCGTGGCGCGCTCCACGTCGACGTGGATCCACTGGCGGTCCCCGGTCAGCTCGGCGAAGTCGTCGATCACCTGCTGGGTCACCTCGAACGGCGGACCGAAGTCGCCGAACTCGTCGGACGCAAGCCCGTTCAGGGCGTCGACGTCATCGAATCGGGTCGGCTGCACGGCTGCTCCTGGCTGTCGGTTCGCGAAGGGCGAGGGACTGGTTGGCGAGGGCGAGCAGGTCGCCGTCTTCGGACCACAGGGACACCGCGGCGTGCCCGATGCCGTCGGCCACCGCTTGGACCTCGATGGCGACCAGCACCCAGGCCGAGGCCGCGCGCCCGACGATCCGGAGGGTGTTGTCGAGGCTCCTGCCGCTGCACGGGACGCCGAGCGCGTCGGGGAAGCCGAGGACGGCGAGGTCGGCGAGGAGGGCGAGATCGCCGGCGGAGACAACGCGTGGTCCGCCCGGGATGCCGCACCACAAGGCGGTGCGGCCGGCGCCCGGCTCGCCGTCGAGCTCGTCCAGACTCCGGCCTGCGGCGATCCGGATGTCGACGTGCTCGAGCAGCGTTCCCGTGTGTGCGCCGGGGAGGGCCACCGGTGCCGCCGGGTGCGGCGGCGGCACCGGTGGCCGCTCCGCCCACTGGCCGCGCCGGGGGTACGAGCGCGAGCCGAGGGCTCCGGCGACCGTGAGGACGGTGCACCCGCCGAGGCGGACCGTCGTCGACGCGTGCGAGAGCTGGCGGCCATCGGGCTCGACATCGACCTCGAAGTCGAGCGTCCCTTCGGGGCCGGTGAGGCCCAGGAAGTGGCCCGTCGCCCAGACGAGGGGGCGCCCAGCCGCACCCTCCATCGCCTCGACGGCTCCGGCGAGGACGGCGCCTCCCTGGACGTTGCCGTACGGCGTGAGGACGTTCCTGCTGATCGGCATGCGCCACGACCGCTCGCCGACGCGATCGAGGCCGAGGAAGGCGCTCGCGGACGTCGGCTGCACACCTTGCATGGAAGCGCCGATGACCTGTCGGCGGTGTGTCGCACCGATGTGCGCGTTGCGTGCGTCGCTACACGAGCTCGAACACGAGGGCCGACCCCATGCCGCCGCCGGCGCACATGGCCACGCACCCGATCGTGCCGCCGCGACGTCGCAGCTCGAACATCGTGGTCAGCAGCATCCGTGTGCCGGTCGCCGCCACAGGGTGGCCGAGCCCGCAGCCGCTGCCGTTCACGTTCACGATCGAGTGATCGATGCCGAGGACACGCGTCGACGCGACGGCCATCGAGCACATCGCCTCGTTGATCTCGAACAGGTCGACGTCGCCGATCGTCATGCCTGCCCGCTCGAGCGCCTTCGGGACGGCGATCGTCGGCGCCAGCCCCGTGCGGATGGGGTCGACACCTACGGACGCCCACGACACGATGCGCGCCATCGGCGCGAGGCCGTTCGCTCGGGCGAAGTCGGCACTCGTGACGACGACGGCCGACGCGGCATCGTTCATGCCGGCGGCGTTGCCGGCGGTCACCGTCGCTCCGGGTAGCTCCGGGTGCAGCACGGGCAGAGCCGCCAGCTTCTCGATCGTCGTGTCGCCACGGGGGTGTTCGTCGCGCGTGAAGGACCCGACGGGGACGATCTCATCGTCGAAGCGGCCCTCCGTGATTGCCGCCGCGGCTCGAAGGTGCGAGTGCAGGGCCCACTCGTCGGCTTGCTCGCGGGTGACACCAGCGATGCGGGCGGTGTTCTCGCCGACGGTGATGGACATGTCGCGATTCGGTGCCTCCGGCGAGTCGACGTGCGTCGGCGGCCACCATGGCGCTCCTGAGCGCGTCGTCACGATGGGCATCGTGCTGATGCTCTCGGTGCCACCGGCGACGATGGCACGGTCCATGCCGGCGGCGATCGACCCGGCCGCGAGCTGAACGGCGCTGAGGCTGGCGGCGCAATGGCGGTTGACGGCAATGCCGGGGACGTCGAGGAGGCCGAGGTCGATGGCGATGTGGCGGGCGATCGCGCCGCCACCCTGCATGCTTTCCGCGAGGATCACGTCGTCGAGCTCGTCGGCCGGCACGCCCGACCGCTTGATCGCGCCGCCGACGGCGACACGCGCCAGCTCGAAGGCGTCAACGCCAGCGAGGGATCCCTTGTACGCCCGCCCGATCGGGGTCCTGGCTCCGCTGACCACCACTGCGTCCATGACGGCAACCTAACGACGCGGTCCTTTCAGAACCGGCTCGCCGTCGCCCACGCGTCCACGATCGCGTCCGTCGTCGTGAGCGTTGCCAGGAGACGGTACGAGTGCTGGAGGATCTGCTCGGAGAACGACCGCGGTACGCCGGCCACCGCGTCGGTGGGCAGCACGATCCGGTAACCGAGATCGGCCGCTGCGGTGCAGAGCCCGAGCAGGGCCTCGTTCAGCGACACGCCGACGACGACGATGGTGCGGACACCGAGGTTGCGCAGGACCTGGTCGAGGTCCGTCGACGTGAACGGCGTCACTCCGTGCGTGCGCCGGCAGACGACGTCGGCGGTGTCGGGCCCGAGCTCGGGTACGAGGTCCGCGCCCGGCGTGCCCTGCACGACTGGAGACGCGTGCTTCGCCATCGCGGCGAGGAACGGCGTGTTCACCGCGCTCCCCACGCCGTCGGCCCGATGCTCGATGACGGCGTGCACGACCCGGACGCCCGCGGCTCGAGCGGCGCGGGCGAGGCCGGCCGCGTGCTCGACGACGCGGAGGTCCGCGCACTCGGCCGCGAGGGGCGCCGAGCCGGCGAGGTCGCCCATGATCCCGCGTTGGAGCTCACAGGTGACGACCGCAGTCCGTTCAGGATCGACGAGTGTTCTCAGGTCGCTGGGCACGAGGTCAACCAGCCATGGCGACAACGGTCGCTTCCCAGGCATCGAGCAGGAGCACGGCGGCCGCCGCCGGTGACGACGTTGCGGGGAACGCCTCGACGAGGGACGGGCACTCGGCCCGCGCCCAGGAGCGGCACCGTTCGGCGATGTCCTCGCTGGACCAGCCGCTCGAGTCGCCGTTGCCTTCGAGTTGCAGGACCCGTCCTCCCGCCATGTGGAGCTCCAGCCGGGCGTCGAGGGCGGAGAGCTCAGCTGCCGGGCGCACGACGACCGCCTCGGGAGGGACCGGGCGGCGTGTGGGGGGCTTCGCCATCGCCGCGCTGACGATGTCGGGGATGCTGGCCACCCCGAGTTGCCGCCCGGTGCTGTCGGATGCGTATCCCGCGGCGAAGGGCGCCACGTGCACGACGACTTCGTTCACCGGTTCGTCGATCTGCCCGGCTCCCTGGAGGGCTTCGACGATGGCTTGGGCGAACATCGGTGCGGAGTGCCGCTTGAACGTCACGCGCATGATGGCCGGAGTCGCGTCGAGCCCGGCCGGGTTCCATGGCTCCCCGAGCAGCTTCGCCGCGGCGGATTCGAGCGCACCGACGGTGCCCAGCACGCCCCCGCCGACGGCGGCGCGGGCCGCGTAGACGCCCGCAAGCGCGAACAGTCCAGGCTGGAGGCGCCAGTCGTCCCCGGCCAGCGTTCCGATGTCGCCACCCATGCAGCCGGCCGCGATGCGCAACGCGGAGACGGCGTCGTCGTCATCGAGGTCGAGGAGCACGGCGGCCACCGAAGCGGCGGTCACCGGGGCGATCAGGGCCGCCAGCCGCCAGCCTGCCTCCGACGCTCGCGGGGTCAGGCGATCGGTGAGGCTTCCGGCGATCGCGTAGCCGACGGCGACCGCCTTCAGCAGTTGGGCGGCGTCGTCGGAGCGTTGCAGCGCGAGCGCCGTCGGTACGACCACGAGGCCGGGATGGGCCGCGGTGCGGTAGGAGTCCTCCCGGTTGAAGGCGTGCATGAGCAGGG
>Ga0070671_100001567_pt1 | contig 17207 bp, 29 predicted proteins | sample KBSS73metaG_FD_65341 | JGI IMG/M metagenome (GOLD analysis project Ga0070671, IMG submission 65341) | Switchgrass rhizosphere microbial communities from Kellogg Biological Station, Michigan, USA - KBS S7-3 metaG | ecosystem: Host-associated > Plants > Roots > Rhizosphere > Soil ...
CTAATGGTGCGGGGATCGACCTTTCACCGGCACTCGCTGAAGCGCTGGGAATTGACGGCATGGGCGAGGTGGACTGGGACTTCATCTGGTCCGAAGAAGTGTCCGGATAACACGAGGAGATCAGGAATGGCACAGCAGACAATCACCTTCACCAACGCCAGCGGCACCATGACCTACGACGACGGCAACAGCGGAGGCGGTGGCAATGGCGGCGGGGGCGGAGGTGGAAGCACCGAGAAGCTCGACGCCTGCATCAAGCAGAACACCAAGGGCAACAGCGAGGGACGCCCGATGGGGGTGCCGAGCGACTGGGACTGGTACTCCGGCAAGACCGATCCCGTCCCCAATCCGCCACCCGATGGCTGGCACGCCGTCACCGGCTGGGGGCAAGTGTACCACGAGGAAGGCAAGCCGGTCGGCCAGGGCGAATTCTGGATCAAGAACGAGCAGTGCTGGCTCAGGAAGAAGAGCGGCGAATGGTTTCTGGCGCAGAACCAGCCAGACAATCAGCTCTACGGCTCAAGCTACCCCGGCGATTTCAACGGTTCATCAATCAGCTGGGACTTCGACAAGCAGTCTGATGACAGCGTCAAGTGCCCGACCCAGGAGGGCGGCCGCAATGTGCACTGGTACCATCGCGACCGTGCCAGCTTCAGCGAGAACGACGAAGTCGACGCGGTGTTCTCCTGCGCCGACATCAAGGTCAGTTCATCCAACGTGCATCTTATCGCGAACATGGGAGCAGATTGGTGGGAGAACACCAGTGCACAAATGGATATAAATCCTGGCGCGGGGATGGCCAATTGGGTACGGCTGACGACTGACTATAAAACTTGTTATTTCATGTCGGTCAGTGAAGATGAAATGCGTAACAATCCAGCTCCTCCCCTCAAGTAATCTTAACCTCGTAAAGCAAACGGAGACTGCCGATGGCATCTATTCCAGTCGTATTCCAAGGCGTGCTTACGTTTTCCGACATCGGCGTCGGCGGCGGGCCGATGCCCGGAGGGCCAGGACCCTCGCACCCGATCGCACCGGGAGGTCAGCCTCCAGGCTTCTGGGGCGGGGTAGCTCCACCGCATCCCGACCAGGGACTGCCGGGGCAGCAGCCGGGGATCTGGCCCTCTCCTGGCCACCCTTCGCACCCGATCGCACCGGGGGGTCAGCCGCCGGGTTACTGGGGCGGAGTAGCACCGCCACATCCCGACCAGGGCCTGCCGGGACAAGGCGGTGGGGGTGGCGGCGGACAGCCGTCACATCCGATCGTGCTGCCGCCGGTCGAACCGGGCGGACCGCCAGTGCAGATCTGGCCTTCACCAGGGCAGCCCTCACACCCGATCGTGCAGCCGCCATTGCCGGAGCCACCGCAGGAAGGAGGCGGCAAGCCGCCGCCGGAAGAGGGTGGCTGGGGCTACCATCCGGAATATGGTTGGGGCTACTTCCCGGAAGGAACGCCGGGTCCTAAGTGACGCCACGCGAGCGCAAGGACGTGAAATGGATCGTGATCGCCGGCATCGCCACCGTGGTGCTGACGCTGTTGATCCTGTCCTACACAGCGACTTCACCGTAGCTGCTGTGCCAGCGTCAGCACGCCCATGATGACGATGGCCCATAACAACAGCGAGGCTGCGACACCGATGACGCAGCCCCGCATGAACCGGTCTGGTCGAGGCTCGGTAGAGACATGCAGCACGTCTCTATCGGGTTCGCTCAAGGTTGTACTCAAACCGCGGGCTGTGTCCGGTCGAGGGTTGCACCACCAAGTACCACATCAGCAGTGCCGTTGCGGTAAAGCCGAGCAGGATAACCCTCACCGGAGGCATGAGCGGGTCTCCTGCAGGTAGATCGCGCATTTCTTCGCCGCCCGGCGCTGCCGCCGGGTGTTGCGGTTAGGCTTGTGGTACTTCACCACGCCATAGACATCCGGAGTACACTCAGGCGTGGCCTCGTCAATCTCGACCGCCAACACCTGTCCCATCAGCTTGAAATACATCTGAGCGAAATGCTGTGCGCTTGCGAGACTGGGAAACGGCACGCCGTCACAGACATAGACCTGCGTCATCTCAGCACTCCACGCCAGCGGGAAAACCACGTGCGCAGCGTACCCGGAGTATGTCCAAGCATGAGCCCGCACTCCATCGCGACTTCACGGCCGAAAGCGACAAAGATATGTTTTAAAAGATCCTTTCTGTACACTTTTTTCATCAGACGTTCCTCGGGCCGTATTCGGGCTGGTTCGGCTGCACGCACAGCTCGTGCTGCAGCTTGGCGCGGGCTGCGGTCTTGACCTGCGCGATCTTGATCGAGAACACCGCCCCGCTCGGGACCTCGACCACGAGGTGAGTGGGATCGTTATAGTCCACCGACAGCACCTGTTCGGCGGATGTTGCGATCAGCTGATTGTCAATGGTGTAGGCGCCGACCGGGTGGTCGATCAAGAGATCGCTGATAGTCATGCCAAGATCACGCTCGGTAATGTAATGACTGACTATTTCGGTTACATTCATGTTTCAAGCTTTCAAAGGTTTAAGAAAAAGACCATACTGGTCGAGTTACTAGACGCCTCAAAGCCCCGCTGGAGCAATCCGGCGGGGCTCTTTTTTCATTCAGAACGGCCCGTCATCGTCGTCCTTGATCACCCCGTCGTTGAAGGCGTCACTCGCAGTGGGCCTGCCGTCGAGCCGCCTGCAGCCCTCGCTCTTGACGATCTGCAGATGGTTCCAGCCGAACGAAACACCGCGCTTGCCGCTCCTGCTCCAGGCGAACGGCACCACGTTGGCGCGGACCAACTGGCCGGACCAGACTTCCTCCGGCAACAGGATCTCTTCCCCCTTCGCGTTGACGATCCCAGGCTTGTTCTTGGACCAAGGCGAGATGTAGGTGTGTCCCGGCAGATAACCGTCATAGGCTTTTTCACCAGCATCCTTGAAAGGCATCATGGCGCCTTTCATGCTGGCGGTGGCGCCGAACATCTTGCGCCAAGCCTCCTCGACAGCTTTTTCAAGCGCCTTGTAGGCGTCGCTCTTCTGCTCCTTCGGAGGGAAAAGCAGCGAGCAGGAATAAACAGCCGGGCCGTCAACCCTCGGGCGAGGGGTGAACGCGTTCACGAAACTTAACGTTGCATAGGGGGTATTGAGTGAGGGCATTTGTCGTTTTCCAATCTAATCAGGTGAGAGGGTTTCAACTACGCGAGAGCATCTACTTCATCGTTCATATCTCCTGTCAATGGTTCAGCAGGAAGCTGATCCCCAAGAGCAGGCCAGCGATAAGGGCTATCCAGATCGCAAGCCCAAGCGCCAGCACCACCAGCAGCTGCGGCGGATCGTGTTCTTCAGGTAGCTGTCGCATCGTTAAACACCTCCGCGGCACGGGCTTGATGCTGGGCCTGGAACGCTGCGCACTCGCGCGTGCGCACGCACCAGCGGCAATGCGGGCCGGCATGCTCGGTGGTGTCGCCATCGAGTATCCTGAGCAGCGCCGGCCGCATCACGAAATCACTCCAGTCCCACAACTCGCCCAGCGTGGTTTTATACTCGCGATAAATCTCGTTGCCTTCGATCCGCGGTTGGAAGATCAAGAGGTTGACGCCGCGCTGAGCTTCGTTGGCACCCATCTGCGCGGCAAAGCCCAGCGCGTACAGCTTGAGCTGCGGGGTGTCCGGGTTGACCCGGTGGCCCTTGCCGTATTTGAGGTCGGCGATGATCAACGGCTTCCCGTCATCGCGGGGGCAGGCGCCGCAATCCATCGTGCCCCAGACCAGATCGTCGGTGTCCGGGACCAGGATCCGCTGCTCCAGCCTGACGGTGTACTCGTCACAGCCGCGCTTGCGCTTTTTCATCAGCCGCTGCACGTAGGAGATGTAAGGGTTGAGCGCCCGGCACATCCCGACCGAGACAATGAACTCTTCGTCCTCGACCTTGATCCTGTCGGGCAGGAACACGTCGCCGTTCAGCACCATCTCGGCGACATGATGGGCCGCCGTGCCCTCGCGAGCATACTTGGACGAGGTGCGGGGAATGTCCCTCGTCAGAGTAACACTCGCGGGGCACGCCAGCCACATCGCAGCCGATGAAGGCGAACAGGCTGCGTGAGAGGTCATGATACGGTCCTCAACAGTCGAGGGCGGCGCGGATGAACGCGGCGGCCGGGCGCGGGTCAATGGCGTTGCCGAAGGCGCGCAGCTTAGCCACGCGGTTGGGTACCCCATCAGCCAGCAGACGAATTCCGGGTTTAACGCGCCGCGCCTTGCCGTCGGCGCCGATGACCCACTGGAGGTCATCGCCTGCACCACCAGATACTGACCGTGCTTGCCCGCGAGCTGCGCTGGTGTCGCTCTGGTGGTGCGGTTTTCGTTCGGCGAGGCGCGCGGCGTCGACCATGTTGCCGCCGTTGGCCACACCATCCGCCCCAGCAGTCCGTTGACCGGCACGTTCGGGCAATAGCTGCCGTCCTTGTAGTCGCGCTGTGTCGGCGTTGGCCACGAACCAGTAGCGGTCCCGAAGGTGGTCCGCACCCGCGCTCGCGGCCTCGACAGGGATTGCCCCCACGGCGTAGCCCATGGCTTCCAGATCACTTCGCACAAGTCGGAGCCATCGAGCAGCAGACGCAACCTGCTCTCCAAGGACGATTGCAGGGCGTCGCTCGCGGATGAGCTTTTCCCATGCCGGCCAGAGGTGGCGGGCGTCGTCGAAGCCCTGCTGCCTGCCCGCGAGCGAGAACGGCTGGCACGGACAGGAGCCGGTCCAGAGCGGTCTGTCGTCGCCGACCCCGGCAAGCCGCAGGGCATGGCTCCAGCCGCCGATGCCCGCGAAGAAGTGGCACTGGGTGTAGCCGGCGAGGTCGCCGGGCCTGACATCCGCGATCGACCTCGTATCGACTTCGCCATCCGCAATCAGTCCTTCCCCGATCAGGTTGCGGAGCCAGTCCGCCGCGTAAGGGTCTATTTCGTTGTACCACGCCATCACGCCAGCGCCCCGTCGTCGATGGCTTTCCGGATCGGCACAAAGTCCTCGATCTGCAGCTCGCGGAAGCTCTTGGCGCCGTTGCCGTACTTCGACAGCAGCGCCAGCACCTGCTTGTGCTTGCCGTTGGAGTAGGCGGCCTGGAGGTCCTCGGTGGTCCTGACCTTGAGCGCGACGAGATTGGCCGGATCGATCGTTTCTGGCTCGTCAAACGGGTCCGGGCCTTCGAGCTTCGCCTGCTTGTCTGCCTCCCAGGCTTTGTCCGAGGAGCGAGGGTCCGACGGCGGAAGTGGCTCGGCCTTTGCTTTGGGCTCGTGCTCCACCACCAGATGGATCTCCTTGTCGTACTGTGCGGCGGACTGCGGGGCTTTGTTCCTGGCCGCCTTGGCGGCACGCACCTTCGCCATCCGCTCCTTGGCATCTGGCTTCGGCTTCTTCTCGGGCTTCGGTGATACCGGTGGCGGGGCCGCAGGCTGTTCGTTCAAACCGATCCGGTAGTCTGCGAGAAACTCCTTTACCGCTGCAAACAAAGCCGGATAGCTTTCACCTTCGAACGTCAAACGTATCACTGCACTTCTCCTTTGCTGTCGAACAGTTGGCTGAACTCGCGCGCTTTCCGCACCAGGATGCGGTGGATCAATTCGTCCACCGCGTGGTCGGTGGTCAGCATCCGCGCTACCACGCCGTCGTGCTGGCCGATCCGGTGGATGCGGCAGGCGGCCTGGGCATTGTCAGCCGAGGTCCACGAGGACTCCACGAACACCACGTCCGAGCAGCGGCAGTTCGGCCCAACCAATGTCAGCGCGGTACCGGCCGCCATGATGTTGCCCACGAATACCCGGCACGAGCTTTGGTTGAGAAACTTGTCCACCTCGCGCTCGCGGTCCTTGGGGCTGGTGTCGCCTGTGATCACCGCAGGACTGTACTCGCCGAGGTGCTCCTTCAACGATCTGATCACGTCGGCATGCACCGCGAACACCAGCAGCTTGCGGTCCCCGGGCAGATTGTCGAGCATGTCAACGATGTAGTCGCAAGCGCCGCGTAATTTGGCCAGCCCGAGCAGCCGCCGCAGCTTCATGATGTGGGCTTCCTTGCTCAGTGTTGCCAGCAGCTCAGCCTCGGCACCGTGCGCCAGCGCCAGGGTGCTGGTGATGTCCTTCATCAGTCCGTAGTCGATCGGAACGCTGGTCTCCACCGGCACCGCGACGTGGTCCCACAGGATCGGCGGCAGGTCCTTCAATACCTCGGACTTGCGCACCCGGATCATGAATGGATCAATCCGGATTTTAAGCGCTTCAAGGTTCTTGCTGCCTTCGATCACCCGCACATGATGGCCATTGAATACCTTGCTGGCGACGCGGCAGAACTGATCCTCGAACGCCAGCCGATGCATGATGCTGCCGTTACCGGATTTCAACCCTTGCGGGTAGCAGAGGCTGAGCATGTTGTAGATGTCGCCGGCATGGTTGCGGATCGGTGTACCCGACAAGGGAATGATGTAGCCGAACTTTCCCGGCAGCCGCTTCAACGCTTTGACCCGCAAGGTGTCCGGCGCATTGAAAGCATGGGCCTCGTCAATCGCGGTCATTTCATATGGCGGCGAGAAGCTGAAGGCGTCGACCACGGTGCCGTTACGCTGGCTGAGCAGGCCGTGGGTGACGACGGTGTAGCGGGCCTTGGTCGAGAGGTGCTCGGGGCGGTCCACAAACGAGATCGAAGCGTCAGGGTCCCAACGCCTGATCTCGCGCTTCCAGACCAATCTCGCCGACGCCGGGCACAGGATCAGTACCCGCTGGGCGTTGCGTTGCTTGACCGCCTCGATGAAGGTCCGCGACTTCCCCAGACCCATGTCCATGGCGAGATAGACCGGCTCGCCCCTGACCAAGCGCGCAACGGCTTGCTGCTGGCAGGGGAACAGGGCGGCGGTCATGCGAATACCTCGGGGGTGCGCGGAACGACATGGTTGACAAAAAACCAATCGCCGATCAGCAAAGCCTCGGCACGGTCAACGTCCTTCTTGCGGGCAAGGTAGCTTTCGAGGTGCGGCCAGCGGCGGATCGCCAGCTGCCGCGCCGCCTCCTTGTCGCGCTGGATCAGGGCGTGGAAGCCCTTCCACTTCGCGGGAGCGACCAACGTCAGCGGTAATTGCAAGGCGCCGATCACGCCGTGGATGATGCCGACCCCCATCCCGAACCGGAAGGTCGAGGACATGCCCTGGCGCGGCATCGAGTGGACGTTCTCGACCACGACGTGCCTGACCTTCATGTCAGCTAAAGCCTTGGCAAGCGCCACGCTGTCGAGAATACCGTTGGTGGCGCGGATGTCGTCCACGAACACCGGATGGCCGTGCTGGAACAGGGCGATCGCGGCATGCACCGCACCGGGGTCAACGGCGGCGAAGATCATTGCTTTTCCAGTTTGATCAGGATTGCGACAAGAAGACCGATCACGATTACCATCGGGGTAATCACGATAGTTCCGCTATCGAACAGCATGTAGAGCATGAACAGCGGCGCGGTTACTGGCAGTGTCGCGTACCAGAAAGGCCACCAGACACCGTTAAGAGCGCAAGCGCCTACGACAAGCGCGAGCAACCAGAACACGCCTTTCAGAAAATCGCCTATCGTATAATCCGCATAAAGCCCGGTCATTGCACCTGCTCCTCATTTATCGCGTTCACAACCACCATCCAGGTCGAACCCAGCGGGACCATGAACAGCAGAGGAAAGAAAACAGCAGCAGGTGCCGCTACAAACAACATCACCGCACCAGCTCCAAGAACAGAAACACCACAAGCACGGAAGCGGCAGCCGCGCCGAACGACATCAAGGCGAGGTCGTTGTCCCATCGCATCACATCGTCTCTTTCAGCAGCAGCTCTTCCGGGTGGCGGATCAGCTGCTCGTCCATCGCCAGTCCCAGCACCGGGTACACCCACGGCGAGGGGATCGAATTGCGGGTGACCCAGCCCTGCATGGCGTCGGCGTTGGGGGGCCGGTAGCCCTTGGCCATCAGCTTCTCGGTGACGCCACCGACGCCGCCGAGGTGCTTGATGATGTCCCGCACCCGCCACATCGGGGTGCGGGTGGGGAACAGGGTGCGGTCATGCTTGGGCATTTCAGTTCTCCACAATCTTGACCACCTTGTAGGTCGTGACCTTCAGGTACGGGGCGATGATCTTTTCACCGAACGCTTCGATCAACGCCTTCTTGTCCAGGGTCTCGCGCTTGGCCTCGGTGATCCTGGCGGTGTGGAAATCGCCGGCCAGCTCGGCGCCTTCGGCCAGCAGGCTGTCGCGGATCTCGTCGGCACGCTCCTGCATGCTGGCGATCTCTTCGCGCAGCGCGGCAAGTTCATCGACGGGGTGAATGTTGGGGAGTGCGGGAGCAGGGTCCTCGCCGAGCGATATCGGGGTCTTAAGCTTGGGCATAGGGAGTTTCCTTTGGTTAAACTACCAGCTCGACAGTGTCGTCTTCGACAACCTTGGCGATGACATCCCGCAGATGACGGGCACAAGCCTGATCGTAAGCCGGAAGGCGGATTACTTGTTCATCCTTGATCAGTAATACATCGTAAGTCTTGGATTTATCGGTAAGCGTATTCATGACAATCTTGATCTGCATCTATTCTCTCCGTTTCGATGGGGAGTACAATAAGTGAAATCGTAGGGGTTGTCAATAGCGAAATTGTCGATTACACTACCCGCCATGAATGTTCACCTGGACTTCGAAACCGCCTGCGAGCTGGACCTGACCAGGGTCGGCCTGCACAGATACATCGAGCACCCCTCATTCCGACCGTTATGTGTAGCCTGGAAAACGACAATCGGTAACCCCGTAGTTGTACGGCTGGACGACGGAGGCGGATTGCCGCTGGAGCTGCACGCGCTGCTGAATGACGAGAAGGTACTGGGGTGTGCCTGGAATGCAGCGTTCGAGGAGCGCATCCTCGAAATCCACTACGGGTTCCGGCCGATGCGGCGCTTATCCTGTACCATGCAACGTGCATATGCCTACGGCCTGCCGGGCAAGCTGGAACGAGCCGGAGCAGCGCTGGGGATCAAATCTCCCAAGGACATGGTGGGACATAGGCTGATGAAGAAGATGGCCAAGGACCCCAAGGGGCGGTGGACCGAGGCAGAGTGGGCGATGCTGATGACCTACTGCCAAAGGGACGTGATGGCGGAAGCTGAAATAGCCGCCCTGATCCCGCAGCTATCGCATCGGGAGCTGGAGCTGTCGAGAGTAGACCGGCGCATGAACAATGAAGGGGTATGGGTAGATGTCGGCACCGTCCAGACCCTGATAAAGGCGGCACGCGTTGCGGAGAAGGGCGAAGCGTTGCGAGCCGCCGAGCTGAGCGGTGGACAAGTGACCTCACCCGGCACCCAGACCGAGCGGTTGACGAAATGGCTGCAGAGCCAGGGGCTTGAAATCACCGACGTATCTCGCCCCGCGGTGGAAGAAGCGTTGACTAACGGTGGACTACCCGGTGCAGAAGTAGGGGAGATGCTGGGGATAAGACTGCGAGTGGCACGGGCATCGGTCAAGAAGCTCAACAAGATGCTGGAGATGGCATCCCACGGGGACAGGCTGCGGGGACAATTTCAATTTCTTGGCGCGGCAAGGACCGGCAGGTGGTCCGGCAGGGGCATTCAGCCGCAGAACCTGCCACGGGTGCCACCGAAGCTGCCGGAGTTCTCGCCGCTGCGGTTTATCAGGATGGCGGGTGTAGATACTTCAAACGAAGGATCTACCCTTGACGCCTTGACGCCAGCACCCACGCTCGATTGCGTCTCCTGGAGCCTCAGAGCCTGTCTGGGAGCCGATCCAGACGAGGGGCTGTGGGGCTATGACTTCTCGCAAATCGAAGCCCGTGTTCTGGCTTGGTTGGCGGGGCAAACAGATGTTCTCGACGTGTTCCGATCTGGATCAGACATTTACGTCTGGTGTGCCGAGCAGTTCGGCAGCAGCAACAGGCAGCTCGGGAAAGTCCTGATTTTGGCTTTGGGTTTCGGCATGGGTGCCAGAAAGCTCAAGGACACCGCCTGGAAGGCCTACGGGGTGCGGATGACGCTGGAGGAGGCTTCGAGGTTCAAGGACCAGTGGCGACGGCAGAACCATCGAATTACGGCGTTCTGGACCGCAATCGAAGCAGCTGCACGAGGGGCAATCCTGCAGCGTGGGCGGCAATTTCCGGTTCTGCCGTCTACCATCACCCTATCCGCAACCGCGAAGACGCTCAAGCTGCGGCTGCCGAGCGGGCGATGCCTGTACTACCACAAGCCGCGGATCGACGAGACCGGGGCGATACGGTATTGGGGTGAGGAGAAGGGGCAATGGGTGGAGCGGCGGACCTGGGGCGGGACACTGGCCGAGAACGCCACCCAGGCCGTGGCCAGGGACATCATGGCCGAGGCGATGACGCGGGTTTCGGAGCGGCTGTCGATGGCGCCGATCATGACCGTGCACGATGAGCTGGTCTACAGGATGGATACTTCAAATGAAGTATCCTCACAGCTGGAAAAACTTGTGCGTCAGTCGCCTTCGTGGGCTGGAGGCCTACCGATAGCGGGTGAGGTGAAGCTGATGTCCAGATATGGGGTTGCTGTAAAAGCGTAACAATTGAAAGAAAAGGCGAGGATTGGTAGGCTCCAATCCCCGCCTTGAGCTAATCCCTCATGTGTTTCCACGCACAGAAGGCGGTGTCCCGTCCTGTCAAAGAAAGAACGACCGATATGTCAACTGATAACGGCACTGGCCGGTTCCTGCAAGCCTTTTTCGGGTCCGATGACCCATCGGACATATTCTTCGTCAATCTCAAGCCCACGAAATACCGACGAAGCTGGCGCAAGATTAACCACAGCATTGATTGCTACCTCACGCCCGGACGGTTCGGGCCTGAAGCCGAGAGAAATACCGGCGACACGGTGCGGGAAGTGGCGGCGCTGGTATTGGATGATGTCGGCACTGCGATCGACATCTTTACTGGGGAACCAATATCTAAGGTGACGCCGGAGCAGGCGCGGCGGCTAGGTGCCGAGAGCGCGATTATCCGCACGTCCCCGGATAATCATCATTACTGGTTCAAGCTATCCCGGCCGGTGCTGAAGAAAGAATGGAAGATATTCCGAAGCGTAGTGGACAGGATCATCGGGGCGAAGCCTGACGGCACTCCTCCCAGCCATCTGTTTCGCGCGCCGTTTGGGCGGAACGTCAAGCGCGGCAATGATGTGGAGCTGACCAAGCTGGTAGACGGAGATGTGCTGGATGTAGACGCGATGCTCGCGAGCTACACAGGCCCGGATGTAGCCTCGGAAGCTACAACAGGCGGTTCGGGCGGCTCGGTTCGTGATGTCGTAGGGCTTGCGGCGCTGATCCCCAACTTGAAACAGGATTACTGTTGGTGGGAACCGCACGCGCAGCGTTTTTATGGAATAGCCATCGACAAGGAACAGGGACGGGAAGCGTTCCTGCAGTTTTCGGCAAAGAATACGAAAGCTTATGACCCGGACGAAACCGAACGGGTGTGGAAGTCGCTCACCAGCAACGGCAAGACTGTTACGACATCAGGCAAGGAGCTGCTAGCGGAAGCTGAAGCGGCTGATCCTGCAGGGTACAAGGCGTGGCAGTTGCGTGAAATGGCGGTGTTCGATGATGGGGTGGAGCCTCCGGACCCTTTTGATGAGGTGGAGTTCTTTGCGGATCAAGAGCGCTCAGCAATTGAAGTGGTCAAGTATCTCGGCGGCACGGTTAAGCAGGTAGGGCGCGGCGACTGGCGTGAGTTCAACCCGGACACGGGGCGCTGGCGGGAATGGACAGGGGATCACATGTTCCGGCGAGTGCTGGAACTGGTAAATGCGCGCAAGAAACGGCCGTTGGATCCCGAGGTTTCGAAGAAGCTCGGATCGGTGAAGTTCATCGAGCATATCGCTCGCGCTGCAGCGTTGCATGTCTCAGTGATTGCCAAGTCTACGGATTTTGATCGGGCACCGCTGCTGTTGGGAGTGCCGTCAGGGGTGATTGACCTCGGGCCTCAAGCTTCGCGTGAAATAAGGCGAGGACGAGCCTCGGAGATGGTGTCCAAGGCGATGTGGGTTGATCCGGCGCCCGCAGGGACGTCGCATCCGCAATGGTCACGGTTCCTGCAGGAATTCACCTACGGCAAGACCGATCTTGAGGAGTGGCTGCAGGTGCGGGCCGGCTATTGCCTGACCGGGCTGATGGATGAGTACATCATGCCGTTCTATCATGGCTCGGGAGGCAACGGCAAAAGCGTGTACCTGAACGCGCTGCGTTCGGTATGGGGCGAGTATGGAACCCAAATGGATCACCGGCTGCTGTTTGAGAAACAGGGCGGGTATCATCTGGCGCCGCTGGCGGTGCTGGCGGGGGTGCGGCTGGCGATCGTGACGGACGTTCCGCAGGACGCGGTATGGGACGCGCTGATAATGAAGATGCTGACCGGTGATGACGCAATCACAGCAAACCGCATGCATCAGAACCCGATTACGTTCAAGTCCACGGCTAAGGTGGATGTGTCGGGGAATGGTGAGCCCGTGGTCAAGGACATGGATGAGGGCATCCGGCGGCGGCTGATGGCCATACCGCTGACCGCAAAACCCAAGGTCATCGACAAGCAGCTGTCGCGGAAGCTTGGAGGTGAATATGAGGCGATCCTGCGCTGGGCGCTGACAGGGCTGGACAAATACTGGGCACTCGGCGGTTTTCCAGCAGCCAAGAGCGTTGAGGCCGCAACCAAGGAATATCATACGTTGCTAGACCCATTCCAGCGATGGTTGGATACGCTTGAGCCGGACCCCACGCCAGGGGCTAAACTGAAATCGACAGAATTGTTCAGCTCATGGGATGCATTTAGGTGTGGTGAAGGCAAATACGGCATGACCCCGGTCAACACATCCACCTTGATCAAAAAGATGAAGGCCAAAGATTTTGTATTCAGCACGCTTGACGGTTCTTCAGTCTTGTGGGGGTACAAATTCACACCTGATAGCCGAGCAAATGTATTTTAACGTGCATAGGAAGTGACCCAAGTGACCCAAGTGTGGATTTCCCAGTATTTCTCCTTACTAGCAAAACTAGACGTGTATATCGTAGTAAGGGGATTATTAGAAAAACACACACTTGGGTCACTTGGGTCACTTTTTCCCCATTATGATACCGCCTGCTGAAAGGACGAAAAATATGCGACGTAATATAATACCTCTACATCAATTCCATGCTGAAGACGACAACATAGCTGACGAGATGGCTTATCTAGCTTTGAAAGATGAACTAGCTTCGAACCTGGATATGCGGGCTTATTATCGGGATTATGACGTACAAAACCACAAGAATGAGGAAGCCATAGCCAAGGCAAAGATGGATGCCATCATCTTTCAAGCCAAACGCTTTACGCAGAAGCCTGACTTGATAGCGAAGGTTGTCGAGGTTGTTACCGAGGCGACCATAGCGACTGCTCGACGTATGAAACGCGAAGAGGAGCTTAATCGTATGGAAAGGAAAATCGCTGATCTTCAAAGGGAGCTTGGGATAAAATCCCCTGCTGAATAGTTCAAGTCTGCGTAAGGCTGCTCTAACGACTGCAGCCCGCCTGTGCTGGCGGGCCGCTGCCGTGCTGGATCACTGGGGCAACGCGCTGTTCATATGGGCGCTCAGAAGTTCCGGATGATTCGGAACATTTCGCCATCGCGTATGCCGGCATCAGTGATCTGAACCAGACCTTCAGCTTCGAATTCACGCGCGGCGTATTCAAGCCGGTGGCTGGCGTGGAGGGCCATGCTCTGGCCACGATCGAGCTTGCGCGACAGGATGTCGAACAGGGTGTTGCGGTCCTTGATGGTAGCTTTTTTCCTGGTCATGTCATTTCCTTCTGTGAGCCTGCCTTGACGCGTACACGGGGCTTGGCAGCGGTCCTGGCCGTATAGGTCTGCAGCAGCGCTTCGACCCGCCGCGCCAGCATCAGCGTTGTCGCGTTCTCCGCTGGCCGTGCCAGCGCGTAGCCTGTCAACATCTGCTCAATCCAATCTGTGAGTGTCGGATGCCGCAGTGCAAATTCCAACAGGTCAGCGTTCCTGGCGCTTGCCGAGACGATGTTCTTTTCGGTCAGGAACCCATGCCAATCGGCATGGGCCTTGACTAAGGCGCGGACTTTGCCGCGTAATGAGGTGGGGATGGGCGTGGAAGTGGTCAGCATGTTAGCGATTATCCCAATCGTGCTCGAATGTGCCAGGGACCATCCACACCGAGCACACGGTGTTCTTCAGGGTGTTGGCTGTAGGCCAGTAGAGCACGAAGCCCGAGTAGCCTGCGGTGCGGGAAGCGGCGAGGTAGTTATGCATCTGGGTAACTCCTTAGGCGCAATGCTTGTCGATGTACTGAACCGCTTCATCGATGGTCTTGAAGCCGTCCTTGCAGTCGTACATGCTGTTATAGCGGTTGTAGATGCTCCAGCTGCGAACCTGCTTCGTGCCCGTGAGATACCAGGGCTCGATGGTATAGTTCCGGTAGCTGTGGCGGCTGAACTGGTCGGTGGTGTGTTTGGTCATGGGTAGCTCCGTTGTTGATGAAAGGGTTATAGCACGACGAAATGTTGATATCAACTCCCCTCTACAAGAAAATGCGAAAAAATAACCCCGTAGTAGTACCGATAGGTGTCGGGCTTACTGACGAGAGGGAGGAGTGTTTTTGCCTTTTGATTGCCGATGGTTTGTCTGTGGCTTTGGCTTTCAGGACTGCGGGGTTTACTGCCAAGGACAAACGGGTTTCAGCTTTTGATTTGTATCAGACGCAGCGGGTTCAGGACCGCATCAAGGCCATCCTCAAAGCAAGGGCTTCACATCCGCCTGTAAGCCTTTCTGAGGTTACTGACATGTTGAAAAGAGTTTATGCGGGCGCCATCCATTCCAACGAGTTCACGCCAGCTCACAACGCCGCGTTCTCCTTGGCAAGGCTCTACGGGCTCGTTGTGGACAGGGCCCAGCTCGACGTGATCCGACGGCCGTCACGCGAGCCGGATGCGCCCGCCGAGCGCGCGCTCTCCGCCTGGATAGCCGAACTTCCACCGTTCACATCAGGGCCCAGGAACGAGGGCCCGAGCCCTCAAGGCTCGGGCTCGGGCCTTCTCATTGAGGCTACAGCTTTAGGTAGTGATCTTGACGGGGCTCGCGTGCATGAGGCCCGGGGTGAAACCGGAAACGGGGCCCCAACCCGGCCGGTAACCGGGACCCCTCCGTTACGCGCACATTCTGCTCCAATTGGGTCCCCTTTTGAGGATGAGGGTACCAGTATACCTAGCGCGGAGGATTTGTTTTGACCGATCGAGTATTCAGGGAAGCGGGACATTGGGCATTGGCCAGTGATGGCGTGCAGTGGACGTTGATGCGGCGGCGCAGCGAAGAACGCGGCGGCTGGGTTCCCATCTCGTTTGTCCATTCCAGCCGGGATATTCTCGCCCGGTGCATGCGAGAGAAGGGCGTAGAGCATGATGCAGCCGCTATTCTGTTGAAAGGGCTCCCAGACACCTTCGATGCGTGGAAAGCACTCAGTCATTGAAGATCGTCACCGGCTTCAAGCCGCAGCCCGGCCCGCAGCATCACTTCCTGACCTGTCCGGCCGACATCGTGGTTTACGGCGGTGCCAGAGGAGGTGGCAAGTCGTTCGCCTCACTCGGCGAGTTCTGGTGCCATGCCGAGGACTGGGGCCCGCACGCCAAGGGCTTGATGATCCGCCGCTCGCGCGAGGATCTCAAGGACACCATCGACATGGCCCGCCAGATGTACGGCGGTGCCGCCGAGTGGAAGGACAAGGAGAAGCAGTTCAGATTTTCAAACGGCGGCGTGCTGCATATGGCCTATCTCGAAAACGACGCCGACGCCATGAACTACCAGGGCTGGAGCCTCACCCGCGTCTACGTCGAGGAGCTGACCCAGTACGCCTCAAACGCCGGGATCTTCAAGTTGTTTGCGACCTTGAGAACAACCAGCGGCGCCCGCTGCCAGTTCAGAGCCACCTGCAACCCCGGCGGTCCGGGTCATCATTGGGTAAAGTCCTGGGTGATCGACAACGGCGCGTACAATCCCGTCAAGGACGACGCGACGGGTCTGATCCGGGTATTCATTCCAGCCAAAATCAACGATAATCCGGCGCTGCTCAAGAGTGATCCGAACTACATCAACCGGCTGCGCGCTGCCGGCTCTCCGGCTCTGGTCCGTGCTTGGCTCAACGGTGACTGGAGCATCATCGAAGGCGCATTTTTCCCCGAGTTTGAACCGGCACGCCATGTCATCGCTCCCTTCCCCATCCCCGCCGACTGGATCCGCTTCCGTAGCATGGATTGGGGTTCTGCCTCTCCGTTTTCGATCGGCTGGTGGGCGGTTGTGCAGGACGATATGCTCTACCGCGGCAAAACTCTTCCCCGCGGCGCTCTGGTCCGTTATCGCGAGTGGTACGGTGCCGATGGACACGATAACAAGGGACTGCAGCTGCCTGCCGATACGGTCGCCCGAGGCATCGTGCAGCGCGAGACCAACGACAAAGGGCAGCGCGAAAAGATATCCTACGGCGTGCTTGATCCCGCTGCTTTCGCCGTCGTCTCCGGACCTTCAATCGGTGAGACCTTAGCCAGACACGGGGTGTTCTTCCGCCGTGCCGACAACTCCCGCGTCTCCACCCCCAAAAGAATGGGCGGCTGGGATCAGGTCAGATGGCGGCTGCAGGGGACGCCCGACGGTGATCCGTTGATGTTCTTCTTCGATCACTGCCGGGCGGCAATCCGCACCATCCCGATGATGCAACACGATGAGAACCGCCCGGAGGATGTTGATACCGAGAGCGAGGACCACGCTCCCGACGACATCCGCTACGCCTGCATGTCCAGGCCCTTCGGCAACCGTCTCGAAGCCGACGAGGACCGTAACCCGCTGCTGGTTCGCAACGCGCTGAAGCTGGACGAACTCGACGCCTAGGATTATACCTCCATGAACCCTGCGCTCCCCGCCGGGAGCGACGATGCCCTCGACGTCCTTCGACAAGAGCGAAGAGCGCCCTCCGAATGTTGCGCCGGTCTCCCCCGAGGCCGATCGCCCCGACGTCCCCCCGGTTGCCGTAACCGATACCACGGAGATTGACACCGGCTGGTGGGAGCGGGCGCTTTCCGACGCCGAGCGTGCCGAGAAGAACTGGCGTGCCCGCGGCCGCGACATCGTCCAGATCTACCGCGGCGATAT
>Ga0070671_100001569_pt1 | contig 17198 bp, 10 predicted proteins | sample KBSS73metaG_FD_65341 | JGI IMG/M metagenome (GOLD analysis project Ga0070671, IMG submission 65341) | Switchgrass rhizosphere microbial communities from Kellogg Biological Station, Michigan, USA - KBS S7-3 metaG | ecosystem: Host-associated > Plants > Roots > Rhizosphere > Soil ...
TACTTTGGAAAAAGTGCGGTAAAACTCGATCTCTCGGAATCGGCTTTGCTCGCCGGGCTGATCCGCAGCCCGAATCGATTTTCACCGCTGAAAAATCCGCAAGCCGCCGCTGTCCAGCGCGACGTCGTGCTCAGCCGGATGCAGGAGTTGAAGAAAATTACCGCTGCCCAGGCGGAGCAGGCGAAACACGAAAGGATCAATTCGCATCCGCGCCGTCTGACCCTGATCCAGGAGAACTACGCCATGGATGCGGTTCAGCGTGATCTCAATGTCCTCCTCACCGCCGACCAGATCGACAATGGAGGACTCTTTATCTACACCACACTCGATCCGGTTATGCAAAAAGCCGCCGCGGCCGCGATCGAGACGCAGCTCGCGAAAGTGGAGCGCATCGATGGCTTCCATCATCCGCTCAAGGCGCAATATCAACCCCCCGCTGACGGCGAAGACAACGCCATGCCGTACCTGGAAGGGGCGCTCGTTGCGATCGACAACTCGAGCGGCGGCATCCGCGCTCTCGTCGGCGGGCGCGATTATGGGCAGAGCAAGTTCAATCGCGCGCTCGCACCAGCCAATCGTCAGGTCGGTTCCTCCTTTAAGCCCTTCGTTTATACGCTCGCTTTTACACATGGACTCCTGCCGGGCGCCGCGGTCAGCGACGGGCCGATTCAGCCGGGTGAAATTCAAGGCGCTGGCGACTGGTCGCCAGGAAATTCCGATGGCCGCTACGGCGGGATCAAACCGGTCTCTTATGGTCTCATCCAGTCGCGCAACACCATGAGTGTGCGAGTGGGTGAATTTGCCGGCCTCGACGACACGCAGAAAATCGCCGCCACCCTCGGCCTCGGCGAAAGCGTCCCGCACGGTGCCGCCATTTACATCGGCTCATTCGAGACCGACCTGAAGGATCTGACTGCAGCCTACACCGTTTTTCCCAACGCCGGGGTACGCAAACAGGCCTACATCATCGAACGGATCGATGATCCCGAACATCGCCCGATTTATCGCGCCGCTCACCTCACTCTGCCCGTGCTCGATCCGGGGGCGACCTGGATGACGACCGAACTGATGGAGGACGTCATGACCAAAGGAACTGCTTCGAGCGCGCGGTCGTTAGGTTTTAAACTCCCCGCCGCGGGCAAGACCGGGACGACGAATGACTTCAAGGATGCCTGGTTCGTGGGTTTCACTACGTCCCTGACCTGTGGCGTCTGGGTGGGTTTCGATCAACCAGCCACCATCATCCCGCATGGGTACGGCTCGGCCCTCGCGCTCCCGGTTTGGACGCAGGTTATGAACAAAGCCTCCGATCGCTATCCGGCCGAGCGTTTCAAGCCACCCGTGGCTACGCAGGAAGCGACCGTTTGCTCGATCTCCAATGCGATCGCGACCAGCGGCTGCGTTGCGGCCGGCACAGCCTACGAAATCGTTCTGCCGGCTGACAAAGTGCCACGTGGAATTTGCAAGGTGCACGGCGGCAGCCCGACCCTGCTCGGCCAGCGGGTGGAGCAGCAAATCCAGCAAAAGATCAAGGAAGTTCCGCGCAGTATTATTCAATCCTTTAAACGCTTCTTTGGCGGCGGAAAGTAGGCCAAGGGCTTCTTTTTTGCAGGAGATATGGCCATTAGCGGCCAGCGAGCCTTCGTTTGCACATCGGCTCGAGAATTCGCGAATTGCCACGAGGAAATCGTGCGCGATTTCGTCACCGCCACGCATGCGCGGTTAAAGGCCCCCGGAGTCAACGCGACGAACATCGGTTGTCAGTCATGTAACGCGCCGGCTGGTGGAACATCTCCTGCTTATCATTGGGCGCATCACGCGCGGCCCTTTCGATGAATCTCTCCACCGACGCAGTTACGGAAACGAAACGGGCACCAAATCTCAAAGACGAAAAGCAAACCGCGAATTCTGGCAGTTCCGCGCCCTTGATTCCTGACCGACGGCGCGCTTTTTCCGCCATTGTCTTGTTGGCGGTGGCACTGGCGTTGGGCCTCGGGTTGTGGAACTTATCGCGTCGACTGAGTCCGCAAATTACCACGCCAGCCTCGCTGGAAACGAGCTACGTGGCCTCCTTCCCCGAGAAAAGCATCGCGGTGCTTCCCTTCAAGAATCTCGGCGACGGTAACCAGGAACTCTCTCTGGCGGACAGCGTTCAGGATGACATTCTTACCGCGCTTTCTCGAGTGGCCGATCTGCGGGTGATCAGCCGCACTTCCGTCAGCGCCTACGCCCCGGACAGGCCGCGCAATTTGCGCGAAATCGCCCAGAGCCTTGGTGCGGCCTATATTTTGGAAGGCGGGATGGAGCGCACCGATGGAAAAGTGCGAATCATAGTTCAACTGACCGATGCCCGCCGGGACACAAAGTTGTGGAGCGACAGCTATGAGCGCCCTCCCGACAATCTCTTCGGAAAGCACAGCGACCTCGTGCAGCGAATCGCCTCTGAAATGCAGGCCAGCATTTCGCCGCAGGAGAAAGCCGCCACTGACGAGTGCCCGACGAAAGATCTCGTCGCCTACGATCTCTACGTCCGCGGGAAGACCCTCATTACCAGTGTTTCCTACAACGCCCAGATCAACGAAAAACTCTCCCAAGCAATTCAATCGCTCAACCAGGCGATCACGCGGGACCCGAAGTTTTACCTTGCCTATTGCCAGTTGGCGGCCGCGTACAATTACCTCTACTTTTTCGGTTTCGACCACAGCCCGGCCCGATTAGCGATGGCCGATGAAGTGCTCAAGTCCGCCGTAAGATTGCGTCCCGATGCCGGCGAGACCCACCTCGCCCGGGCGACCTTTCTCTATCGGTGCAATCTCGATTACGACCACGCTCGCGCCGAGCTGGCCCTCGCTCAACAGGCCCTGCCTAACAATTCCGAGAGTTTCGAGCTCACCGGCTACATCGATCGTCGCCAGGGTCTTTGGCACGAGTCAGCGCGTAGTTTGCAGCGAGCGCTCGAGCTGGATCCGCGCAACTTTTTCATCCTCCAGCAAATCGCCTACAGCTACCAGGAGTTACGGCAATTCGGCGCGATGGCGGCGGCTTTGGATCGCGCGCTCGCCTTGGCGCCTGGTGATCTCGACACCCGGATTACCCGGGCATTGGTCGAGCTCGAATGGCATGCTGACACGCGGCCGCTGCACCAGACCATCCAAAGCCTGCTCTCCGAAAATCCGCAATGCGCGACCGACCTGGCCGACCAATGGCTCTACGTGTCGTTATGCGAACGTGATTCGGCGGCCGCCGCGCAGGCTGCCGCGGCCATTCCGGAAAGCGGCATCGCGGTCGATCTAAATTTCCCGCGCACCTGGTGCCAGGGTCTCGCCGCTCGCGCCAGGGGCGATGCGGCGGAGGCGCAAACGGCTTTCCTCGCCGCCCGCGCCGAAGTGGAAAAGACGGTGACCGAACAACCGGATTACGGCGAGGCTCTCTGCGTCCTCGGGCTGATCGACGCCGCCCTCGGGCACAAGGAAGAAGCGATTCGCGAGGGTCGCCGTGCAGTCGAGTTGCTCCCGATTTCGAAGGATGCAATCAACGCCGCCGAGCTGATGAAATACCTCGGCGTCATTTACGCCTGGTGTGGCGAGAAGGACCTCGCCATCGACCAGATCGCAGCAACCGTCCAGATTCCAGGCTCCTTGAGCTACGGCAATTTGAAACTCGACCCGAACTGGGACGCGCTACGCGGCGATCCGCGTTTCGAGAAAATGGTTGCCTTCCTCGCACCTAAGAAAGCAAGAAAATAAGCGGGTGAGGGGAATCGAACCCCCGTCTTCGGTCCCCGCTCCTCTCAAGAAACGATGTTGCCTATGTGAAAAGACATCTAACAACATGCCTGCACACTACTGGACGTTTATGACTAAATTATGACCACATGGTCGGCATTCGATAAAGCCTTAGCCGTCATGGAAGGAGCTCAGTCCCGGCGCCGGCGAACTGACGATTTTCTCGAAGCGCCCGGGGTGAGAGACAATTCCGTTAAATAGAAGTCCGCATCCTCTACGCACGCGGAACATCCAACGCCGAACTAATGTGCCATAATTTCCGGGATTTCCGCTGCGGTCCACGCGAGTCCGAAAGTGTTTGGACAAACTCGGACGCTCGACGCCGCTCGTTGGGCCTACGGCTACGCGGTATGACGCGTCAAGTGCCGCAAGCGGCCCGGCCTTTCCGGCGATGGCGGGCGCCTAGCGTGTTGTTCGGTAGTCACTCGTTGGTTTACTGTTCTTTGGAGACCGATTTACCCATGAGAGCGCCGTCGTGCCGCGTTGTCATTGGGTGAAAATCAGGACCGGCGAAAAGCTCCCAGAACCGTGTAAACGTTGCGCCATTTCAACTTGGCGAAGGAGTCTTTCGAATTCACGGCAGTTTCTCTTCACAAAGTTTCTGGAAGCGCGGATCATTCCGGAGCGGATTGAACATTGGATCGAGCCGGAGCAGCGCAGGGGTGAGCGGGGCCGCAGCCAATGCGCCATTGGACGGTATCGAGAGTAGTTTCTGTAAAGCGGTAATGGCGCGGTCAGGCTCTCCCATTCGAGCTGCCACTCGGGCGAGGATCTCGATCGGAATGGGACCATCTACCGCGTCTTTCTCGATCGGATTCGCTGCCATGGCCCGCTCCGACAGAGCTAAAGCGGCAGTTTTGTCACCGAGGCCCATATTGATCAGGGTGAGATCTGCAATGAGGCCGACATTTTCCGACTGTTTTTTTAGGAAAGGTTCCAGTTCGCTGCGCGCCTGTTGCCAACTTTGCTGGGCGGCAGCCTGATCGCCGGCGACCTCTTGCGCCCAGCCTAACCAAAAGCGCAGCTCGCCATTGTAAAAACCCAACGCTGGATCAGGCTTGGCAAGTATTTCCTTTAGCCGAGGGATAATTTGTGCAGGTCGGCGTTCCAAGATCGCTAGGTAAGCCTGTATTTCCAGCGCACCGAAATCGTCGGTAGCAGGGTGGAGCGGAGCAAGAATCGCCGAAGCCCGCGGCAGATCGCCCTCGGCTTGTGCGATAGCCGCCTTTAGCACAAGCGTATCCAAGTCGTCGGGCGTGACATCGAGAACCTGATCAAACTTCCGCACCGCTTCCGGGAAACGACGAAGCTCCATATAGGAAAGCGCGTGCTGGGTGAGTATGGAAACGTTGCGCGGATCGAGCCTCTCGGCTTCGTTGAAATACGACTCGCTCCGGTCCCACTGGCCTCGCCTCCGCTCCACCAAGGCCAGCGATTCAGGAATCCGGCTGTTATTGGGTATGATCTGGCGTGCTTGCTCAAAGTAACCCACCGCCGTGTCGTAATCCTTTAGACAAGAGTAGTGGTAATACCCCTTAGCCAATACGGCCTCGCCAAGATTGGGCTGAAGAGTGAGCGCGGTTTCGGCTGCCTGACGTGCCTCTTCACGGAGAGCGACCGTTGGCTGAAGACTAAGGCTAGTGTAGCCCACGGAATCAACGTATGACAGCAGCGCCCAGCTAAGGCCGAACTTCGGGTCCAGCCGCACTGCTTCTCTGAGATATTTTTGTGCGCCAAGGGCGTTGGCTGGTGTGTTTTGCGTTTCCAATGTGTAAGCCAGACCACGCAGGTAGGCATCGTAAGCCTCGGAATTGTCCGTCGGTTTGGCGAAGATCTCTTGCTCTTCCCGACCACTGAGGTGCGCTCGCAATTGGTCGGCAATGGCTTTGGCCACCTCACTCTCGACCGAAAAGATGTCGGTCAGTTTGCGATCAAAGGTATCGGCCCAAAGATGGGAATCATTGGCGGCTTTGATCAGTTGAACGTTCACCCGCACGGTGCCGGCGCTCTTCTGCACGCTGCCTTCCAAAATGTGCGCGACGCCAAGTTGCCGCGCGATCTCGGGCAGGTTCTCCGGCGCGCTTTTGTAATGCTGCGTCGAAGTGCGCGAGATCACCTTTAGATCGGCGATCTTGGATAAGCGCGTCAGAATCTCGTCCTGGATGCCTTCGGCGAAGTAAGCGTTGTCGGGATCGCGGCTTAGGTTCTCGAACGGCAGCACCGCGATCGATTTTGCGGTGATGATCGACCCTGATTCGTTAGGCGAGGCACCGGCCACAAGGGCCGCCTCACGCCGCGGAGTGAGCACGAATTTGTCGAAGGCAAAATAGGCGAGGGCGAGCACGAGCGCGACAATGATCATGCGGTCCATCCGCCGCGCGGTTTGCGGCGCGATCGACTGTTCGGGCGGGACCTCTGCATCGTGCTTAAGTCCTTCAGGTGTTAGCTCGAAGACCCAGCTAAAGACCAGCGCCGGGACGAAACCAATCGCGAGCAGAATCACAATGCTACGCAGCAGCCACTCGGGCGCTCCGAACAGCGGAAATAGTGTGGTTGCTACCTGAGCGAGTAACCAGGCTCCGACCAGATATAGCCCCGCCATTCGGATTACGTTGCGCCGCTTCAGCTCGGCGAAGAAGTTGGCGACCTTCACTGATTCGGTCCCGCTTTCTGCGCAAGATCGGCAACGATTTGCTCGAAGCGCGGATTGCCGCGAAGAGCATCGAAATAGGACAGCAATTTCAAATCACCGTACGAAACTCCTGCCGGAATTCGCGCAGATTCCTCTAGTCTATCGATGGCGAGATCCTTTTCGCCCGTCCAAGCGTAAATGACTGCAAGATAAGTGATGATCTGGGCACCCTCGATCGATTTCCTGGTTATTGGCATTACTTCGGTTGCGCGTTTGCCTTCGCGAATCGCATCCTCCTTGCGTCCGAGCGCAGCATCGATTAGCCCCAAAATTACGAGCGTCGGACCGTAATCAGGCGCGGCCTGTAGCTTGGCCTCGGTCTCCTCACGCGCTTTGAGTAGTTCGTCCTGCATTGCCGAGCGGTCGCCTCTTAACTGCGCGAACACTGCCCGGCAAAATGGCCGCGGAAAAACGAGACCGTTTCGGCCTAGGCCGGTTTCCGACAAAGTAGCAGCGGCGCGCTCGCCTTCGGCCACATCCCGGCGCGCCAGGCTTAGCCAGATCCACTGCTGTGCCACCGTGCTTTCGCTGCCTGGAGTAGTCGCCAGGATATCGTGGATGGTCCGATATAGGGGATCGGTGTCAGCCCGTTCGTCAACATCAACGACTGCGCGCGCGACCCGGGTTTCACCGTCGCCGGTTGGAAGCCTAACGAGTTGTTCGTTAGGCGCCTCACGCACCTGGGCTGTCGCAAGCACGATTTCAGTGAGCTGGGCCAGTCGCTCCTTCTGTTCTTCGATCGGGAGCTTGGAGTAGCCGACCAGATCGATGAACAGGACGTGGCCAATCTCGAGCCTAAGGCTGCGCTCAGATTCAGGGACCACGCCGTTAACTTAAAAAGGCCAAGAGCCTATCGCGATCTTTTTCCGCCATCGAAGATTCAACGGCGCGGGGTTCGTTTGGAACATGGAGCGGGTGAGGGGAATCGAACCCCCGTATGCAGCTTGGGAAGCTGCCGTTCTACCATTGAACTACACCCGCGTGGGGAGCTGAGAGTCTTTAGTTGAAAGTTGAAAGACTGCAACTACTGCCAGGAAATCACGTCGTCGTCGTTGACGCCGGTATTCTTGTCATTTGCTGGGCCAGGAACGCTTTCCGAAAGGAGGTCTTTCCCAAAGGACCACGCAATCACGCCAGTATTGACGTTATCTTGGAAGCCGGCATTGGCCTTGTAAGGATTTGGAGCCACCAAATTGTCGTAAGTGGTATCCATGCGGATGACGTAGGGTTTGCCCCAAGGATCATAGTATTGGCCGTTGCCACCGATCCCCGAACGGGGATTGGCCAAGTCCTTCGCCGCTGATGGACTGATGAAAACAATATTTTTCGGATTCACCAATGGGTCCTGACCGCGCAAACCGTTGAAGAGTTTATCGTTGGTGTTGCCGTTTAGTCCGTCGATCGTTAGATCTGCTGCATCATAGGCCATCGGGTATTTCCCATACTCGGTATAATAGGCATTCACCGCGGTCACGATCTGGGTGACATCATTCTTCGCCTGTGTCCGTTTCGCCTGATCCTGAACGCCTTTGAAAGCGGGGAAGAGCAGCGCCATTAGAATGGCGATAACGGTGATGACGACAAGCAACTCGATCAGCGTGAAGCCGCCATCGAATCTCGAATCTCGGATCGCCAATCTCGATTTTTCTACACCCATTTCTGCATCTGTTCTGGGAAGGGACATTGCGCGCAGTCGGAGTCGTCTTGCAAGCAAAAGTCTTCGTAGATCTGGAGTAATCCCTGCTGGCCAGCGACCGTGCGCAAAAAATCGAGCCGGCGCGGGTCGTCGCCGAAGAGGCGGGCCGCGCCGGTTTCGAGACGTCGATTGGTGAGGCGGGCCGGCCGTTGCGCGTACTCCGGCCAGACGTTGCGTCCCTGCAATTGCTGGAAGGGGAGGATGACGTTGGCCTCGATTTCGGTGAGCCGGCTCGCGCCGACCAGAGCCATCGCCCTCGGCGAAGGTTCGGAGGTGAGCGTGTAGTGGAAGTCCCAATAAGGATGAGTCAGCGCGAGAAAAAACTTCCGCGCCGGGGCGGGATCGTCTTTGCCTAACGAACGGGTGAGCCGCGGCCAGGCGGCGACGATGCCGGCAAGGGCGGCGAGGCGACGCTGGGGATGATTGAGCGGTCGCGTCCCGCTCAGGCGCCAGGTGCGCGGGGGCAGGATGAGGCGCTCGAGGGCGGCGCGACGCGGCCACCATTGGTCCCAGAGCGCGCGCAGATAACGGCGGGTCCCGGGCGCGAAGGTGGTCAGGTCCGGCATCTCGAGAAATCGGCCGAGGCCGAAGAGCACCGCTTCGATATCGTCAGGCTGGGCGCGCAACCTCGCCAGCGGCATGCGTTGCGCGAGGAGGGTGAAAGGCAGTTTGTTCTGTTTGTAGCCAAGTGCGGCGGCAATTTCCTGGTAGAGCGCTTCATGCGGCCCATGCAGCTCAGTGAGCTGTTGCATACGCCGCGTCTTGCGCTGGAGGCGAAACTGCGCGGCAGCCTCGAGGATGCTGCGAATTTTCTCCTCCGGCAAAGCGCGCAGCGGCGCCTGGCAGCGCCCCGGTCGGGCCAGAGGAAGTTGGGCCGCGAAACCGGCCGACAGCGTAGCCGGATCAACTCGCACCTGCGGCACCTGTCGATTCGCGGTGGTGCGAGTGAAGAAGGTCCGGCCTCCGGATTCGACGAAGACGTGCAGCACCGTTGCATCGAAGGCAGGGTTGGTGGCGTGGCCGTGCCCCTCCCAGTTGTGATCGGCGAGATCGAACTCGATACTGCCGCGAAGAACTCCTTCGTGATTGATGCGGACGGCGGCGTCGGAGAAATCCGGGCCGGCTTCACGATTCCACGTGCCGAACTGCACGATCTCGATCGCCTCGCCGGCCGTTCCAGTGAAGGAGCGCCCGAACTCGCCCGCGAACCAGCGCGCCTGCAATTCCAGCTCGCTGAAATTGCGCGGCAAGGAGAAGAGTGGGCGCTCGCGAATCCTGGCCGTGGCCAGAAGGTGCGCGTAACGCTCGGCTCCCGACATTCCAGACAGGCTAGAGTTTGGCCGACCCGGGCGACAAGAAGGAAAACGAGAGTGCTTGCCTCGGGCCGGGGAGCTGAGTAAATCGCTGAATAGGGAACGGCCCCTGCCGTCCATTGCAGAGCGGGCGGTATTTGCCCGCCATCAACCAAGAGAAAGAAAAATGAAAACAAACAGATCGTTAGTCATCGGCCTCGGCATCGCGACGCTCGTCGTCTGTGCACCGTTCGCCGCCCCTGCTAAGACCAAGCCTACGCCATCGCCCGCGGCCGCAGCATCCCCGGCTGCGTCACCGATGGAGAAATCGACGGCCGACAAGAAGCCCCGCGCGATTCCCTTCCACGGCAAGATCGCTTCCGTCGATGCGAGCGCCAAAACCTTCTCGATTGCCGGCAAAGAGAAGACCCGGGTGATCAAAATCACCGATGAGACCAAGATCACGAAACAAGGCGCCGCCGCGACGATGACAGATCTCGCTGCGGACGAGGAAGTGCGCGGCTCCTATTGGAAGAAGGAGGACGGATCGCTTGAAGCGCGCACCGTCAAGCTCGGGCCTTTGACCGCTGAAGAGATGGCCAGGCATGAAGCACACATGAAGAAGAAGAGCGAAGCGGCAACGGCTGAGCCTTCGCCGACCGCCAAGCCCTAGTCCCGTCCTAACGAACGCAAATCAAGCCTGCGACCGGCGTATGCCGGTCGCAGGTTTTTTACTTGGGCGCAATGGCGCGCGCGGCCACACGCAGGTCCGCGACGAAGAGCCGGTAGGCGCGGGCGCGCTCTTCCTCATCGGGCTGGCGGAGAAGCGAAGAGGGGTGCACCGTCGCCACCACCCGCGCCGTCAAATCCGCGGGCAGAACTTTTCCGCGCTCGCGCGTGACCCGAAAGGAAGGGCCAAAAATTGCCTGCGCGGCAGTGGAGCCGAGACAGACGAGCACGTCTGGCCTAACGAGTCGCAATTCCGCTTCAAACCACGGACGGCAGGCGGCGATGTCGCGCGAGCTCGGCTTTTGATGAATGCGCCGTTTCCCGCGCGGTTCCCATTTGAAATGTTTGACCGTGTTGGTGACGTAAACCTCGTTGCGGTCGAGGCCGGCTTCCGTGAGCGCGCGCTCGAGTAACTGCCCGGCCGGGCCGACGAACGGTTTGCCGCTGAGATCTTCCTGGTCGCCCGGCTGTTCGCCGAGGAACATGAGGCGGGCGCGTTTCGGCCCTTCTCCGAAAACGGTTTGGGTGGCGTTCTTGTAGAGCGGACAGGCGGTGCAGGCGAGCGCGGCCTCCCGCAGCTCTGTCAGGCTGCTCGTCGCCGGGACGGGCGCGGGATGCCAGCTGTCGCTGGATTTCTTGGCGCCACTTTTTTTCATCATCGTCTCGACCCGGGCCGGCGCGTCGCGCAGGAGCGACGGGATAAGCGTAGCTTCCGGCAGGTTGCGCCAATATTTCTTCGGCATCTCGGCCTGCATCGCGTGCACTTTTACGCGGGCCGGATTGAAAATATTCGCGTAGTAGGTGCGCCAGAGGTCCTCTACCTTATCGTTGCGAGGGGCCTCCGAGCGCGGTACGGCGGGGGTGAAGGAAAGCGCCCGGCCATCCCAGTGCGCGCAGCGCTCCGGGGTGAGAATCGACCAGCGCATCGAAGCAAAGCGATCGGCGAAAAAGGGCGCGTTGTGTTCCACGATGTGATGCTCTGGTTCAAACCAGGCGACGAACCAAGGTTCGTCGCCCAGCGAGACTTCTCGAAAGCGCACAAAGGCGCGCATTTTGTGGATATCGTGCCGGACGGATTTCTCGAAAGCCGCCGCTTGCGCAACATCAGAATCGACCGCGATCTCGAGCAGATGCGGCGCGCCTTGCGTCAATCGCCAAAGAAGCCGGTAGAGCAACGCCCAGCGCGATGGATCGCGATGCAGCGCGACCAGTCGCGCCAGAGCGAGGTAGCGTTTCGGCACGCGGATTTCGCCCGACGGCATCTGACTAACGACTGGCTCGGCTTCATCAAAAAGCTGCAGCCCCGGCTGGTCCTCGCCGATTTCCTCCCAGGAGATTTCCATGGGCGCGAGACCCTGCTGAACCGCGCCGCGCGCCACATTTTGCCAGCGTTCGAAAGTCGGAAAAAACGAGATTTGGTTCACGGGCTCAGAGCTGCCCGTTGATCACCGAGGGCTCCACCGCGAAGAGGTCGAGCTGCCTTGGCCTAACGAAAAACGAGGCGAGGAGATTGTCTTGGTCGAGGGTGCGGGTGTGCGGGTTCTTATCGGCCGTGGTGACGAAAGGGAGCAATTTCCGCAACGGAAGATGAAGTCGGAGCAGGTCTTCGAGGCGGAGCTTACGCCAGCGCCGGATTGTCAGAATGCGCTCAACGTTTTTCGTGCCCAGCCCGGGCACGCGCAGAAGCAAATGGCGCGCGGCCTTGTTCAAATCGACCGGGAATACTTGAAGATGGCGCAAAGCCCAGGCGAGCTTCGGATCGATTGCCAGGTCGAGATTGGGAGCGTCGGAGGTCGTTAGTTCATGCGCGGCAAAACCGTAAAAGCGGACCAGCCAGTCGGCCTGATAGAGCCGATGTTCCCTAACGAGAGGTGGCGCTTGCAGAGGCAGTTTGCTCGACGCGTCCGGGATCGGGCTGAAGGCCGAGTAATAAACGCGGCGCAACTTTTGCCGCGCGTAGAGCGAGCTCGCTGCGCGCAAGATCGTGCTATCGGAAGCATCGGTCGCACCGACGATCATCTGCGTGCTCTGGCCGGCCGGCGCGAAGGCCGCGGCCTTGCGGCTTTCTTTCCGTTCCGCTTTGGACTGGTCGATTCGATGCTTGATCGAGGTCATGGCGCGCTCGGTGTTTTCGAAATTTTTTTCCGGCGCGAGCGTTTGCAAAGCGGCGGGTGTGGGCAGCTCGATGTTGATACTGATGCGGTCGGCCCAGCGGCCGGCTTCCTCGATCAGGGCAGGCGACGCTTCCGGGATTGTTTTGAGATGAATGTAACCGCGGAATTGATGTGCTACGCGCAAGGTCCGCGCGACCCGAATGACCTGCTCCATCGTGTAGTCGGGATTCCGGATGATGCCCGAGCTGAGAAAAAGCCCCTCGATGTAATTGCGCCGATAGAAATCGAGGGTGAGCCGCACCACTTCCTCAGGCGTGAAACGGGCGCGCGGCGTGTTGCTCGAGGCGCGATTGATGCAGTAGAGGCAGTCGTAAATGCAGAAATTCGTGAGCAGGATTTTGAGAAGCGAAACGCAGCGACCATCCGGCGTGTAGCTGTGGCAAATGCCGGTGCCGGTGGTGGAACCGATGCCCTGCGAGCCGCGTGAAGTTCGTTTTGTCGTTCCGCTACTCGCGCAGGAAGCATCATATTTGGCGGCGTCGGCGAGGATGGCGAGTTTACTGGCAAGTTCCATGATGCAGATCAGTTTTCGGCGAGCTGGCAAGATTCACCACACGCGGAAGAGAAAATTCTCTCCTAATCCGATTCCCGTGCCGGAAACGGATGCGATAATCGAAACTCCGGGCATTCGTCTATAACATTTCGAGAAGCCGTCGAAGTAGGCGCGGCTCTGATAGGCGAGCCTTCGCGGCGCGTGAAGGAGAAAAGCTTTCCGGAAACGACCGCGCCTCGCCTAACGGGTAGACTGCACCGCTTCGTGCCGCCGCAAGAATTCTTCCGCGAGGGCGCGGTAGGCTTTCGCGCCGCTCCCCTGTGCGTCGTATTCGAGAATGCATTTTCCGAAACTTGGCGCCTCGCTCAAGCGCACCGTGCGCGGGATGACAGTCTCATAAACGCGCTCGCCGAAGTGCTCGCGCACCTCCGCCACCACTTGCGCACTCAGGTTCGTCCGGCTGTCGAACATCGTCATGAGAATGCCGCCGAGGGCGAGCTCGGGATTGGCCCCAGTTTCGCGCACCCGCTCGATTAGGTTGACGATCTTGACGAGGCCTTCGAGCGCGAAATACTCGCACTGGATCGGGGTGAAAAGCTCATCTGCCGCCGCCAGCGCGTTGCTCATGAGAATGCCTAACGACGGCGGGCAATCGAGCAGCACGTAGTCAAAGGTGTCGTCGACGCGCAAGATCCTGAGGGTCTGCGCAAGGCGGGTGAGATGATCGCTCATCCGCGCGATCTCGATTTCCGCGCCGGCCAGATCAACGTCCGCCGGGATGATAAAAAGGTTCTCGAGCCGCGTGGGCAACACCTTCTCCGAGACGGGATCTTCGCCTAACAATGCTCCGTAAAGGCTCTGACCCTCCAGACCCTGCAGGCCGAACGAACTGGTGGCGTTGCCCTGCGGATCGAGGTCGATGAGCAGAACGCGGGTCTTTTTCCCGGCCAGCGCGGCGGAGAGATTGACCGCGGTGGTGGTCTTGCCCACACCCCCTTTTTGGTTCGCGATGGCGACGACTTTCATCGCGGAATGATCTGGGTGCGCAATTCGAATGTATGGCGACCATCCGATTCCTGCCAGAGAAGTTGAGCGGGCGTGGGCAACATTTCAGTGATCTCGAGCTCGCCGGCCTTGGTCAACCAGCGATGAAAAATTTCCAGGAAAAGATAACTCTCGAAATCGATGAAGACCGGTTTGGTATCCTTGTCTCTGCCCTCCGCGCCGCTCCGCCGCAGGGCCCGTTCGGAGGGGCGGATATAAACGTGCCGCGGCAGTTGGCGGGCGGCGCGCAGGCGTTCGACGGCCAGGACGAGATCGCGCGAGACCCCGGTAAAATTCCCCACGCCGAGTTCCTCCAGAGCAACCGTCCAGGTTTCGCGCTGGACGACGACCTTGCCGCAGCGCAGCCGGGGGGTGTGCGCGCCTAACGAAAAGGTGAAGGGATGAAAACCAAGCGGGATGATCCAGCCACGGGCGAAGGAACCGAGATAGCGGTGCGAGCTCCGTTCGCGCAAGGCAACGTCGTTGTTGGCCGGATTTATGAAAACTTCCGTCTCCGCGGGCGCGATCTTTTGCCAGCCGGGCAGACCCCGCTGAGGGGCGACAAAGTAGGTCAGATCGGGCAGGGCTTCGAAAAGACGGACGGAGGTGGTGGCGGTGAAATCCGCCGCGAAAAAGCCAAATTGAAAACTGGGCTGGCGGAAGAGAATCGCCTCGAGCGCCTGTGAAAGGGCCGGCTTATCCGGACACGACCAATAAAAACCATGATGAAGAAGCGCGGCGGGCGGGTGAAGCTCTGCCAGGATCCACCGATATTCGCCGCGCTGGACGGCGGCGAGCGACCGGGCCGCGAGTTGCAAATCGGCTGACGGGTAGGTGTACTCGTCGAACTTATGATAATCGAATTTCCGCCTCACGAGGTGGCAGTCTTCCGTACTGAGTTCGTATTCGGGGACCGCGGCGCGATTGCCCACGGCCTCGCGAAAGGCGGCCTTCACCTCTTGAAAGGCAAGATGTGCGAAGGTCACCATCCCGGGACCTGTCAGCGGCAGCTTTTGCGCGGCGCAGTGCCGGAGGAAGGCCGGTAAAGGCAGGGCGCCGTTTTGAAGCGGTGCCATTTGGAGCAGACGGCGCAAGCCGTCGGCTACTCGGCTCGCCACGAAGGCATAGTTATCCCGCCAAAAATCGATCCAGCGCCCCGCTTCGATTGCGACTTCGTTGATGAAGTCTTCGTTAATCGAGAAGTTGCACTCGCGAAAACATTCTTCGCCGATTGGGTTGGTGGCGGAATAGAGAAACCGGCTGGCGGTCTTGTGCGCGCCGAGTTTTTCGAGGCGCGCAGTGGCGTCGTCGATCAGGCCGAGACGCGAGAAAGTTTCGGTGGTCGCGGCAAATTTTTCCGGCAACGCAGCCAGGGGCAGGAGCTCATCGAGCCAGCGCCCCTGCGCGGGTCCCGCGCGCCAGTGAGCGATGTCAGAAATCAGAACGTCTACCGGATGGGAGGCGAATGCCGGAATTTCCATTCTCCAGAGGATCAAGTTTTGCTCTGCCAGCCGCACGAGCGTCTGAAGCGGCACGCCTAACGAATAAGCAGGCGTAGCCCCATCGCAACGGGCGAGGAGGGCGCGCGTCGCGGGGTCGAGGGCGACGGTCTCGCCCGTCTCCGTCGAAATGAAATGGTCCGCTTCGAGACGCCCATTGGGATGCAAGCGCGGCGCGAGTTCGACGACGGCTTCCGGGTCGGCATTAATCGCCGCGGCGATCCCCAGCGCCGTCCAGCGTTCAAGGAAAGTTTCCCGACGAGCGACGCCGGGAGCGGGCGCGAATCTTAGCTTTTCGGTAGCTCCGGTGACCGTGCCCCAACCCTCGGGACCGAATTCGCTTAAGGAATCATTTTTCGCAGCCACCCGTTGGAGATAGAGGAGGAGGTGACGCTCGTCGGCGCGGGCTTGCTTGTTGCGCAGTGGGGTCGCTTGCAGAGCGCCAGAGAGTTGCTGGATCACGCGCTGGCGTACGCCGCCCGCAGCAAAAACTAAATAGGCTGGCAGGAACCTGCGACTCTCTTCAAACAGGGCCGCACGCGCAACGCGTAGTTCGCTTTCGAGCGTCCTGTGAAAGATCGCTTCGGCGGCCGCGACGCAGGCGGCTTTTTGCCAACAGACGGCGAACGCGCTCGAGGGCGGATCTTCCGAAAGCGGCATGACTCCGGATCGAATGGCTTTGCGCCAAAGGCGAAATTGCTCCTTCGATAGCTCAGGCTTGAGAGTCATGAGGAGACGTTCGACCTCTGACTTGGCCCGCGAGAAGTCGGTCTGCGTTGCGATTAATTCGCGGGCTGTCTGCGCCGTCCCGGTAGTGGCAGTCTTTTCGACGGCGTCGAAGGGCGCTCCGGCCATGCGGATAAGAAAAATCGGAGCGATGCGATAGCTGGCGTCCGGCACGCCTGAAGAAAACAGAAGAGACGCGCCGGTGGCAACGTCTAATCGGGTCAGAGTGTGCGCAGCGCGAATAGGTGCGCGCGAAGGGCGTCGCGCAGGCGTGCGCCGGCCGGCCGCGGCTTAGTTATTAACCAACGGCAAACGAAGAGTGATCGTCGTGCCAACATCGGGCGTGCTGTCAGCTTTGATCGAGCCGTTGTGATCTTCGACGACTTTCTTCGTGATAAAGAGCCCGAGTCCCGTGCCGCTCTTGCCTTGCTTGGTGGTGAAGTAAGGATCGAAGATTTTGGCGACGAGTTCCGGGCTGATGCCATGCCCTTTGTCAGCGATCCGCACATCGACGTAAAAATCCTTGCGGACGCAGCTCACCTCGATGGGGCCCGTGTTTTCGGTGGACGCTTGAATGGCGTTGATGATCACGTTCTGGATCGCGCGCGTGATCTGGACGGAGTCGCCCATGAGCGAACAGGGATCCTTGTCCACATCGACCTTGAGTTCGACGGAGGCTTCGCTGGCCATCGCGCCGACACTGTTGACGACTTCGCGCACAATGTTCGAAACGGAGATGACTTTGCGCGGAGCTGCCTCCGGATTGTTGTAATTCTGCCACATCTGGAGCAGGTCGCGGCAGAGCCGCACGTTTTGCTCGATGATCTCAAGTTCCTTGTTAGAACCCTGGGCGCCGGGATGCTTTCCGTTTTCCGAGTCTTCCAGTTTTTTGGCCAGGAGCTGCACGTAACCCCACACGATGGTGAGTGGATTTCCGATGTCATGGACAAATTCGGCGGAGGCCTGTCCGAGGGAGGCAAGACGTTCCTTCTGCGCCAACTCCTGAAGAAGCCGGTTGTTCAACTCCTTGATTTCGCTCGCTGCCGTCTCGCTCGTGCGATGCTTCCG
>Ga0070671_100001572_pt1 | contig 17184 bp, 7 predicted proteins | sample KBSS73metaG_FD_65341 | JGI IMG/M metagenome (GOLD analysis project Ga0070671, IMG submission 65341) | Switchgrass rhizosphere microbial communities from Kellogg Biological Station, Michigan, USA - KBS S7-3 metaG | ecosystem: Host-associated > Plants > Roots > Rhizosphere > Soil ...
TACTTTAACGCTTTCAACTTCAGATACCTGTAAATGTTTTATTGTTTTCCGGTAATAGTATAAAATACATGTTAGATAGGTAAGTCCCCCAAGTAGCCTTGTCAGAGCAGCTCCATTAACACCCATCCTGGGAATGAACACAAAATTAAATATTAAGATAAAAGTACCGGTTATAAATGAGGTGTTTCTTAATAATTTCCCAAATCCATGTGCACCTAAAAAGCGATTGAAATAATCAGCAATACCGTAAAATGCCACACCAATACTGACAACAAAGTTAATAAATACTACCGACTGGAATTTCTTTCCGTAAAAGAACCCTATAAATGGAGGTACCAATACCCATAATGCCACTAATGAAAACAGTGTTAGCCCAATAGTTATTATCGTAAGCTTTTTAGGAATACGGTTATGACTTGCAAATTCCTTATAGTTGGTCGTGGCGATAGTATTAGGTATAAATGTCAACGGGTTTGCCAATGCTGCAGCTAATGCATAAAAACCCACACCGCTATTATTGAACCCAAAATAGCTAACGATAACCGGGGTGAGTGAAGCAACACCCGTCGAAAAAGCGGCGCCAATGTATACGTGAAATCCGTAAGTTTTATTATAGTCCCATATTTCAATAATAGTGGCCCTTAAGTTTTTAAATGATAGCCTGATCCTTATTAATACATAGAGGCATACAAGTACAAGCGTCCCCAAATAAAACGACCAGGCTATTTGCAACCTGTTTGCTTTGACGTGAGACAAAAATACATATATCACAATTGCCGATAACAGAAAACCAATTTTGGGGAATATCCTTTGGATGGCTAGCAAATTCATTCTATTATCCGCCTGGAACAAAACCTCACAATAATTGATTGTCAAATAAGCCCATCCCACTGGTATAGAATAAAATAACAGGCTGCTCAGATGTTTTTCACGAAGGTTTGGATCATACAAAGAATAAAGTAATAAACCACCTGACATTATAACAAACATGCATAACAACAAAATGAAAGTTGCACCGTAATACTGCCGGGCTTTTTGTTTATCGTGATTTAAAACCAAGGCTCTGTTGGCCGCCTGAAAGAAACCGAAGGTGGTTATTAATACCGTAAAATTGAAGAGATTATCCATAAACTGGTAGTCTCCAAACGCGTTTGGCCCCAGGTAATGTGTAAAAATAATACTGGTAATAATACTCATTGGAATGCCGGCGATGTTAACGGAAAACAGCATCAATACCTGCCTTGCCTTAGGATTTTCCCAGTTTTTTGATATCAGTCTTTTAATATTACTTACACTTAACTTTTGCACTTTCCTGCTTAATTTTATTTTCAATAGTTATTTTATGGGACAGCATATTTATTTATGAGTTATTGATTAAATAGTTTTTAATCAATAACTCATAACAATATCTGAGGTCATTTAGTTATTGTGCTGATCAACAAACATAGATCAGCGGGCCCTGATTAAAAACAAGAGCTCTTTTCTTTAAAACCTGCTGAAAAAAACCCTCATAGCACGGCCAAATGTATTTTTGGGGCGGCTTGTGTAAGTATTATAATAGCTATTGTTATAATTATAGCCATAACCGTACTTTTCTCTCTTTATACCGTTAAAAATCAGATTTAGTTTAGGAAATCTATTTTCGTTTTTCACTTCGTTAATAAAATCAAGCTCCTCTTTCAGCGTATAACCTTGCCTTATCACATATAAAGCGGCGTCAGTGACCCTTGCTATGATCAACGCGTCGGTTACAAGGTGTATCGGCGGGCTATCAATAATTATGAAATCATACTTTTTTCGAAGTATATCGATCAAATTATCTAGGTTAACTTTTTCGAGCAATTCTGAAGGGTTTTCCTGAATAGTACCAGCACCCATCACATCAAGCCCGGGAATACCAGATGGGCGTATGAGATCATCAATTTTTAAATGATCACTTTCGAGATAATTGCTAATCCCTAAATGTTCATCCGGTAATTCAAATATCGAAGCAATTTTAGGCTTTCTAAGGTCCATCTCAAGAATTATCGTCTTTCTTGCTGCATAAGCCAGGGTGACCGACAAATTTGCGCTTACAAAGCTTTTCCCCTCACCGGAAGTACTGGAAGTAACAACGCATACCTTACCTTCTTCATTGGTATTAAGTACCTGGTACAGTTTTGAACGAAGCGCCCTGAATTGCTCACCAATAGCAAAGCTTCCGCGCTCTTTTGTAATCACAATTGGGGTTGATGACTCCTGGAATGAAAGCTCGCCAAGAATAGGAATATCCACTTCCTGCTCAATTTGCCTGCGATGAGTAATCTTATCGTCAAAGCTGTTACGGGTGTAAATAATACCTACCGGAATAATCATGCCTGCAAAAAGAGCCAGAACGTAGACTATTGATGACTTTGGCCATTTTGAGGTACCCGCATGGGCATAATCCACTACCTTGGCATCCGTTACCGTAGAAGCGAATTTCAATGACAATGCTTCACGTTGTTCTAATAAGAAAGAATACAGTTTTGCTTCAACGTCTTTGTCCCTTTGCATGCCGGTTAGCTGAGTTTGCTGCCCCGGAACACTTCTGATCTGACTTTCAGCCCTCGAATTGGAAGATTGAAGCTGGCCTCTGGTAAGCACAAGGGTTTCCTTATCATTGCGAATTTTCTCTCTTATATTTGCCTGTAAGGCGCTTATTTCATTGTTCACCGATTCAAATACAGGGTTGTCAGGCGGGTTATTAGCCAGTAAATTTTGTTTCCGCAACTCTGCATCGGTAAGCTTATCCAGCATCGAGTTCAAGCTGGCATCCTGTAATCCTACAGTTGATGGCTGTTTGTTAGTGCCGGGAGAATTAACATAGTTTTCGATGCTGTTAATGATCCTTATCTGCAAGTTAATGTCATCAAGGGCTTTTTGGCTTTGTTGCGCGTCCTGAACATAGGTTTGAGATTGTGCATCAATATTACTTGTTAAGCCCTGAGAGCTAGCGTAGCTTTGGATTTCAGCCTCGCTCATATGCAAATCCTTGCCTATCGAATCAATACGTTTGTTGATAAACTTAATTGTAGCTTCCGTTTTCCTGTTTTTCTCATCTATTGCGGCCTTCAGGTAAGTGTTAATCACCGCGTTAAGGACATCAACTCCACGTTGTGGAACGACATCTGACATTGATAGGTTAACGAAAGGCACTTCCTTATCATCCAAAGTCGATTTAAGACCGTTTACATAATAATCGGCGACTCCAGAAGGATCTCCTATTGTTATACTGATCTTTGACCCGATATATGCATCAAGATATGACGTTGCATCTAATTTCCACAAACCAAAATCACTCTGAATGTATTGGCCATATTTAAACTGGCTCTGTTTTCCGTTTTTGTCTTCAACAGTGAAGCCCTGTGCATTATCAATGGTAATGCTCAGTTTTATGCCCTTGTCATCAATTTTACCGGGCATTTTTATAAACTGAAATTTTACAGGCGAATTTTTATACAAATCGGTAGAAATCATCCCCTCCTTTTTTGCATAGCCAACCCACAGGTTCATACTATTGACCACCTGTAGCATGATCTTTTTCGATTTCAGTATCTCCACTTCGTTTTCGAAAACTACCGGAGTACTAATCTGGTCAAGTTGATTAATGTTATCCTTATCCTGCCTTGCATCCTGGGATTTACTGTCCTTAAATTCGATGGTAGCATTTATCGGGTATATCGGATTTGTATATTTTAAATAAAAAAACGCCAACCCAATAAATATTATCAGGGATAGAAGAAATATAGGCCAATGAAAGACATATTTTTTGAAAACCTTCGCGAAATCTGTGGTTTGATTTTGCGAAACAGGTAATGTTATCGTTGTAAGCCTATTGTCGTTAGTGGTAACAGCCATTGATTTTTATTATAGATTTTTACGGTAAACCAGTACAAGAGCTACCACAGAAAGTGCAGAAATTATTAAGCTAACTCTCTGGAAGCCCGCAGTATTATTATTTGAAATTTTAGAACGGTTTGGTGTTACTACTAATACATCGTGATTTTTCAGATAATAGTATGGCGAATCAAATAATTTTTTTGAATTCAGATCAATTGGAATGTATTCACGCTTTCCGTTAATTTCCCTAACTAAAAATATCTGACGAATTGCGGTAATGTTAAGATCACCTGCCATACTCAACGCTTCAGGTATGGTAACTCTTTCGTTCGGTATTGTAAAAACGTCCGGCTTCGCCACATCACCTAATACCGATATCTTGAAATTAGTGATACGAACGTTAACAACCGGCTTTTTCAAATAGTTTGAAAGAGATGCCTGTAACTGATCAGTCAAATTAGTCGTGTTTAATCCGGATACCTTAACTTGACCAAGAAACGGCAGATTAATATTACCGTTTAAATCAACCATCCAACCAATTACTGCATTTTCAGGAGTTGTTGCGTCAGTTGAACTAGAACCATTTATTCTGTTAAGATTATATGCAAACTGGCTGGCGCCTTCTGATGGACTGTTTACGCTGATAGCCAGAATGTCGCCCGGCTGTATGATCAGCGGGGAAAAGTTGTTAATATCCTCCTTGGTGATGCTATTTTGATTGAGATCCTGGAAATAAGGAACGTTTTGGTAATTGGCGCACGAGCTACAGAACACTGTAACAAGGGCAAATAAGGATAGTAATGTTGATTTGAAGTTCATAGTGAGATTTGCTTTAGATGTTGTACATAAGTTCTTGTAACTGTTTGTGCATTTGAAGATTTAGTGGTAGTAAGATAAGTTTTATTTTTAATAAATAATTAATTTTTCAGGGCTGTTATACCTATAACTTCGTTACATATTCGTTCAGCTATTTCAAATAGGTACCAGGCTTTTCAGCATGACTCCCCTAAAAAAATCGAAGTCAAAATTATATTTTAAATATTCAAAAGCAGTCATAATTTTTATTGTTATAAAATGGGTGTCATAAACAACAACACTTGGTTTATATACAATGTAAAACATCTCAACTCTTTCCTACTCACAGTCGACAAAGAACAACTATCTTCCACAAAAATTGTTTCACCCGGAAACTAAATTCTAATCGCCTTTTAACGACTTACCTTAAATGAAGGTTTCAATTATAAATTGAATCAGCACATTAAATAATATTTGCCAATTACGAAAAAGCATACCAAAAGAAGACAAAACCGGGCGCAAATTTCACTATTTCTTATAAATAGGCTATAATAATAAATTACAATTAAAATGAGCTCAAACTTTTGCCCGACCGAAATCATCAAACAACATCTGCCATGTCTCTTAATGCTTAGTTTCGGAATGGGTTAACTTTTAATTTGTTAAATACGTATTAGGTCACCAATCTTACTGGTCATCATGTTAAAATTGTATTAACTAACCTAATTTCAGATGGACGACAATGGCCTTAATTGCAAACAACTGTTTTGTATTAAGTACAATATTATTACAACTATAAACGACCTTTTGGAAATAAATATGCTTGTATAAACTTTTACTCAAATGGGGATTTTTTTTCCCGGACGAGAGCGTATTTTTTCTTCTTAAAAAGTTAACCAACATTTTAATAGTTAAATATTTGTGTTTTTATTTAACCTATAGAGGTGTTTTTCTTCGTATATGGCAAATAAAACCCGAATTTCTTTCGAAAAAATATCTAATAACTCATAGAAATTATTTTAATGCATAGTTATTGCATAACAGTAATCATCAATCCTATCGAACTATGGTACACAGGTACAAGCAATTTCATAATGTAATTAATATAACATTAGATTATTTGTTACTAAATATATCATTGATCCTTGTTTACAATTACTTTGATCATACCTTACTTTCCTGGGTGAATAATAAAAGTTACTTGCCAGTTGTTTTGGTATTTAACCTTTTATGGCTTTTGTCTTCCAACATTACCAGTTTGTATAATAACGTTTCAGATATAGACCTTAAGGTTTATCATAATGTAGCCAAAACTTATCTATTATACCTTGGCTTAATATGTTTCATCATATTGGCCATGACCGGAAGCCAATCGCACTTTATAACGAGGGAGTATTTATTTTACTCTATGTCTTTGTTCGGAATGTTTCTGGGATTATGGAAAATTATATTCTTTGCGATCAGAAAGAGTGATAAAGTATTGATGAATAACTCCAGAAATGCAATAATAGTTGGTGCCAGCCGCGCCGGGAACGAGCTTTACAATCAATTTAACAACAAAATATTAAAAGGATATAACCTGTTGGGATTTTTTGATGATGAACCGTCGAGAGTTAACCCTAAACATCTTTACCTGGGCAACACCAGCCTGTGCATGGATTATGTCCTTAAAAACAATGTTGAGGAAATATTTTGTGCGTTGCCTTATTCTGAGCACAAAACCATTGAACGCTTAATGTCTGACTCTGACAAAAACCTGATCAGATTTAAAATAGTACCCGAGTATCATGAATATTTTAAAAACACCTCTTACCTGCAAAATTTAGGAAATATTCCCATTTTGACTGTAAGAGCTGAGCCACTGGAAAATATTGTTAACAGAATTATTAAGCGTGCGTTCGATATTGTATTTTCTTTAATGGTGATAGTATTTCTGTTTACCTGGCTGTTCCCAATAATAGCAATAATGATAAAGTTGGGATCAAAAGGCCCTGTATTTTTCAAACAAATGCGTTCCGGACGTGACAATCACGCTTTTACGTGCTACAAATTCAGGAGCATGAAAAAGGATAATAATGCCGAGCATGTTCAGGCTACCAAAGGGGATGCGCGTATAACTAAGCTTGGGGCTTTCATGCGTAAAACAAGCATCGATGAGCTTCCTCAGTTCTTTAATGTGCTTATTGGCAATATGTCTGTAGTAGGTCCGCGTCCGCATATGCTAAGTCATACAGAGCAATATGCACAACTGATAGACCAGTTTATGGTTCGCCATTTCATGAAGCCAGGTATTACCGGGTGGGCGCAAATCAATGGTTTGCGTGGCGAAACCAAAACAACGGAAGCTATGCTTGAACGCGTCGAAGCTGATGTATGGTACATGGAAAACTGGACATTTTTGCTTGACATGAAAGTCATTGCATTAACGTTCTGGAAATCTGCTACAGGAGATAAAAATGCCTACTAAGGCTGCTCTCAATAAATTTAAACCCTCATTTTTGAATAGAGTAAATTTTCAACCTATTCTCTATTCAAAATGGGGTTGTCCATTTAATGGATACAAGATTAAAGCTTCAGGGTAATTATTACACCTGGCAGTATAGTACCATCAATATTGGCTTTGAGAATATTAGTGTTCCAGCCCTGTGGTTGGGTTGCTGTACCTGGATCCCACCAAGCATCCATTTCTGCGCCTGATGTTTGGAAGTATTTTACTTTATTATAACTGATAGTTACATCGGAACTGGCTGCACCGGAATAGTTACCATAAGCTATACCTACCATTGTGAATGGCGTCGCGGTGCCGTAAATGGTGTTATGATCCATTTTGATATGGCTGCCACCTTGTACCTGTGCTCCCACCGCTCCCGGATTAACCAAAACATTGTAACGGGCTACCTGGTATGTGCCACCAACATCTCCCAAAACAATTCCTGCCCCACCGCCTGAGTCATGCTGAACCTGACCACCTCTGATATAGTTACCAATCACCATGATAGAATCTCCCGGCAGACCGTTTGACTGATAAACACTTAAACCATCTTGCGGGTGCTGCGCTACTCCAGTTACATCTTCGCATTTATTATAGTTGATCTGGCAACCGCCGCCATTTACATTGTTGAACTGCACAAAGTTGCCCGAAGGAAATGGCCCATTCATATTGAGAAATTGATTGCTGTTTACTTTTATCGTATTACTGTTCATGGCATTTACCCCTGCCCTTACATTCGTAATAAAACAACTATCAACAGTTACATTAGTACAATTAGATAGTTGGATGCCGTCATTAGTGGAGTTCATCACTTTGCATCTTGTGATATGCACATTAGTACAGTTGCTAAGACGGATTCCTACTGTGCCGCCATTGCTGACATTGATAGAATCGCCACTGATAGTGATATTGCTCTGATTACTTAGGCTGATAGGTGCTGATGCCTTGTATACATATTTAGTAGATGTACTTGAAGTACCCGTTGAGGTTCCGGTTTTGGCACCCGTTGTGCCAGTTGTACCGGTTGCTCCAGCTGTGCCGGTGGTATTACCACTTGTAGCACCGGTGGCTGTGCCCGATGAAGGTGAACCTTTTACCGTACCCGAAGTATTGATAGAACTAGTGGTATCCGGGATATTTGAGTCGTCTTTCTGACAAGAAATTATTGACAATGTGATAATTAAAACAAAAGAATATGCAAGGAAAGCCATATGGCTTTGTCCACGTCCAGGTTTGATCATAGTAGTTAAATTAATTATGCCTCTTGAACGATGTTTTCAGAGTTTTAGTTCAATGAAAATTGTCCTTCGGAAATTACTAACGTTGCAAATTATATAAAATACCTGGCAATCAAATAATTATACTTTCCACATTTTTATACACATTTTTTAATTAGTATGTAAAAAATGATTTAATTAATTATAAACTCTACCGATAATAAACCATTTAAATTGATAATTAAAAAATGGCAGGCAATAAGAATATTTCAACGCTTTTGCTATTTACCCACTAATTTTTTCAAAAAGTAAAAACCCGGCTATATGTGATTTTCATATTAACCGGGTTGGAATTTTGATTTATGTTTTTTAATAATCGCTGCTATATTTTCAGTTTCGCAGTTATAACGTAAGTGTGATTATTGTGGCAGGCAATATAGCGGCATCAATGCTGGCTTTCAGGATATTGGTGCTCCATCCCAGTGGTTGGGTTGCTGTACTTGGGTCCCACCATGCGTCCAATTCTGCACCTGATGTTTGGTAGTATTTCACTTTATTATAACTCATGGTTACGTCGGTGCTTGCTGCGCCTGAATAATTGCCATATGCTATACCAACCATCGTATATGTTGTTGCAGTGCTGTAGATTGTGTTATGATCCATTTTGATATGGTTGCCGCCTTGAACCTGCGCACCTACGGCTCCCGGATTAACAAGTATATTATTACGAGCTACCTGGTATGACCCGCCAACATCTCCCAAAACAATACCTGCAGCGCCTCCTGAATCATGCAAAACCTGACCACCTCTGATATAGTTTCCGATCACCATGATAGAATCTCCAGGCAAACCATTTGATTGATAAACGCTTAAACCATCTTGCGGATGCTGTGCTACTCCTACAATATCCTCGCATTTGTTATATTTGATCTGGCAACCACCGCCATTTACATTATTGAATTGTACAAAGTTACCTGAAGGGAATGGTCCGTTCATATTTAGGAATTGATTACTGTTTACTTTTACGGTTGTACTATACATAGCATTGACACCTGCCCTTACATTGGTAATAAAGCAGCTATCAATAATCACATTTGTACAATTGCTGAGTTGAATACCATCGTTGGTGGAGTTCATCACCTTACATTTTGTGATATGTACATTGCTACAATTGCTAAGATGGATGCCTACTGTACTACCATTACTCATATTAATAGAATCGCCACTAATAGTGATATTGCTCTGGTTACTCAAACTGATTGGAGCGGATGCTTTATATACAAAATGCGTAGGTGTACCGGTTGTTGTACCTGTTGTCGTTCCAGTTGTTGTTCCTGTTGTCGTACCAGTTGTCGTTCCAGTTGTTGTGCCGGTCGTTGTACCTGTTGTCGTTCCAGTTGTTGTGCCGGTCGTAGATTTAGTTGTATCTATGTAACCTTTTGAATGATTTCTTTTATAATCTATACTATTAGTCGCAGCAGTTGAACCGACGGTATTGGCCGAAGGTGTCACTGATGAATCTTTCTGACATGATGAGAATGTGGAAGCAGTTAGTAACGTCAGGGAGCACATTACACCTACAAGGGGGGTTTTTAATTTTTTCATTTCCATAACAGCATTTTTAGAGTTTCTTCTACGCTCAGTTCAGCATTGAAGTTTCATAAAAATTAATTATGGCGAAAAAAAATTAATACATACTTTAATTGATTTTTTAATTAATACTGATTATCAGTGTATTATATATTTTTATTTTTTCACATAAAATCATCCAAAATACCATAATTCTAAATTATTTTTAGAAAAAGGCCGTTTAACATGGGACTATTTTTTCGAAAAAACGTCGGATATTTAAAAAACGTCACAAGTTTTTTACAAATAGATAACTCATTAAACACGACACTTTTAAGTACGAGGAAGAAAAAAAATAAAATCCGGGCAGCTCAAAATGAGCTAATAGAATCTTTTTGTTATCTCGTTTTTTGGCAATAACAAAAAGTCAGTCATTGTTAATACCCGACTGCTAATGCAATTTGAGGTCATAACGAATACATGTGCTCAAAACCTATTTTCAAATATCATGCATTGTCCAAAACCTTATGGTAAAATTCCACATAGTTGTTGGCAGTTGTGGCAATAGTGTACCTTTTCAAAAACGGTTGGCGGGCCTGCAATATTTCCCGCTTGCTTTCTGTATGGGTAAGCGCTTTTTCTATATTATTAATAAATGAATCTTTAGAATCAAGACTTGATATATAACAGTAAGGCATATCAGTACCTATTTCAAGGTGAGGAGGTATATCCGAAAGAACGCAAGGTACACCCGAGAAAAAGGCTTCCAGTACGGTTATAGGCAGCCCTTCCCACAACGATGCATTGAAAAAGCAATCGCAAATATTCATTAATGAGTAAACTTCTTCCTGGGTTTTAGTACCTAAGTAATGAATATTGGCAATCTTACTAAAGTTTTCCAGATCCTGTTCGGCCGTTTCCTGCTTAATTCCGCAAACTAAAAAATGTATATTCTTATTTTCAAAATGGTGTGCAACCTCGCACACCATATCGTAATTTTTCTGTTTTGACAGTCGTCCAACGCACAAAACAAACCTGTGTGGAACCCCATTATTGTTAAACTGTTTCAATATCGGAAGTGCACGGTCATCAATTTTCAGTTTAGGTATGCCGTTCTGTATTGCGACACTTAAACAATCTCTCTTAGGGTTTAAATCCAATGCAGAATACGAACAATATATACTTGGAGTATGTTCGTTAAATCTGTGCGTCATACGGCTCCATTGTTCCGGCGCATTGTGTACAGTAATAATATGCCTGTTCCGTAATCTCTTTAAATTGGCAAGTCTTAAACAAATGCTCACAATTAAATGGGACGTGGAGATATGTGTATTAATAATATCGGGATTAACCGCGGAAAGCGTTTTTATAATACCTTTTATGGTACTCACTATTGTAATATTTCTTCCAGGTCTTCTATTGAGAAAATAAAGATCAACTGATTTTTCATGTAAGCCTTGAACTAAAAGCTTTTGAAAATCCGAATTTTTAAGTTCATCAATTACAATAATTGAAACATCATGCCCCAGTTCTTTTTGTTCCATTGCCAACGATGCCACGAAAGTCTGTGCACCACCAGCATCAAAATTCATTATTATATGATTTATTTTCATTTAAATATATGTACGCTATACGAGTGCAGCTTTTCCTTTGCCAATCTTCACTATAGACTTTTATAATTTTGTTTCGTATTCGGTGTCTAAATTTATTTCTTTGCGTTTATCGTCTTAACGTCTTTATAAATTTTTAGTATTAGAGTTATCAAGGACATCCTGTAATGCTTTAGCAAAAGCTTCCACGTTTGGCTTCAACAACATGGTTCTGTGATCTCCCGGTATTAAAAACTCTTTCATTCCTTTTAATGCATATCTTCTCCATCCCAGATATATCTTGTCATCTGTATAATGTAAACAATCTGTGGCTCTGAACAAATACACAAACCCATCAAATGGCTCCATTTTTGACTTCCTGTACGAGTCATAATAAGTTGATCTGATATGTTTCATTAGTCTGTAAAACTCTTTATCCCCACTCTCTTTCGCCAACTTAATTGCATCGTAACGATATTGTTTATCTTCCAGATAAATACTCCTTTGTTTCCGAATTGTTTTAGTAGGATTCTGAATAAATGAAAACCCAAGTTTTATCCATTTTCGGATGTGTCTGTCCAGCTTTTTAGGCAGCATGGTAAAGAAATCGTCTGTATAATCAGCATAAGTGTCAATAATAGCCAATACCGAAACTTCTTTATTTAGCACTTCAAACTGCTTCCTCATTTCGGTAGCTATAAAACCGCCCAACGAATAACCTGCAAGAGCATACGGACCAGTCGGGTTGTGCTCAATTATCTCAGAAACATATATTTTAGCTATCTCACTTATCGTTGTAACAGGCGGGAATTTTCCACCCAAACCAAGCGCCTGAATTCCAAATACAGGTTGTTCCTTATCCAGGTACATGGCCAAATCGGCAAAATTCATAACATTTAAGCCAACGCCATGAATAAAGTATATCGGCATTTTACTGCCCGAAGGCTTGATCGGAACCAGGGATTTAGAAGCTTTTTCAGTATCATTCTCGTTCAGGAACGCATTTAACGACTCAATATTGCTGTATTTAAATAAAACTGATATCGGTAATATTTTTCCTGTATGTTTTTTGATTTGGTTTACTATCTGAACGGCTAATAGTGAATGCCCCCCCAAATCAAAAAAGTCATGCAATATCCCAATATTACCTACTTTTAATACATCTTCCCAAATCTTAACCAATAGCCTTTCTGATTCTGTACGCGGAGCCACATATTGGTCTTTAATTTGCTCTTCAGCATCAAATTCAGGAAGCGATTTTTTATCGATCTTACCGTTAGCGGTGAGCGGAATATGATCAACCTCCATCCACAATGTTGGAACCATATAATCCGGCACCTTACTTTTCAGGAAAGCTATAACTGATGCCCTTTCGTAATTTTCGTTACCCACTACATAACCAACGAGGCGTTTTTTCTTGTCCTTATCAGCTTTAGCCAACACAACAGCCTGGTTCACATGTTCGCATTGGCGCAAAACACTTTCTATTTCGCCAAGTTCGATACGGTATCCTCTTATTTTAACCTGATCATCTTTCCGGCCTATGAATTCCATATTAAGATCAGGCAGCATTCGTCCAAGGTCACCTGTACGATACATACGACCACCAGCCTGATCATTAAAAGGGTCGTTTACAAAGGCATAATCCGTTTTTTCTTTATCGTTTGCATATCCCCTGGCCACACCTACCCCGCCAATATATAATTCGCCAACCACTCCGATTGGTGCAGGCTGCAGCTTCTCGTTTAGGATGTAGAAGAAATTGTTGTTCATCGGTCGTCCATAAGGTATACTGCCCCAATTACTTTCAATCTTTTCTACGGGGTAGAAGTTAGACCATACCGTACCTTCTGTTGCGCCACCCAAACTTATCACTTGGGTATCAGGGAAATACACCTTAATACGGTCTGGCAAATTCACAGGTATCCAGTCGCCGCTCATAAATACTACCCGAAGCGTTTGTTGCAGATATGATCTGTCGTGAGCTTCCAGTTCCCGTATCAGATAATCCATCGTAGTAGGTACCGAATCCCAAAAGGTTATTTTATGCCTTAGCATCATATCCTTCAACCTTGGTACATCCAGCAATTCGCTCTGCTCAACGATCACTAATGATCCGCCCGCAGACAGCATTCCGAAAATGTCATAAACGGACAAGTCGAAACACATGGAGGTGATAAACAATAAACGGTCGTCAAGCCCGATGTTAAACGCTGTATTTACCCACAATACCAGGTTGACGGCCATATGATGCTCTATCATTACGCCTTTTGGCCGTCCGGTAGAGCCCGATGTATAAATGGTATATGCTAGCTGTGTACTATTAATCTTAAGGCCCGGGTTTTCTTTATTATATCTACTTAGGTCAATTTCCCTTAGTTTAACAAACAACTCGGGTGAAACGAGTTCGGCAAGCGGGTATTCGCCATCAGTAACCACTTTTTTAACCGACGAGTTTTGAAGTATATATTCTTGCCTGTCTATTGGATATTCAGGATCGATAGGGACATATGCTCCCCCTGCTTTAAGGATACCAAACATCCCGATGATCATGTGAAAATTCCGGGTAACCAGCAAAGCAATGTTATCTCCTTTGTTGACTCCATTATCAATCAGAAAATGAGCTAATTGATTAGCGCGTTCATTTAATTCCCGATACGTCAAAGTTTCTTCATGCTGACGAAGAGCAATCGCATCCGGCGATCTTAATACCTGTTCTTCAAAAATACCAGCGAGTGTTTTTTCTTTCGGATAATATACCAGAGTATCATTGAAAACATCGAAAAGCTGGTGTTTATCTTCTTTGGTGAGAATATCAATTGAAGCAATACTTTGTTTTGGGTCTTGAGCAATGCCAGCCATCAGATTCTCGAAATGGCTTAACATTCTATTCATTTGCGCGTCACTGTAGATATCTGTATTGTATTCCAAAACTAGTTCCAGTCCATTTTTAGACTCAGAGAATATAAAGTTTACATCAAACTTGGCCACCCTGTATTCCCCTGTTTTATATGCACTGGTACGCAATCCGTTTAATGTGAATTCTGCATCCTGCTCCATAGAGTTTTGCAACACAACCATGACATCAAACAGAGGATTGCGATTGATATTTCTGGGTAGCTTCAAGGAATCTACCAGTTCATCATACGGGTATACCTGATGTTCATAAGCGCTTAGAGTAACGTCTTTAATGTGTTCATATAGCTCTTCATAACTACCTAAACCGTTAAAACGGGTTCTAATGGCAAGAGTATTAATATAAAAACCTATCTGATTTTCCAGGTCCGGATGTTCACGACCAGCGATAGGGCTTCCTATCACAATATCTTCCTGCCCGGTATACCGATACATTAAAGCATTTACACAGGCCAATAAGCTCATAAATAAAGTGCCGCCAGATGCTTTTCCCGTTCTATTTAATTTATCCAGCACATTATTATCAATCGTCGTTGTAATACTTGCACCATTAAAGGTTTTAATTAGTGGGCGTTCTTTCTCAGCAGGCAATTCCAAAATAGGTATTTCGCCTTCAAATTGCTTTAGCCAGTATTCTTTATGCGGAATTATATCATCAGACTGCAGATGCTTATTGTGCCAGGCTGCATAGTCTTTGTATTGGATCCTCAACGGAACCAGCTGCGGTGAGTTGCCAACCAAATAGGCATTATAAAATGCACACCATTCTTTACGGAAAATATCCATCGACCAGCCATCACTTATGATGTGATGGTGCACCATCATCAGAATATATTTATCATCTTCTAACTGAACAAGATGACATCTCCATAAAGGCCCTTCAATAAAATCAAATCCGCCGAAGCTTTCAAGTTCTATTACCTGGTTTAATACTGCGTTTTTATCAACCGTTTTACTTAAATCAGTTTCCTTGAGTTCAAAAACGTATTTATCAGGACTTATAACTTCCTGAAAAACGGCGCCCGTGGCATTTTCTTTAAACGCTGTCCTTAATATTTCATGGCGAGACGCCATAGCTTTAAAAGCATCCTTTAAGACGGCTTTATTTAGCTGCCCTTCCAATAAAATAATATACGGAATATTATAGGCGCTTTGTGCTCCCTCAAAATGATTCAGTATCCACAGTCGCTTCTGCGCTGAAGATAATTTATACTCCACTGCCTGGGGAACGTTTTCTATAACTTCGTACGTATTCAATTCTCCATTAGCTATCATTGAAGCTTGATGTTCAATGGTACTTTTAGAAAAAAGTTCGTTCAATGGTAATTTTACTCCCAACTCTTTATGTATTAATCCAAGCAACCGTATAGCTTTTATGCTGTGGCCGCCAATGTCAAAAAAATCATTTTTTAGCCCAATAGTTTTTTCTGGCAGATTAAGCACTTTAGCCCATAGCTTCACCAGAGACTTTTCAATTTCTGTTGATGGCGCTATGTGAGGAGGCTTAAATATACCACTACTTTCCGGAATTGGCAACGCTTTCCTGTCTACTTTTCCTGTATTTGTTACCGGTATTGAATCCAAATGAACATAATATCCTGGTATCATATACAAAGGCAGGTGTTCCTTCAGGTATTCTTTCAACTCAATAGCGGTAGCAACGCCGGTTGTATACGCAATTAATTCATTATCTGTTTCCTTTATAGGCGCCGCAATAACGACTGCCTCCCGAACCCCGGGATGTTTTTGGAGCACCGAAACTATTTCCTCAAGCTCAATTCTGTAGCCGCGTATTTTAACCTGATAATCTGCTCGTCCCAGGTATTCCAGGTCGCCATCTGCCCGCCATTTCCCAAAATCGCCTGAACAATAAATTTTCGTCCCATTTATAAATGGATTAGGAATGAACATTTTGTGCGTTAAATCTGGTTGATTGAGATATCCCCGGGCTAAACCTGCTCCACCAATACATATCTCGCCAACGACGCCGAGCGGCAATAAGTTTCTGTGCTTATCAAGAACGTAAATCTGTGTATTATCAATAGGCTTGCCAATTGGAACCAGACCTTTTGAGGGTTCATTGATAAAATCAAAATAGGTTACGTCAATACAGGTTTCAGTGGGGCCATATAAATTTACCAATGACCTATTGAAAAATAGCTCCTTAAATCTTTCTACCTGATTTACGGTTAGCACCTCACCGCTAACGAACACCTGCCTTAAATCCCTTAACCGATGTAGTTTAGATTTGTCATTTTCAAAGTATTCCAAAAATGCATTCAGCATTGATGGCACGAAATGCATCACCGTAACTTTATGATCAATACCATTTATGATGGCTTCAGGATTTTTTTCGTCACCATCTTTTAACAGGTAAACACTTGCACCCTGGGTTGCCCACCAAAGAAGTTCCCAAACTGATACGTCGAATATAAATGTCGTTTTTTGCAGAATGACATCGTTGTCTGTCAATGGGTAATTTCTTTGCATCCAAGATAGCCTGTTTACAAGGCTGTTATGCTGAATTAAACAACCTTTGGGTGTACCGGTAGATCCTGATGTATAAATACAATAAGCCAGGTTATGCGGCTCTAGTCCAACTGAGTGATTTTCCTGATTATACTTATTTTGTACTTTTTTAAACTTCTCTAGTTCATCATGATCAATTACCAGTTTACAACCGCTGTCATTAACCAGATAATTAATACGTTCCTGGGGATAGTCAGGAGATATTGGCACATAAGCC
>Ga0070671_100001573_pt1 | contig 17178 bp, 19 predicted proteins | sample KBSS73metaG_FD_65341 | JGI IMG/M metagenome (GOLD analysis project Ga0070671, IMG submission 65341) | Switchgrass rhizosphere microbial communities from Kellogg Biological Station, Michigan, USA - KBS S7-3 metaG | ecosystem: Host-associated > Plants > Roots > Rhizosphere > Soil ...
GCGACCGGCTGCAGGGCGGAATCGCACTATCCCACCGCTTCGGATCGACGCCGCCGGTAGAAGCGGAACATCACAACCATCACCACGGCGACGAGCTGGACGACCATCACGAGCGGCCGACGTCGAACTGGGATGCATTCGTCGAGCTCGCCGGCGAATGGGAAGGCCGCCAGAAGGCCGGTGGCGAGGTGGAGGAGGCAAGCGGCGGCACCTGGATCTATGTTGCGCCCGGCGTTCGCTACAACGCGGCTTCGGGCTGGTCAGCGGGCGCAGCGCTCGCGCTCCCGGTTTGGCAGGACATTCGCGCCTCCCATCCCGACAATGATTACCGGCTAACCTTGTCGATCGGACGCGCCTTCTGATCCCGTAACCGCCCATTGCGGACTCGAGTTTCTCTCAATACCGTCCGGCGCGAACCGGGGGGTATCGATGAAAACCAAACTGGCGCTTGCCGCACTTCTTCTCACTGGCGCAGCCGCGCCGGCTCTTGCGCAACAAACGGCCCTGCGACCAGACCAGGTCGAGTTCCGCGCGCTCTACAAGGAGCTTGTCGAGACCAACACGACCTTAAGCGCCGGAAGCTGCACCCTCGCCGCCCAGCGCATGGCCGACCATCTCGCCAAGGCCGGCATTCCCGCGGGCGATCTACATCTCTTCACCGAGCCTTCGCACCCCAAGGAGGGCGGGCTCGTCGTCGTCTATCCGGGGCGCGATCCGAAGGCGAAGGCGGTGCTGTTGCTCGCCCACCTCGACGTCGTCGAGGCCAAGCGCGAGGACTGGACCCGCGACCCCTTCGTCATGGTCGAGGAAGACGGCTATTTCTACGGACGCGGCGTCGCCGACGACAAGGCGATGGCGGCGACCTTCGTCGACATGCTCGCGCGCTTCAAGAAAGAGAACTACCGCCCACGCCGCACCCTGAAGCTCGCGCTGACCTGCGGCGAGGAAACCAACGGCGCCTTCAACGGCGCGCAATATCTCGCGACCAACAAGCGCGACCTCATCGACGCCGCCTTCGCGGTGAACGAGGGCGGCGGCGGCAGGCTCGACGAGAACGGCAAGCCGCGCTTCCTCGGCATCCAGGTCGGCGAGAAGCTGTCGCAGAATTACACGCTCGAGGTCACCAACCCCGGTGGGCACAGCTCACGGCCCATGCCCGACAACGCCATCTATCATCTCGCCCACGCGCTGATGGCGGTCGAGAATTACAAATTCCCGGTGACGTTCAACGCGACCACCCGCGACTTCTACACGCGCATCGCGCCGACCCGCCCGGCCGATCAGGCCGCCGCCATCAGGGCTCTGCTCGCCAACCCGGAGGACAATGCGGCTCGCACAATGCTGGAACGCAACCCGGACGACAACGCCATTCTCCACACCAATTGCGTCGCGACGATGCTCGATGCGGGCCACGCCACCAACGCGCTGCCGCAGCGTGCCCGCGCGAACGTCAATTGCCGCATCTTCCCCGGCACCACCGTCGAGGAAGTGCGCCAGACGCTCGACCGCACGATCGCCGATCCCAAGGTCAAGATCACCCTGCGAGACGTCCGCAATGCGCCCTCGCCGCCCCCGCCGCTCGACGCGAAAGTGCTTGGCCCCGCCGAGAAGCTCGCCTCCGAAATGTGGCCCGGCCTGCCGATGGTCCGCCTCATGTCGGCGGGAGCGACCGACGGCGCATTCCTGACCCCGGCGGGCATTCCGACCTACGGAATCTCGGGCGGCTTCGGCGATGCGGACGGCAACGGTGTGCACGGCCTCAATGAGCGGATCCGCGTGAAGGTGCTCTACGACAGCCGCGACTATCTGACCCGGCTGATCAAGATCTACGCCGATCAGCCAGGCTGAGGGTTTCCCTGAGTTCTGTAGCGCTCATCTCAGGGTCGCTCCAGAATCCTCCCGATTTTGGTGAACGCCAGATGAACTAACCTACGTATTGGCTCGCTCGGGGAGCTTGGGCATTGGGCGATTGCTTGTCACGTAACGGGGCTGGAGTGCCTCGAGGCCAAGCGGAAAGCGCGCCCTCATGACCAGACCGATTTCATCATTTGTCAGCGATCGATCGGAACCCGATCACAGCATTGTGTTCAGCTTGCGCGACGGTTTCGTCTGGGCGAGCTGGCCCGATACCGAGGCTGCCGTGAGGCTGGGGCAACATTCGACCGTCGCCTCCTCGATGGAGGATTTCCTCGCGCAGGATGCCTTGGGAGCACGTTTGGCCGCACGCCGATACGGCGAGGAGTAACCAGCCCACATCCGCCACAAGAACGGCCATCGGATTATCTCCGCAGCCGTGCTAATTTCCTGCGCGGTGCAGCTCATTGGGCGCGCCGTGAGCGGGGGTTAGTTCGTGCGCCAGATGCGAGCCGCGACACTGACGGGATATATCGAGGTGGCCCGCCATGTCGGGCTGGACCCGTTTGAGCTGCTGCGTAGCTACGAAATCAGCCCTACCTTTCTCGACGATCCCGAAAACCGGCACGCAGCGGAGCCGATCGTCGAGCTTCTGGAGGAATCCGCCCGACAATCGAACTGCGGCGCGTTTGGACTCCTGATGGCGGAATGCCGGTCCTTCGCCGAGCTCGGTCCGTTGTGCCTGCTCCTCGAGCGGCTTCCCAACGTCCGAAGCGTCGTCAACGCGCTCGGCGAATATCGGCGGCACTTCAACGACATCATGAACATCGCTCTCGACGAAAGCGGAGAGACTCCCATCGTGCAGGTCGAGCTGCTTCCCGAGTTCGCCTTCCCGCAGATCACGGACTTCACGATCGCCCGCCTGTATCGCAATCTCTCCGGCGCATCGGGCGGACGCTGGCAGCCGCTCTGCCTCCACCTCATGCATGAGCAGTCAGGGGATGCGTCGATCTACAAGCGCTTCTTCGCCTGCGAGATCGAGTGGCAAGCCAGCTTCAACGGCTTTTCCTGCACGCAATCCTCGCTGTCCCTCGCGAATCCCCTCGCCGATGAGACGAAAGCGCGCCACGCCAGCCGGCTAATGGATCTTGTCGAGCTGGGGCCGGAGGAAGCCCCGGTCGGAGACTGCGCGCGCCGCGCAATCGCCCTGCTCCTTCCCACGGGTCGCGCAACCATGGGTCATGTGGCGACAAATGTCGGGCTGACCCCGAGTGCCCTCCGTCGTCGGCTCGACCGGGAAAACAGGCTCTTTGCGACCTTGTTGAACGACGTCCGCCGTGAGTTGGCTCAACGCTATCTTTCCAACTCGGCCCACTCCATCACGGAGATCTCGGACCTCATCGGCTATACGTCGATAAGCTCGTTCACCCGCTGGTTCACGGCGGAATTCGGCATGCCGCCGATCAACTGGCGCTCGGTCCAGCTCAACATCGCCTCCGCCAACGGCGACAGGCCCAGCAGGCATTGATGAACTCCGCCGGCGCTCCGGCCAACTCGGAGGAGGCTTCTTCCTCCCGTTTCGCCCTCGCGATCCTGTTCCTGGTCCTTACCTTGAACCTTTTCGACCGCCAGCTGATCAACATTCTGGCGCAGGACATCAAGATCGACCTTCACCTGTCCGACGCCGAACTGGGCCTTATCACGGGTACCGCTTTTGGACTTCTGAAGGCCTTGTTCAGCGTGCCCGTCGGTGCGTGGGCGGACCGCAGCGACCGCGGCCGCATCCTTGCTGCGCTCGTCGCCTTGTTCAGCGCCTTCACCTTGCTCAGCGCCGCAGCCCTCGGCTTCGCGGGACTGATCCTGGCCCGCATGGGAGTAGGCCTTGGCGAAAGCGCGACGGTACCGGTCGCAAGCGCGATCGTCCGCGAGCGATTCTCGCAGCGCGCTACCTCGGCGCTCGCAATTGCCATGGCCGGGAATCCAGTCGGAAGCTTTCTCGCCTTTCTAGTCGGCGGACTCATCGCCCAGGCATGGGGCTGGCGCTGGGCTTTCCTCGTCGCGGGACCGCCCGGACTGCTGCTGGCCTGGATTGTCCTCGCCAAGCTCGGAGGCGGCAAGCCCGCGGCGCGCAAGCAGCCTCAGCCCGTACGCTCCTGGCCTCGGGAGGCGCTCACCCTGGTCCGGCAGCCGGGCTTTAAACCGCTGATGTGCGCGACCGCAGGCTCCATGTTCATGGTCAGCGCCACGAACGCCTGGATGCCCGCCTTCCTCATCAGGATGCATGAGCTCACAACCGCCGAAGCCGGTCTCTATGTCGCGATTGCCGTTGGTCTCGGCGGAGCGCTGGGCGCTGCCAGTGGCATCGCTTGCGATGGGATCAGAGGTCGGCTGCGACGGCCGGAATCGGCCATGATGGTCACAACCTTGCTTCTCGCTGCCCCTTTCCTCGCCCTCATGATCTTCAGCGGCTCACGAGGGCCGGCCCTGTCGGCCTTCTTCATCTACAACATGGTTGCATATGCCTGGCTTGCTCCCACCATTCGGCTGATTCAGGATGCTGTCGAACCGGGTCAACGCTCGCTTGCACTTTCCCTCTGCAGCGCGGTCGCGATCTTCCTCGGCCTTGGCGTCGGGATACCGGCGATCGGATGGGTCAGCGATCTTCTCTCATCGGCATTTGGACCGCTCGCTCTGGGCGTTTCCTTATGCCTCGTCGTTTCCCTCGCTATCGCGATCTCACTCTTTGCCCATCTTTATATTCTAACGACGGCCGGCGGAGCGGCGGCGGATTTAGACAAATCCCTGTCACCGTTTGGTAAGCCCGGAATCCCATCGAAGCCGTAGAAATCGAGCCGCATCCTATTGGGAGGACGCGTCATGCTCGATTATCGTCGCGGCATCGAAAACGGAAATTGGCAGAGGCTCTGGCATTTCGTGCCGGACTGCCCAAGCTACCCTGGCCGCAACTTTCTGACCCAGCGATCGAAACCCGACGAAGACGAGCTGTGCTCGCGTTGTTGGAACCTGTCGCACAACAAGGCGCGAACCCGCGATGACCCTGCGCGGCAATGATAGCGACCGTGAGCCGATGGCCATGGCGCATCCCCAGGAGCTTCGCGAGCTTACCTATGAGCTGTTGCGAAAGATCGAGCACAAGCTCGGCGGCCTCAGCGACATCGACGATGCGGCCATCGCGTCGACTGTGACCGACTGCGAACGGGTGCTCGCGGAGATCAGGGCCGAGCTGAAGTCGATCTAGCCGGCTGCGTCACGCCGCCGACCAGGGCCCGTCGATCTGAAGCTCGAAAGCACCCTGGTGCCTCGCCCATGCGATCGCGTCGGTCTCGGCTTCCTGGATCGTGTCGAAATTGCGCGAGCTGGCGCGAGAGACGCAATTGCCGTTGCGATCGACCTTACCCGTCCAGGCTATGCGCCCGTCGCATCGGCTTAAGGAGATTCGATCAACGTGGACCGGCGCTCGATCGCCCGGTCTGAGTTTCCTGATGAACACAAAACACTCCCAAGTCCCAAGTTACTTGGCGCGCCACCGCACCAGGGCGGAAGTCACGCCCTTCAATGGCTAGCGAGCGGGCATGAGTAGAATACCGGGATAACTACCTAGCCCGGGACCTGCCGCATGGCGCCCACGGGAAACAAAATGTCGTCAACTGCAAAGCTGCTCGACCGCATCCCGCTAGTCATCGCGGCGGAGCGCGTGACGCGGGGGGGTCCGGTAAAACGGGGCACGCGTTCTGCGGCCCGGTGGGCTCGAGCCCTTGCCTGCCGGGTCGCTTCCGGATCGACGGATCCGGTATCTTATTTTGCGATGCCCATGCTCGGAATAAGCTGGACCGGATGACGCTCATCTCCAGCCGAAGTCATCGACTGGAAGGGAGAAGGTTCGGCCTGGACCCGAAGCCTTGGCGGAAGAATGTCCCCCGCAACTGCCATCTTCAGCCGAAAGCGATAGGCGCCAGCCAGCTCTTCGTGCCGAAGCCGACCGGCACTGGTGGTGGCATGCCTGATGGCTTCCTCTTCCTGCAAGAGGCGCCGGCGGTAGAAGGATTCGTCGTCATGCGGCATGGCGCCGTCGCTATCTGTCTCATTGCCCCGATTCTGGGCCCTATCTAGGCCGCTGGAAAACCGCGCAAAATCCGCACTTAAGCCTAGTTCGTCTTAGGGGGCGCTACTCATCCCCGGGGGCATTCCCGGAGGCGGCAAATCCTGACTGTGCGAGCTCAGGCTTTTGAAGACGACAGCGGCAGTTGCAGATGGAATGTGGCGCCGTTCCTCACGCCAGGAGAGGCCCAGAGCCGGCCGCCATGCTCGTCCACGATCGTTCGCGACAGCCACAAGCCGAGGCCCGTTCCAGTGGGCTTCGTCGTCACGAACGGCTCGAAGATCTGCGTCATTTTGTCGGGCGAGATGCCGACGCCCGAATCCGTGACTTCGATAAACAGCTCCGAATCGTTGAGCAGCCCCGAGCGGAGCTCGATCTGACGGACTCGGCCTCGTGTCGCGATGACGGATTCAATGGCGTTCGTGAGGAGATTGACGAGCACCCGTTGCAACTGGACCCGATTGGCGAGGATCGTCGGCATGGCTTCGTCCAGCTCGATGAGCAGCGAGATCTTTCGGGCTGCAAAGTCCCGGTCCAAGAGCAAAGCCGTTTCGCGCACCATCTCGTTGGGGTTGAATTGGCTGAGTTGGCTCGGCCCCCTCGAAAACATGCTCCGAACGCTCTTGATGACATCGAAAACGCGATCGCCGGCCTCGACCGCGGCGTGCATCGACCTGATTGCCATTTCCGGATTGGGCGGCTTGCGCTTCAGCCAGTCCAGGCTGGCTGCGGCGCTCAGTCGCGCGGCGGCGACGGGTTGGCCGATTTCGTGGGCGATCGCGGCTGTCACCGCATCCATCGACATCAGCCGGGCGTCGCGCTCCCTCTCCCTCGCCGCCGTGTGCACGGCAAGGCGCGCGTAAAGCCGATTGGACTCGGCCATCATGGCGACCATGAGGACGAGGCTCGAGACCAAGGTCATGCCATTGAGGCCGTACCAGCCAATCGAGTATCGCGTCTGGAGCGTGATGTTCAGCATCGACTGGAACAGCCAGCCGGACAGGGCGACCAGGAGCCACAAATCGAGCACCGACTTCCGCTGCCGCAGGAGCAGTGTAATCGCGATGCTCGTGAGTGCGATCGTCACGATGTTAACGGCAACCACGCCGACTTGAAAAGTGTCGCGCGCATTGCGGAAAATAGGCGGCAGAAAATCGTGCCCTATCGTTGCCAGCAATGTTCCCAACACCGCCATGGCGACTGCCGCGATGAACCCCTCGACAATTCTCGGTGCCGGGCGTTCGACAGCGGTTTGCGCGACTGCATCGACCGATTTGAACAATGCGTAGGAAATGACCGCCAGTGGAAAGATCAAACGCCGGTACACCGCGAGCCACGGCGTCGTGTTGATCCCTGCTCCAAGTAATCCGCTCGCGGTGAAAGCGCCCGGAAACGTCGCCGCATGGGGGATCAAGATCAGGGAATTGAAGAGATAGCCGGAGGCGAGGATCGTCAGCCCCCTCGACCGGAAAACGGCCGCCTGGGAATAAAGCACGGTCGCGATGATGAGGTCGCTGAACAGCATGAAAGCGTCGAGCACAGGGATGAAATTCGGGCTCGCACCCAATTGAGTGGCTCGAAGCGGGAAAACGAGCAGCAGGGCGGCGAACAAAAGGCCGATGATCGTCAGGCAAAGCCGGATCTCCTGCCGGTTCGGCGGAGTATCGAATAGGCCGAGGTGCTCGCTCGCCACCAGTTCCCCCGTGCCAACAGGGCCTTCCGTGGCCTGACTGCTCGCCTGCGGAGACTAACGTTTATTGCCGTTGAAACCTAGAGCCGTCATCCGTGGATCTGGTGTGTCTTCGTCCAGGTCTGCGACTTGCAGATCATCATCATGCACCCCGAGACCTTGAGATGGTTCGAACCCTCCGGCTTCAGCTTCGCCGAAGCCGTGAAGTTCTGGTCGGGAACGAAGATCTTGCCCTTCCAGAGGGACGCGGAGGAATGCTTCATCCCGGTAAGCAGCTTGGTCCCGACCAGATGTTGCGTACCCTTCCGGGCATCCCGCTTGGCTTTCTCCGAGGCCCATACGACGGTGCCGCACAGCACCTGTCCGCAGGGTGCGATCTCGATGATCACGCTTTTCGAAGGGTTGACCCATTTGCCCCTGACAGCCCCTTGGGCCGCGACGGGTCCGCACATGACTGCAAATCCGATAGCCAGTTGCAATGCCGCTCGCTCGCGCATGTCGCCCCCTTCGCTGCCATTGCCGATCGCGGCACGTGGCATCCGCACTTCAACAGCACTACCGGTAATTCCCCTGATAGCCCGGAGCGCGCGCTCGATTATCGCCCCCAATCGACTGGGACCTGGAGACTCGGACAAGAAGGGGCCTCTCGATGAAGAGCAAGACCCGTAAGTTTCTAATTGCCACCGCAGCCTCGGCATTGATCCTCGGCGCCGGCCTGTCCGCTTGCTCGAAGCCGGCGGAGCAAAATGCACCTGAGGCGGCAGCGAATGCTGGGACGTCCGAGCAAACCGCGACGCCGGCGAACGACCAGAGCAGTCAGAATGCCAAGGCTCTGCTGAAGGCGATGTCCGACTATCTGGCATCGCAGAAGCAAATATCGATGAGCTTTGACTCGGTCTTCGAGGTGGTGACCGACCAGCACCAGAAGCTTCAGGTCGCGACTTCCGGCACCGTGGATATGAGCCGGCCGGACAAGATCCACACAACGCGAAAATCGGGCTTCTCGGATACCGAAATGTTCTTTGACGGGAAGACCGTGTCCATCCTCGGCAAGGGCAAGAACGCCTATGTCCAGGCGGAACAGCCGGGCACGATCGACCAGCTGATCGACGCCTTGCGGGAGAAGTTTCACCGGCCGCTGCCCGGCGCCGACCTCCTTAGCTCGAACGTCTATGACGGGCTGATGGCCGACGTCACCGACGTGAAGGACCTCGGCAGTGGCGTCATCAATGGTGAGGAATGCGACCATATCGCGTTCCGCGCCAAGGATACCGACTGGCAGATCTGGATTGCGCAAGGCGCGGCTCCCCATCCGTGCCGCTATGTGATCACGAGCAAGGATGTCGATCAGGCGCCGCAATTCACGCTGACTATCCGTGACTGGAAGACTGGCGGCGGTCCTGCCAACTTCACCTTCACGCCGCCGGCGGGCGCCACGAAGATGGACGCGAAGGATCTCGAGACCCTCAAGGAAACGAGCGACCTGCCTGAAATCTACCGGATTGGAGCCGACAAATGAGCAGTCTTATGAAGCTGGCCGCCGTTGCGGCATCCGCACTTTTCATCGCCGTGGGATCCGAAGCGCTGAATGAAGCAACCGGCACTGACTCCTTCAGCCTGATCACCTCCGCCGAAGCGGTGGTGGGACGTCCGCTGACCCCGGTTAGCGTGGCGGGCGTGGCGCGCCGCACGACACGGCGCTGCGCTGCCGGCGTTTACAACTGCTGAGGGACGCGACCTCCGCCCGCCGCCGGGAGGATGATGCAAAAGCCCACGCGCCTTGCCGTCTGGACGATCGCCTTGGCGGCCCTGCCCCCGCCCGCGTCGGCGGCCGATAGCTGGCAGGAATGCCAGATCGAGAACGTCACCTTTTGCAATGCCGAGGGGTGCAAATATGTGGATCCGACGCTGAAACTCTATTTCGGCGATTTCGCGGGCTCCGCGGGCAGGCGAAGGGGATATTACTATCGCTGCCGGAGGGACGGCGCCTGCGACATGATCGAAAATCCATGGATCGGGTCGAATGACCGGTATCGCGCCTTCGTCATGCGCGAGCAGGGCGTCATCGCGCGGATCGCGGCGGACGGCAAGGTAACGGACGTCGCGACCGTCGACGACACGGTCCTGATCTCGCGCGGGACTTGCTGGGAAGGGAAACCGCCTGACCTCAGCAAGAACCGAAGCGAGTCGAAGAACTAGGCCGGCTCAGTCCCTGACGGTTGCGGGAAGGTCCGCGACTAGCCGATCGCCGTCCCAGAGCAGGCATCGGAGGCCAGGCCGCATCAACTCGGCTTGTGCAATAGCGCGGGTATCGTCCGGGGCCCCGATCGTCTGCGACAGGATATGCTCGCCGTCCTGGCTGATGAGATGGAACCGATACTCTCGCACTGGGACGCCCTTCTCATAAGAGCGGCCCGGCGGAAGGGGTTACACTCCGCCGGGCCGATAGCGCGGCCCGCAAGTCTTGATTGGGGCAAGTCGGGCACGCCGCACCTGCGCTGCCCCTTAGGCAGCACTCGCCTTGAGAGTTTGACAGGAAACGACAATTTCCATCGCGATCGCGACAGTGCGCGTCGAAAAAGGCGGCTCCGGCGAGAGGAAGGGGATCAACTCGCGCCGGGCCGCCCAAGGCTGCAGGCTTCGGAAGAGCGGCCGAGGGAAGGCCGCTGCTAACCTGCGACTCCGATTCCTACACCCCGATCGACGGCGAGCCGATCAGGACGATTACCGATCCCATTCTCCTTTCGTCGCTCCCACTTTGCGACATGCCGATGAACGAACCGACCGACGAGAGCGAAAAGGCCCGGCAGGCCGCGGCCGACGCCGACCTCGAACAGGAAATCCGCAAGGCCCGGACCTTCAACCCGCAGGAAGCGCTCGCGAGGATGGCCGGCCCGGGAGCCATGAAAGGCGCGTCGCCCGTCTCGCCCCAGCAGCAGGCCGAAAACGAAATCCTGTCATGGCTCAGCCGTCACGCTGAAGACCCGGCCGGGGCGTTTAAGAACGTCCTCGGCCGCCGGATCAGGGGCAGCCAAGTCCTGTTCCAGAATGTCGATCAGCCACGGGTCGCCCTTGCGGAGATTTGTCGAAGGCTCGTCGGCTCCCATACGCTTCTCGAGGAGTTCGTTCGCGAAGTCGACACCGAATGGGGCCGGGCGATGAATGAGCGGCCCCATTTCGAAAAAGCGGGCGCCCCGCCCCACCCGGACGATCCCTATACCCTCGAGTCCGTCCGAGCTTCGTTGAACCGGATGCTCGAAAAGCTGGCCTAGTTTGGCTCGCCAGCCTCCTCGACACGCCGGTCGACCAGCTCGGCAAGTCTGTCGCTGGCCTGGCCGAGGGCATCGATCGCTTCCTCTCCTTCGGTACCGAGGACGAATGCCTGTTGGCCGATCGCAGTCACGAGGGCCTTCAGCGCCGTCACCTGCCTCGGCAGGACATCTGTCGCGTGCAAGGTGGTCGGATTGCAAACGTACAGGATCGCGCGGGCGACATTGTCGGTAATGATGTCGATCGCTGCCAGCTCCTCCCTAGTCGGGCCGCTGAGGTTGCGATTGTAGATTGCGAAGGTGCCGAGGATATCGCCGCCATCGTGCCGGATCGGCGTCGACCAGCACGACAAAAGCCCGTGCGGGAGTGCAAGCTCGCGATAGGCCGCCCAGAGCGGATCGTTGGCGATGTCCGTGACATAGACCGGCCGGCCGAGATAGGCCGCGGTGCCGCAAGAGCCCGCCACCGGCCCGATCTCCGCGCCGTCGATCGCTTCTCGATACGGCTGTGGAAGGCTCGGAGCCGCTCCGTGCGTCAGATGCTTTCCGTCCGGGCTGAGCAGCAGAACGGACGTCAGTATCTCCCGGTCGGACATTCCCTCGACCGTCAGCAAATGGCGGTTGAGAATTTCCTCCAGGCTGTCCCCCCGCCGGAGCTCGCCGACCACATCGTTCTGGCGAAGGTCGAGGGCCTGTCGCAGTCCGGCCGTAAAAGACATTCAGCTCTCCCCGCGTGGCGGAAGCCCGGTCGAACTGCTGCTTAATTCAATCGCCGAACCCAAGAAAGGGCTGTTCCGCCGCTCCGGAGAGCGGAGCCTGGCAAGAAGTGCGGAGCCGCTGCGACAACGACTCCGCCAGATCGTTATGGATCCGTTGTCGTAGCGTCCAGGGGCCGGATCGTTCCGGAAACGCGCGCACAGGAACCTCACCAACCGGACGTTCGTTTTGAAGTCTCAGCGCGTAGCCTTCTGCCTCGACCTTAGGCAGCAAACGCGCAGGAAGCGGTCCGGCTAAGGTCTCCGGGCCGCTTCTTTCATGTCCTCAAACCTGTTTCAGCTCGACCGCGATGATCCTGAGGTCGCCGTCGCCGATATTCTCGACCGAATGAGGGACGAGCGGTGCGGACCACAAGGCCTCACCGGGTGCCGGCCGGCTGTCCCAGCTGCGCGAATCCACGATGACATTGCCATCCGCGTCTCGCCTGAGGAAATCGCTCCAGCTGATAACGTAGAGAGAGCTTGGCCAGCGATGGGAATGAACCGGTGTCCGCTCGCCCGGTCCCAGGCGTGTATCGAGCACACGGACATGGTCGTTCTCCAGGATCACCTCGTGATGGTCCGGCGCGGTCGTCATGGCGTCCAGCGCGTCCGTCTCTTCAGCCGCAAGCATCACTCTCCCCTCACCTGACCGCCGCAGCTTAGCACACAGCTGCCAACTCGCCGCGATGGCAGGATTACACTGATTGCATAAATCAGGCAGATTATGCTTTGGGCAGCACGCCCCAAGTGAGCGCGATGTCGTCATGACCCAGGATACCCTAAGCAACCTCTATGGGATTCGGCGCCAGTGCATCGGCTCTATTCAGCAAGCCGAGGCGCGCGGGGAATGGGCTGAGGCCAAGGGATATCGGGACGAGCTCGGCAAGCTGAATTCGCTCATTGAAGGCATGGGCGTGAACAGGGATTCTTGGGTCGCTGCCGATCGGGAGGAAGCACAGGTGAAGCTAAGCGCACGCAACCAGATTCCCGGCACGGTCATCGAAGTTCATGTCGGCGCCGTAAACGCGACGATCAAGGCCGACATCGGTGGCGGCAATATCGTCACGTCATCCATCACGAACGAAGCCGTCGAGGAACTCGCTCTGGCGGTCGGCGATCAGGTTACGATAGTGATCAAGGCGACAGACGTGATCATTTGCAAATGACCGTCATTCGAAGCTGATCGCGCAACCGCTTGGGGGCCAGGCGCATGAATGGTACGAAACTCCTGTTTGCCGCGACCATCATGCTGCCCGCGCAAGCGATCGGGCAAATTCCCGCGCCGCTCCCGCCGGCGGCGATCTACGCGGACCCACCGGCAGATCTCGCGCATCCCGCGTCTTCGCTAGCGATCGAGATCCCAAGCCACGGCTCGGTGATGAACGGGCTGCTTTACCGGCCCGCCGGAACCGGCCCTTTCCCGCTCGTCGTACTGATGCACGGCCTGCCCGGTAACGAGCAGAGCCTCGACCTTGCGCAGGCGCTGCGCAGGGCGGGCTGGGCGGTCATGACCTTTCACTACCGCGGGTCCTGGGGATCCGAGGGGCAGTTCAGCATCGACAATGTCATCGAGGATGCGAAGGTGGCCGTCGCGCACTCGGCGGAGCCCGCCATCGCCAGGGCCTGGAACGTCGATCCGGCGCGGATCGTGGTGATGGGCCACAGCATGGGCGGATTGGCCGCGGCCGGTTCCGCCGGGTCGGGCCCGCCGCGGCTGGCGACGGTCCTGCTCGCCCCATGGGACCCGAGCACGTTGGCAAAGTTGCTGCGCCCGATGTCGGTCGAGGCCCGCAACGCATCGGCGCAGGATCGCTGGGGCAATGTCACCAACGGTCGGCTGAGAGGCGTGAGCTCGTCTGAGATCGCGGCCCAGATCGTGGACCGTGGCCAACGCTGGCGCCTGACCGACGGGGCCATCGCCCTTGCCAGCCGGCCGCTGCTGATCGTGACCGCATCGCGCGACTCGCCGGCGAGCAAGGGCACGGAACTCAAGGCGGTCCTGAAGGACAAAGGCGCACAGTTCAGCGCGGTCGAAATCGACAGCGATCACGTCTTCGACGATCGGCGGATCGAGCTGGAAACGGTCGTGCTCAACTGGCTCTCAGAACTTCAGAAAACGCGACCGTAACGCATCCGCTGACATTCCTTGCCCGGTCTGCGTCTAATCCAGAATACTACCGGAATTCCTTTGGTCCGGTTCCGGAACGCAGCCGCCATGGCAATCGTTGTCAGGACGAAGAGGTGAGAACGAGAGGGAGAGGCGAATGAGACGAATTGCGCTAATCATCGTGGCTACGGTCGCCGTTTCGGCATGCGCGACGACGCCCAGGACACAAACCTGTCCCGACGGATCAGTGATCGACGTGGCTACGCCTTGTCCGCCTCCACCGCCTCCGCCGCCCCCGCCTCCACCGCCGATGGTGAACTGTCCGGACGGATCAACGGTGCCAGCGGGCGCGACCTGTCCTACGCCGCCGCCACCACCGCCGCCGCCGCCCCCGGTACGCCGTTCCGGCGAACGCGGCTAAGCTTCAAAGGGCCGGCGCCTTTGCGTCGGCCCCATGCTGCACGTCTCTCGGCGCCACGTGCGAGATCGACCATTGCGCTCAAAGCCGAGCGGCCCAAGCGCTACTTTGGCAGCTGCAGCGATTATGCTGTCGTGCGTTCCCTGCATATGCCCCCCGGCCCAGAGCCTGCGCAGACGAATGTCCGGTTTCCGCCCAAATGGGACATTAGATGGAGCGCTAGACTTTCCAGATGCTGCATCGTCCCGGACTAACGTCGCTTGCGCTGCTCGCTGCATTTGCGCTGCTCGCAAACCGAGCACCCCCAAAGTGGCAGGCTTTTGGCAAGGTTCCGATTGGGGTGGCGGCTAAGTGTGCCGAGGGCGAGCTTGCAAAGTTTGGCCCCGTGAGGACGGAGTCAGGCGACAAGCCGGAGGAAGGAACCCGCAGACTCTTCCTATTGAGTCCGGGCAAGAAACACTCAGACCGGGCAGTGATTTACATGGATGGCGAACCAAGATTCGCAGCAATGTGGATGGACGCCGAAAACAGTCAGCTTGGAAATAACATCTGGCATGCCGTGACCCGCAGATGCGGAGTCCACTAACGTCTGCTTTCCACCCAAATGCGACATTCGCGCTTAGGTCTGCTTTCGACCCATTGCAGACACTAGGGCACGCGGATAGCTTCAACCCATGTTGTTGATGTTAGCGGCCTTAGTTGCTCCTGTCGGTATTGAAGCAACGGGGATGGAGCCGCAGTTGCGCGCCATCAGAAGCCTAGCTGCCAAGCGTGGCTGGAGTGTCACTTGCGAGGGGCACGCTGGTGAAGAAGGGGTCGTCCGCCTCCGGCCTCCGGCTGGCACGGACGAAAACGGTATGAAGGCATTCGCTGACGACACGCTGAAGATTGCATCCTCAGTGCAAGACATTAGCCCGCAGGAAGCTGCGGCCAAAATGTGCGATGGCAAAGCGATGAGCGATGGCGATGTGGCTCCTCAAAGAGCGCTGGCGTTCGGTCCCGCGACGCAATTAGGCTCTCTACAAGCAATCGCACGAGCCTGCGGTTATCAACACACCTACGTTCGCCTTCGAACTGCAGCTGACGACAACGTTTTCTTTGCTTGGAGCCTGCCTCCGCCGACCCACACGTTGGATTCTGGCGAGGACGCACCGTCGCGCTACGGGCCACGCGTGTGCTTTATGAACATGGGAATAGTCCCGCTCGGCCTACTTCCGTAACGGCAGCTTTTCACCCTTTCCGGACATTGCGGCTTAGGTCTGCTTTCGACCCCACGCGGACATTAGCTATGAGGCGAAAGCGCCACTATGAAGCGTGCGCGTTCCCAGAGTTCGCATTGAAATTGAACCTGCATGATCTCGACTTGGGCGATGGCGTCAGAATCGTCCGTTGCGCCAATCAAGCGCTCTTTGGTGTACTCGCCGTCCCCGTCGAGACAGTAAAGCCGATATTCGGTCATGACCCGGAGCCCCCTCCGCAAGAAACGGCCCGACGAGGGGGTTACTCCTCGCCGAGCCGGTAAGACCCGCGAACGAGTCTTAGTGAAGTGTAGATTGTTACGGGGGAGTTAGAAACGCTAATTTAACGCGGCTGCCGCGTGTCCGCTTTCCACCCATTGCAGACACTCGCACTTTGCGGGGCTCGCGGGTGCTGAGCAAAACTGGAGCAGGCGCGTAGGCCTGCTCCAATTCATCATTCCCGCGGGTCAGGAAACCGGCTGGGCCTGTTCCGTCCGGGCTTCGGCTCGATCGGACACTGCGTCCAGCACGGCGAGCCTGGCCTGCTGAACGGTCGCGATCGCATAATCGATCGCGATGGCAGCGCCGAGCTGCCGCTCTTCGTCGCTCGCATCGGCGAAGAAGGCCTTATAGGCTTCTTTGCGCTCGCTCAGCTTGTCCTTCAGCCGCTGGCGGTCGCTTTTGACCTTCTCGCGGAAGTCGAGAAAATCTTGTCCGCCCTTCTCGGCAGCCTTCTGCAGGTTGGATTCGAGCCGCTCCATCCGCTCGGTGAGGTGAGTGCGGATATCTTCACGGCGGGCATCGAGCTTCTCTCGAGCTTCGGTTCGGACTGCGTCGGCATCTTCCTGGATGCGCTTTGCGAGGTCTTGTAATTCTGCGATGTTCGATGGGAGGGGAGTCATTTTTGAATTCCTATTTGGGGGATGGAACGACAATTGAGCCTCCCGTTACGGGGGCGCGCGAACGCGTTCGGCAAAGGTGCCGTGCTTCATCGTTCCGCCTTTCCAGGATGGAAGTTTGGTTACGCTGTCGACGTGAAGGTAGAAAATCCAATTAGGGCCCTGGTTTCCTCAGATGCAATCCGGGCAAACACCTAAGAGCAGCCCGGGTCAGCGCCGCGACCGACCGCACTCGGAAGCTCGACAAGGTCTGCAGAGAGAGCTTGCCACCCACTTGCGCCGTAATGTCTGCTTTCGACCCATTCCTGCCATTGGGCCGTCGGCCAGACCTACCCTTAACGCCAATCGGTGACGCTTCGGCGGTGGGCTAAGAGAGGGATGACCCAACGGCATTAGTCTCGAGGCGGACCCAATAGGTTCCGTTGTGGCTTGGAGTGCGCCGGGAGCTGCCGCGCCGGCCGTCCGGGTAGTCCGACAAGTTCCTACACGATTACAGCAGTTTGTGTCCTTCCAAACAGACTGCATGGTAACGATATCCCGCAAGCCTCCCCCCTAGGCTCATTCGCGGGGAGCCGGAGCTGAAATGCTCGTGGCCACAAGAGGCCCGCACGTCGGGTGACGGTGCGGGCCTCCTGTTATCCGAGGACCGCTCGCCCCAAGCGAGCCAGACGTCGCCCGTTCGCACCGGCTGCAAAGGTCGATCAGTGGCCGGGGAACTGCGCCAGGAGCTGGTTCAACGCAGCGTGCAGCTTGTTTATGTCAGGCTTCGCCGGGTCGATCGTATCGGTGATCTGGCCGTGCCACACGGCGCGCTTCGTCTTGGTG
>Ga0070671_100001577_pt1 | contig 17149 bp, 18 predicted proteins | sample KBSS73metaG_FD_65341 | JGI IMG/M metagenome (GOLD analysis project Ga0070671, IMG submission 65341) | Switchgrass rhizosphere microbial communities from Kellogg Biological Station, Michigan, USA - KBS S7-3 metaG | ecosystem: Host-associated > Plants > Roots > Rhizosphere > Soil ...
GTGAACACGCCGCCGAGGGTGGAGACGACCGCGTCCCGGCCCACCACGGCCGCGTCGACGGCGTCGGGGTCGCGGACGTCGCACGCGACGACCTCCAGCCCGTCGCGCGCGGGGACGGCCTCGGGGCGGCGGACGGCGGCGGTGACCTTGTGACCGGCGGCGAGGGCCTGGTCGAGGAGGGCGCGGCCGGTCCCGCCGGTGGCGCCGAGGACGGTGAGGTGCATGGCTTGACCGTGCGCGCGTCCGGCCCCATATTCAATGCCGATGAATAAATCCCGTGGCCGCCCGCCCGGCCCGTCGGACACCCGGGAGCGGCTGCGCGAGGTGGCCCGCGCCCGCTTCCTGCGCGACGGCTACCAGGCCACGACCCTGCGCGCGGTCGCAGCGGAGGTCGGCGTCGACCCCGCCGCGGTGAGCTACCACTTCGGCTCGAAGCAGGGCCTGTTCGGCGAGGCGCTCGCGTTGCGGCGCAACCCCTCCCGGGCGCTGGCCGCGGCGCTGGAGGGACCGCCGGAGGGACTCGTCGAGCGAGTCCTGCAGGCGGTGACGGACCTCTGGGAGGACCCCGGGCTGCGCGGACCGCTGCTGGCGTTGGAGCGGGCGGCGCTCGGCGACGACGGCGTGGCCCGGGTCTTCGCGGAGTACATGGAGCGCGAGGTGGTCGCGCGGTTCGCTGAATTCCTGCGCGGGCCACGCAGCGGGGAGCGGGCGGTGGCCGCCGCCGGGGTGATCGGCGGCCTGATCGCCGTGCGGTACCTGTTCCGGCTGCCGAGCGCGGTCGCCCTCACCCCGGAGCAGGTCCGCCGCGCCTACGGCCCGCCGCTGTGGGCCGCCCTCCGCGGTCGCTAGCGGGACTCCGACAGGATCGCGGAGACCCGCTGCCTGCTGACCCCGAACAGCTTCCCGATCCGGGTGATGGAGACGTCCTCGTCGTGCAGGGCCCTGGCCTCCTCGCGGCGGAAGCGCCCGCCGACGGCGCCCAGGTCGTCGAGCGCCCGGGACACGGCCTCGACGACGAGCGGCCGCTCCTCGCGCTGGACGATCTCGTGCCAGCCGGCCCCGGCGGTGCGCAGCCGGTCCAGCTGCGCCACCCGCTCGCGCGCACGGGCCAGGTCGGCCATGGTGCGGTCGAGCTGGGTGCCGAGCTCACGGAGGGCGTCGAGCGCGGGATCGGTCACCTCCGTCGTCCTCAGCGCAGTGCCGTCAGGGCGTCCGCCACCGGCTTCCAGCGCTCGGCGTAGGCGGCCAGCTCGGGCCCGTCCCACGCCGAGTCGACGAGGTAGAGGCCCGGCAGCGCGCAGGTCCCGCCGATCTCGGACAGCACGGGCTTGAGCGTGAGGTCCGGGGCGAGGGCGTGGGCGGGCCCGCCGCCGAGCATCAACGGCACGGCCACGACGCCCTGCAGTCCGGTCCCGCCCTCGAACTGGTCCAGGAACAGCTTCAGCAGCCCGGTGTAGGTCGCCTTGTAGGTGGGGCTGGCGAACACCACCAGCGACGACGACTGCACGGTCTTCTTCGCCGCCCCGACCGCCTCGTCGCCCCAGCCGAGCAGACCCGGGCCCAGCTCGGACAGCTCGATCACGTGGTCCGGGGCCGCGCCGGTGAGCTTCTCGGCCAGCGCCGCGCCGGCCTCGGTGGTGCGGCCTGCGGCCTTCGGGTTGCCGACGACGACGGTGACGGTCACTTCGCTGCTCCTGCCTCGGGACGTGCGTGGTCTCGATCAGCATTCCATCCCGGACGCCCGATCGTGCCGTCCGCCGACGCACGCCACGCGCTCGTCGCAGCACCTTCGGTGGGGTCCGTCCGGCCGACCAGCGCCTCCGCGGGCCCCGACACGCCCGGGAGTGCCGGGCCGACCAGCACCGTGCGCCGCTCGGCGCGGGGTCCCGCCCCCGTGCGTGCGTGACCGTCACCCGTTTGAGACCGTGGAGCCCGTCCGCCCCCCACCTCGTACGCGCAGGAGATACGCACGTGAAGAACTTCGGACGCGCCCTCGGCAAGTTCGGCTCCGGGCTCATCCAGGCCCTGGGCATCCTCGGCGGCTGGAACCGCGGCCGCACCCGCTGATTGACCGGACCCGGGCAGGGGTATGAGACGGCATGGTCGCCGTCCAGCGCGTGGTCCGCACGCGCACCCCGCTCGAGTCCGTCGTCTCCTACCTCGCCGACTTCACCCACGCCGAGCAGTGGGACCCGGGGACCAAGAGCTGCACCCGGCTGGACTCGGGCCCGCTCGGTGAGGGCTCGACCTGGCGGAACGTCTCGGAGTTCCGCGGCAACGAGACCGAGCTGACCTACACCCTGGTCACCCGCACGGCCGATCGGCTCGTCTTCCAGGGTGAGAACAAGACCGTCACCTCGACGGACGACCTGCACTTCGCCGCGATCGACGGCGGCACCGAGATCACCTACGACGCGAACCTGAACTTCCACGGGGTCGCGAAGCTGGCCGCCCCCTTCCTGAAGGCGGAGTTCGAGCGTCTCGGCGACGAGGTGGAGAAGACCCTCCCCGCCGTGCTCGACGACCTGTCGTGACCCATCCGGCCTAAGGCCGGGTTACCAGCAGTTTTCCGATCCGGACGACTGCGTTTCGGCATGCCCCGAACCCCTTGACACAGGGCCCCTCGTGGCCTCACCGTGTTGCGCGTAGTGCTCAGTGTTCCGCACTGCGCACTGATCCAGTACTGATCCAGCACTGATCCACGGCCTGTCACACCGGCATCACGAGGACGCGGCACATGATCTACGCCTGCCAGCTCTCCGACCTCCCTCGCGGCGGTTCCCTCCAGCTCACCGACCTGCCCGGCAGCCCGCCGGTGGCCCTGTTCCACACCGAGGACGGCGAGCTCTTCGCCGTCGACGACACCTGCACCCACGCCGACGCCTCGCTGGCCGAGGGGTTCGTGGAGGACTGTGCGGTCGAGTGCCCGCTGCACGCGGCGATCTTCGACCTGCGCACCGGTGAGGCGGACGGGATGGTCGCGAGCTACCCCGTCCGCACGCACACGGTGATGGTGTCCGAGGGCCAGGTGTACCTGCAGCTCTCCGAAGCCGTCCCGTACCTGCCCGCCTCGGCCCGCCGCGTGTCCGCCTCATGAGCCCACGCGTCGTCGTCATCGGCTCCGGCGTGGTCGGGGCCGCGGTGGCGGACGAGCTGACCGAGCGCGGCTGGACGGACGTGACGGTCCTGGACCGGGGTGCGCTGTCCCTGCCGGGCGGCTCGTCGTCGCACGCGCCGGGTCTCGTCTTCCAGGCGAACCCGAACCGCACGATGGCCCGGTTCGCGAAGTACACCGTCGAGAAGATGTCCTCGCTCGAGGTCGACGGCCAGTGGTGCTTCAACCAGGTCGGCGGCCTGGAGGTCGCCACCCTGCCCGCGCGGGTGGACGAGCTCTGGCGCAGGCAGGGCTATCTGGCGTCGATCGGGGTGGACGCGCGGGTGGTCGGGCCGGAGGAGTGTGCCCGGCTGCACCCGCTGCTGCCCGCGGAGAACGTGCTCGCCGGCCTGCACATCCCCACCGACGGGCTGGCCAAGGCGCCCCGCGCGGTCGAGGCCCAGGCCCGCCGCGCGACCTCCCGCGGCGCGCGCGTGCTCGGTGAGCAGCGGGTGGTCGAGATCCTCCAGGAGGGCGGCAGGGTCACCGGGGTCCGCACCGAGACGGACACCTTCCCGGCCGACTTCGTCGTGCAGTGCACCGGGTTCTGGGGCCCGCTGACCGGGACCCTGGTCGGCCTGCCCACCCCGCTGCAGCCGATGGCGCACCAGTACGCCCGCACCGCGCCCGTCCCCGGGCTCACCGACCTCGGGCCGCGCGAGGCGCAGGCGCCGATCCTGCGCCACCAGGACCGCGACCTCTACTTCCGTGAGCACGGCGAGCGGCTCGGCATCGGCTCCTACGCCCACCGGCCGATCCCGGTCGACCCGGCGAACCTGCCGACGCACACCGAGATGCCGTCGTCGTTCGACTTCACGGTCGCCGACTGGGAGCCCGCCTACGCGGATGCCAGGGCCCTGCTCCCGGCGCTGGCGGGCGTCGAGATCGAGCACGGGTTCAACGGCGTCTTCTCCTTCACCGCCGACGGCATGCCGTTGCTGGGCGAGCACCCCACGCTGAGCGGCTACTGGGTCGCCGAGGCCGTGTGGGTCACGCACTCCTGCGGCGTCGCGCGGGCGCTGGCCGAGTGGATGGTCGACGGGCACCCCTCGCTCGACGTCCACTCCTGCGACCTCAACCGCTTCACCGAGGCGCAGCGCTCGCCTGCCTACGTCGAGCAGCGGGCCTCGCGGAGCTTCGTCGAGGTCTACGACATCCTCCATCCGCTGGACCCGCCCGTGGCCCCGCGCCCGATGCGGACCAGCCCCTGGTACCTGCGCCAGCAGGAGCTCGGCGCGGTGTTCACCGAGATCGGCGGCTGGGAGCGGCCGCTGTGGTTCGCCTCGAACGCGCCTGCTCCGCACCCGGAACGGGAGGCGTGGGCCGGGCGGCACTGGTCGCCCATCGCGGTCACGGAGGCCCTCGCCACCCGCGACTCCGTGGCGCTCTACGACATGACCCCACTGACCCGCGTCGAGGTCTCCGGACCCGGTGCCTGCGCCTTCCTCGACGGCCTGACCAGCAACAAGGTCGACGTCGCCGTGGGTCGGGTGGTCTACACGCTGATGCTCACGGAGTCCGGCGGGGTGCTGTCGGACCTCACCGTGACCAGGCTCGGTCCCGAGCTGTTCCAGGTCGGCGCGAACGGCGAGGTCGACGTCGACCGGCTGCGCAGGCTCGCCCCCGCAGGCGTCTCGGTCCGGGACGTCACCGCGGGCACCTGCGGTGTGGGCCTGTGGGGCCCCCGGGCGCTCGACGTCCTGTCCTCCGTCTGCGCCGACGACCTCGGCTTCGGCTACTTCCGCGCCCGCACGATCCACGTCGGGGCGATCCCGGTCCTCGCGCTGCGGGTGTCCTACGTCGGCGAGCTGGGCTGGGAGCTGTACACCTCCGCCGACCAGGGCCTCGCCCTGTGGGACGCGCTGTGGGCCGCGGGCGCCGAGCACGGCCTGGTCGCCGCCGGTCGGCACGCCTTCACCAGCCTGCGGTTGGAGAAGGGCTACCGGGCCTCCGGTGTCGACATGACCAGCGAGGACCTGCCCGCCGAGGCGGGGCTGGGCTTCGCGGTGAAGCCGGGGGAGTACCCGGGTGCCGCCGCGGTGTCCGCCGAGCCGCGGCGACGGCTGGTCCCGCTGCAGCTGGACCCGCAGCACGTGGTGCTGGGGGCCGAGCCGGTGTTCGCGGGCGCGGACTGCGTCGGGTACGTGACCAGCGCGGCCTACGGGTCGAGCATCGACGCCTTCCTGGCCTACGCGTGGCTCCCGACCGAGCTGGCCGAGCCGGGCACGGCGGTCGAGATCCAGTACGCCGTCGACGGATCGGGTCGGCGCCTGCCCGCCGTCGTCGTCTCCGAGCCCACGTTCGATCCCGAGGGGAAGCGCCTCCGCCCATGACCACCGAGACGGAGCGTGCGGAGTCGAGCATCGACGCCGTGGAGAAGCCCTCGAGCCTCGTCCCGACGATGGCAGGCCGCTGGTACACCGATCCCGCGATCTTCGCGGCCGAGCAGGAGCGGATCGTCGAGGCGGGGTGGGTGTGCGTGGCGCTCGCCGCGGACCTCGACGCCCCCGGCGCCTACCGGACCGTGCAGGTCGGACGGGAGTCCGTCGTCGTCGTGAAGGGGCGGGACAAGCGGATCCGCGCCTTCTTCAACGTGTGCCGCCACCGCGGGGCGCAGCTGTGCGTGGAGCCCGCGGGCCAGGTGCGGAACAAGCTGCAGTGCCCGTACCACGCCTGGACCTACGACCTCACCGGCAAGCTGATCGCCGCCCCGAACCTCACCGAGATGCCCGACGTCGACCGGTTCGCCAACGGCCTCGCCGCCGTCGCGGTGCGGGAGTGGATCGGGTACGTGTGGGTCTGCGTCGCGCCCGAACCGCCCTCCTTCGAGGACGAGGTCATCGGGGCGGTGATCACGCGGCTCGGCGACGTGGAGTCGATCGACCACTACGGCGTCGAGAACCTGCGGCTGGCCCGGCGGATCAGCTACGACGTCGCGTCGAACTGGAAGCTGATCGTCGAGAACTTCATGGAGTGCTACCACTGCGCGACGATCCACCCGGAGCTCACCGAGGTGCTCCCGGAGTTCGCCGACGGCTACGCCGCGCAGTACTACGTGGGGCACGGCGCGGAGTTCGGCTCGTCGGTGGAGGGCTTCACCGTGGACGGCTCGGCGGGCCACACGCGCATCCCGACGATCGACGAGGCACAGGACCGCAAGTACTTCGCCATCACGATCCGCCCCGGCGTCTTCGTGAACCTGGTGCCGGACCACGTGATCGTGCACCGGATGACCCCGGTCGCGGTGGACCGCACGCTGGTGGAGTGCGACTGGCTGTTCCTGCCGGAGGTCGTGGAGTCCGGCGCGGACGTCGACCGCAGCGTGGAGCTCTTCCACCGGGTCAACTCCCAGGACTTCGCGGCCTGCGAGCGGACCCAACCGGCGATGTCCAGCCGCATCTACGCCAACGGCGGCAACCTCGTCCCGAGCGAGCACCACATCGCGGAGTTCCACTCCTGGGTCCAGGCCCGCCTGGCGTGAGGCTCAGTAGGGGGCGCTCAGGTCGGCGAACATCGGGAAATGCTCGACGTTGCGCGTCCACAGCGGTGCCCTCTGCGCTACGGCCTCCCGGACGAGGTCGCCGATGGACCTGCCGGTCCGCGCCGACTCCTCCCGCAGCCGCGCGTACGACTCCTCCTCGAGGAGGACCTGCGTGCGATGCATGATGTGAGGCTAGATCGCTGAGTCAGCCGGTGAGGCGGGCGACGAGGACCTCGACGCGCCCGGCCGTGTGCTCGTCGGGGAGGCGGCCCGCGCGGGTGAGGGTGACCAGACCGTGCAGGCCCGCCCAGAGGACCTCGGTGAGCAGGCCCGGGTCGACCTGCGCGGAGGTCTCGCCGAGCGGGCCCCGCAGGGCGTCGAAGCCCGCCCGCAGCGGGGCGGGGGTGGCCTCGTCGGCGAAGACGAGCCCGCTGTGCAGGCTGAACATCGCGTCGTAGAGCGCGGGGCTGCGTTCGGCGAAGGCGAGATAGGCGTGGGCGACGGCCGTGGCGGTCGCCCGCGGGCCTGAGTCCGCGCCTACCTCCGCACCGTCGGCGGCGGCGCGGAGGGCGACCGCCAGCTCGGCGAAGCCCTCGACCGCCACGGCGTCGACGATCTCGTCCTTGCCGCGGAAGTGGCTGTAGAGCACCGGTTGGCTGTACTCGATCCGCTCGGCGAGCCGTCGCGTGGTCACGGCCCCCCAGCCCTCGGCCTCGGCCAGGTCGCGGGCCGTGCGCACGATCAGCCGATGGCGTTCGGCGCGTTCCCGTTCCTTGCGTGCAGACACCGGCATGCCCAGACTCTAGCACCGCTAGACATCGGAGCGAAGCTAGTCTAGCTTCGACCGAAGAACTAGCAGTGCTAGAAGAATGGAGGTCGGGCGATGGAGATCCTCGCGGTGGTGACGGTGGTGGTCGTCGGGTTGCTGGTGGGGGTGGAGCTGTCGGTCGCGGTCGTGGTCAACCCGATCCTGGACCGGCTGCCGGACGGCGTCGGCCTGCTCGGGCGCATCGACGGCGGCCGGAAGCTGGGTCGGGCGATGCCGTTCTGGTATCTCGGCTCCGTCGGGCTCGCGGTCGTGTGGACGGTGCTCGCCTGGGGTGGGGCCGCCGCGGTCCCGGTACTCGTGGCCGTCGGGTTGCTGCTGGTCAGTGTGCTGATGTCGGTGACCCTGCTGGTCCCGATCAACAACCGGGTGATCCGGTGGTCGGCGGGGGAGCGTCCCGCGGACTGGGCGCGCCAGATCGGGCGGTGGGACCGGCTGCACTGGGTGCGGGTCGCGGTGATCGTCGCCGCGTTCGTGCTGCTCGTGGTGGCCCGGTAGCTCAGGCGTGGGCGCGTCGGCGGGGCAGCAGGTGCAGGACGGCCACGACGACCGCCCCCACCACCGCCCCGACGACGGCGGAGAGCGCAGTGTTGGTGAGCCAGCCCAGGAACCCGCCGAGCGGGCCGGTGGCGTCGTGCACCAGCACCTCGAGGTGGTGGACGAACGCGTACGGCGGGTGGAACCCCAGCTCGTCGACGCCGACGAGCAGGATGTGCCCGCCGACCCACAGCATCGCCACGACGCCGACGGTCGACAGCACCGCCAGCACGATCGGCATGGCCCGCACGAGCCCGCGGCCGAGCGCGCTCACCGCGCCCGACTCGCGCCGGGCCAGCAGCAGCCCGAGGTCGTCCATCTTCACGATCAGCGCGACGACGCCGTACACCAGTGCGGTGATCCCGATGGCGACCAGGACGAGGATGATCGCGCGGGACAGGAAGGCCTCGGTGGCGACCTCGTTGAGCGCGATGACCATGATCTCGGCCGAGAGGATGAAGTCGGTCCGCACCGCGCCGGAGACGACCTTCTTCTCGTGCCCCACGGGGTCGGCGGCGGCCTCGGCGTTCACGTCCGCGGCGGCGGCCTGGTGCCCGGAGAGCTTCTCCCAGATCTTCTCCGCGCCCTCGTAGCAGAGGTACAGCCCGCCGACCATGAGGATCGGTGTGAGCAGCCACGGCGCGAGCCAGCTCAGGAGTAGTGCCGCGGGCACGATGAAGAGCAGCTTGTTGCGCAGCGACCCGACCGCGATCCGCCGGATGATGCTCAGCTCGCGCTCAGGCTTGAGGCCCTGGACGTAGCGGGGCGTCACCGCTGCGTCGTCCACGACGACACCGGCGGCCTTGGCCCCGGCCCGCCCGGCGGCGCCTGCGATGTCGTCCAGCGACGCCGCGGTGATCCGCACGAGCGCCGCGACGTCGTCGAGCAGTGCGAACAGCCCGCTCACCGCGGCGGCTCCGAAATCGTCACGAAACGGAGCTTAGGGGGTCGATGTCCGGTCCGGCAGCGACGGGCGGGTCACTCCCACCACCCCATCCTGCGGCTGATCTCCCGCCCCGCCTCGACGACGGTGGGGGCGAGGTCCACGATCCGTTCGGGGGGCAGGCGGTAGCTGGGGCCCGCCAGCGACAGTGCGGCCACCACCCCGCCGGTCTGGTCGCGGATCGGTGCCGCCACGGCGTTGAGCCCGATCTCGTACTCCTCCACGACGATCGCATACCCCTGGTCCCGCACCGCGGCGAGCTCGGCCTCGATCGCCTCCCGGGTGGTGAGGGTGGCCGCGGTGAAGCGCTCCGGCTCGTCGAGCAGGCCCTTGAGCAGCGGGTTCAGGTCGTGCGGCTCGAGCCAGGCGATCAGCGCCTTGCCGCTGGACGTGCAGTGCAGCGGGGTGATCCGGCCGATCCAGTTGTAGGACAGCACCGTCGACGGCCCGCGGGCCTGGTGCACGTTCACCGCGTACGGTTCTTGCAGCACCGCGATGTTGACCGTCTCGCCGAACTCCAGCGCCAGCCGTTCGCAGGCCTCCCGGCCCAGCCGCGTGACGTCGAGCCTGCCGGAGACCGCGCCCGCCAGCGGGATCAGCCCGAACCCGAGGGTGTACTTCCCGCGGTCGGTGGCCTGCTCGACCAGCCCGCGTTCCTCGAGCGCGCCGAGCAGGCGGAAGGCGGTGGACTTGTGGACGTCCAGTTCGGTGGCGACCTCGCTGACCCCGGCCTCGCCGCGGCGCGCCAGGATCTCCAGCACGGTGATCGCGCGATCCACGGACTGCACGCCCCCGTCTCGGCTGCGCTCCGTGTTGCCCATAGCGAAACTATACGTACCCGAACCGGACATGTGCTTGACCGAGCACCTTGATCAGGAGGACTCTCCCCGCGTGCCAGACCTCTTCATCGACGGCGAGTGGACCTCCGGTTCCGGGGGATCCGCGCAGGTCGTGAACCCGTTCGACGCGTCCGTGGTGCGCACGGTGGACCAGGCGAGCGCCGCGGACGTGGACCGTGCGGTGGCCGCGGCGCGCCGGGCCTTCGACGGCGGCCCCTGGCGCGCGGTCGAGGCCCCGGAGCGTGGGGCGCTGCTCCGCCGGATCGCCGACCTGCTCGTCCGGGACAAGGAGGAGATCGCGCACACCGAGACCCTCGACACCGGCAAGACGCTCGTCGAGAGCCGGATCGACGTCGACGACGTCACGGCGGTGTTCCGCTTCTACGCCGACCTGGCGGGCAAGGACGCCGGACGGCTGGTGGAGACCGGGCAGCCCACCATCGTCAGCAGGGTGGTGCACGAGCCGGTGGGCGTGTGCGCGCTGGTCACGCCCTGGAACTACCCGCTGCTGCAGCTGTCCTGGAAGGTCGCGCCCGCGCTCGCCGCGGGCAACACCATGGTGATCAAGCCGTCCGAGGTCACGCCGCTGACGTCGATCCTGCTGGTGAAGCTGTGCGAGGAGGCCGGGGTCCCGGCGGGCGTGGTGAACATCGTGCTGGGGGACGGGCCCACGGTCGGGGCCCCGCTGACCGAGCACCCGGACGTCGACATGGTCAGCTTCACCGGCGGGCTCGCCACGGGGAAGGCGATCATCCGGGCGTCGGCGGAGACCGTGAAGCGGACCGCGGTGGAGCTCGGCGGCAAGAACCCCAACATCATCTTCGCGGACACCGACTTCGAGCTCGCCGTCGACTACGCGATGCTCGCCGTGTTCCTGCATTCCGGGCAGGTCTGCTCGGCGGGCGCGCGGCTGATCGTCGAGGACTCTCTCGCCGACGCGCTGGTGGCCGAGGTCGCCGCGCGGGCGCAGCGCATCCGGCTGGGCAACGGGCTCGACGACGGCGTCGAGGTCGGACCGATGGTCTCCGAGGCGCACCGGGCGAAGATCGAGGGCTTCGTCGCGAGTGCCCGCGAGGAGGGCGCCACGATCGTCTGCGGCGGCGCCCGGCCTGCGGATCCGGCCTTGGCGAAAGGCTACTTCTACCTGCCGACGGTGATCACCGGCGTCACGCGGGAGTCGCGGGTGATCCGGGAGGAGACCTTCGGGCCGATCCTCACCGTCGAGCGGTTCACCACCGAGGCGGAGGCGATCGAGCTGGGCAACGACACCGAGTACGGCCTGGCGGGCGCGGTGTTCACCCAGGACATGGGGCGGGCCCAGCGGGTCGCGGCCGCGCTGCGGCACGGCACCGTGTGGATCAACGACTACCACCCGTACGTGCCCGGTGCGGAGTGGGGCGGGATGAAGCGCTCGGGCAACGGGCGCGAGCTGGGTTACACGGGGCTGCACGAGTACCAGGAGACCAAGCACGTCTGGCAGAACACGGCGCCCTCACCGCAGGGCTGGTTCAAGGGATGACCGCATGAGCGCGCAGGGCCCGTCCGACAGCGGACTCTCGGAGTTCGGTTACAGCCAGTCGCTCGACCGCAGTATCGGCAAGTTCGCCAGCTTCGCCGCCGGGATCAGCTACATCTCGATCCTGACGGGCACGTTCCAGCTCTTCTACCTCGGCTTCGGCTTCGGCGGTGCCGTCTACTGGTGGTCCTGGCCGCTGGTGTTCGTCGGGCAGCTCATGGTCGCGCTGTGCTTCGCCGAGCTGGCGGGGCGCTACCCCGTCGCGGGCTCGGTCTACAACTGGTCGAAACGCCTCGCGGGCCCGACGGTCTCGTGGCTGGCCGGATGGATGATGTTCACCGCCTCGGTGGTCACCATCACCGCCGTGGTGCTGGGCTACCAGCTCACGCTGCCGCAGATCTGGTCCGGCTTCCAGTTCGTCGGCGACGGCACCGGGGACAACGACTACCAGCTCAACGCGGTGATCTGGGGTGCGGTCCTGATCCTGTTCACCACGCTGGTCAACGCCTTCGGCGTGAAGCTGATGACCCGGATCAACTCCGCGGGTGTGTTCATCGAGCTGGTCGCCGCCGTGCTGCTCGTGGTCGCGCTCGGGATCAACATCGTCAACCCGCCGACGGTCCTGTTCGACACCGCCGGGATCGGCGACGGGCAGCCCGGCGGGTACTTCGGCATGTTCCTGATCGCGGCCCTGGCCAGCGCGTACGTGATGTACGGGTTCGACACGGCGTCGTCGCTGGGGGAGGAGACCGTCGATCCCCGCCGCACCGCGCCGTCGGCGATCCTCCGCGCGGTGATCGCCTCGTTCGTCATCGGCGGGCTGATCCTGCTCTTCGCGATCCTGGCGATGCCGAACCTCGCGGACCCGGCGCTGGGCGAGTCGAGCGGTGGTCTCCAGCTGGTCATCCTCACCGTGCTGGGCGGGCCGATCGGCACGATCTTCCTGCTCTGTGTGGTCATCGCCGTGACCGTGTGCGCGCTGGCCGTGCACACCGCGGCGATCCGGCTCATGTTCGCCATGGCCCGGGACAACGCGCTGCCCGGCGGGGCGCGGCTCGCCCGCGTGGACCCGAAGCGCAAGACGCCGGTGGTGCCCGCCGTGCTCATCGGCGTGGCGGCGATCGTCATCCTGCTGATCAGCGTCGGGGTGCCGGAGATCTTCACCGCCGTCACCAGCGTCGCGATCATCATGATCTACATCGCGTACCTGCTGGTCACGGTGCCGATGCTGGTCAAGCGGTTCAGGGGCGAGTGGTCCGGCGGCGAGGCGGGCTACTTCTCGCTCGGCCGCCTCGGGCTGCCGGTCAACATCATCGCGGTGCTGTGGGGCGGCGCGATGGCGATCAACCTGGCCTGGCCGCGGTCGGAGGTCTACGGCGAGGGCTGGATCAGCTGGATCGCCTTCATCTTCATCGGGCTGGTGATGGGGATCGGGCTGGCGTGGTTCCGGTTGAAGGGGCGCCACCAGCTGGGCACGCTGCCGGAGCACGTGGCGAAGCAGATCGAGCAGGAGGCCCCGTGAGCCTGCAGTTCGACTACGTCGTCGTCGGCGGGGGGTCCGCGGGGTGCGCGCTCGCCGCCCGCCTGTCCGAGGACCCCGCGGTCACGGTGTGCCTGCTGGAGGCGGGACCGTCCGATGTGGACGACCCCGCGATCCTCCGGCTCGAGGACTGGATGTTCCTGCTGGACTCCGGCTACGACTGGGACTACCTGGTCGAGCCGCAGGAGCGCGGCAACTCGTTCCTCCGGCACGCGCGCGCGAAGGTGCTGGGCGGGTGCTCGTCGCACAACTCGTGCATCGCCTTCTGGACCCCGCGCGAGGACCTCGACGAGTGGGCCGCCGCCGGCTGCGACGGCTGGTCGGCGGACGAGTGCTGGCCGCTCATCCAGCGCCTGGAGACCAATGACGGACCCTGGTCCGGCCACGGCCGCTCGGGCCCGGTCAACCTCATGCAGATCCCGCCGGACGACCCGTGCGGCGTCGCGGTGCTGGAGGCGTGCGCGGGGGTCGGGCTGCCCACGGTGCGGTTCAACGAGGGCGTCACGGTCACCGAGGGCGCCGGGTTCTTCCAGATCAACTCGAAGCCGGACGGCACCCGTTCCTCGGCGTCGGTCAGCTACCTGCACCCGATCCTGGACTCCCGGCCGAACCTGTCGGTGCTCACGGACCGCTGGGCGTCGAAGGTGGTGTTCGACGGCAGCCGGGCCGTCGGCGTCGAGTACCAGCAGGGGATCGGGCCCGGCCGCCAGACGGTGACCGCGCGCCGCGAGGTGATCCTCTCCGCGGGCTCGATCGACACCCCGAAGCTGCTCATGCTCTCCGGCATCGGCCCCGCGGAGCACCTGCGGGACTTCGGGATCGACGTTCTCGTCGACGCGCCCGGCGTCGGGTCCAACCTGGACGACCACGTCGAGGGCCTGGTCATGTGGGACGCCGCGCGGCCGATGGTCACCCGCTCCACGCAGTGGTGGGAGATCGGACTGTTCCACCGGACCGAGCCCGGCCTGGACCGGCCGGACCTGATGATGCACTACGGCTCGGTGCCCTTCGACCTCAACACGGTCCGCTGGGGCTACCCGACGACGGACAACGGCTTCTGTCTCACCCCGAACGTCACGCGGGGGCGGTCGCGGGGGTCGGTCCGGTTGCGCAGCAGGGACTTCCGGGACCGGGCGCGCGTCGACCCGCGGTACTTCACCGACCCCGACGGGCACGACATGCGCGTCATGACCGAGGGCATCCGGCTGGCGCGGCGGATCGCCGAGCAGCCCGCGCTGAAGGAGTGGATCACGCGCGAGCTGACCCCCGGCCCCGAGGCCGTGACGGACGACGACCTGGCGGACTACATCGTCAAGACCCACAACACCGTCTACCACCCGGCGTGCACGGTGAAGATGGGTCCGGCGACGGACCCGATGGCGCCGTTGGACCCGCAGCTGCGGGTGCGCGGGGTCGACGGGTTGCGGGTCGCGGACGCGAGCGTGCTGCCGTTCCTGCCCGCGATCAACCCGAACATCACCACGATGATGGTGGGGGAGAAGTGCGCCGACCTGATCCGGGGCAAGTAGTCCTCGCCCCGCCGACCCGCGGCACCGCCAAGCACGTGCGACCCCCAGAACCCCGCGAGTCACACACCCCGAGCCGCGAGTCACACACCCCGAGCCGCGAGTCGCACAAGGCAGGCCGCGAGTCGCGCATCTCGTGTCGCGAGTCGCACGCGGCAGGCCGCGAGTCGCAAGCCTTGGGGCGCATGTCGCGCATCCGAGTCGCGACGCCTCGGGCCGCCGAGTGCGCAGGGCGGTCGTCAGCCTTGCACCGCGCCCAGCGGGTGGTCGGTCAAGGGGAGGCGACGGCTTCGGGGGCGGAGCGGTCGGAGTAGAGGCGCCAGGCGGTCTCGGCGAGGTCGTCGGGGTTCGGCGTCGGGACGTCGATCCCGCCCACCAGTTCCGGATTCGCGCGCACAGCGGCGTGGATGTCACCTCGCTCGATGATCCCGCCGATCGTCAGGGTCCCGGAGCAGACCCCGTCGGGTGCCAGAGCCGCGTGGAGCGTCAGAGCGTAGTTGTGCAGCGCCGCGGCGGTCAGGGCGAGCGCGCCGAGCGGGGGTAGCGGGATCACGCTGCTGACGCCGCCCGCGAAAAGCAGCCCGCCCGAACCGCGTTCGCGCAGCTCAGATAGCACGAGGGAGACCGCGTCGATGGCGGGCAGAAGGATCGTCTCGGTCGCCGCACGCATCTCCGCCGCGGAGATCCCGCGGATGTCTCCGGCGGTGGGCCCGTCCATCGCACCCGGTCCCAACCACAGGACGTCGATCCGACCGAAGCGCGCCCCGGCACCCTCGACCGCGGTCCTGAGCTGAGCCGGATCGGTCACGTCCGCGGTGAACGCGGCCGCCTCGATCCCCGCGTCGGCGAGCTCGCCGACGAATCCGGGATGCTGTTCGCTGCGACGCGACACCAGCGCGACGGCGTGGCCCTCCTTCCCGAATCGATGTGCGACGAACATCCCGAGGCCGGGTCCAGCGCCGACGACCAGCAGGACGGCCCGGCCCGAAGTCCGAGACGCCGGGGTGCTGTGTGTGCGACTCGCGCCATCCGGCGTGCGACTCGCGGCGGAAGGTGTGCGACTCGCGCAGTATGTGGTTGGACTCGCGGGGCGGGGTGTGTGACTCGCGGGGCGGGATGTGTGACTCGCGGCTTGGGACGTGTGACTCGCGGGGTGGGGTGTGCGACTTGCGCGGTATGTGGTTGGACTCACGGCTCGAGGTGTGGGACTCGCGGGGTGGGGTGTGTGACTCGCGGGGTGGTCAGGAGCGGCGGCGGGCCAGGCGGATTCTGGTGATCTGTTTGCCGTCGAAGTCCGCCTCGGCCACGCACTCCTCGGTGTGGCCGTCGCTGGAGAAGCGCATTGTCCAGGTGACTCGGTCCTGGGCGATCTGCTTGCGGGAGGAGTCGATCCGGATGTCCCGGCTGAGCAGGTCGGTGACGAAGCCGTGCAGCTTCTCCGGGTCCCGCTCCTGCCCGTCGAACGGTGGGAAGGGGGGTTCGGAGATCAGCGCGGCGCCGGGTGCCGCCAGGCCCAGCAGCGCCTCCGCGTCGCCGGAGGCGAAGGCCCGCTCGAACGCCAGCGCCCCGACGAACCGCTCCACCTGCGCCCGACCCTCCGCGATCAGCCGCCGCAGGAACCGTGGGTCCCGGTTGAGCTTGGACGCGGGACCGAGGCGGCGGGGGAGGACCCGGCGCGGCAGCTCCAGGACCCGGACCACGACGTGGCGGAAGTGGCCGCCCGGCTGGAGCCTGCCTTCGTCGAGCAGCCGGTCGACCTCCTCGATGAACCCCAGCTCCTGGTAGAGCGAGAGGTTGCCGGCGAGCTCGTTGCGGCGGTCCGAGATCTGTACGAGCGTGCGCGGCTCGTGCTCGATCGCGGTGGGGTTGATCTGGATGACCCAGATCTCGTCCGGCTGGACCTCGAGCAGGTCGCGGACCGGCGGGTTCTGGGAGAACAGGCCGTCCCAGTAGGTGCCGCCGTCCGTCCGGACCGCCCGGAACAGGCTGGGGATGGCGGCGGAGGCGAGCACGCTGTCGGGGGTGATCCGGTCCCGGTGGCTGCGGAACGCGCGGAACCGGCCGGACAGCACGTCGACGGCGCCGAGCACGAGCAGCGGGTGCTCGTGGTCGAGGTCCGCGCGGATGGAGTCGAAGTCGACGTGCCGGGAGAGCAGCGAGCGGAAGGTGTCCGCCCCACCGAGTGCGGCCGGGATCGCGTAGGGGCTGATCCCGGGAAGCAGGTCGAGGTTCTGCAGGACCCCCGCCGAGACGAGCCAGGCGTTGGCGAGCTTGTCCAGCGGGCCCCGGGCGGCGTTGTCCATCCAGAACCGCTCCAGCGCGGCCCCGGCTCCGGCGCGGTCGCCCGCGCGCAGCGACTGCCAGCCGAGCAGCGCGCAGATCGCGCCCCCGGACGTCCCGGACAGCCCGACGATCTCGTACCGGGACAGCTCCTCGGACTCCAGGAGCGCGCCGAGGACCCCCGCGGTGAACGCGGTGTGGCTCCCGCCGCCCTGGCAGGCGATGGCGACGCGGCGCGGACGCCGGGATTCGGTCACGGGGACGTGTCTACCCGGTGCAGGTCAACGGCGGGTTGCGGGGAGACCCAGGGCACTCGGCAGCTCCCGGGCGGCCTCCACCAGCGACGGTCCGTACCAGGTCAGCAACCGACCGCTGACCAGGGCGGACTGTGCGGCGAAGGCCTCCGGGCCGTCCTCGGCGGTGAAGAGGTAGGGCTCGTCCGGCAGGACCACCAGATCGTGGTCCGGCAGGTCCGCCGGGTCGAACCGCGGGTAGCGCTCGGGGGAG
>Ga0070671_100001579_pt1 | contig 17139 bp, 14 predicted proteins | sample KBSS73metaG_FD_65341 | JGI IMG/M metagenome (GOLD analysis project Ga0070671, IMG submission 65341) | Switchgrass rhizosphere microbial communities from Kellogg Biological Station, Michigan, USA - KBS S7-3 metaG | ecosystem: Host-associated > Plants > Roots > Rhizosphere > Soil ...
CCTATGCCATCGCCAAGATCGCGGGGATCAAGCTTTGCCAGGCCTACCACCGCGAGTACGGAGCGAACTTCATTTCCGCGATGCCGACCAACCTTTACGGGCCTGAAGATAATTTCGATCTGGAGACGTCGCACGTCCTCGCTGCTCTCCTCCGCAAGGCGCACGAGGCGAAAACCAGCGGCGCCCACGAAATTGTGGTCTGGGGTTCAGGCACGCCGCGCCGCGAATTCCTGCACGTGGACGATGTAGCGTCGGCCTGTTTTTTTCTGCTCCAGAACTACGAGAGCCCGGAGATCATTAATATCGGAACCGGCACGGATCTGACCGTCCGCGAGTTGGCTGAGATGATCTGCGATGTGGTTGGTTTCAAGGGCAAATTGACCTGGGACGCGAGCAAACCCGATGGCACCCCGCGCAAGCTGCTCGACATCACGAAAATCGAATCGTTAGGCTGGAAACCCACGATCGCGCTGCGCGAGGGAATTGTGCAGACCTACGAGTGGTTTCAGTGCCACCAAATGGTCTGACCTCGGTGGGACTTGCTTCCACGTCCGCTATTGCTAGGAACCTGGACGCGTGAGGATGCGCATCAGCTCGCGCTGCTCGCGCCCGGGATGCGTTCTTGCCGGCACCCACTCGCGCTCGACCGAGAAGTGTTCACCGAAATATTCCGCCAGCTCGGCTGTGCTCACCCGGAAAGGCGGGCCGTCTTCATCATGGTCCGGGTTGATGAAAAAGATGGCGAGCATTTTCCCTCCCGGTTTAAGCAGCCTAACGACCGTGGCGACGTACTCGGCCCGCCGGGCGGGATCGATCGCGCAGAAACAGGTGTGTTCGAAAACCCAGTCGAAGCGGCCTTTCATTTCTGCCGGGAGCGTGAAGAGATCGGCGAGGAGATATTCCTCGTCTCCAATCGGCGGTCGGCTCCTGGCTTTGCGGATCGCAAACGGCGCGAGGTCCACTCCGAGAACATGGTTCTGCGAGGTGGCGAGCGCGCGCACATCGTGCCCCGATCCACAGCCGGGAACAAAAACCTCTCCCGGCAACGGACCGTGTTCGGCAAGGAAATCGACCAACCCAGGATGCGGTTTACCTTTCTCCCACGGCGTTTCGCGGCGCTGATAAGCGTCTTCCCAATCGGTTTGCGTTTGTTTCATGCCTGCGGTTCACTGGCAACTTCTCGCATGTTAGCGCTATTTTCTAATCGCATCCGCCGATGAAGACTCTGCGCGTCGGAGTGGTTGGGGTGGGGCATATCGGGAAAAATCATGCCCGTCTCTATGCGGAAACGGGCACGGCTGAGTTCACGACGATCTATGACACGGACCCCGCCAATGCGGCCGCAATCGCACAGCAGTACCAAGTGCGCGCGGCCGGATCGCTTGAAGAATTCGCAGAGCTCGTCGACGCCGCCTCCATCGCGACGCCGACTAATTCGCATTTCGCGATCGGTCAGGAGCTGCTCGAAAAAGGAAAACATCTTCTGATCGAGAAACCGATCGCGGAAGACACCGCCCAGGCGAGCCTGCTCGCGGAGCTCGCCGCGCAGCGCCAGCTCGTCCTGCAAGTCGGACACGTCGAGCGTTTCAATCCAGTCCTGAGCGCGCTCGAAGAGCGGCTGACACACCCCCGATTCATTGAGGCGCATCGGCTTTCACCTTTTCCAAATCGAAGCACCGACATCGGCGTCGTGCTCGACCTCATGATTCACGACCTGGAAATTGTTTTGCATCTCGTTAGGTCGCCGGTGCAGTCAATCGACGCGGTCGGCGTGCCGGTTTTGAGCCGGCGCGAAGACATCGCGAATGCGCGGATTCGTTTCGAGAATGGCTGCGTCGCCAATATCACTTCGAGCCGGATCAGTCCGGAGCGCATGCGAAAAATTCGCGTCTTCCAGGAGGACGCTTATCTCTCGCTCGATTATCAAAATCAAACCGGCGAAATTTATCGGAAGGTTGGCGGCGGAATCGAACGCGCCGAAGTGGAGATCGAAAGAGAAGAACCGCTCAAACGCCAGATTTTGTCGTTCATCGAGTGCGCGCGAATGGGAATGCAGCCCAAGGTGTCGGGTTTTGAGGCGACGGCGGCGTTGGAGCTGGCGGTGGACATTACGAAGCGAATTCAAAACGCGTTTGTTCAATGAACAACGATGACAGACGACTCTTCCAGGCTTTCGGGTAACGTCTTATCCGGCGGCGCTGGCGTCTCAAGGCGCCCACGCTGTCCGAATCAATCGAAACGACGATGAAACTGTACTTCATCGCCGGTGAAGCCAGCGGCGACAATCATGGCGTCGCGCTTATGCAGGCGCTGCGTCGTTTGCGACCGGACATTGAATTGTCAGGTCGCGGCGGGCCGAAAATGAAGGAAGTCGCAGGTGAAACCTTCCTCAATTGGAGTGACGAAGCCGGGGTTGTCGGACTCTGGGAAGTCGTGAAACATTATGGCTACTTCCGGCGCGAATTTAAGAAAACGCTTGCCGAAATCGCCACCGTGAAACCGGACGCCGTGGTGCTGATCGATTACCCGGGTTTCAATCTTCGCCTCGCTCGGGCCCTCCGCGAAAACTCGTTAGGGGGAAAGATTATCTATTACATCAGCCCGCAGGTCTGGGCCTGGAATCGCGGTCGCATCCCGAAGATGGCGCGCTGGCTTGATCTCATGCTTTGCATTTTCCCGTTCGAGGCTGAGCTCTACGAACGGTCCGGTCTCCGCACTATTTTTGTCGGTCATCCCATGATCGAAAATTTGGAGGCGAAACGTATCGACACCGAGCGCACGCCTCATCTGGTTGGTCTTTTCCCCGGCAGTCGCGCCCGCGAGGTGCGGAAGCTCTGGCCCATTTTGATCGAAGTGATGCGCGAACTGCACCGGCGACGTCCCGCGTTGCAGTTCGAGATCTCGGCCGCTTCCGAAGGGCTCGCGACCGTCATCAGACATGAACTGGAACCGGCGCTTCGTTCGTTAGGGCGGGTCGAAGTTGTCGTCGGAGAGGCGGCGAGCACGATGCAGAAAAGCGCGGTCGGCGTGGTCGCGTCGGGCACTGCTACCCTGGAGGCGGCTTTTTTTCGGTTGCCCTTCGTGCTCATCTACAAAGTGGCGCCATTGACCTATCTTGCCGGTCGCATGCTGATTCGCGTAAAACACCTCGGCATGCCTAACGTCATGGCAGAGCGCGAAATTGTGCCGGAATTCATTCAGGGAGACGCGCGGCCCGCCGCAATCGGCGCGGAAGTGTTGCGCCTCCTCGACGACCGTGCCCGTCGCCAGCAAATGATCTCTGACTTTGACTCCGTCATCGCCAAACTGGGAAAAGGGGGCGCGAACGAAACGGCCGCCCGCGCCATCCTCGAGGAAATTTCTGTGAAATGAAGTCAACACGCTCAAGCGAAGAGAGAATCGCATTCCTTCACGCCGAGGGGCTGATCGATATGCACTATGATTTACCGCTCAGCCTTTTCCTGAGCCGGCCCCGGCAGAACGTGATTGCGATGGATTTCCTGCCGGAGTTCGAGGCGGGCGATGTCGGATTGCTCGGCGTGGCGCTTTACGTCGAAGACAAGCACCTCGGCGATCAAGCGCTTCGGGTCGCCCTGGAACAAGTGGCTCTGCTCAATGCGGAATTGGCGAGCACGCCGCAGTTGGCACTCTGTCGAACGTTTGCGGAAATTACCAAAGCCCGGGAAGAGAGCCGAATCGCGTTGCTTCTCACGATGGAGGGAGCGGAGCCGCTGGGGGAGGACCTCTATCTGCTGCATATTTTTCACGAGCTTGGGCTGCGTGCGATCTCACTCACCCACGCACGCGTCAACGCGGCCGCTTCCGGAGGCATCTTCGCTGCGAGCGGTTCGCCGGCATCCGGCCTGACGGCTTTCGGACGGGAGCTGGTGCAGGAATGCGAACGGCTCGGAATCATCCTCGATCTCGCCCACATCAATTCCGCCGGTTTCGAGGAAATTTATGCCCTAACGACAAAGACGCTGATCGTTTCGCATAGCAACGCGCGACGCTACTACGACATGGAGCGCAACATGAGCGACGAACAGATAAAGATGATCGGTGCGCGCGGTGGCGTCATTGGGATCAATGCCATTCTCGTTAGTCCGAAGAAGGAAGAGGCCACGCTCGATCGTTATGTCGATCATATCGAGCATGTCGCCAATCTGATCGGGATCGACGGCGTCGGAATCGGCTTCGATTTTTGCGAATTCCTCTGGCGCCAACTTCCGGACGACGAACGGGACGCGATGCAGGCCAAGCTGACCACACCTCGCTTTCTTCCCGACCTGGGCAATCATTCGCACGCCAGAAACCTGACTCGAAAGCTGATCGAGCGCGGTTTTAGCGACGAGCAAATTGGGAAAATCCTGCGCGAGAATTGGCGGCGGGTGCTGCGCCAGATGTTGTAGCCGGTAGGCGGCGACCACATCTGCAACGATTGTGGCGAGGAAAACGGCCGCGTATATACTGGTGGCCACATCGCTGTGCAGACTGCAACGTTCCAGATCCAAAATTTCGTCGACGGACAATTTGTAGGTCCGATCGGGGGCACGTATCTCGACAACATCGAGCCAGCGACAGGTAAGCCGTATTCGCAGGTGCCCGACAGCGATCAGGGCGATGTCGAGCTGGCCGTGGCGGCGGCGGAAAAAGCGTTCCCCGGATGGTCGCGCACTCCTGCGGCTGAGCGTTCCCGGATGCTGCTACGCATTGCCGAGCTGATCGATCGCGATCTCGCGAAATTCGCCCGTGCCGAATCGATCGACACCGGCAAACCGCTCACCCTTGCCCGCAACCTGGATATCCCGCGCGCCTCGAGCAATTTTCGCTTTTTCGCGACCGCGATTTTGCACACCGAGAACGAGGCGCACGTGATGGACGGCGTGGCGTTCAACTACACCCTGCGTCAGCCGCGCGGCGTTGTGGGCCTTATTTCGCCGTGGAATTTGCCGCTTTATTTGTTGAGCTGGAAAATCGCGCCCGCGCTCGCGGTCGGAAACACCGCCGTCGCGAAGCCGAGCGAGTTGACGCCGATGACCGCGTTTCTGCTTTGTGAGATTTGTCGCGAGGCGGGTTTGCCGAACGGGGTGCTCAACATCGTCCACGGGACTGGCCCGCGGGTCGGCGCCCCGATCACGGCGCATCCAAAGATCGGCACGATCTCTTTCACCGGCGGGACGGTTACGGGAAGGAAAGTGGCCGAAGCCGGCGCGCCGCTTTTCAAGAAAGTGTCGCTCGAACTGGGCGGTAAAAATCCAAACATTATTTTTGCCGATGCCGATCTCGAGGCCGCGGTCTCCGGGAGTGTTCGCTCCTCGTTCGCAAACCAGGGGCAGGTCTGCCTTTGCGGCTCGCGTGTTTTTGTCGAACGTCCGGCTTACGATGAATTCGTTAGTCGATTCACGGCGAAAGCGAAGCAGTTGAAACAAGGCGACCCGCTGGAAGAGAAAACCGAGCAGGGAGCAATAGTTTCGCAGACGCAGCTCGAAAAAGTGAAATTCTACGTCGAACTGGCGAGAGAAGAGGGGGGCCGGATCGCGTTGGGCGGCGCGGCGCCTCCCGCGCCTAACGACCGTTGTCGCGAAGGCTATTTTTTCCGACCGACCGTGATCACTGGCCTGCCGGTCGGTTGCCGGGTCAATCGCGAAGAAATTTTTGGCCCGGTCGTCACAATCACGCCCTTCGATCGGGAAGAGGAAGTCATCGCCTACGCGAACGATACTGAATACGGCCTCGCCTCCAGTGTCTGGACGCAAAACCTGAGCCGCGCGCACCGCGTCGCGGAGCAAATCCATACCGGCACGGTCTGGGTGAATTGCTGGCTGGTGCGCGATCTGCGCGTTCCCTTCGGCGGGATGAAACAGAGCGGCGTCGGCCGCGAAGGTGGCGAGGAAGCGCTCCGCTTTTTCACCGAGCCCAAAAACGTCTGCATCGCAAAATAAGCCTGCATGCGCGAAGGCGTCCCCCGGCGTGTCCGTGACCGCGCACGAAGGCCTAAGAATCAGTGTTGGCTCGAAACGATCGGATTAGCGCATTGGAAAATGATTGTTTGCGCAAGAGGAAATAGGCAGCGTTTCTCCATCCACAAATGAAACAATCCTTCGAAAGCACGCGTGCAGCGGAACCGGTGGGTGCCTTCCCCCACGCAAAACAGGTGGGCAATTTTCTTTTCCTCTCGGGTATCGGGCCGCGGGTGCGGGGAAGCAAAGAAATCCCGGGCGTAACGCTGGATGCCGAGCGCAACATTGTCAGCTACGACATCGAGAAGCAGTGCCATGCGGTTTTCGAGAATGTCCGTCTCGTTCTCGAAGATGCGGGTGCAAAGTGGGAAGACATCGTGGATGTGACCGTCTTCTTAACCAACATGAAGAAAGACTTCCAAACGTTTAACCGCATTTATCCGGAATACTTTGCTGGCCCCGGAAAGCCTAATCCAACCCGCACAACCGTCGAGGTGGGAGCGCTTCCGACGCCGATCGCGATTGAGCTCAAGGTAATCGCATCCATGCGATAGGTTGCCCCTCATTCCCGCTCGAAGCGTTCGATCTCATCTAGCATGGCCTGCGCGCGCGTGACACTCCGACCGCCAGCGCTGGTTTCGAGATTGCGGGCGAGTTTTTCGCGACCGGGACGGCGGGACCAAGCCAGTAAACCGCAAAAGACTCCGGCACTGACCAGGCCGCTCACGACCAGCCAGCCCACTACACCGGGATTGTGCCGCCAAACGTCTGCGCCGAGCTCATGGAAGATAATGAGCAGGACTGGAATCCAGATGAAGCAACCCGCGAGGCCAAACCAAAACCCGGCCCGCAAATGCCAGCGGCGCAGCTCGGCGATTTGTTTTTGCAGGGTAAGGACGGGCGCGGCGTAATCGAAGTGCCGGATGATGAAGAGATCGCGCGCCGCGAAAATAATCATCATGACGCCGTAGACATGCAGACAGAGGCCGTAGATCACGAGGTGCGCGACCCGGAGGTGGTCGACCCAAAAACTTCCGCCAAGCACAGCCAGCACCACGCCGCAAAGGAGTTGGATGATCTGTCCTATAACCAAAGGTCGGAAACCGGAACGGAAACGAGTCAGCTTGGTTTCCCGGAACTGGTGAAAGGCGAACGCGTGTTGCCGCTCGAGATTGCGGTTCAGCGTTTGCCAGGTGGCTTTGAGATCGTCGAGTTCAGTCATGAGTTTTGGCGGTTGAGCTTGAGGGTTGCATCGCGGACGCGCTGTTTCAGGCGGTTCAGTTTGGTCGCGACGTTGGTTTCGGTAAGGCCGAGGATGGCGGCGATTTCGCGGTAGCTGTGATCGTCGAGATAGAGAAGCAGGAAGGCGCGGTCGAACGGCGCGAGCGATGCGATCACCTGCTGCAAGAGCGCGGCGCGTTCATCCTTCGGTGCGGCTTCGTCCGCGACCTCGATTTCGCATTCTTCGAACGGGACCATTTGCCTAACGATCCGAGAATGACGGCGAAGGAAGGAAATCGCCACATTCAAGGCGATACGATACATCCAGGTCGAGAAGGGACGATCGGGTGAGTAGCGCGGGAAAGCGCGCCAGAGTTGGAGGGTGATTTCCTGGCTTAAATCCTCACGATCGGCAAAAGTGCTGGCATAGCCGAAGGCGACCTTGCGGATGATGCCACCATGTTGCTCGAGCAAACGGGTGAATGTTTCTCTCTCGGCAAGGTTGATCATGGTGGCGGCGGGTGCGTGCATTCCGGTGTTTTGGAGAATTTGTTCTTACCCGGGTGATTCGCGGACATGCTCGAAAAATCACAAACAAAATTCAGCTGCGTGGCGAGCAGATCCGCGGGAAGGCCCTGGCCCGAGGTTGAAATAGAGCGGACCCCGCTTTAAGCGGTGCGTTAACGACGTGAGCCCGCAGCCTTTTCAAATCATCGCCGCCGATCACACCGGCATCACGGTCGCGAATCTGGAACGATCGCTCGCTTTTTGGCGCGATGTTCTCGGTTTCGAATTCTCACACCGGACCCATCACACCGGCGCGCTGGCGGGCGAAGTAACCGGTGTGCCGGGAGCGGAGCTAACGCTCGCGGTGTTGAAAGCGCCCGGGCACAAGATCGAACTGCTCGAATATCACGCACCGCCCGAGCGCGTCCGCGCCAATCTGCGGCCGTGCGACATCGGATTCGTGCACGTTGCCTTCACGGTCGATAATCTTGATCCGCTGCTGGAAAGAATCGCCGCCTCCGGGTGGAAAGCGGCCGGCCGCCCGCAAACGCTGCAGAGTGGCCCGAATGCCGGAAAGCGCGTCGTCTACGTGCGCGATCCCGACGGCAGCACGATCGAGTTCATGCAACCACCGCCGGCGGCTGGGCCGACGAAATCGCCGACCAAGCCGGGTTCGGATTCGTTGTGAGAGGGCGCCCGGCTACGCCGTTGCCGGACCCTGGTATTGGTCGTCGCCGATCAGTATGAGAATGAGCCACCACCCGGGCCGGCAACCCGGCAAGAAGATTTCGCACTGATTTTTTGGACGGTGACGAATTGTTAGGCCGGGCGCTCGCGTTGAAATCGCGCTAATCTTGTTTAAGTGCACCCGATGACCTTCTCGGCTGACGAAGACTCTTCTCGCCAACTCGATGCAGAAGATCCGTTGCGATTGTTCCGCGAGCGTTTTCACCTTCCGGCCGACGCCGCTGGCAGGCCGCTGATTTACTTTGTCGGCAACTCGTTAGGCTTAATGCCGCGAGCCACCCGCCAGATCGTTGCGCAGGAGCTAGACGACTGGGCGCGTCTCGGGGTGGACGGGCACTTCGATGCGGCCACGCCCTGGTATTCCTACCACGAGACTTTGCGTGAACCGGCGGCGCGGCTGGTCGGGGCCTTGCCTAACGAAGTCGTCTGCATGAACAGCCTGACGGTGAACCTCCACCTGCTCATGGCCACATTTTATCGTCCGACGAAAAGCCGGCACAAGATCCTGATGGAAGATCCGGCGTTTCCTTCCGATACCTACGCGATTAAGTCGCAGATCGCGCATCACGGTTTTGGGCCAAACGAGTCGCTTCTGCTCGCGCGCGCGCGGGAAGGAGAGCACACCATCCGGCAGGAAGACATCGCGGCATTGCTCGAGAAGCATGGTCACGAGACTGCGCTCGTCTTGTTGGCGGGGGTGAATTTTTTCACCGGCCAGCTGTTCGACATCGCGGAGATAACGGCTGCGGCGCAAAAGCGCGGGTGCATGGTGGGAATCGATCTCGCACACGCCGCCGGCAACGTGCCGCTGGCGTTGCACGATTGGAAGGTAGATTTCGCGGTCTGGTGTTCCTACAAGTATCTCAACTCCGGGCCAGGGGCTGTCGCAGGCGCGTTCGTGCACGAACGGCATGCGACCAATCGCGAGCTGCCGCGCTTCGCCGGCTGGTGGGGGAACGATCCGGCCACACGCTTCCGCATGCACCTCGAGCCGGACTTCGTCCCGGTAGCTTCCGCCGATTCGTGGCAGCTGAGCAATCCGCCGATCCTCGCGCTGGCGCCGTTGCGCACTTCGCTGGCAATTTTCGATGAAGCCGGCGGGATGGAAAAACTCCGTGCGAAATCCCTACGGCTCACCGGCTATCTGGAGTTACTGCTCGACCAGATGCCGTCGCGGATTTTTAGCGTGATCACGCCGCGTCAGCCTAACGAACGCGGCGCGCAGCTTTCCATCCTCGTGCATGAACATCCGAAGGAACTTTTCAAAAAACTCGAAGCCGCGGGGGTGAAGACGGATTTCCGTGAGCCTAACGTAATCCGGGTCGCACCAGTCCCACTTTACAATACTTTCCACGAAGTCTGGCGTTTCGCGCAGATCCTGTCCGAACACCACTGAGCGGAGACAGCTAGCCGAGTAATTCCCGGACGCAGTTGATCAAACCTCCGATTGGGAAAGGCTTCACCAGGAACTTGACCTCCTGCTCGATGAGAAAATGCCGGATCACCGGGTCGGTGGCGTAGCCGGTGATGAAAATGAAACGGTCTCCCAAAGTGGGCCGAAGTTCCCGCGCCTTCAGATAAAGGGCGTCGCCCTGTAGCCGCGGCATTTTCAAATCGCAGATAACCACGTCGTAATCGTGCGCCGCCACTTTGAGGAGCGCCTCCTCACCGTCAAAGGCCACGTCGACAAGAAAATTTTCGTCGGCCAGAATCCATTGCAGAGCTGAGGCGAGCTGCTTGTCGTCGTCCACGAGGAGGACGGCTTTGAGTTCAAAAGTCTTGCCGGCGCGCTCGGCATCGCCTGGTTCGGGCTCGGTATTCATCGAGAAAGAAGCTCTGACTTCAGCAGGCGCGGTGCCAAGTCGCTATTGTGCTGGGCGGCGGGTTGCGAACTTCGAACGAACAAGAATCTTGTCGGCAAAGCGGGGAGATTAGACGACAAAGACCGGTTCCAGAATCTTTTCATGCCGACCAGGTTCACTCTCATTGGTAGCGGGCTCGCGGGCGGACTGCTCGGCGCCTTCCTCGGGAAGCGCGGTTACGAGGTCGATCTCTACGAACGCCGGGCCGATCCGCGTGCGGGGAACACCGTGGGGGGACGCTCCATCAACCTCGCGCTTTCCACCCGCGGGATTCATGCCCTTGCGCAGCTCGGGATCGCCGACGAAGTCCTCCGCCACGCCATCCCAATGCGTGGACGCATGATCCACGACAAATCCGGCGCCCTCCATTTTTCTCCCTACGACCGCGATCCGAACAAGTGCATCAACTCGATTGGGCGCGGCGCGCTCAACACCGTGGTGATCGAGGCCGCGCAGCGCCATTCGAATGTGCGCGTGCGCTTTAATCATCGCTGCCTGGAGGTCGATCTCGAGAAGCCGGCAGCGCAACTGCTCGACACGGAGACAAACAAAGCCATGACTGCCCGGGGCGACGCGATCATCGGCGTGGACGGCGCTTTTTCTGCCGTGCGCAGCTCGATGCAGCGACTGGAGCGCTTCGAGTACAGCCAGAGTTATCTCGCCCACGGCTACAAGGAACTCACCATTCCGCCGACCGCCGACGGCGCCTGGCGAATGGAAAAAAACGCCCTCCACATCTGGCCGCGCAAGAGTTTCATGATGATTGCGCTGCCTAACCCTGATGGCTCTTTCACCTGCACACTCTTCTGGGAATTCGAGGGCTCGCGCAGCTTTGCCAGCACCAAGAGCGACGATGCAGTGAAGCGCTTCTTCAACGAGGAATTCCCCGATGCCGTTCCGCTCATGCCGGAGTTGCTGAAAGACTTCTGGGAAAACCCGACCGGCTCTTTGGTCACAATTCGCTGCGCTCCCTGGTATTATCAGGACAAGGTGGCCCTCGTGGGCGACGCCGCTCACGCGGTTGTGCCCTTCTACGGGCAGGGGATGAATGCCGCCTTCGAGGATTGCGTTGTCTTCGACGAATGCCTGGCTGAGTTCCCTAACGAACGTAAGCGCGCTTTCGCAAAGTATTTTGCTCGCCGCAAAGCCAACGCCGATGCCCTCGCGGATCTCGCGGTGCATAACTTTATCGAGATGCGCGACAAGACCGCTTCGCGCGTCTTCCGGGCCAAGAAAAAACTCGACCACGCGCTCGAAGGAATTCTACCCGGGAAATACCTGCCGCTCTACACGATGGTTAGCTTTACTCGTATTCCTTACGCTGAGGCTGCCCGTCGCGCGCAACGACAGGACCGTCTTGTCTATGGCGTTCTGATTGCCACCGCGGTCATCGTCGCGCTGCTCTTGGGAATAATAACGCGGCTGCTGTCCGCTTCGTAGGGCGAATTGGCTTGACCTGACGGCGGGAGATTACGAAGAATGGGACGCTTTCCCGCCCGAAACCGGCTCCATCAACTGTATGAAAAAGTATCGCCCCGTTCTTTGCCTCTCACTGCTCACTTTTTTCGGATCGAGCGCGGTCCAACCCTGCACAGCCACAATCATTCTCGATGACCTGCGCACCAACCATACCGCGACGCTTTTGAAATCCGGAAAGGTCCTGGTCACGGGCGGCCTCAACGAAGACATCACCCTGAAATCTTCGCTGCTCTACGACCCGCGGGGCGGAACTTTCAGCGCCACCGGCTCCCTCGTGCAAGCTCGCGCCAACCACACTGCGACTTTGCTCACGAATGGCAAAGTGCTCGTGACCGGCGGAGACGTGAATAAGACGGCGCTGCAAACCGCCGAGGTTTTTGATTCAAGGTCAGCAAGGTTCTCGCTCCTGCCGCAGACCATGACCATCGCTCGCAGCCAGCATACCGCGACCTTACTCCAGGATGGCCGCGTCTTACTCGTCAACGGAGTGCAGGCGGATCTCTTCGATCCGGTCCAGCAAACCTTTGCCGCCACGACCGGGACCCAGCCAATCAACCGCAAGAGTCATGCAGCCATTCTCCTCTCCGACGGCACCGTCCTCATCACGGGTGGTTACGTGGACGGCATCTCGAGCCGAAAGGCAGAGCTATTCGACCCGGTCACGCAAAATTTCACCGAACTCAGCGCGAGCATGCTGACTGCGCGCGCCAATCACACCATGACCGCTCTGCCCGACGGTACCGTCCTGATTGCCGGTGGCTTTTCCGGAACCAGCCCACACGATGAGACCGAGATTTATGATCCGGTGCAGAAGACTTTTACTTCCAGTCCCAAGATGCTCTTTCATCGTGCGAGCCATCAGGCGCTGGCGCTGGCCGATGGGCGGGTTTTCGTGACCGGTGGGACCACTCTCGAGAGCGGGTTTCTCGACACCAATGAGATTTACGACCCCGTGCTCAAGCGCTGGTCAGAAGATGGGCAAATGGCCGAAAATCGGACCTTTCACACCGCCACGCTCATCGGCGGAGGAAACGTCCTCGTGGTGGGGGGTGTGACCGGCAATCGGACTGTGCTTACAGCGGAGGTGCTGGACCCGGTTACCCACAACTTTACCTCGTTAGGCAACATGCAGACGGGCCGGAACCAACACACGGATACTCTACTCTCCAACGGCAAGGTGTTGCTCGCGGCTGGGAGCCTGGATACCGTGACGTTGCGCACGGCCGAGCTTTTCGATCCGGCCACAAATACCTTTACCCTCACGCCGGGCTTGCTCTCGGTGCCGCGCAAGAGTCATACCGCTACCCTCCTGCAGGATCAGCGGGTTTTAATTACCGGGGGCAAGAGTGCCACCGGCGACTTGGCCAGCGCCGAACTCTTTAACTCTGCCATCGGCCAATTCAGCAACACCGGTTCGCTGAACAAAGGCCGGGCTCTCCATACCGCGACGCTCCTGCCCGGTGGCAAAGTGATCGTCATCGGTGGGGTGGTGACAGGCGGTGATGAGACACCCACGGCTGAACTTTATGACCCCGCAACGTCTCTCTTTACCTATACGGGATCGTTGAAGCTCAAACGAAAGCGTTTTACCGCGACGCTCCTGCCCGATGGTACTGTTCTGGCCGCGGGCGGTGCCATCCTCGCCAATGGCGAAGGCGGTGGGGATCGCGGCACCAAGACCGCCGAACTCTACACTCCGGCCACCGGCACTTTTGCCAGCGTGCAAAACATGAATGCCGCGCGCCAGGAACATCAGGCAACGCTCTTGACGGACGGGACAGTGCTCGTCACCGGCGGCACTTACGGGCAGGTAGTTAGCGATTTGTATCACTCCTCCACGCAGAGCTTCTCGAGTGTTGGTTCCCTCATTCAGCAGCGGTCGCGGCAGGTTGCTCTGTTGCTCACGAACCCCGCTTGGGGCTCGCTCGTCGGCCATGTGCTGGTGGTTGGAGGCGATGTGAAAGGCGGTACTATCTTTGGTGGCGCCCAGGTCGCTCTGGATTCAGTCGAGATCTATGACCCAAGCACCACTCAGTTCACTTCCTTTGGCACGCTCACGGTGGCGCGACAGAACCATACCGCCACCGAGTTGCCCGATGGCCGCATCCTGATCGCGGGCGGCGTCGGCCGTCCCTTTGTCAGCGACACGGCCGAGCTTGTCACGCCCTAACAATCGAGAAGAAGGCCGAATCGTTCGGGCAGGAGCGGCCGGAGTGGTTCCTGCAATTGGCGGGAGCTCTATTCGAAATAGGGCCGCAGCTCTTGATATCTTACCTCGCCAACGCCTTTTACCTTTCGCAATTCATCCGCGCTTTTATAAGGCCGCGCGGCAATGATCCTTCCCGCGAGAACGTTGCCGATACCAGGAATGCCTTGAAGTTGCTCGGACGTGGCGCTGTTAACGTTCAATTTGACGCCGGAGACGCCTGTTTGAGAAAGTGGAGTCGCGGCGGACGGTGCGGTCTTGGAGTGAAAGAAAGCCTCGAAATAATCGCTGCTCGCAGTGGGTTGGGTAACGGCCCGGGTATTTAACCGACCGGCGCCAATGCCCCAGCCGCCGATCCTTTCCTGCTTCGCCTTGCGCTCGAGCTCCTCGAGCTTGTGCCACTCGACTTCCGGAGTGTTCATATCCGGCGCTTCGGACGCGGCGCCGTAGACGCGGGCGAGACCGTTGGCGACCAATTGCTCGCCCAGATCCGCGCTCTCGGTTTGTATGAAAGCGAAGTAGCGCTTCAAGCGGCTGCGCCCACGCGCATCCTGTTTGCAGGTGCGGACAGTGAAGGGACGGGCGAGCTGTTGCCGGGTAAACCGTTCGGCCTCGAGCCCGATCTGGAGTGTTTGCGGGGTGGAGACAGCAAAATATTTCGCCTGCTCCGCGACTCGCCCGGGCAGGCTGGCATCGGTCTCCGGGCTATCGACAAAATAGAGGCGGAAGATATACTCTCTGCCACCCGCTCGGGCGTGAAAGCTGTCACCGTCGTTAGCCGGATTCGGAAGGTAACGGCATTCCTTTAAAGTCACCCAGCGATCGTTCGCCTCCGCGGCGGCGACCAGCGCAAAAAAGCTGAAAAGGATCCGCGCTGAATGCCAAAAGAAGCGTGTCGAATGCACCGCGCGTTATTCGTAGCCGAGCGGTCTCGAGGGGTCAATTCCAAGCCGCACGGGATGGCCGTGTTCCCGCCCATTGCCTAACGGGTTTTCGGATTGTCAAAAGTGCCGCGTGAAAGTTCTTCCAAGGCCTCAAGCCGATCGTCTGCTGGCGGGGATTTCCACCCGACCGCCGACCACCATATCCTGAGGCGCATGACCGGCGCTCCGCTAAATATAGCGGCTGCCGGTCTTCTTTTGGCCTCAGATAATCATTTGGCGGAAGCCCCGTTTTCGGCTATGTTTTCGGCTCGCGGATCGATCGCGTCTCTATGCTCCAAACCAAAGAAGAAACCACCCTTTCCAGTGCAGTGCCCGGGCGTCCCGCCGGCATTAGCGAGAACCAAAAATACAACGCCGCGCAGATCGATAAACTTGAGGGCTTGGAAGCGGTCCGGAAGCGCCCCGGAATGTATATCGGCGACCCCGATGAACGCGGTTTGCATCATTGTGTTTTCGAGGTGCTCGATAATTCGATCGACGAACACCTGGCTGGTTATTGCAGCCGGATCGACGTCGCAATTCACGTCGATGGCTCTGTCTCAGTGCGCGATAACGGTCGCGGCATTCCGGTCGACATGCATCCGAAGTTCAAGATGCCCGCGGTCGAGCTGGTCCTGACAAACCTGCACGCCGGCGGAAAATTCGGCCAAGGCGCCTACAAATATTCCGGCGGTTTGCACGGCGTGGGCGCGAAGTGCGTTAACGCGTTGTCCGACTGGTTTAAAGTGGAGGTTTCGCGCGATGCGAAGGTTTTTCACATGGCCTTCGAGCGCGGGAAGACGACGGAGAAATTGAGTGTCATCGGCGAACTCAAGAACAAGAAAACGACCGGTACGCTGATCACGTTTTTGCCTGACCCGACGATCTTCACGATCACAACGGAATTCAAGTTTGAGCGTCTGGCGAGCCGGTTGCGCGAACTGACCTTTCTCAATCCCGGCTTGGAAATCAATCTCACCGATGAGCGCGCCGAGCCGGTCAAGAAGGAGACCTTTTATTACAAACACGGTATCGAGGAATTCGTGAAGCAGCTGGGCGAAAACAAGAACGTCATTCACCCGAAGCCGGTCACGATCTCGCGCCAGCGCGACGAAGTTTTCGTCGATGTCGTGCTGCAGTACAACGACGGTTACAACGATCAGATTCTTCCTTTCGCGAACTCCATTCCGAATCCGGACGGCGGTACCCATCTGACCGGTTTCCGTACTGCCCTGACGAAAGCCGTAAACCAATACGCCAAAGCCAACAGCCTGGTGAAGGAAAAGGACCCGGCGATCTCGGGCGATGACGTCCGCGAAGGATTGATCTGCGTGCTCAGCATTAAGCTGCCGAACCCGCGTTTCGAATCACAAACCAAGGTGAAGCTCGTCAACACCGAGATCGACGGCATCGTCAACTCGGTCGTTTACGACGGGTTGATGACCTATTTCGATCAGAACCCGCCCGTCGCGAAAAGGATTTTCGACAAGGTGCTGACCGCGGCCCGGGCGCGCGAAGCGGCCCGCAAAGCGCGCGAGACGATCCGCAAGGGCGCACTCACAGGCGGCGGTTTGCCGGGCAAGCTGGCCGACTGTTCCGAGCGCGATCCTGATTTGACCGAGCTCTACATCGTTGAGGGCGACTCAGCCGGCGGCTCCGCGAAACAGGGACGCGATCGCCGCTATCAGGCGATCCTGCCTATCCGCGGCAAGCTGATCAATGTCGAGAAAGCGCGCCTCGACCAGGCACTCAAGAACACTGAGATCCAGTCGATGATCACCGCCATCGGCACCGGCATCGGCAAGCCGAAAGAAGAAGCAACCACGAAAGAGGAAGGAACCTTCGACATCAGCAAGCTGCGCTATGGCCGGATCATTATCATGACCGACGCGGACGTGGATGGTTCGCATATTCGCGTCCTCCTCCTGACTTTCTTTTACCGGCAAATGACCGAGCTGGTGCGGGCGGGAAAAATTTTCATCGCCCAGCCGCCCCTCTACCAAATCAAGCGCAAAAAGCGCGAGGAATACGTCGATGACGACCTTCAGTTGAACAAGATTTTGATCTCGTTAGGCGCAGAAGATGTTCGCTTGAAAAATCTCGCCGACGCGAAGGAACTCACGACCGCGCAGCTCAAGGACATTATCGAGCAGCTCGAAAAACTGGCCAAACTAAGCGAGTCGGTTCGTCGGCACGGCGGCGATTTCGAGGAGTTCCTCAACCATCGCGACAAG
>Ga0070671_100001580_pt1 | contig 17138 bp, 15 predicted proteins | sample KBSS73metaG_FD_65341 | JGI IMG/M metagenome (GOLD analysis project Ga0070671, IMG submission 65341) | Switchgrass rhizosphere microbial communities from Kellogg Biological Station, Michigan, USA - KBS S7-3 metaG | ecosystem: Host-associated > Plants > Roots > Rhizosphere > Soil ...
TCCCTTCTCAAATACCCACGTAGTTGTCGGAGATTCGAGGTTCACCGACAAATTCGTAACCCAGAGCAGCCGTTAGACGGCGATTGGGAGGCTTGCGAGGATCCATGTGAAAACCCATCCGACTAGTGAGCTCTTAAGGCTGTTAGTAATTGGCGTGTACTGTCATTTTTGTAGGATCGTAGAGTGCGGGAAACAATTATGTATGCTAGTCATTGACGCGTTTCACTCAAGTCGTTTATAGACTTATAAAAGTTTTCACTTTGACGCGCCATTTTATGGGCTTCTAAGATGATTTTAGAAAGACAGCCGAAGGGTTCAAGCAATATCCCGTGTCTGAAATGGTCGCCGCTGAAAAGAATCTAACAAAGCCTGCTGAACTTGTTTCTCGGGAGCGTCGTGAGATACGCAAACTCGGCACGCTTGTCGAGGTCGGCCGCATTTTGGCCGACACGACAAACTTCAGAACTGCGCTGGAAAGGGCGCTCGAGACACTCGGTCGACATCACGGGATGATCCGGAGCTTCGTGATGCTCCTTGATCGAGAGAGCGAAAAGATTCGAGTTGAAGCGACGTTCGGACTGAACCTCGATCAGGCGCGCCGAGTTACCTACCGAGTGGGTGAAGGTGTAATTGGCAGAGTTGTGCAAAGCGGTAAACCAGTTGTCGTACCTCAAACTAGCCAGGAGCCATTGCTTCTTAATCGCCTTCGCTCGGTCGACGACACTCCTAACCGACGAGAGATGAGTTTCATTTGCGTACCCATCCTGATCGACAACAAAGCAATCGGCGTCATTGGTGCCGACCGGTCGTACAAAGAATCACGGGACTTCGACAGAACGACGAAGTTCCTTAGTGTAATTGCTTCGATGATTGCGCAGGCTTTGAAAGTTGAACAACGATTTGAAGCCGACAAGAAACGATTAGTCGACGAAAATATTCACTTGAAGCAGGAACTGCGCGAGCGCTACGACTATAGTCGCATCATCGGCAATTCAAATCCGATGCGGCAAGTTTATGAGCAGGTGACACAAGTCGCGCGAACCAATACAACGGTTCTGCTAAGAGGTGAATCCGGAACCGGCAAAGAAATGGTGGCCCACGCGCTTCACTACAATTCGCTGCGCGCTGGCAAACCTTTTGTAAAAGTTAGCTGCGCTGCACTGCCCGAAACGTTGATTGAATCGGAACTATTTGGTTACGAAAAGGGAGCATTTACGAGTGCTCAGGGTAGAAAGAAAGGTCGTTTTGAACTGGCTGATGGCGGCACTTTGTTCCTCGATGAAATAGGCGATCTTGATCTATCAACTCAAGTAAAGCTGCTTCGAGTTTTGCAGGAACGCGAGTTCGAACGTTTAGGTGGAACTGAAACCATCAAGGTCAACGTTCGACTAATTGTCGCAACAAACAAAGATCTTGAAGAGGCGATCAGGAAAAGTGAATTTCGTGAAGATCTCTATTACCGGCTAAACGTTTTTACGATCTTTATGCCGGCACTGAGGGAGCGAAAGCCCGACATATTGCTCCTTGCGGAGCATTTCGTGGAAAAGTTTGAACGTGAGCACAGCAAGCACATCAAACGCATTTCGACGCCGGCAATCGACATGCTTACTAGCTACCATTGGCCCGGCAATGTTCGCGAACTGGAGAATGTTATTGAACGCGCAGTGCTTGTTTGTGAATCAAACGTAATTCATGGTCATCATCTGCCGCCGTCGTTACAGACTGCCGAAGGCACGGACACCGTAAATCGGTTGTCGCTAACAGCAGCAATGGAAGCATACGAGCGCGATCTCATTCAGGATGCGCTAAAGACTTCGCGCGGCAATCGGGCCAAAGCCGCAAAACTTCTAGACAGCACGGAAAGAATCATCGGGTACAAAGTAAAAAAATATGGAATCAGTTGCGATCGTTTTAGGTCATAGTCAAACCTTAGTCACTTCCCTTCCTTGCCAAAGCATTAAATCGCGTTGTTGATGCACCACTACATCAATGTCGCTCAAGCCGTTTTGAACCTACAAAGCTGTTGGTTAACACTTCGGTAAGACACTCCGAATAGGATTCAACCGAATGATCTAGCCAGCCCAGCTTTGGCAGATTATTTGCTAAACATTTACCTATTACATTCTGAGCATTGCACCCAAGGAGGATCAAATTGTCCAAGTTGAAAGATGTTTCAAGTTTGATGAATCAATCAAAATCGCATTCCACATCTAATATCGATCAAGTAGCACCAACCCAAACAACTCACGAGCTACTACGTATAGTTCGTGCGGCCCAACCGATTCCGCGGGTAGCAGTGGCTCGCCGCCTGGGCGTTCATCGACGCCGTATCACAGTCCTCGTACGACCATTGATCGATTCAGGTGTACTGAGTGAGGGAGCGCCGGAGCGATCTGCTCATCGAGGTGTTGGACGACCGCCCATTGGCTTGTCCTTGAGAGGTGAGAAAGATTTTTTGGTGGGTGTAAATATTGGAGTGAGGCAGGTACACATTGGGGCCGCTACCGTTGATGGCCGCATCCTGGCTGAAGAACGATTCCCAACCGCGCACGAACCTGAGATCGCCATGGCCGAAATCCGGACTGCAGTTGAACGACTATCCGTACGGCTGCCTGCTCGATCACTTGCAGTTGTTGGTATCAGCGTAGTCGGACCAACTGATTCAGAACAAAGTAAGTTGTTGTACGCGCCGCATCTCGGTTGGCGCGATATTTCAGTAGCAAAACTGCTGAATCTGGATGTCCCCGTTTTGGTTGAGAACAACGCCACCGCAGCAGCCGTCTACGAATCGCAGAGACGGCGTCGTCAGAGTGCTACGAAAACGGCTGGGGACTTTGTCGTCGTCCGAGCCGGCACCGGCATTGGAGTAGGTCTTGTACTAGGAGGAGAAGTCTTTCGCGGAACAACCGGCGCAGACATTGCCGGTGAGTTCGGTCACATGACAATTGTCGCCGGTGGTAAAGCTTGCACGTGCGGAAATTTTGGTTGCTGGGAACGTTATGCAAGTGCCGCCAGTGCGGTTGAGCTCTACACGGGAGACAGTCAACGCGCAAAAATGCGCGGGACGTTGCGCTTCACCGATATTGTCGCACGTGCCAATGCGGGCGAACGACGAGCGCAAGTCACGTTGGAGCGGGTTGGAAGTCACCTTGGTATTGGCATCGGAAACGTTATCTGCGGATTAGGCGTAGCTAACGTCGTTCTGAGCGGTGAGTTAGTTCATGGCTGGAGATTCATCGAAACTTCTGCAAGAGCAGCGATTGCCATGTCGTTGGCAGGACGTCTGTCACGGTGGTCATTAGAACCAGGAGATATGCACGGAGCTGATCTTGGAGGAGCTTTAGAGGTCGCCATTGAACATTACTTATTTACAGTCGTAGGAAGAACAAAGCGAGCTGCCTGAAATATAAAAGAGGCTGCGACGAATCCAATCGTCGCAACCTCTCCTTCAACACTAGGGCGTAATCAGTCAGACTACGCTGGTGTGCTGCTTTAGGACCTTCAGGAATGCTGCGGCTGCCGGCGAGAAACTTGTTCCTCTGCGATGCGCTGCCCAAAGAATTCTGTTGTGAGTTAGACCGCGGACTGGAACGCTGGCCAATACTCCGCGCTCAAGCTCTTCACGTACACACATGCGAGGTACGAATGCGAGTCCAACGCGTTTTTGGACGAAGCGCTTAATCGTTTCGATGGTGGCCAGCTCGATAGTGATATTTAATGGGGTGTGCTGTCGCGCGAATGCCTCGACAACTTTTAAACGTGATCCAGACTTAACGTTGTGCGCAACGAAAGATTCCTTGCCTAAGTCTTTCACTTTAACGGATGGCTTCCCTGCCAGCTGATGCTTTGGACTCATAATCAGCACAAGCTCGTCTTTGAGAACCGGAAACGCTTCGAGATCACGATCAGCAGGCTCAGAAGCCATCAATGCGAAATCAACATTTCGCTCTAAGACTTCACGAGGTAAACGACTTGAAACGTGCCGGTAGATTTCGACTTTTACATCCGGGTGTTGTTCTCTGAAAGCCAGGATTAAATCCGGCAGAAGATAGAGGGACGTGCTTTCGTTCGCCCCGACCCGCACCCGGCCTCTTTTGAGACTTTGCAGCTCAGAAATTGCTTGCCCAACTTGGTCTCGTAGGGCCAAAATACGTTGGGCGTAGTCGTAGACAACTTGCCCAGCATCCGTCAAGACTGGCGTTTTCTGGGTCCGGTCCAGAAGTGGAAGACCGATTTCTTCTTCCAATCGACGGATGGCAATACTCACGGCCGGTTGGGTTCTATAGACCCGGTCAGCAGCTTTAGAAAAGCTCCGTTCCTGAACAACTTTAGAGAAGTATTCGAGCTGGGCCATCTCCATAACTCACTTTTACCACATTCTCCCACGATGAGCCAGATTTATTATTATCTTAAAAGAATAAATTTTACAGCGACTGCATTAGCAGGATACATTGGGCTCCACTCACGTAATCAAGGGCGATCTAATCGCCACGTGATCAGATTCGTTAGCCATAGCCTGTGCGGTTTTGCGGATTCAACAACGCGGGCCATCAACTGCTTCAGTTGATGGCCCGATTGATTCAGTCAGTACATCTTTATGATAGTCGAAAACCTGGCACTACCGACAAACGCTAATCAAGACGCCTCCGACGCTTTGCTGCAACCCAGAGGCGCAGAAATCCTCATTGAAGCCCTATGTTTTGAAGGAGTCGATACAATTTTTGGCTATCCGGGTGGGGCCGTGCTGCACATTTACGACGAACTTTGGCGGGCACGTGATCGCGTAACTCACTACCTCGTAAGACACGAACAGGGCGCTGTGCATATGGCTGAGGGCTACGCGAAGGCTACCGGCAAGGTTGGATGCGTGCTTGTAACCTCAGGACCGGGAGCCACGAACGCGGTGACAGGCATTGCCAATGCATACATGGATTCAACTCCGATCGTTGTGATCACTGGTCAGGTTCCGAAACACTTAATCGGGACAGACGCTTTCCAGGAAGTAGACACAGTCGGAATCACAAGACCCTGCGTAAAGCACAACTATCTTGTTCGTGATGTTCGCGACCTTGCGGCAGTGGTGCGTGAAGCATTCCATTTAGCGCGAACTGGTCGGCCCGGTCCAGTCGTCATCGACATTCCGAAAGACGTTACTGCCGAACGAACTTCATACTCTCGGCTCGACCACGTCAGCTTCCCTTTTGTAACCAGGAAAAAGAAGCCGCCACAAAGTGTAGTCGTCGAAGCAGTCCAAAAGATTTTGCAATCACGACGACCTGTTCTCTACGTCGGAGGAGGAATTGCGACATCGGGCGCCGACCATTCACTGCGAAGGTTTGCCGAAACATTTCAACTGCCAACCGCGCCGACACTGATGGGATTGGGCGGCTTTGAGTCAGGTCATCAACTTAGCCTGGGTATGCTTGGAATGCACGGGACGTTTGCGGCAAATAATGCAGTTGCCGAGAGCGATTTGCTAATTGCTATAGGCGTGCGCTTTGATGATCGAGTGACGGGAAAACTCGCGACGTTCGCTCCTCACGCCAGCATCATTCATGTCGACATCGATCCAGCTAACATTGGCAAGAATGTTGCGCCTACGTTAAGCATTGCGGGCGATGCTCAAGAGGTTCTGAAACAGTTCCTGAACTATTCAGAACAATTGAGTCCAAACGTACTCGAGCAAAGCGTGAAAGACCGCGAACCATGGTGGGAAAAGATACGAGAGTGGCAACGACTTCAACCACTTCGCTTCTCTGGTTCACAGCAGCAGATTAAACCGCAGGCAGTTATCAGAGAGCTCCACAATCTGACAAAAGGTGAAGCCATCATTACCACTGACGTCGGGCAGCATCAGATGTGGGTCGCGCAGTTCTATCCGTTCATGCGAACACGACAGCTAATCACAAGCGGTGGGTTGGGTACGATGGGATTCGGTTTGCCAGCGGCAGTGGGCGCACAACTAGCCTGTCGCGATCGGTTGGTGGTCGCCGTCGTTGGAGACGGTGGGTTTCAGATGACAAATCAGGAACTTGCTACCGCAGTCCAATATAATTTGCCTGTGAAAATTATCATCATGAACAACGGCTACCTTGGCATGGTGAGACAATGGCAGGAGATGTTTTACGATCGCACCTATTCAGAGGTAGACATGTCATTCGCTCCCGACTTCGTCAAGCTTGCTGAGGCGTACGGCGCGAAAGGACTGCGGGCTACCAAACCAGAAGAACTTCATGATGTCCTAGCCGAGGCAATCGACTATCCCGGAGTAGCTGTTATCGACGTGGTAGTCGCAAAGGAAGAAAACGTTTTTCCGATTGTGCCGGCAGGAGCCAATGCCAACGCAATGATCGTTCAAGAAGATTAAAGACATCGCGTTGACGATTGCGAATTCGTCTTAGACTTCAATTTACGATCGACCCCTTAAAATATCTTTATGCGTCATACGCTTTCTATCATCGTCGCAGATCAACCTGGTGAGCTATCACGGATCGTGGGCTTGTTCAGTGCCCGCGGGTTCAACATCGAGACGATTTCTGTAGGCGAAACACTCGACTCCAGTTGGTCACGCGTCACGATTGTCACGAGTGGCGACGACAAAGCAATCCAGCAGATCGTGAAACAGTGTGAACGTCTTGCGAGGGTTCGAGAAGTTCAGGACGTTACGACGCGGCCTCACATTGAAAGAGAGATGGCCTTGATCACTGTCTCTGCGTGCGCAGGGACGGCACGCCAAGAAGTGCTAAGTCTTGTCAGCGTCTTTCGCGCTAAAGTCGTCGACATTTCGCATACGCAACTGATTGTTGAAGCTTCCGGCAGTAAGGAAAAGGTGGACACGTTTATTGAGTTGCTCCGTCCGGTTGGAATTACAGACATCACGCGTACAGGACATATCGCCATTAATCGATTGAGTGCAGGCGTTAATGAGCCAGTTTTAGAAGACGAAGCGGAACTCGTCTCCCAGATCTGATTACTAAAAAGAGATCGAAAGGAATTCGGACTAATGAAGATCTACTACGACAAGGATGCGGATATCGAAGCTCTGCGCAAGAAACAGATCGCAGTAATTGGTTATGGCAGCCAGGGGTTCGCGCAGTCAAATAATCTAAAGGACTCCGGTTGTAACGTCACTGTTGGCTTGCGCCCGGGAAGTGCATCGTGGGAAAAGGCTCAGGAGGCCGGCCTCAAAGTCAAACCGGTTGCGGAAGCGGCTGCCGAGGCTGAGGTTGTAATGATGCTCGTTCCCGACGAACTTGCCCCGGACATTTACGGGCGCGAAGTTGCGGAGTCGATAACGCCCGGAAAATACCTGGCCTTTTCACATGGTTTCTCTATTCACTACAAATTTATCGAACCACCAGCAGATGCAAACGTGTTCATGGTCGCTCCGAAAGGCCCAGGCCATCTTGTTCGACACGAATATATGCGTGGAGCTGGTGTTCCCTGCTTGTTGGCTTTGAGTCAAGATCCAACTGGCGACACCAAGGCCATAGGTTTGGCTTACGCTTCGGCAATCGGCGGAGGCCGAGCTGGAGTCATTGAAACTACGTTCCGCGAAGAAACTGAGACTGACTTGTTTGGCGAACAAGCAGTGTTGTGTGGTGGATTGACTTCACTTATCAAAGCAGGCTTCGAAACATTAATTGAGGCCGGCTATGCCCCGGAAATGGCTTACTTTGAATGTCTCCATGAAATGAAGCTCATCGTGGATCTCGTCTACGAAGGTGGCATTTCTGAAATGCGCTACTCAATTTCTAACACTGCGCAATACGGTGATATGACTCGTGGTCCAGTGGTTGTCAACGACGAAACAAAAAGACGCATGAAGAGTTTGCTCGCTGAAATTCAGTCCGGCGCATTCGCCCGCGACTGGATGAAGGAAAGCCGCAATGGTCGTCCTCGATTTCAGCAACTGGACGCCGAAGCGCGTGAACATCCTATCGAGCAAGTCGGCGCTCGTTTACGTAAAATGATGCCGTGGCTTTCAGCTGGTCGATTAGTAGACAAGGCAAAGAACTGAGGTAGGTTAGGATTGCCAGAAAAGGATGCTCACGCACGCAGTCACGCAATCACACGAGGCATTGAACGATCTCCCAATAGGGCAATGCTTCGTGCCGTCGGTTTTGAAGACGACGACTTCAAGAAACCGATCGTCGGTGTAGCCAACGGCTACAGCACGATCACTCCGTGTAATGCCGGATTAAATTTACTCACCGCTCGCGCCGTTGAGGCTTTGCAACACGCCTCAACCATGCCGCAAACGTTCGGAACAATCACAGTCAGCGATGGAATTTCCATGGGGACTGAAGGGATGAAATATTCCCTCGTCTCGCGTGAAGTTATAGCTGACTCTATTGAATGTGTATGTCAGGCGCAGGCGATGGACGGTCTACTGGCTATTGGCGGATGCGACAAAAACATGCCGGGCGCAATGATCGCCATTGCCCGCTTGAATATCCCTTCGATCTTTGTTTACGGAGGAACTATCAAGGCCGGACATCTCGATGGCGAAGATCTAACGGTGGTCAGTGCGTTCGAAGCAGTAGGTCAATTTTGTGCTGGGAAGATACCGGAAAGTCGATTGGTTGAAGTCGAGCGCCGAGCCTGTCCAGGAGCGGGTTCATGTGGGGGAATGTACACAGCGAACACAATGTCTTCTGCGATCGAGGCGATGGGTCTGAGTTTGCCGTACTCGTCAACAATGGCTGCTGAAGACGCAGAGAAGGCCGATAGTGCCGCTGAGTCAGCGCGAGTGCTCGCCAAGGCAATTGAGAAACAGATCTTACCCCGTCAGCTTTTGACCAAAGCAGCGTTCGAGAATGCAATTGCGGTTGTAATGGCTGTTGGTGGTTCAACTAATGCCGTGCTTCATCTTCTGGCTATTGCCCACGCCGCCGAAGTGGATCTATCGCTGGACGACTTCGAGAGGATTCGCAAAGAAATTCCTTTGTTCTGTGACCTCAAACCATCAGGCAAATTCGTCGCGACGGATCTTCATAAGGCCGGTGGTATTCCGCAGGTGATGAAGATGCTCCTCGACCGTGGACTTCTTCATGGTGAGGCTTTAACGATCACAGGACAAACGATCGCTGAGGTGTTGACTGATGTTCCCGAGACTCCACGCTTGGACCAAAATGTCATTCGACAATGGAATAACCCGCTCTATGCGGAAGGTCATTTAGCAATACTCGGTGGTAACCTCGCTGTGGAGGGCGCAGTTGCCAAAGTTTCGGGGGTAAAGAACCGTCGGATCACTGGACCAGCTCGAGTTTTCGAATCTGAAGAACTTTGTCTGTCGGCAATCTTATCCGGCGAAATAAAGGCCGGCGACGTCCTTGTAATTCGTTACGAAGGTCCTAAGGGTGGTCCAGGCATGCGTGAGATGCTCGCGCCCACGTCCGCTATCATCGGGGCAGGACTCGGAGACGTTGTCGGATTAATTACTGATGGCCGGTTTTCCGGCGGCACGTATGGAATGGTTGTAGGTCATGTCGCGCCTGAGGCCGCCGTTGGTGGCAACATCGCCCTTGTTGAAGAGGGTGATTCGATCACCATCGATGCTGACGCGTTACTGCTGCAGTTAAATGTAACCGATTCAGAAATTGCTCGCCGCCGTCAAGACTGGAAACCTCGCGCTTCTCGCTACACCACTGGCTTGCTGGCAAAGTATGCAAAACTGGTGAGCAGCGCTAATCTCGGCGCAGTAACTGATCTCAACCTCGACACGTAAGACGGGCAAACCGCCAATAACTCACCCTACTTAGATGCCAGACTCTTTTTCTTTTCTGCTGCCGCGCGTTTTTGCAGACCCTTGGCCCAACGTTCAAACGTGGGTTGAAGTGGCTTAAACAATCGAGCGCGGAAACTGTGCTTTCTCTCATTCCATAACTTCAACTGCTTTTCAGTGTAGGAACGAATGGCTGGCTCGAGCTGTGTCTTCTTGAGAGAGTGTCGCAATGTCAGGTGATAGTGCTGGGCGACGAGCGAGAATACGAGCGCGACGAGATTACTTTTAAAAGAAAGACGCGGAACGATCCGTTTGTGAAACGGTTTATCGGCCGGAAGTAAGACGTTCATGGCCAACTCGAACCACGGTCCTTTCGGACCTTGCTTCGGGTGATAGAGACCGGGAAGTTCAGTCGCCTGAAATGATCCTTTTATTCTCGGATCAGAAATAAACGGGACTATTCTGATTCGCTCGATCCCACGCGTATGCTCGCGCGGCAGACTATTAAAAGCGTCTTCTATAGTTTCGAGAGCGCCTTTTGGAAGGTTGCCCTCATATTGATTTTCAATGCGTATTGCCACAGTTAGTCAATCCTGGATTCGATAATGGTGTGAATTCGAAGCCAGTCACTTTAGGGTTAACGCGGCGGGTCGGTCAAGTAGCCTTTACTAGCGGTGTGGTTGAGTTTGGGATCTTTCTTCGGGTAACGCCTGCTTTTTTCGGGACTCGCGGTGAAATTCGCGAGCAAGACCGGTTACTGCAAAGACGCCGGGACCCAGAGATTGCACAGAGGCAAAATCGCGCTTAGCACGTTAATCGATGGAATCGATCTCGTCTGCCACTGCTCTTAAGATCAAGGCCACGTCTGAATCAGGAACATTCGAACCTTTAAATTTGATTTCGAGGTTGAAGTCTTTGTCAGGAGAAGCGTACTTGAATGTGTACGGCTTCGATTCCGGGACCACTCGTGGTCCCATCTCTTGCCGCCTTACTTCTCGCGCATCATTACGGTTGAGTCCTTTGGAAGCGATCTGCTTTGCTAATGCCAACATTGAATCATCGTCCGGCTGACGAACAATCTGTAGCAGCGACGACTTCGCGGTGATTTCACCTTCTTTGCAGATGTCCCGAACTTCAATGGGGATTCGAGCAATCGCCATCGCTTCCGTTACTGTTGTTCTACTTTTACCGACCTTGCGTGCAACGTCATCGTGCGTGTAGCCAAATCGATCGCACAAGGCAAGTAAACCATCCGCTTCTTCCCAGACTGTCAGGTCTTTGCGCTGCATATTTTCAATGAGCGCAATTTCTGCGATGGTGCCGTCATCCACTTCCATCTCTACGCATGGCACCTCTTTTAATCCGGCGCGTTGAGCGGATCTAAAGCGACGTTCACCCGCGATGATCATCCAACGTCCAGTCAAGCGATTTGGCTTTACGAGCAATGGTTCCAACACGCCCTTTTCAGCAATCGATGCCGTCAGCTCGGTGAGATCGCCAAAATCTACTCGCGGCTGCTCGGGATTGGGATCGAGCTTATCCAGTGGAATCATGCGGCCAACCTGTTGCGGCCGGTGTTGAGACAGTTCCTCGACGTAGTGGGCGTCGTGGCGCATTTGCAAGCCTGTTGGCAATCCCCTCTTAGACACGGCTCATTACCTCTTCGCAAAGTTTTCCGTATTCGATAGCGCCAGATGAATTTGGCGCAAAACTAAAGATCGATTCCTTGTACGCGGGCGACTCTTCCAGTCGAACGCTTTTTGTGATCACTGTGTCGAACAGCTTTGGACCAAACACATTCTTGATTTGATCGAAGACTTCACGCGCCAAGGTGGTGCGTTTGTCGTGCAGCGTCACCAATACGCCCAATAACTCGAGATTAGGATTCGGGCGCGCTTTCACCTTCTCGATCGTTTCCAGCAGATCGTCCGTACCTTCTAAAGCAAAATAAGAAGATTGAATCGGAATCAACACGTGGGTTGCCGCGACTAAAGCGTTGACGGTTATGAGTCCAAGTGTCGGCGGCGTATCGATGACAATGACGTCGTAAGTTTGGCGAAATGGTTCGAGCCGATCCTTCAACCTGAATGGCGCATCGAAGTCACCCACCAGCTTCGACTCGAGCTTCGCAAGATTGATCCGGGACGGCACCAGTTCTAAGTTTTCAACGGGCGTGCGGTAGACCGACTGTTCAATCGGAGCCTGGCCGTCCATCATCAAATCGTAGACGGAACGCTCAACAGTCAACGGATCGAGAAATGAAATCGAACTATTTCCTTGAGGATCGAGATCGAGAAGAAGGACACGTTTTCCTTGGCGGGCAAATGCGGCAGCCAGATTGATGGCGGTAGTTGTTTTCCCTACCCCACCTTTTTGATTTGCGATGGCAATTACCATTCGCTGCACAGTGGGAATCTCACGTTGTGTCGGATCATAAACCTCATCGGGCAAATAACTATCAACTATTACATTGGCAAGTCGCCGGCTTCACCGATTACGTCAGGCCATTCTTCTTCGCCGGTGGGAATTTCGCTCTCTTCGCTCTCTTCGGTTGGCATGGTATTACGCGAAGCTTTGATGACTTCCATATCTACATAGATAGGACAGTCGGCTCGCAATGCCAGCGCGATCGCGTCCGAAGGTCTTGAATCAAGAACCATGCGATCACCCTCACTGTTTCGCATCTCGATGACGGCAAAGAAAGTATTGTCACGAAGGCTCGTAACTACGACGCGCTCTACTTGCACGCCTAGTTCTGTAATCAGGTTTCGGAGAAGATCATGAGTCATCGGACGTGGCGGTGAAATCTTTTCAATCTCCAGCGCGATCGCATTTGCCTCATATGCCCCAACCCAGATCGGTAGCATCGTATCACTTTGAACATCCTTCAAAATGATAATCGGCGTTCCGCTGTTTGGATCCATCATTAACGCTCGGATCTTTACTTCGATTTCCATGACCCTACCCCTTATGCTACTGCTACTCGATTCGTCAACGTGCCGTACAAACTATTAGTCTTGGCGGCGGTTATAACAACGTCAACGATATCGCCTTCACAACTTCCATCACCAGCAAAGTTCACCACCTTATGACAGGTGGAATGACCTGCCAGGTCGGACTCTGACCGCGAACTCGTTCGTTCAGCAAGTACGCTCAGTGTCTGACCAATGTATGACTTATAAACCTTTTCCTGCGCCTGCCGGTGAACTTTTTCGAGTTCCAGAAATCGTGCCGTTTTTTCTTTCTCTGAGACTGTCTCTTCGAAATTAGCCGCAGGAGTTCCACGTCGTTTCGAGTATTTGAAAATGTAAAGGCTATCGTAATCGCACGCTTGGACCAGGCTCAGCGTCTGCTGAAAGTCCTCATCGGTTTCACCCGGAAAGCCAACGATAACATCGCTGGTAAGCGCCAAGCGGCGTTTTGAATTTTTGATGCGATCAATCCGATTAAGGTAGTCGCTGCGCGTGTGTCCACGTCGCATCTGTTTCAAAATACGATCACTGCCCGACTGAACTGGAAGGTGAACCCAATCGCAAAGATTTGAATTCTCTTCAATTGCCGTCACGATATCCGGATGGAAATCTCGAGGAAACGACGTGGTGAATTTAATTCGCGGCATTCCAGTGGCGGCGACTGCTCTTAAAAGCCGACTAAATGGAGTGGCACCCGCGATCCCCTCAAGACCATCCTCGGTTCTAGGTCGATAGCTATTAACATTCTGCCCGATAAGATGAACTTCTTTGTAACCGAGCGTCCGCAGGTTTTTGACTTCGCTTACGATTTCGCCAGCAGTTCGACTTCGCTCCCGTCCACGCGAATACGGAACAATGCAAAAAGAACAAAACTTGTTACAGCCTTCGATTATTGGAATGAACGCAACGTGTGGCGAGTGGCGTTCAACTGGAGAAACGTCCCACGAATCACTATGCTCGCGCTCCCCCAGGTCTAATACTTTGCGTTCACCATTGCGAGCTCGCTCGATGAGAGATGAAATTCGATCCGTTGCTCGAGTGCCGATTACAAGATCGACTGTCGGTGACTGCGAAAAGATTGATCTGCCTTCGAGTTGGGCCACGCAACCCATGACACCTACCAAAAGCTTGCGGTCATTCGGTCGAGCCGTGCGTACTTCACCTATTCGAGTGAAAACTTTTTGTTCGGCTTTCTCGCGAACGGAACAGGTATTCAGAAGAACTACGTCAGCATCTCGCTCTGATTCGCAAAGCTCATAACCTGATGCTCGCAATCCCGTCGCTGCACGCTCAGTGTCAGCAACATTCATCTGACAACCAAATGTTTCTATGTAAACTCGCGGCTTCATGTCACATTAACTTAGTGGCGACAGTCTATCAGAAATCATTTATTAAGCGCGATAGTATGACTTTCGTTGTTTGTTGGTAGAAATAGGCGCGCTTGATTCTTCGTTGCGGCGCTAGTAGTATCCCGTCGTTTCAAAATCCCAGAAAAAGAAAGGCTCCTCATGTCCTTTAACAAAATAATTCTCGTGGGAAACCTTGGTCGTGATCCTGAGCTTCGCTATACGCCGCAGGGCACACCGGTCTGCACTTTTAGTCTTGCCACAAACGAGCGGCGGAAAGATCGAAACGGCGAAATGCAGGATCAAACAACCTGGTTTCGCATAACGTTATGGAACCGTCAGGCCGAGACTGCCTCACAGTATCTGCAAAAAGGGCGCCCAGTTTATATCGAGGGACGGCTGCGCGTTGAAGAGTTCACTGATCGTGACGGAAAGCAGCGACACTCGCTTGAAGTCACTGCTACAGATATGCAATTTATTGGATCAAGACACGACGAGGGCAGTGCACCGGAAAGAGCGTCCTCAACTGCAGCGGGGGCAGGTCCGGCTGAACCAGCAGATTTGTCTGACGAAGATATTCCCTTCTAAGTACAGATCGAAAGAACATCCAAATACTAGGAAGATTTTGGAGCCGCTGCCTCATCAGCGGTGCCCCAACGACCGAATTGTCGAAGTTTGCTGTAGCGCCTCGACAGGCGGTCTTCCTGAGAACAACTTACCGCTTCAGCCAAACGCTCACTTAAAGCAGAGTCAAGATAACGGGCGGCTTGGTCATAATCATTGTGTGCCCCGCCCTCAGGCTCCGAAATGATCTTGTCGACGATGCCTTCGGCGAACAGGTGTTGAGCTGTCATACATAGTTCTTCGGCAGCACGTGGAGCCTGTGTTGAATCTTTCCAAAGTATCGCCGCGCAGCCTTCTGGAGTGATTACGGAATAGGTTGCATTCTCCAGCATCAACACCTGATCGCCGACACCGATCGCTAAGGCTCCGCCAGATCCGCCTTCACCAATTACTGTCACGATTATTGGGACTTTGATCTTAGCCATTTCACGAAGGTTGAATGCAATCGCTTCAGCTTGCCCTCGTTCTTCCGCATCGATTCCTGGATATGCACCAGGCGTATCGATAAAGGTGAAGATCGGACGGCCAAATTTTTCGCCAAGCTTCATGACTCGCAGCGCCTTGCGATAGCCTTCGGGCTTCGGCATTCCAAAGTTTCGATAACTGCGTTGCTTGGTGTCACGACCCTTTTGATGACCTACGATGACAATTGGAAGACCGTGAAACCTGGCTAAGCCGCAAACGATCGCCGGATCCTCCGCGAATCGTTTGTCTCCATGAAGTTCAACAAAATCCTCAAAAAGTCGTTCCACGAAATCGAGCGTGTAAGGACGATCCGCGTGTCGCGCAAGTAAGACGCGATCAAATGCGCTTTTCGAATCTTCGACTTTTGGTGCGACTTCAGTTTTCTCTTTCTGCTTTTTCTCTTTCGCCATTATTTTGAGGTTCTCATCCCTGGCAGCTTAACTCAAGCGCGCGCCGCTATCTTTTCAACTGCCACTTTACATCCGAGCTTTTTAAGCGAGTCTTCAAGCTCAACGCTCCGCTTCACGCGTAGAGCCGGATTCGCTTTGATTCGAACAACCGTTGAATCCCCAACCTCCGTCTCAAGCGCTACGTCACAATCTCCAGGATTTGAACTAAGTACGCTGAGAATTGAATCAAACAACGCCTGAAAGTCATCCTCTCGTGGAGCACGGAGTACTATGAACTCCGTAAGTTCCGTTGCGGCGTCCATAGTTTGAACGTGATCGACGATTATTGTTGGCGGGTTGTCTTCGCTAAGTTCGAGTCGACCTTTAACGATAGCGGGCAAGTCGTTTTGAAGAACGGTCGCATGCTTTCGATAAACTTCCGGCCAAAGTACGCATTTAGTGCCGCCCGCTTCATCTTCAATCCGCAGCAATGCGAACTTATCGCCCTTCTTAGTTGTTCTTATCTGGAGATCGCCGATGATGCCCCCCGACACGACTCGGGATCCCGTGCTGATGGTACGAAGATCGGACGAGTTCACCGCGTTGAGACTTTGCAACAAGTCAAAATGCTTCTCGAGCGGATGTCCAGTTATGTAGAACCCGAGTGCGGCTTTTTCCGCGGCGAGCAATTCCGCTGTAGACCATCCTTTGGCGTGGGGAGCAATTTCGTTGGCGTAGTCAATCTCCTCTGGCATGCCCCCAAACAGACCGGTCTGGCCCTGAACCCTTTCTCGCTTCGCTCTCTGAGATCTGGCCAGTGCCATGTCAATCATGCCAAACAGCGCGCCCCGCCACTCGCTTGCAGTGCGAGTATCCTTTACAGAGTCGAAAGCCCCAGCGCTCACTAAACTTTCGAAGACCCTCTTATTAAGCGTCGACGTATCCACACGTTCAGCAAAGTCAAAGAACGACCGGAAGCGACCATTCTGCCGAGCCTCACAAATTGCTTTAACTGCGGATTGCCCCAGTCCCTTAATCGCCGTAAGCCCGTAACGAATTGCACCGCTTAAGGGCGTGAAGCCTGAATTGCTTTCGTTGACGTCTGGAGGAAGAAGACTAATTTTCTGAGCCCGCAACTCCTTGGAGTACTTAAACACTTTAGCAGCGTCCTGAGCCTCGCTCGATAGCACCGCAGCGTAGAAGTGCTCCGGGTAGTGAGCCTTCAGATATGCCGTTTGAAACGCGAGGTAGGCGTAGGCCACGCTGTGGCTCCGGTTAAATCCATAGTCCGAGAACTGCGCCATTAGCGAGAATATCTTCTCCGCCTTTTCCTGTTTAATTCCCCGTTCGACTGCCCCTGTGACGAATTTCACCTCGTGGACTGCCATCTCTTCACGCTTCTTCTTGCCCATCGCGCGACGCATGAGGTCAGCTTCGCTAAGTGTATATCCCGCAAGCTTCTGCGCCAGCTGCATTATCTGTTCTTGGTAAACAATAATCCCGTAGGTATTGCTGAGAATGTCCTTCATCTCAGGCACGAGATATCGAACGCTTTTCTTTCCATGGTGACGAAGGATGAACTCGTCGACCATGCCACCATCGAGTGGACCTGGCC
>Ga0070671_100001584_pt1 | contig 17103 bp, 16 predicted proteins | sample KBSS73metaG_FD_65341 | JGI IMG/M metagenome (GOLD analysis project Ga0070671, IMG submission 65341) | Switchgrass rhizosphere microbial communities from Kellogg Biological Station, Michigan, USA - KBS S7-3 metaG | ecosystem: Host-associated > Plants > Roots > Rhizosphere > Soil ...
CGTCGTGATCCGCACCGGCGGGCCGTCGAGGTCGTAGAACGACTCGTCGGCGACGATGGAAACAAGCTCGGCGCCCCAGCCGCACAGCCGCGGATTCTCCTCGACGGTGAACAGCCGATGGGTACGCACGACCGAGCCTAAAATAGTTTGCGTGTCGAGTGGCACCAGCGAGCGCACGTCGACGACCTCGCAATCGATGTCATGCTCGGCTTTGAGTTTTTCTGCTGCGGCGAGTGCGCGCGGCACCATCAACGCGAGCGCGAGAATGGTGGCGTCCTTGCCCGGCCGGACGATCTTGGCGCTGCCCAGCGTATCGACGATCTCACCGTCCGGTACCTCGCCCTTGGTCGCATAGAGCGATTTGTGCTCGAAGAAGATCACCGGGTCGGGGTCGCGCACCGCGGCGGCCATCAGCCCGATCACGTCGCGCGGGCTCGACGGCGCCACGACCTTGAGGCCGGGAATCATCATGCACCAGTTCTCGACGCTCTGCGAATGCTGAGCGCCGAAGCGCGCGCCACCGCCATTGCCGGTGCGCACGACCAGCGGGCATTTCACCTGGCCGTTCGACATGTAGCGGCTCTTGGGGAATTCGTTCGCGATGTAGTCGAAACACACCGCGATGAAATCCGAAAACATGATCTCGGCGATCGGCTTGAGTCCGGTCATCGCCGCCCCCATGGCGGCGCCGAGAATCGCCTGCTCGGAAATCGGCGTGTCGCGCACGCGCACCGGTCCGAACTGCTCGAACAGGCCGACCGTCGCCTTGAACACGCCACCTGGCTTGCCCACGTCCTCGCCAAGGAAGACCACGTCGGGATCGCGGGTCATCTCCTGGGCGATGCCGCGAATGACGGCGTCGCGGTAGGTCAGTTCCGCCATGCGAAACCTCCGTCGGCGTAGACGTCTTTGGTGAGAATATCGGCGGGCGGCAGCGGAGCCGCCTTGCACTCTTCGGTCGCCTCGTCGACGCGATGTTTCACGTCGGTCTCGATGCGGGCGATGTCCTCTTCGCCGACGCCGAACTGCTTGAGTCGCTCGCGATAGATCTTCAGTGGATCGCGCTGCTTCCACCGTTCCAGCTCGCCCTCGGGCCGGTATTTCGCCGGGTCGGCGCGCGAATGTCCGCTGTGACGATAGGTCAGGCATTCGATGAGCGACGGCCCGCCGCCGGCGCGTGCCTTCTCATAAGCAGAGCCCGCGGTGCGGTAGACGATGTCGGCGTCGTTGCCGTCAACGATGATGCGCGGCAGCCCGTAGGAGGCGGCGCGGTCGGCGGCCGGATGCGTCACCGCGGTCACATCGCCGATCGGCGTGTATTCCATGTACAGATTGTTCTCGCAGACGAACACGACGGGCAGCTTCCAGACGACGGCGAAGTTCAGCGCCTCGTGAAAGGCGCCGATGTTCGTCGTGCCGTCGCCGAAGAAACAGACCGACACGTCCTTGTCGCCCCGGTATTGCGCGCGCCAAGCGGAGCCGCAGGCAATCGGCAGATGCGCGCCGATGATCGCGTAGGAGCCCATCACGCCGTGATCGATCGAGGTGAGATGCATCGAGCCGCCCTTGCCGCGCATCAGCCCGATGTCGCGCTGCATCAGCTCGCCCAAAACCTTGGCGATCGGCACGCCACGCGCGAGCGTGTGAGCGTGGCCGCGATAGGTACAGAAGCTGAGATCGCCCGGACGCATCGCGGCGGCGAAGCCGGTGGCCACCGCTTCCTGCCCGAGCGACAGATGGCTGGTGCCCTTGACTAGATTCTGCAGGAAGAGATCGTAAGCACGCTGCTCGGTCTCGCGAATCTCGACCTGCATGCGGTACATGGTGAGCCGTTTTTCCTCGCCGATATCGTCGTTGAGGCTCGCCGGCGAAGGCGGCGCGCGATCCTCGATCAGGGCCATGAAATATCCTCGGGATGCCGGGAAACTGCTTGCGGCAGGCGCAACTTAGCGCCACTTGCGAAGCCGAGGCAACGCCCGCGCGCCGATCTTCGCCGCAGACGCGGCAAACGCCCTGCTTGCGCGCAGTCCGGCAACTTGCCAAATGGGTTCCGCTGCTCTGCGGCCAGCGTGCGGGAGATGGGCGATGGCCCAGGACTATGTTCAGCGCTTTTTCGGCGGGCCGCCGCTCGCGGTCATCGGGCGACTGATCCTGCTGTCGATCCTGGTTGGCGTGATCCTTGCCGCCATTGGGCTCGATCCCTGGAACATCATCGATTCGGTGCGTCGGCTGGTCTGGCACCTTTGGAATATGGGGTTCGATGCCGTGCGCTGGCTCTGGCAGTATTTCCTGCTCGGGGCCGTGATCGTGTTGCCGATCTGGCTCTTGGTGCGGCTGGCCAAGGCGCCGCGCGGCGGCTAGCGCGCGATCCCCGCGAATTCCACGCGAAGGCGCCGGCGGCGACCAGCCACCTGCTCAGCGACTAGCGTTGATTTGTCAGTCGTCGTTTCCGCCGCCGGACGGATGCGGTGCGTCGTTCTCGCCGGACATCGACTGATCGCGCGGCCCGCGGTGGCGGCGCCGCCGCCGGTGCAGTGGAAAGCGGTCGGCCGATCCGTCGTAACCGTTCTGGCCGTTGGGACCATTTGGACCGTTGGGTCCATTGGCGGCTTGGCCCTGCTGCGGCGGCTGCTGTTGATGTCCCTGTCCGCCGGTGATGAATGACGGTAGCCGTTCAACGTCCTCTTCGCGCCCTTGGGGAACGTGCTGCGTGCGCTGCTGTGGATGCTGCTGCGGCTGCGTTTGCGGGTGTTGTTGCTCGCGCGGATAGAACGGCTGCGGCTCGCGGGGCGCAAACGGTTCGCCGCCGATCGACGGCTGCTCGTTGTCGCCGTCGTCGTAGCCATCGTCCGGAAGATTGCCGCGCATTTCGCCCTGTTGCTGGTAGTAGGGTTGGCTCTGGCGGAACTGCTCCTGGGCGGCGGCGATCAGGCGGAAGTAGTGCTCGGCGTGCTGATAGTAGTTTTCCGCGGCGATCGGATCTCCGGAACTCTGCGCGTCGCGTGCGAGCTGGAGGTACTTCTCGGCGATGTGGGACGCCGTTCCCCTGATTTTAACGTCCGGTCCGTTGGACTCGTACATCCGCGACAGTGGATTCTGATGATGACCACCTTTGCGGTTGCGACCCCGCATGCGCTTGTTCTGACCGTTTCTCATGGTTTGCTGCTTTGCCAACCCCTCATCTGCGCCGGCACGGATGCCGCCGTTTCAACCTGAATGCCACTCCGATAGACCATCGGTCGCCGCGATCTTCCGCGTCAAGGTTCCACAAGCGCGCACGGCCGCTCGTGCTGGCTTTCACCGCTCCACAACCCGCTCGTGTGACCTCACGAACCCTCAGCAATCCCAGCCGACGCCGGCGGCTTCGCCGCGAGCGCTACGCTTTTGTGTCATCTGCGCGACATTTCGTACCAATGCGCGCCGAACCGATGAAAATTTCTCGGTCTGAATGTGGCGATCCCGTTTGCCGTCCGATCCGGCTTCGCTGTTCCGGCTTTCGCTCTTTAACCTGGCCTGCGCCGCCGACCTCTCAGGAGGGGCGCCTCGTGCGTTCGAGGTGGCGCGGCATCGTCTCGGGCCGATTCCGTGTGCGCAAGCTAGTCGGTTCCGGCGGATATTCCAAGTGCTTTTTTGCTGCGGTTTTCCCACAAGCAATGCTTGCCGGTCATGCCCTCGCCGCCTGCGGTTTCATCGCCAGGAGCGCCCGAGGCACGCCGTGAACATCGGTGCGCGGCGGCCGGAGCGCAAGCCCTGCAGCTGAGAACAAAGCGGCCACGGCCGGCGCTTGTCCCGCGCCGAGTTCGACGGCGAGAACGCCGTCGGGCGCGAGCAACGCGGGAACCGCGGCGGCGATCGCGCGATAGCCGTCGAGCCCGTCCGCGCCGCCGTCGAGCGCCGAACGCGGATCGAAATCGCGCACCTCTGGGGCGAGCGCATCGATGTCGGCGGATATGATGTACGGCGGATTGCACACGATCAGATCGAACGGTCCGGCGAGCGCTGCGGCCATATCGCAAACGATGAACGCTACCGGTGCGATGCCAAGCCGCTGCGCATTCGCGCGCGCAACCATCGAGGCATTCAAGCTCGTGTCGGTGCCGATTCCGAATGCACTTGGCAATTCGCCGAGGAGCGCGAGGACCAGCGCGCCGCTCCCGGTACCGAGATCGGCGATCCGGCGTATTCGCGTCCGCGGGCCCTGCGCGTCGATCGCAGCCAGCGCGGCCTCGATAACCGTTTCGGTTTCCGGCCGCGGCACCAGCGTCGCCGGAGCAAGCGCAAGTTTGAGGCTCCAGAATTCTTTGCAGCCGGTGATGCGGGCCACCGGTTCGCGTGCGAGACGCCGGCGCGCCAGTTCGTTGATCGCGTCGCATTCCGCGCGATCGAGAACGCGCGCGGGAGCCGTCGCGAGCGTCGCGTGGTCGAGGCCGAGCGCATGACCAATGAGAATGCGCGCGTCGAGTTCGGGCGAGTCGAGGCCGGCGGTGCGGAAAGCTTTCGCCAGAGCGCGCCTCGCGCCGGCAATCGTAATCGCGCCCGCGTCGGCAAGGCGCGCGGGCGCCGTCGAGACAGCGGCCGGCGATCTCATCCCGCGTCCTCGGCGGCGAGCTGCGCGGCTTGGTGCTCGGCAACGAGCGCGTCGACGATTTCGCCCAGCGCCTCGCCCTCCATGATCTGCGGCAGCTTGTAGAGGGTGAGGTTGATTCGGTGGTCGGAGACCCGGCCCTGCGGGAAATTGTAGGTGCGGATGCGTTCGGAACGGTCGCCGGTGCCGACCTGGCCGCGGCGTTCGGCGGCGCGCGCTGCGTCCTGCTTCTGCCGCTCGAGATCGTAGAGCCGCGTGCGCAATACGGCGAGCGCCTTGGCGCGGTTGCGGTGTTGCGAGCGATCCTCCTGCATCATCACCACGATGCCCGAGGGAATATGAGTGACGCGCACGGCCGATTCGGTTTTGTTGACGTGCTGACCGCCGGCGCCCCCGGCGCGCAGCGTGTCGATGCGCAGGTCGGCATCGTTGATGGGGACGTCAACGTCCTGCGCCTCGGGCAGCACGGCGACTGTCGCCGTCGAAGTATGAATGCGGCCGGACGCTTCGGTGTCGGGCACGCGCTGCACCCGGTGCACGCCGGATTCGTATTTGAGCTTGGCGAAGGCGCCGCGCCCGCGGATCTCGGCGATGATCTCCTTGAAGCCACCCATGGAGCCTTCGCTCAAGGTCATCACCTCGACCTTCCAGCCATGCTTGGCGGCGTAGCGCTCGTACATGCGGTAGAGATCGCCGGCAAACAGCGCCGCCTCGTCACCGCCGGTGCCGGCGCGGATTTCCAGGATGACGTTGCGGTCGTCCATCGCATCCTTTGGAATGAGCGCCAGCCGCAGTTGCTGCTCCAGCGTGGCGCGGCGCGCCTCGAGCTGCGGACGCTCCGCCTCGGCGATGGAGCGCATTTCCGCATCAGTCGCTGGATCGGCGATCAGGCTGGTGAGCCCGTCAAGCTCGTGCTGCGCCGCCCGATAGGACTTTACCGCCTCGACCACGGGCGCAAGCTCGGCGAATTCGCGCGAAAGCTTCACGAACGTCTCGGGTGGCAGCGCGGCAGAAAGATCGCGTTCGAGCGTCGTGTGGCGGGCGACGAGGGCGTTGAGTTTCTGGTCGGGGAGCATTGCTTTCGCATCGTCGTGCCCAACCTTGGGCACTCGCGTCTTCTGACGGTAAGTAGAAGACGCCCGTGGTCGGAACAAGTCCGATCGGCGTCAACCTTTCAGTAGGCCTAAATCTGCAGGCCGCTGCTGGTGGCGAAATCTTCCAGCTGGGCGCGGATCGGCATGCCGCCGGCGGCGGTTTTCTCCATCACCTCGCACAGGAACTCCGCGGCTTTGCGGCTGTCGAGTTCGAGCAGCATCGCCTTGACCGGCCCCATCGCGGACGGAGTGAGCGACAGCGAACGGTAGCCGATGGCAACAAGGGCGAGCGCGCCAAGCGGCTGCGAGGCCAGTTCGCCGCACAGCGTCACCGGCTTGCCGTGCTTGCGGCAAGCGTCGACGATTTCCTTGAGGGCGCGCAGGATCGGCGCCGAAAGTGAATCGAAGCGGCCGGAGACCCGCGGATTGCCACGATCGACGGCGTAGAGGAATTGCACCAGATCGTTCGAGCCGACGGAGAGAAAGTCGGCATGCTCGAGGAGTTCGTCGAGCTGATAGAGCAGGGAGGGCACCTCGACCATGCTGCCGACCTCGACTTCGTCGGGAAGCTTGTGACCGTGGCGCCGCAAATGCGTGAGCTCACGCTCGACCAGTTCCTTCGCCTGCTCGAACTCGGCGACCGCCGCGATCATGGGAAACATGATCTTCAAGGCGCGGCCACCGGCGGCGCGCAACAGCGCCCGCAGCTGCGTGCGCAACAAAGCCGGCCGGTCAAGCCCGAGGCGGATCGCCCGCCAGCCAAGCGCCGGATTCTCCTCTTCGATGTTGCGCATGTACGGCAGAACCTTGTCGCCGCCGATGTCGAGGGTGCGGAACGTCACCGGCTTGCCGTCGGCAGCCTCGATCACCGCGCGATAGAGGGCATATTGCTCGCTGGCGCGCGGAAAGTTCGGCGCAACCATGAATTGCAGTTCGGTGCGGAACAGGCCGATGCCCGCCGCTCCGGTGTCGGCGATGTGCGGCAGGTCGACGCTCAGCCCGGCATTGATCAGCAGCGTTATCTCTTCGCCGTCCCGAGTTACGCAGGGAACATCGCGCAGCGCCTGGTATTGCTGTTGCCGCCGTGCCCGCAGCCGCACGCGCTCGGCATAGGCGGCCTCCATGTCGGGCAGCGGCCGCAGGTGCAGATCCCCGATCGAGCCATCGACAATGATCGCATCGCCCGGATCGGCGATACCGGTGGCGTTGTCGATCTCGCCGATCGCCGGCACGCCCAGCGCCCGCGCCACGATGGCGACGTGGGAATGCGGCCCGCCTTCCTCCAGCACGAGGCCGCGCAACCTTTTGCGGTCGTAGTCGAGCAGAGCGGCAGGGCCCATCGAGCGCGCGACGAGAATGGCGTTCTCGGGCAGACTCTCGCGCGAGGGCGCGTGGTCGCGGCCGGTCAGCTGGCGCATCAGCCGGTTGGCGAGATCGTCGAGGTCATGCAGCCGCTCGCGCAGGAACGGGTCGGTCTGGCGCAGCATGCGGGCGCGCGTGTCGGACTGCACGCGTTCGACTGCGGCTTCGGCGGTGAGGCCGGTCATCACCGCTTCCTCGAGCTTATGAACCCAGCCGCGGTCGTAGGCGAACATGCGATACGCTTCGAGCACATCGCGATGCTCGCCGCCCTCAACCACGTCGCCGTGTTCGAGGAGTTCATCGAGGTGGGTGCGCAGGCTCTCCACCGCGGTTTCGAGGTGCTTCAATTCCTTCGGGATGTCGTCGGCGATGAAGTTGGTGACGACGACACGCGGCTCGTGCAGCACGACGTGGCCGAGCGCGATGCCGTCGGAAAGTGCGGTGCCCTTGACGTGCAACGATCGCCCGGCCGCCGGCTCGGCACCTGGAGGGGCGAGCGCGGAAAGCTCGCCGGAGGCGATCATCTCCGCGAGCACCATCGCTGTCGTCTGCAGCGCCTCGACTTCCTCCTCGGAATAGGTGCGCCGGGCACGGTTCTGCACCACCAGCACGCCAAGCGTGTTGCCGGCGCGCAGCACCGGCACGCCGAGGAAGGAATGGTAGATCTCTTCGCCGGTCTCCGGCCGGTACGAGTAGGCCGGATGCGCCTGCGCATTCGACAGGTTGACTGCGCTCGCCTGGCTCGAGACCAGGCCGACGAGACCTTCGTCGGCGCGCATCACCGTGTGGTGCACGGCGTCGCGGTTGAGGCCCTCGGTTGCATAGAGTTCGAGCGTGGAATCGACGCGCAGCACATAGACGGAGCACACCTCCGCGACCATGTTCGCGGCGATCAGCACCACGATCTTGTCAAGGCGTTCCTGCGCGCTGACCGGCTCCGCCATGACTTCGCGCAGCCGGCGCAACAGCACGCGAGGACCGCCGAGCGCGCCACGCATGGCGTGAGGTCCCTCGGGCTTCCCGTTTGACCGGCGCTTAGCCCGCGTCGCACCGGCCGCAATCGAAGAAGAGTTCGCCCGGGACAGGGCCCGTGACGAGCATCCTCAGGGCTATAGCGAATGCGGCATGCAAACCGCAAGCCAGAGACAAAGATATGACGGTTGCAGATTTATTGTGCGCCGCAGCGTGACCGCAGCAACTACGGCGACGCTTTGTCGAGACCGTAGAGCGAGTGCAGGGTGCGCACCGCAAGCTCGGTAAACGCCGCGTCGATCAGCAGCGAGAATTTGATCTCTGAAGTGGTGATGGCGCGGATGTTGACCGCGCGTTCGCCGAGGGCGCGGAATGCCTGCGCCGCGACACCGGCATGGCTGCGCATGCCGATGCCGATCACGGAAATTTTGGCGACATCGGTGGCGCTGTCGAGCCGTTGGTAGCCGATCGCCGGCTTCGCCTTGGTGATCACCTCGAGCGCGCGCTGGAAGTCCGCGGCCGGAACGGTAAACGTCAGGTCGGTCGTTTTGCCGTCGGCAGAAACGTTCTGCACGATCATGTCGACGTTGATATTGGCCTCGGCCAGGGGGCCGAAGATGGCGGCGGCGACGCCCGGCTTATCCTGCACCTCGCGGATCGAGATTTGCGCCTCGTCGCGGGAGAAGGCGATGCCGGTGACCACCTGCTGTTCCATGATCTCGTCCTCGTCACAGATGAGCGTTCCCGGCGGGTTGCCGCGCGGATCGATGTCTTCCGGCCGATCGAAGCTCGAGCGCACAAAGATGCGCACATTGTGCACCATGCCGAGCTCAACCGAGCGCACCTGCATCACCTTGGCGCCGAGCGAGGCAAGCTCGAGCATTTCCTCGAACGCGATCTTGTCGAGCCGTCGCGCGCGCGGCACCACGCGCGGGTCGGTGGTGTATACGCCGTCGACGTCGGTGTAGATGTCGCAGCGGTCGGCGTGGATCGCGGCCGCTATCGCCACCGCCGACGTGTCCGAGCCGCCGCGGCCGAGTGTGGTGATGCGACCGGTTTCACTGTACATGCCCTGGAAGCCGGCAATGACCGCAACTTCGCCCCGCTCGCCGAAGCGGCGGACCAGTTCGGCGCCATTGATATCGAGGATCCGCGCCGAGCCGTGCAGGTTCGAAGTCAGGACCGGAAGCTGCCATCCCTGCCAGGAGCGTGCGTCGACGTCCATGTCCTGGAGGGTGATCGCAAGCAACCCGGCGGTCACCTGCTCGCCGGTAGCGACGACGGCATCGTATTCGCGCGCGTCAAACAGCTGACGCGTCTTGAGCGCTGCCTCACACCACTTCACGAGCTGGTCGGTGGTGCCGGCCATGGCCGAAACAACGACCGCGATCTCGTGGCCGGCGTCGACCTCGCGCTTTACATGACGCGCAACGTTGCGGATGCGGTCGATGTCGGCGACCGAAGTGCCGCCGAATTTCATCACGAGGCGGGCCATGACGGTGGTGTCGTTTCCCGGACGTCGGCCCTCTCCTATGCCGAGAGCCGTGCAAAGCGCGCGTATAGATACCGGTCGAGCGCCATGGCCGCAAATGTTTGCGGGGGACCCGAAACGCACTCGGGATGGCGAACGACCACAAGCGCCGCCATCCCGAGTCCAGGAAAGGTAGTCTGTGTAACTGACGGCGGCTAAGCCACCGGGTGATCGCGACCGTCCGCTCCCTTAACGCGAGCGACTTGTGCGGGCTCCTGCCAGCACGTCGCGGCCCCCATCATGCAAGACCAGAACGCGATCCACATCAGAGCCGGCATGACAATTTCTCCACTGCAGATCGAACTTGCCAATTCTCAAAACCCCCTGAAGTTCCTGCATTTGTGCGGGCGCGAACGTCGCCGGACAAACAAGCGTCGCGGTTTTTTGATGTTTGAACGAGGAACAAACTGACATCGGACTAAAAATGAGCTGCGCTCGTGATGCGGGCCAGAGGCAGGATCAAACCGCCGCGTTGCCCGCCACAGTTGAAACGGCGGCTGGCGGATTGCACCTCGTTGATCCGCCCTCTCCCTGTTCACCGATGAGCGGCTCAATACGGCAGGCCGACATAGTTCTCGGCGAATGCGGTTGCGGCAGCCTTCGAGCGGAACAGATAGTCGAGCTCCGCGAGCTGAATCTTGTGATCGAAGGGATTGTCCGAAATCCGATGCAACAGCGTCGTCATCCACCAGGAGAAACGCTCGGCCTTCCATATTCGCGCCAGCGCGCGATCGGAGTAGTGGTCGAGCCCGGCATCGGATTTGTCGGCATAGTGTTCGATCAGCGCTTGTGAAAGATAGCGCACGTCGCTTGCCGCCAGATTGAGGCCCTTGGCGCCGGTCGGCGGCACGATATGGGCGGCATCGCCGGCGAGGAAAAGCCGACCGAAGCGCATCGGCTCGGCGACGAAGCTGCGCAGCGGCGCAATGCTCTTTTCGATCGAGGGGCCGGTGACGAGGCGCTCGCGAGCCTCATCGTCGAGCCTGGGCTTCAGCTCTTCCCAGAAGCGTTCATCCGGCCACGCGTCGATATCCTCGGCGAGGCTGCATTGCAGATAGTAGCGGCTCAGCGTCGGCGTGCGCATCGAGCAGAGCGCGAAACCCAAAGGATGCCGCACATAGATCAGCTCCTCCGACACGGGCGGCGTCTCCGAGAGGATGCCGAGCCAGCCGAGTGGGTAGACGCGTTCGTGCGTTGCGAGCGCGCCCGCCGGCACGCTCTTGCGACTGATGCCGTGAAAGCCGTCGCAGCCGGCGATGAAGTCGCAGGCGATCTCCTGCGCGGCACCGTCGGCGCGGTAGGTCACGCGCGGGCGGTCGCTGAAGATGTCGCGTACGCTGACGTCGCTCGCGGAGTAGACGGTCTTTGCGCCCGCCATCGAGCGGCCGTCCATGAGGTCGCGGGTGATCTCGGTCTGCCCATAGACCATGACCGTCTTGCTGGTCAGCTCTTCGAACGAGATGCGATGGCGGACGCCGTCGACGCAGATCTGCACGCCCTCGTGCACAAGACCGTCGCTGTGCATGCGGCTGCCGACACCGGCTTCGTCGAGGAGGTCGCGGGTGATCTGCTCGATGACGCCAGCGCGGATGCGGCCCAACACGTATTCGGCGGTTTGCCGTTCGAGGATGATGTTGTCGATGCCGCGCCGGTGCAGCAACTGGCCGAGGAGCAGGCCGGCCGGGCCGGCGCCGATGATCGCGACCTGTGTTCGCATGAGTCACTATAGCAGCAGGGCGGTCACGCAATTTCGCGTAAAATCAGCGACGATTGCTTACGGCCGTCTGCATATTTCTACTGCCTTATAGCCGTATGGGCGCCGCGCGACTGGTCAGCACGAATACCGGCTTGGGTCATGCGTCGACGCGGCTTCCGGCACGCAAGGCGATGCGTGTTGGGCGTGGCGAACGGAGCGCGAAGCGGCTACGCGTCACGATTGTTCTTGCTCTGTTCATTGCGCTCGTCGCCACCGCCCTGCTCGTCGGACGCGCGGTGATCGCCCCGGTGCTGACGACCGGAACCGGCGGTCGCGGTGGCGCCCGGGTGGGCGAAATCGTCTATTCGATGCCCGATGGTTCGTTCTGCCGGCGGCTTTCGTTCGACAACGACACGGCGGCACTTATCGAAGGCGCCGTCGAGCAATGTCCTGCCAACCTTCCAAGAATGCGCGCGCGTGGCGACAGGAATTTTGCCTGGGGCGCCCGTTAGCTGGCCTGTCAGGGCATCCTTAGTCATTTTGTGGATTGGAGCGTGGCGGATCGGCATCCAGGCATCGACGACTGACGAACTCGCCGCTACTGTGCGCCGGCGCGGGGGACGACCCGCGCGAAAGGGGAACAAACCATATGGGTACCATGCGTCTCGCGCTCCGGCTGGCGTTGCCCGTCGGCGCACTTCTGATCGGCATCCACGCAGCATCTGCCCAGGATGCTATGGCTGAAGCGCGCCAGGCCTGTACGCCCGACGCGATGCGACTTTGCTCCGAGTTCGTCCCGGACGCGAACAGGGTCAAATCGTGCATGATGAAAAAGCGGTCGCAGCTGAGCGCGCCTTGCCGCACCGCCATGGCGCGCATGGGCCGTGGCGGCCATCACGGGCATGGTCACGGGCACAAGCATAAGCACTGCTCGCATGGGCATTGCCACTATTACTGATCCATACTGATCAGCATCACGCCACACCGCGAAGCCTTCGCGCGCAAAAGCCCCTGCGCGCGGGGTAGGGCTTGGCATTTCTTGACAGCGACTTGACGGGCCGTCATAAGGACCGCGGCGCGTGGCGAGCGGTTGTTGCGGCCTGTCGGCTCGCGCCTCCAGCAGCAACACAAACGACTGCAAGAAGCCGGTCCGGGCCTGCTCCGAGTACCGGGATCGAACACGAGGGCAAAAGATGTTCGCGGTCTTCAAAACCGGTGGCAAGCAGTACCGGGTCGCCACCGAGGATGTGCTCCAGGTCGATAAGATCAAGGGCGAGCCCGGCGAGATCGTCGAGTTTGGAGAGGTGCTGGTGGTCGGCGGCGACAGCCTGACGCTCGGTGCTCCGACCGTCGCTGGTGCGACCGTGGCGGCCGAAGTGCTCGACCAGGCGCGCGGGCCGAAAATTATCGCCTTCAAGAAGCGTCGCCGGAAAAACTCGCGGCGCAAACATGGACACCGCCAGGAATTCACCCTGCTGCGCATCACCGAAATCCTCACCGAGGGTAAGAAGGCGAACAAGGCTCCGCCGCCAAGGCCCCAGCGGGCGCGCCCACCCGCCCCTGCCGCCGCTGCGGCAGAGGGCGAGGTAGCGCAAGCCGCGTCCGCGGAATCGGAGAGCGCTTCGGGAGAGGGCCGCAAGGCGCAGCCCAAGGGAAAGAAGCCGGCGAAGCCGCGGGCCGCCAAGGCCGAGCAGCCGGCGGCCAAACGCAAAAAGAAGTGATACGGAAGTGATGCTTTTGTCACGAATCCGGGGTACACAGTAAGTCAAGAAGGTTGGAGGCCAGAAATGGCTCACAAGAAAGCGGGCGGGTCATCGCGCAACGGGCGCGATTCCCCCGGTCAGCGGCTGGGGCTCAAGATTTTTGGCGGCGAGGAAGTGCTCGCCGGCAACATCATTGCGCGCCAGCGCGGCACCAAATGGCATCCCGGGCGCAATGTTGGCGTCGGCCGGGACCATACGCTGTTCGCCTTGATTAATGGTCGCGTTGAGTTCCGTTCCAAAGCCAAAGGCCGCGTATTCGTTTCGGTACTTCCGATGACGGAGGCAGCGGCCCAGTAATACGGTGGATCATACGAGGTCCGCCGGCATCCAGTCGAACCGGCGGGCCCAATTGGGCTCAAAAAAGGGGGAGACCGGGATGCCGGCTCCCCCTTTCGGTTTTTTTGCAGGAGCCCGTGCCATGACTTCGCTGGAGAGAATTTGCGACGAGACTGCGCGCGAGCGCAGTATTCCCGTCCTCGAGACCGAGCGGCTCATCTTGCGCGCGCCGCGTCGCGGGGACGTAAAAGCGATTGCGTCGCTTCTCAACGATCGCCGCATTGCCGCGAATACCGCGCGCATTCCGCATCCCTACTCGGTGGACGACGCCGAGCAGTTTGTCGCGTCCGCCAACCGGCGGGACGGCGAGGCGACATTCATGATCTTCAGTGGCGACAAGCTGATCGGGGGCTGCGGCATCGACCCGCGCGAGGACGGCCCCGAGATCGGGTACTGGCTTGGTGTCGCGTATTGGGGCCAGGGCTACGCCACTGAGGCCGTGCGCGCGCTCGTCGACTATGGGTTCGGCGAACTGTGCCACGACACGCTCGCCGCCGGCGCCCGCGTCACCAATCCGGCTTCGCGCCGGGTGCTGGAGAAGTGCGCGTTCCAGTGGACCGGCGTCCGCCTCATGCGCATACGCGCCATCAACTCGGCCGCGCCTGTCGACCGCTTCCGGCTCGATCGCGGATTGTGGGAATCGTTGAAATCGTGGGGCCGGGTGCGCCGCGTCGCCTGAGCTTGTTCGGAATGTTGGGCCGCTTTGGCGACGTTCGTGCCGCAGGAGGAACGGACGGCGCTGTATCGTTCAACCTGCCGCTAACATGTTCTGAAAAGGGTGAGGGCGCAGTCGCTTCGACTTGAGGCGATTGCGCCCCACGTGGCCGCTAATGTCCGGCGTTCGGCACCGCCGCGAAGAACGGCGCGAGCTTCTCGACCAGTGCCGGCCCGAAATGGGCCTGCGGATTCGACGGCGGCGCGCGGTCCATCACTTCCCAGCCGTGGACCAGGATGCGGGCGTTGTCGAACGCTTGCTTGAGATCGACGCCCGGCCGCACGCTCTGCCGGAAGAATGCGTCGCCGAAATAGGTCCATTCGCGCTCGGCGGCGCATCCGAACGAGGTGCTCCAGGAATCCGCCGCGGTCAGCACGATGCTGTTGTCGTTGGCGAGCGGCGGCACGAATATTCCTGAAAAGCACGCCGACACGATGACGATGCGGTTTTTGATGCCCTCCTTGTCGAGCGCCTCGGCGACCTCCTGCGGGGTCAATTCGGTGGTGGCCGCGTTGGGCAATCGCAGCAGAAAGCCGCGCCGGTCGCCGTGCGACGTCATCAGGAGCAGAAGAACGTCGGCGTTTTTGTCCATCGCCGCCCCGACGGCGTGCACTGCGGCGGCAAAATTGCGCTGGCTGGCGAGCGGCAACGTCTTTCCGGTATCGCGGCCGTTGACCAGCCGCACCGTGTGGTTCCGGGTCGGCAGGATGCGATCGAAAACCGCCAGCCCGCCGTCGAGCTCCTTGATGAAGACATCCTGGTCGGCCCAACCGGCGATGCCGATGGCGTAGACATTGGTGACGCCTTTATTCGGCGGCGCGATGCGGGCGACCTCGGCGCGCAGCAACGCCTGCTGCGATTGATCGAGACGCGCCGCTTCGCTCTCCGGCGCTGCGACACGGTCGCGGGCAAGCGCCTGCGCGTAAAAATTTCCGCCGTCGCCCGAGAAATACGCGGGGGCCGCGAGTCCCCATGCATCGAGCACGATGAACGCGGCCGCCAGCGCGGCAACGCGGCCGAGCGTCGCGAATTTTGGGGGACACCGCACCCATCATCTCCGTTGGCCAGCGCGTGAAGGCGACGCTGATGATCGAGCGTTTGTAGCTCAGGCGTGAGGCCCGATGGAACTCCTGCGTTGTAGGGTATCGGAACCTGAGAGCTGCGTGGGGCGGTTCTTGCGCCGTCCGGCGCGCGCAATCAGGGCGTGGCAATGGGCGGTTTTTCGAGCCAACAGGCGCCCTTCCGACCCGCCAACGTAGCGGTCCGCAAGCGGTGCGTCATCCTGGGGCCGGCCGCACGTTCAGGCTCGACCGGCGGGCACGCACCCGCAACCTCGTTGCAATCCTACTTCCTGCGAAAGCTTTCCCGCGCCGCTCTTGCGGACTGGGAACTTGCCGTCAATTGGCTCTGATCGGCATCGGCAAATGCGCTCGCTCCGTGCAGCGCGCCCGCCGTGGCGTTGACCGCTTCCTTGATCATTCGCACGGTCGGCTGCGGCATCGATAAAACGACTTCGGCCATTTCGAGCGCCTTCTCTACCGCCTGCCCAGCATCGGCGAGTTCGTCGACCAGCCCCCAACTCAGCGCCTGATCGGCGCCCATTTTCTCGCACAAGATCGTGATGCGCTTGGCGCGCGCCGGCCCGACGAGGCTGATAAGTCGCGGCAAGGCGCCCCATTGCAGGTTCAAGCCGATCTTGACCTCCGGCACGTACAGATAGGCGTCGCGAGCCAGCACCCGCCAGTCGCAGGCGAGCGCTATGGCGACGCCGGCGCCGACGGCAAGCTTCTCGATCGCCGCAATGGTTATCTGCGGCATCGACTCCCAGGCCTTGCACAGCCGCACCCCGCCATAGGCGCGATACCTCCGCTTCAGGTCGTCCGTCTCGCTCGGCCAGCTATTCTTGGCTTTCAAATCAAAGCCGGCGGAGAACGCATTGGGTGCTCCGGTGAGGACCACCACGTGCGTTTCAAGATCATCGAAAAAACTGCGCGCTGCGGCAGTAAGTTCGACGACCAGTTTCTCATCGAAGGCGTTGAGGTTTGCGTTGCGATCGAAGCGCACGATGGCGACACCGCCGCGTTTCTCGATGCTCACATAATCCGATTTCACGACAATGCTCCTTCTGAACTCTTTCTTGGCAACGCCACACTGTCGGCATCGGCCACTCTCTCTCGCGGATAGCCGCCACTCGCTGCTGGAGTCAATCTGATCGGGGTACGTCGGAAACGCGCGAGCCGCGTACTCAGGGATTTGCGCCCAGCGCCCTGAGTTCGGCATCCGCAGCGGCGCGCTCGGTAAAGCTCTTGGGGCAACCCGTCGCGGCGAGCCGGAACAGGCGCGTGGCCTCGTCTTTGACACGGCGTTGCAGGGCAAGTTCGGCGCTGTAGAAATTGACCTCGCAGATCTTGCGTTGTTTGGTGCTGGCGTCGGCATCGTCCGCGGTGGCCAGCAGCGCCTCCGGCGTCGTTTGGCCGAGAAAAAGGCGGATGACCGGCGCTGGCCATTTGGTCATGTCGATCTGTTTTGCCGCGTCGGCGAGCTGGCTTGGCCGATTGCTGCGCGTGTCCACAATGTGAAGCCAGAGCGCCGCGTAGGCGTATTTGGGGTTGAGCGCGCGAGATTGACCCAAATCGCTGAGCGCGTTGGGAAGCCGAGCGGCGTACAGGCTTGTGACGCCGCGGTTGAAATAGGCTTGGGCATACTTCGGGTCGAGCCGGATCGCCTCGCTATAGTCGGCGATGGCGCGGTTCTCGTCGCCCTTGTGGTAATAGGCGCTGCCGCGGTTGTTGTACGCATAGGCATATTTCGGGTCGAGCCGGATGGCCTCGCCATAGTCGGCGATGGCTCGATCGAAATTACCCTTCTGATAGTTTGCGAGGCCGCGATTCGAATACGCTTGGGCAAATTTCGGATCGAGCCGGATCGCCTCGTTGAAGTCGGCGATGGCGCGATCGTCGTCGCCCTTGTGGTCATACGCGGTGCCGCGGTTGTTGTACGCGTAGGCAAATTTCGGGGAGAGGCGGATCGCCTCGTTGTAGTCGGCGAT
>Ga0070671_100001586_pt1 | contig 17099 bp, 18 predicted proteins | sample KBSS73metaG_FD_65341 | JGI IMG/M metagenome (GOLD analysis project Ga0070671, IMG submission 65341) | Switchgrass rhizosphere microbial communities from Kellogg Biological Station, Michigan, USA - KBS S7-3 metaG | ecosystem: Host-associated > Plants > Roots > Rhizosphere > Soil ...
CCGAAGGAGCGGCATATCATCGATATGCTCATGAATGAAAAGGGCGCGCGCAACAAGGTTTTGGCCGACAAGCTGCACATGAGCGAGCATACCCTGCGTAATCATCTCACCGCTATATACAGCAAGCTGCAGGTGGCCGGCCGCTTGGAACTATATTTGTACGCGACGAGCCACCACCTGCTGCGAGCGCAATAGCATGCGGCGGCGACACGCAACCGCTGCAGGCAGTTCACTGTAGTAAGAGAACGGCACGGCAGGGTGCGGTGGCGCGATATGGCCACTGCCACCGGGTTTTTAGCAGCAGGCAGCACTTGCGCCGAAGCACGGTTAATCAGCCAACCGGCGCTCGCCAAAGAAGAGACGACGGCGCCCACGCGCGGATAGTCCGGCCGGCGGTGTACCCGCGGCGCGGTGATCGACGCCGCATATGCGTCCTGCTAGTGCAGGCGCTTGCCGACCGGCGATTTTTTGCCGTGGCGAACGGCGTGAGCCCGGGTGGGGGTAAGGGGCGCGTGCAGCGACGCGCGCAACGCGACCGCCATCGCGGCATCGCCGTTGATCAGGTCGTTCCATGCAATTTCAAGCCCGTTTCGCTTTCCCTTGAGCACGAGCTTTAAACCCTGGGGGCTGACCGTTAATTTGTACCTAGCCTTGCCGAGTAACAGCTCGCGGCTTAACTCCGACTTGAGTTCCGTCATCACGCACCCCTAATGAGCCGACTTCACCACTGACTATAGCGCGCGAGCTCCGTGTTTCCTGTCGGCACGCGGCCTCTTTGCATGTCGGACGCGTCCCGCGTACTAATTGGGCTGCACCCTACAGGAATAATGCTTCCCCTTTGGCACCATAAGCGGTTGCGCCGCGAGCTGTTTTACGGCGCGCAAAACCCCGGAAGAAAATTGACAGAGTTGCTGACTTTGCTCAACGAGACGCTGGATACGCGGCTCTTTCGGCTTGGGGGCAGCGATTTCACGCTCGGTTCGCTGCTTGCTGGGTTGATCGCGCTGGCGGCGCTGCTTGTGTTTGCACGTGCATTGCGTCGCTGGATGTCGCAGCGCCTGCTTGCCAGGGGGCATCTCGATGCGAGCACGCGCGAGACGGTATCGGCGCTGACGCATTACATCGTGCTCGGCATCGGCTTCGTGACCATCCTCAATGCCATCGGGATCCAGCTGTCATCGTTCACCGTGCTCGCCGGGGCGTTCGGGGTCGGCGTCGGGTTCGGCCTGCAGAATATTTTCAGCAACTTCATCAGCGGCCTGATCGTGATGTTCGAGCGCCCGATCAAGATCGGCGACCACATCGTGCTGGCTGGCGTTGACGGCGATGTCGCGCATATCGGCATGCGCGCAACCACCCTGCGCACCGCGCAGGGCAGTTTCGTCGTGGTCCCCAACCAGTCGATCATCACCAACAACGTGACCAACTGGGACCAGTTCGGCAGCAGTGCGATCAGCATGCAATTCCGGCTTGCCGGCACGCTGGCCGACGACCAGGCGATGCTTTTAGGAGTGTTGGATGCCAACGCCGGCGTGCTGAAGATGCCCGAGCGTAGTGTTTACGTCGTTGCAACCGATCATGCGGGACATCTGCTCGAGATCCATTTCAGCGTGCGCGGCGATGCGGTCGAGCGGCTCGCGATCGTGAGCGCCGTCAATACAGCAGTCTCGAACGAACTGACCAGGACGGGACGTGCGTTCGCGCCGAATCCGTGAACCGCGAGCTGACCTTAACGGCCCCACGTCGCGAACATCGCTGCCACCATGACGGTCATCACAGCCGTGGCGGCCCAGCCGAGAACAAGGACGCGCCGCTTCACGACAAATGCCCCCATGATCTCCTTCTTTCGTGCCATCAGCATCATTATGATCATCACGGGCACCGCGACCACGCCGTTGATCACCGCGCTCCAGAAGAGGGCCTTGATCGGATCGATGGGCGTGAAGTTGAGGCATATGCCGAGTACAGTCGCCAGGATGATGATGCCGTAGAAGCCGCGCGCTTTCGCGAGGTCGAGGCCGAGGCCGTTGCGCCAGCGGAACGCTTCGGCTATTCCATATGCCGCGGAACCCGCAAGCACCGGCACCGCGAGCAGGCCTGTGCCGATGATGCCTGCCGAAAACAGCAGGAATGCGAAATCGCCCGCGATCGGCCGCAACGCCTGCGCCGCCTGGGAGGAGCTTTGGATATCGGTAATGCCGTGCAAATGCAGCGTCGTCACCGCCGTCAGCATGATGCAGAACGCGACCAGGTTCGAAAACGCCATGCCGATGTAAGTGTCGAGCTTGATGCGCTTCAATGCCGCGCGTGCCTGTTCGGGCGCCTCGACGAGCGGTTTTTCCCCGCGCGCGGCGCGCTGCTCCTCGACTTCCTGCGAGGCCTGCCAGAAAAAGAGATAGGGGCTGATGGTAGTGCCGAAAACCGCGACAACCGCGACGATGTACTCCGACGTTAGCGATAGCTTGGGCATGAGCGTCCCGAACGCAACTTCCCCCCACGGGATTTCTATGATGAACAGCGACGCCACATAGGCGAGCAGCGCGAGCGTCAGTGCCTTCAGTATCGGCGCATATCTGGGGAAAGGGATAAACACTTGCAGCACGACGGACAGGATGCCGAACGCCGCGCCGTACCAGTGGGCGTTGCCACCGATCAGAAGCGCCATCGCCGCGCCCATCGCGCCGATATCGGCGGCGATATTGATGGTATTGGCTACCAGCAGCAGCAGAACGACGCCGTAGAGAATAGGGCGCGGGTAATAGCTGCGGATGTTCGCGGCGAGCCCGTGGCCGGTGACACGCCCGATCCGCGCGCTCACCGTCTGGATGCCGACCATCAGCGGAAAGGTGAACAGCGTCGTCCACAGAATGCTGTAGCCGAAGCCGGCGCCGACCTGCGAATAAGTGGCGATACCGCTCGGGTCGTCGTCGGCGGCGCCGGTAATGAGGCCCGGGCCCAAACGCGACCACAGCGACTGCGCCGGTTTTTGCGCCGGCGCGGCGGCTGGCTTGGCAGATGCCGCTGATCTGGCCGCCTTGGCTTGCTGGCGTGTGCGGGCGCGCTTGGATGGTCGAGGCATGCGGCCGGCTACAGCAGGTCGATTGGCGACGCGCGCACGATGATGCGATCCTGGGAAAATTGTTTCTCGAGGCGGCCGCGATAATTTTTCCACCACTGGCGGTCGAGCTGCGCAGTCATTACTTCGAAAATGACGATATCGTCGCGCACCACGCCCGACCCCTCTTCGCTCAGTCCCTCGGCCGGCGAGCGTCTGAACATCGTTATCCCGCCGAACGAGCGCGTGAGCAGAGTTTTCACGCGATTGAGCTTGGCCGGCGCAAAGGGCCGCCCGGAATTATCGTACAGGGGCAGCAGAAGCTGAACCAGGTACATGTGCAATGCGCCGCATTCATCACGAGCCGCCGGGCCGCGCCGGCGGCAGCGGGTCGCCGCTTTTCGAATAAGCGGGCGGCACGTAGAAATTCAGCGTGCGCAGATCGCCCCGCCCGGTATTGCGGATCTCGTGCCGGTCGTCGCGCTCGATCAGCAGCAGGGTGCCGGCTTTGAGCCCGTAGCGTTTGCCGTTGACTTTGGCGGTGCCGGTACCCGCGACGACGAACAACCACTGATCGGCGCCGTGATGACGGTTTTTCGGATCGCCTTCGGCGTCGCCCGGCGGCAGCACCATTTCCGCGGCCTGCGAACGGCGGTTGCCGAATACCACGCGAAAACCTTTGCCGAGTCTTAGTTGTTTTCGTTTCACCGCAATGCGCTCCTGACGACTACGCAAGACTACAACGCGGGGGGGCCGGGCGGTATCGGAGAAGCGCTTTCGAATTGTAAGAGTGCACCGATTCCCCGGGAAACCGGATGCCATTGGCGGACGATCAGCCGGCCGCCGCGTGAGCATGCACTGAGCGCTGGCCGGCGGGACCCGTGGGTTCGCGCAGCAAAGCAGTCACCCGCAGCAATTCTGCGACGCTCCATGCCTGCGCGATGCACCCGCGCGGACGGTACGGGCTCTCGGCATCAAAAATTTCGCCTATCGTCCCCATGCCGCCGCTGTTCAGGTGCGAGTAGAGTGCCGCTACGAGCTGGTTCCCGTCCCGCGGGCTGTCGTGATGCACCTTGAGCCAGGCGTCCATGAAGGGGCCGATCAACCACGGCCACACGGTGCCTTGATGATACGCAGCGTCGCGCGCGCGCAAATCGCCGTCGTATTGGGGCTTGTAATCGGGGTGGCCGCGCGCGAGCGTGCGCAAGCCGACGGGAGTGAGCAACTCGCGCTGGACAACCTGCAGCACCGAGCGCCAGCGGCCGGGTTCCAGTACCGGATGAGCAAGTGAGATCGCGAGCAACTGGTTCGGCCGCAACGCGGGGTCGATGCCGTGCTCGCCGTCGATCACATCGTAGAGGTAGCCGAGCGGTTCGCTCCAGAAACGTGCATTAAATGACGCGCACGCCCGTTGCGCATGATTGTCGTATCGGTCTGCGGCGGCGGGGTCCGTGCGGCGCAGCCACCCGGCGCAGAGCTTCAACGCGTTATAGAAAAGCGCGTTGATCTCGACCGCCTTGCCGCGGCGCGGAGTGACCACCCAGCCGTCGACTTTCGCGTCCATCCACGTGAGCTGATAGCCGGCCTCGCCCTGGACGAGCAGGCCGTCGACCGGATCGACATGGATGCCGAAGCGCGTGCCGCCCAGATGATGGTCGAGGATGTCGCGCAGCACCGGCAGCAATGCATCGAGCATCGCGTAATCTTTGGTCGCCTGAATATAGCGGTCGACTGCATGAAAGAACCAGAGCGTCGCATCGGCCGTGTGGTAAAGCCCGGCGTTCTCGCCTTCCGGAAACAGGTTGGGAATCAGGCCGTCGCGCGTGTGGCCCGCGAACGTGCGCAGGATCGCGCCGGCTTCGTTGGTGCGGCCCGTCAGCAGGCACAGCCCTTCAAGGCTGATCATGGTGTCGCGGCCCCAGTCCGTAAACCACGGATAACCCGCGATCACGGTGCGCGCGTCGGCGCGGTCACTCGTGCGCGTATGCGGAGCGATGATGAATTGATCGGCGGCCAAAATGAGCTGCGCGGCAGGGCCCTGACGCAAAGTCGGATCGGCTTTCTTCAAAAGCTCGCGCCGCCTCGCAAACTCACCGGGAATCAGCGCGGCGGCGTTGGCGGAATCGACCGCGCCTTCGACGCTGATCACCACCGTTACAATCTGGCCGGACCGCAGCGTAACCCGCAGGCAACCCGGCGACGTAATGCGTCCGACGTGGTCATAGCCGCGGCCGCGCTCGATGCGGTACAGCACGTTGTCGATCGCGCGCTCCTCGCGCGTGAAAATTCCGCCGGTCGCGCTGAACACGAGATCGGGATAAGCATCGTGCGTTACCCTGAAGCCGGCGTCGGAACTTGCGACCGCGAACTCGACCGCGCCCGCGGTCACGCTCGCCTCGTGCGCGCGGATCTGGATGTACGGCCGCAATTCGAGTTCAATCGACGGATGGGCCGGCGTGGTCAGCCGATACTGTATGCAGGTCGCATTGCGCAGGTGCGGCATCGCGATGGTTTTCTCGATCGCGGTCGGGCCATGGCGGTAGCGCCAAACCGGCAGGCCGCATTCGAGCCCGATTTCCGAAATCCACTCGCTGTCGGGCAGGCAGGTTTCAGTCGTGGTTTCGATGGCCGACAAGCGCACGCTGCCGCGCCGGAGCAGCAGGCGTTCGTCGATAAAAGGCACGAACACCGTGCGGCCATGCGGCGCCGGCAGCGCTGCGATCAGTGTGCCGTGGTAGCGCCGCGTGCAGCCTCCGGACAGGCTGCCGGATGCGTACCCGCCCAGACCGTTGGTAACCAGCCATTCGCGCTCGAGCAAATGTTCGAGCGGATTGCCGTGCCGCCAGCCGACAATTGCGGGCGTCGCGCTCATTCGCGACCCTGCGCGCCGAGCACGACCGCGCTGCGGCCATGGAAATTCAGCCCTTGCGCGGTAACGGCGGGCGGCGCGCCATTACCCCCGTACGCGAGCTCTTCGCTCGACCATAGCTCCTGCCACGTGGCGCCCGCGGGCGGGGCGAGCAGCGGCTCGGCGCATAGCGTCAGGTGCAGGTCGAGCCCGAGATTGATCACGAGCAGCCTTTCATCAATGTCCGGTATGGCGAAGCGCAGCACGAACGCGCGTGAATTGAGGACTGCGCCCTCGATGCATTCCGGCCGCTGCGCCGCGAACGCGGGATCGCTTTTGCGCAAACGAATCAGGTCCTGATGAAATTTGAAATGGGCGTTTTCGGTGAGAGCCGCATCGGTCAGCTTGCAGCGCTCGAAGGTCGCCGCGTCTGCCGGCGATGGCGCGGCGCGCTGCACCTCCGGATTCGCGAGCGACGGAAATTGCGCGATAAATTGCAGCCGCCCATCGCGCGTAGCCGCGTCTAGTTCGCCCGCGTGATCCGCAAAAAATTGAAATGGCGCCGCGCTGCCCGACTCCTGGCCCTGGAACAGCATCGGTGTCGCAGGACCCAGCAGCAGAAGCGCCGTGAGCGCGCGCAGTTCGGCTGGCGCGCAAATCGTCGCGAGCCGGCGGCCGAAACCACCGTTGGCGACCTGGTCGTGATTTTCCAGATAGGCGATCAACGCGCCGCCCGGCAGGCCGGTGGCGCGCCGGCCGCGCGGTTTTTTCTGCCATGCGAAATACTGGCCCTGATAGAGAAAACCCGCGCGCACGAGCGAGACGAATTCCTGCGCGGTGCCGCGGTAACCGCTCATGTACGCTTCGTTATGAGCTGTCAGCGCAACCCGCGCCGCGTGATGAAAGTCGTCGTTCCACAGCGCGCAGATGCCGGCGCCGCCCGCTTGCGGCGGTTGCAGGAGGCGCGCGTCCTGCGGTTCGTTTTCCGCCACGATCAGCAGCGGTTCTTGCGCCGCGGCGCGGGCTGCCTGCGTGACCTCTGCCAGTATATGAACTGTGGAGCGGTCAAAAATTGATTGCGTCGCGTCCAGCCGCAAGCCGTCGAGCCGAAATTCGCGGATCCAATAGGCGGCGTTTTCGATGAAGAACTCGCGCACACCGGCGGCGCGTGCGCCATCAAAATTGATTCCATCGCCCCATTCAGTCGCCTTGTCGCGCGAAAAATAATCGGCGGCGAACGCGCCGAGATAATTTCCGTCCGGCCCGAGATGGTTGTAGACGACGTCCAGGATTACCGCGAGTCCGTTCTCGTGCGCGGCATCCGCGAACGCACGCAAGTCGTCCGGCCGGCCGTAGACCTGACAGGGCGCAAAAAGGTTGACCCCGTCGTAGCCCCAGTTGAACCGTCCGGGAAAGCCGTTGAGCGGCATCAGTTCGATGACGGTGATGCCCAGACGCGCCAGACGTTCCAGCTTGCCGGCCGCTGCGCGAAGTGTGCCGGCAGGCGTGTACGTGCCGATGTGCATCTCATAGATGACCTGACCGCTGCGCTGTGCACCGCGTCGCGGGTGACGCCATTGATAGGCGTCCGGGCATATGACTTCCGACGGGCCGTGCGGGCCAAATGGCTGAAAGCGCGAGGCGGGGTCGGGGAATAACTCCGGGCGTCCGTCAAGGCGGAAGCGGTATAGCGTGCCGGGTCCGATAGAGCTGACGCTCGCGGAGAAGTAACCATTGTCTTCGTCCTCGAGCGGCCAGCTGGCTTCCCCGATGACAACTTCAACGGCGCCGTGGTCGGGCGCCCATACGCGAAAATTCACGCACCCCGCGCCGCACTCCGCGCCGATGGGCATTTGCCGCGGCGTAGCAGCGCGCGCGAAGGTAGCCGCGCCGATACGACGACGCGATTCGTCCGGCCCCGGCGTGCGCGGAACCCTGGTCGAGGTGTCATTCACCGCTGTCCGGATCCCGGTGCAGATCGAGAATCGCCCGCGCCGACATGTCATTCAACATCCGCCGGCCCTTGGCGGTCAGCGTGGGCCATTCGTGCGCGAGCTTGATCAGGCCCTGCTTTTCCAGGTGAACACCGCGCGAGCGCACCAGCCGGTCCTGTATGGTCGCGCGGCGGGCGATTGCCCAGAGGCATTCGATGTCGTCGGCGGTTAAGGCATCCTCCCTGGATTTGGCCTTCATGTTGGGCCGGACGGCTATCTGCGATCGATCGCAATAGGAGTGTTGGCGAACACCCTGCATGGGCTTTTCATTGCCTTATCCCTTCGTCAACTGACGGACCGTTCGATTCAATGTGCGGTTCCGCGATGTAGAAATCGTACCGGCCCTGCAGGAAGGCCGGAATAGGACGCCACTGAAGCTGGTGTAGGTAAACTCTTACCTGAAGCGCGACGCCGCGAAGCTACCCGGCAACCGCGCGATGAAACCGTTCAAATCGTGCGCGGACCCCACCAACGCAGGCCCAGTCCGAATACGGCGTCCAGGACCATTGCGATGACGACCGCAGCGACATAGAGGATTACGAGCGCCGGAATGGCGGCAAGCGCCCACTCGACCATTAATACAACCATCGACCAGAAGTGCACCTTGATGTCGGTTACCACGACTTCCTGCTTTTCGCCGGCCATGGAATGCTCTTTCAATGCAGCGTCGTCGAATAGTTGCTCAACACGCCAAAACCCGCGAGAAACTCATCGACGTGCTCGATAGAGGCGTCTTCCTGGATCGCGCCTATCATCGAAGTGCGAAAGCGGTCTGCGACGTCGCCGAGCAGGAACGTGCCGCGGCCGGCGTTCTTGTCCATGACTTCGTAGCCGCGGCCGAACAAATACTCGAGCACGTAGAAGTTCTCGCTGTTATAAAGGATGTCCATGTCCGAATCTCCCGCTCGCTGATTGAGTTCCACGGCTAAGCTGCCGGCGGCTCGTCGTTCGCTGACCGCCGATTGGAAGCGCCGCCCAAATTCCAGCCGACAGCGGCAATGGCTACTATCGTGATCAATTCGAGCGCGAGCCACGGGAAATCAACTTGTAGTGCCGCGGGTGTGGGGACCGGCGAAAAGAAGTGGCCTGCATATACCGTGAGCCCGTTGCCGAGAAGCATGCGGCTGGGCGGGAACATGAGATCCATCGCGATTGCAAACGTCGCCACTGCGACCACCGCTACCTGGTACCAATCGACGTCCGACAGGCGCTCCCGCCAAGACCCCCTGAGCGGCGGGCGCATTTGTGTTTGATGGTACGAAATAGTGTGCATGTTTGCCTCCTCGTTCAGATACCGACGCGATGTTCGTGTCGAGCAGGCCTGCGCATGACTTCCATCGTAAGCCAGGCCCACGCCTCGTCTTCGCGCGCGAGATCGAAGTGCCTTATGTGGGCGCGGATGAAGTGGTTGGCGATGCGCGGGATCGCGGTCGCGACGCTGCTGTCCGAAACCAGCGCGATTTTTTCGATTTTGCGATGATGGTCGCGCACGAACTTGAGATGCGCCACCAGCGCGCCGAAATCATGCCAGCCCGGAAACTCGTGCGCCTTGACAATCACGCCATGGAGGACGCCGTGGCGATCGAGATAGTTGTCGACGTGATAAGCGAGTGACGCAAAGTCTGCCGCTTCAAGCGGCCCATCCGGCTTCAATACCAGGATGCCGTCATCAAAGCGCAGGTCGTAATTGAGCATTGCTTTTTCCGCTTCTCAGAACAGCGAGTCGTGCTCGAAGAGCCGCCAGCGCGCCGCCGGATCGATCGGCGTGCGGTCAAGCGCGCTGCGGACGGAAGGGCGAGATGACGTCTTTGGCTGGGCGGCAGTCGTCGCGGCGTGCCGGTCATGGAATTTCCCGCGGGAAGACGTTGCGCGCGTGCGCAGTTTGCCGAATTTCATTGTGGCTCCTCGTGACGCAGATATGGGGGGGTTCCGCAATCGCCGTGCCAGCGGATTTTTTTTGATATGGAAACAGCGTGTTGCGTCGGCCCCTGGATACCATTGCCATCTTTGGCAACGTCGCTGCTCCCCGACGCTAGCGCGCCGGCTCCTACTAAGCACGTGAGTTCAAAGGCTTTATGTTGTCGCTATGCCGCGACAGGCCACGCTCGTGCCGCTAAGGCATCGTGCAAAAATCACAATTCCGTGCAATTTTGCCCGCTGAATTTCCGATTCAGTGCCGTGCGAAGACGCTGTCGTCGGCAGGCTGCCGACAACGAGCTAAAGCCGATGCCGGATTTGAAAGTGGGACGCAGCCGACAGGACGTCAGCGCTTCGGTGCTACGGTGGAAATGCTCAATGCGCGTTCTCGCTGCCGAATACCACCCACACGGTTTTGACGATGATGTAGAGATCGAGCCTTAGCGACCAATTACGCAGGTATTCGAGGTCGTGATCGATGCGCCCCTTCATTTTCTCGAGCTTTTCGGTCTCGCCGCGATAACCGTTGATCTGCGCCCAGCCCGTGATGCCCGGCGCGACCTTATGCCGCAGCATGTAGCCCTTGATCAGCTTGCGGTACATCTCGTTGTGCGCAACCGCGTGGGGGCGCGGGCCGACAATGCTCATGCGACCCTGCAGAACGTTGAAAAACTGCGGCAGCTCGTCGAGCGAGGTCTTGCGCAGGAAAGCGCCGATCGGCGTCAGCCGCTCGTCATGTTTCTGCGCCTGCCTGATCTCGTCGCCGTCGTCCATCACGGTCATCGAGCGGAACTTGTACACGATAATCTCGCTGCCATCGAGGCCGTATCGCCGCTGGCGGAAGATGACCGGTCCGCGCGACGTCAGCTTTACGCATAGCGCAATGAAAAGCAGGAGCGGCGAGATCAGCGTCAGTATTAGGAGCGACAGGACGATATCGCTGCCGCGCTTGAACACCCAGTTCAAGCCGGTGAACGGCGTTTCGCACACCGCGACGACGGGCATGCCGCCGACCGAGTCGACGCGGCCCTGTATAAGGTCCGTGACGAAAGTGTCTGGCGCGAAATAAATGGAGCTCGTGGTGTCGCGCAATCCATCGAGCAGCGTCAGGATGCGCTTCTGCGATGCCATCGGCAGCGACAGATAGATCACATCGACAGGATGCGTTTTCACATAGTTCGGCAAGTCCGTAATCGAGCCGAGCAGCGGATGCTCGTCGAAGTTCTTGAGCCGCTCGCGCGAGCGGTCATCGAAAAATCCCAATATTCGCACGTTGGCATAAGCATCCCGCACGAGGCGGCGGGCGAGCTCAATACCCTGATCGTTGATGCCCGCCAGCACCACGCAGCGCGCCGGGCCCTGCAGTTCCCGGATGGCGGGCGCGGCAGCTTTCAGCAGGAAGTGCGCGCCCAGCAGACTCGCGAGCGAGACCCACCACCAGGTCAGCAGTAACTGCGCATCGAAGTCCCACAAATAGCGGCTTGCATAGCCGAATAGGAACAGCAATCCCGACAATGTCGCCCAGCTGAGCACGATGCTGCGAATTGCGCGGCCGGTGGGCATGGTCAGGCGCGCAGGGCCGGGAAACGTCAGTGAAAACACGACCACGGACAAAATCACGTCCTGCGGCGTGAGGCGTCCTTCGATGGCGACCGCGACCGCCCATTGCGACAGCACCAGGATCAGCGGATCGAGGATGAGCTCGATCACATTGAGTATATGATCGCGCCCGACCGAGAACCGGCCCGGGTTGCGCAGCATGACGGGCATCGCATGGGGTGTCATTGAATGCGCCGTTGGAGAGAAGACCGCTACAGATAAAAGTTGGAACTGAGGTTGCCGCCGTTAGGGCGGCAGGCGTCAATTGGCAGAGATAGGAATCGTTGACGCTTGGGTCGGCACGCAGGCGCGTTCATGGCGGCCGATTACGCGCACGGCAACTGCGGGCGGCCATACAAGTTGGGTCGCCAATTGCCGGCCAGTCGCCGGTTGGTAATGCATATGCTGCAGCTCCTTTTTTTATGCGTGCTTACACGGCTGTCGCCGCCGCATGCTGCAGCGCGGCCTCCGGAATTGCATAGAACTCCAAACTCAGGTCGATTGCCACCATAGCCCGCCCTTGGGCGCCGCTCTGTTCGATATCGTACAAAACACTTTTTCCCGCCATGTTTTCATAGTCATCGCGTCATGGGTGAAAAGCAAGCTGGATGCAGGTGTAGTTCTGCGACGGGTTTTCCGCGAACGGGATGCCAACTGGCTGTTGCATCGCCGCAACGACCTGAATTCGTTGAATTCCGACCAATTTGACCAAATCGAACCGGGAGTCGCCAGAAAGTCACCAAAGCCGTTTTCCCCGTCGCCGGGCTCGGCACGCGCTTTTTGCCCGCGACCAAGGCCAGCCCCAAGGAAATGATGCCCATCGTCGACAAGCCGCTGATTCAGTTCGCGGTGGAGGAGGCAGTGGCGGCGGGCATCACCGACATGATCTTCGTGACCGGCCGCAGCAAGCGCGCGATCGAAGACCATTTCGACAAGGCGTACGAGCTTGAGACCGAACTCGATCTGCGCGGGAAGCACGACGTGCTTGCTTTGCTGCGCAACGTCACACCGCGGAACATCAACTGCATTTTCATCCGCCAGGCACAGGCGCTCGGCCTCGGCCACGCAGTGCTGTGCGCGAAACCCATCATCGGCGAGGAGCCGTTCGCCGTGCTGTTGGCGGACGATCTCATCGACGGCGATCCGCCGGTTATGCGCCAGATGGTCGACGCGCACGCTTTTTACAATTGCTCGTTGCTCGGCGTGCAGGACGTGGTGCGCGCCGACACGGCGAGTTACGGCATCGTGGCCTCTCGCCCGGTGGCGGACCGGCTCGAGCAGGTGAGCGCGATAGTCGAAAAGCCCACGCCCGCGCAGGCGCCATCGACATTGGCGGTCGTCGGCAGATACGTGCTCACCCCGCGTATTTTTCACTATCTCGAAAACGCGCGTCCCGGGTCCGGGGGCGAAATTCAATTGACGGATGGCATCGCGGGGTTGCTCCAGGAGCAGCAGGTGCTGGCGTTCCGCTATGAGGGCGTGCGCTACGACTGCGGGTCGAAGCTCGGTTATCTGCAGGCGACCGTGGAGTTCGGATTGCGCCATTCGGAAGTGGGCGAGCAGTTTCGCGAATACCTGGCGGCGCGCGACACCACGCGGTCCGAACCCGCAAACGTCGCGCCGCTTACGCGATTGCGAGCCGACTCACGGTGACCGATGCAAGCGCTCAGCGGAATTCGGTCGTCGGGTTCAGGGAACCACTCTCGAGCAGAGTACCCGGCATGTAAGTGATGCGGGTACGCGCGGGGGCGGGTGGAATCACTTTTTCGACGCGCGGCGGAGGTTCGCGCCATTCGAGGTAGCGCGCGAGTACCGCCGGCACGTAATGCTGGGTTTCGCGAAACGGCGGTATGCGCTGCCCGTAGCGCAGGACCGCGGCCTCGCCCGCATTGTAGGCAGCAAGCACGAGTTCAAGCCGCTGATCGAACATCACCATGAGATCGCTGAGATAGAGCGTGCCCGCGCGCAGGTTGGCCGCGGGCGAGCGCGCGGCATTGCGTATCCCATAGCGCAGGGCGGTGGCGGGCAGCACCTGCATCAAGCCGAGCGCGCCCTTAGGCGAACGCGCGGCCGGGTTATAGCCGGATTCCACCGATATCACCGCGTGCACGAGCGCTGGATCGAGCGAGGCCTCGCGCGCCGCGCCCTCGATCAACTTCGCGAACGGCATGCTCGCGAGCCGGGTGGAGACGCCGAAATGCTGGCGCTGTTCGGGCGCGGCGGCCGGAACCGGCTCCGCCGTAGCCGGCCGCACGATCACATCGGGGCCGAGGCGGTAGGCGGAGAGGTCCAGGGCGGCGGGTGTTTCGGCGCGCGCGGGCAAAGCCGCGCCGATGGCAACGAAAAAGGCGATTGCTTTAAATTTGTCGGACAGTGCGGGTTTGAGCATGGACGGACCTGTGCAAAATATACAAAAAACGCCGGCGCACATTCTCCCCTGCAGAATCCGGCACTCGAATTTCGACCATGTGCAATCTTCGAAGTTGCGTGCAATCGAGCGGGTAAATGTGCGCTCGCGTACGCGTGTACACGCGCGGCGTGATGCCGAGTGCGCTGTCCTACAGGATGTCCGCGCTGCCATGCGAACAGGACACTCCCGAGGCGCAGCACCCACACGTCGCGCGCGGTCATGATGTGCATGGCGAAACCTCATCGAGGCGTACCGGAAAGCGCAAAAATGGCGCAAATCGCGCGGGTTTGAGATGCGCGGGTGTTCGCGCTAGACTCCGGTCACTTATAAAAACTGCAGCGGCTTGCCGCGCGTAGCAGGTTGCGCGGGTATTGCCTCTCCCCAGGTAAATGACCGAAAAAACCCGCGGCTACCTCGACCTGCACGAGCATCTCGCGGCGCTCGACCGGCAGGGTCTGCTGCTGACCATCGACCGCGCTGTGGACAAGGACGCAGAGTTGCATCCGCTCGTGCGCTGGCAATTCGTCGGCGGCATCGAGGAGCGCGAGCGCAAGGCTTTCCTGTTCACCAATGTCGTCGACGGCCGCGGCCGCAAGTATGCGTTTCCCGTGGTAGTCGGCGCGCTGGCGGCAAATCGGGAAATTTATTGCCTCGGAATGCGGTGCACGGCGGACGAAGTCCAGGCGCGGTGGGACCTTGCTATTGCCCATCCGCTGCCGCCAAAAGCGGTGACGACGGCCGCCTGCCAGGAGATTGTCATCGAAGGCGACGCGCTGCGGGGCGCGGGACGCGGCCTCGACAGCCTGCCGATTCCGATTTCCACGCCGGGATTCGACAGCGCGCCGACGCTCACTGCGACCAACGTCATCACGCGCGATCCGGAGACCGGCGTGCAGAACCACGGCACGTATCGCGCCGCGCTGAAAGCTTCCGACCGGCTGGTCGTGCGCATGGCAACGCGTGTCGGCGGCGCCGGCGGGTACCGGCACTACGTGAAGCACCAGCAGCGCGGCGATAAGACGATGCCGTGCGCGATCGTGCTCGGCGGCCCGCCGTGCGTGGCTTTCGTGGCGCCGCAGAAACTGCCGATTGATGTCGACGAAATCGGTGTCGCGGGCGCCCTGGCGGGCGCACCAATCAACATCGTTCGCGCGCGCACCGTCGATTTGATGGTGCCCGCGGAAGCCGAGATCGTGATTGAGGGCTGGCTCGACACCGAGAACGTCGAGCCCGAAGGGCCGTTCGGCGAATCGCACGGCCACGTCGCGCTCGAGGAGTTCAACATACCGATGCGGGTGACGGCGATCACGCATCGGAAGAGCGCGATCGTCGCTTCGTACCTGAGCCAGGTCACGCCGAGCGAATCGAGCGCGATGAAGCGCGTTGCCTACGAGCCGATGTTTCTGTCGCACCTGCGCAACACGCTGGGCATCCGCGGCGTCAAGCGCGTGACACTGCACGAGCGTATGACTGCATTAAGGCGCATCTGCATTATCACCGTCGACAAAGGCATGCCGCGCACCGAAGTCTGGCGCGCGCTCTACGGCGCGACTTCTTTGCGCGCGGATTGCGGCAAGATTTGCATCGCGGTCGACGAGGATATCGACCCCGACAATTCTGACGCCCTATTCTGGGCGATTGCATTCCGCATGAACCCGGAGGCCGACTTGCAGGTGTTGCCGTACCGCAGCCCCGGGCACGGTCCCGAGCGCGAGCACGAAGCCGAGCGCGAGGACGCGACGCTGCTGATGGATGCGACGATGAAAGAGGAGCTGCCGCCGCTCGCGCTGCCGCGCCGGGAATACATGGAGCGCGCACGCAAGTTGTGGGAGGAACTGGGCCTGCCGAAGCTGCGCCCGCAATCGCCGTGGTTCGGCGAGCCGCAGGGTGACTGGCTGCCGCAATGGGAAGCAGCGGCTAAGCGCGCGGTGGCGGGGGATTATCTTGAGAACGGGCGTGTTTCCGAGAAGCTGCAGCGCAAGGGACTGAAACCCGAGACGAAGTATCGGCCCGGTGAAGCGTGAGGATTGAGGCGCGTACCCTAACGCCTTACGCCTTACGCCTTACGACTTACGCCTATCGCTTATCGCCTCACTCGCCTTTAATCCCCGCCGCCTTCACCACCTTCATCCAGCGCGCGACTTCGATCTTCACGATTGAGTCGAATTCCGCCGGCGTAGTGCCGACCGCTTCCGACGCTTCGACTGCGAGGATCGATTTCATGTCGGGCGAGTGAATCGCTTTTACCGCCTCCGCGTTGAGCCGCGAAATCACGGCTGCCGGTGTTCTCGCCGGTGCGAGCAGCCCTATCCACGACGAATAATCGTAATTTCTAACGCCGCTTTCCGCGAGAGTCGGCACGTCCGGCGCGGCAGTCGAGCGCTTGGCAGTGGATACCGCCAGCGCGCGCAGGCGGCCGGTTTTGACATGCGGCAAAGCGGTCGAGATCGTGGAGAAATTGACTTGCGTTTCGCCCGCGATCAATGCATTCACGTTGAGCGAACCGCCTTTGTATGGCACGTGCGTGAGCCGGATGCCGGTCATGTACATCAGAAGTTCCATCGAGAGGTGCGTGCCGGTTGCGATGCCACTCGAGCCGAAATTCAGCTGATCGGGCCGCGCTTTCGCGTAAGCGATGAACTCCGCGACCGAGTTGACCGGCAGCGAAGGGTGCGCCACCAGGATGTTCGGCAATGACGTGAGCTGGCTGATCCCGGCGAGATCGCGTACCGGGTCGAACGGAAGCTTGTAGAGACTCGGGCTCATGGTCACCGACGCGGCGACCGCGAGCAGCGTGTAGCCGTCGGGCGCCGCCTTGGCGACGAGATCGGTGCCCATCACGCTGCCGGCGCCCGGCCGGTTGTCGACGACGACGGACTGGCCCAGCGCGTCGGCGAGCTTGCGCGCGAGCGGCCGCGCGACGAGATCGGTGGAACCGCCGGCGCTTTGGGGGACGATGATGCGCAGCGGGCGCGCGGGATAGTTCTGCGCAACCGCACTGTGCGACGTGGCGAATGCGAGCGTGGCGAACAGCGCAGCGCGCGTCATTCGATGCGCGCGCCTGACCGCTTGACGACGTCCGCCCATTTGACGAGCTCCGCCTTGACGTATGCCGCGAATTGCTGGCGCGAGTTGCCGACCGGCACGATGCCGTCGTCGATCAGCCGCTGTTTCATGTCCGCGCTTTGTACGATCTTCACGACATGTGAATTCAGGAGGTTCAGGACATCTTCGGGTGTTCCCGCGGGCGCGAGCACACCGTACCACTGGCTCGAC
>Ga0070671_100001587_pt1 | contig 17093 bp, 19 predicted proteins | sample KBSS73metaG_FD_65341 | JGI IMG/M metagenome (GOLD analysis project Ga0070671, IMG submission 65341) | Switchgrass rhizosphere microbial communities from Kellogg Biological Station, Michigan, USA - KBS S7-3 metaG | ecosystem: Host-associated > Plants > Roots > Rhizosphere > Soil ...
CGATGAGGGTGCGCGACGAGGCTGGGTTCGTCGGCGGCTTCGAAGCGCTGCCGTTCGGGTTCCTCGTGTTCGTCGCCGGGACGCTGCTGCTCGTGAACGCGTGGGGGGTGTTCGACTGTCATCTCGCGGCATCGGCGGCCGCGCGGGAAGCGGTGCGCGCCTTCGTGGAGGCGGACGGGACCGACGCCGCCGCCCAGCAAGCGGGCGACGACGCCGCCCTCCGCGCCATCCAAGGACAGGGCAAGGCGCCCGACCGCACGTCGATCTCCTGGACCGGCGCGCACCTGGCGCGCTGCGCGCCGGTCGTCGCCACCGTCTCCTACCGAGTGCCCCTCATCTCGGTCCCGTGGATCGGCGCCTTCGGCGGAGGTGTGCTCACCACATCGGCGCGCCATCGCGAGATCGTCGATCCCTATCGCCGAGGGATGGCGACCGACGGCTTCGACCCGAGGGCGTGCAATGCGTGACGACCGGGGCAGCGTCCTCATGCTGATGCCCGCCGCCGTGCTCATCTTCCTCGTGCTCGGGGCGCTGTGCGTCGACTTCGGCTCGGTGTTCACCGTCAAGCGGGAGCTGTCGAACGCTGCTGCGGCCGCCGCCAACGACGCGGCCAGCCAGGCCGTCGACGTCGACCGCTTCTACACGACCGGCGAGGTGCGCCTCCGGCCCGACGTCGCGCGTGCGGTGGCGGAGCGCTCGGTGGCGAGCGAGGGCCTCGACCGTCTGGACGCCGCAGTCGTCGACGTCGAGATCGGGGCCGACGGCGCCACCGTGACGGTGGTGGTGCGGGGCCACGCGCGCTACCTCTTCGCCAAGGCGGTTCCGGGCGGTCCGGCGGGCATGGACGTGACCGCATCGTCGGTGGCGCACGCCGCCGAGCTCGCCCGCTGACGGGTGGGAGGGCGCTACAGGCCGAGTGACGCGAGGGTGGCGTCGGAGACGGCGTTCGGTCCGCCCATGACGACGACGCCGAGGGGCGCGAGCGCGTCGAGGGCGGCCTTCACGGCAGCGGGCGCGGCGCCGGTCGAGGGCACGAGCAGCACGGGGTAGCCGGCCGCCCCGGCGGCGACGGCGTCGGGGAACTGGTCGCCGGTGGCGACGACGAGCCCACCGATGAGCGAACCGAACTCCTGGCGGGCGAGGACGGCGGACGTCTCGTACCGGTTGTTGCCGGCGACGCGCGAGACGTTGCCCGAATACGCGCGCAGGCCGTTGAGCGTCGCGTCCGACACCGCGCTGGCCCCACCGATGACGACGATGCGGCCCGGCTTCAACCGGCCGAGCTCCCGCGCCGTCTCGGCCGGGATGCTGTCGCGCTGCACGAGCAGCAACGGGCCGTGGTTGTAGGCGCCGGCCGCGCCGGCGGCGAGGGCGTCGGCGAAGCTCTCGCCCGTCGCGACGTAGGCGACCGGCGCGCCGTTGCGGAACGTGTTGGCCGACACCCGAGCGGCCGTGTCGTAGCGGTTGGTGCCGGGCTCCCGATGGATCGAGCCGTTGACGGCACAGGTCGCGGCGTCGTCGTAGACCGGGTCGGAGATGGCGCTGGTGCCACCCATCACCACGATGTGACCGGGGTGCACTCGGCAGAGCTCGGCCTTCACCTCGGTGGGGATCCCGTCGCGCGTGACGAGCAGCACGGGGCTCGCCTCGTTGCCCGCCGCCGGGCCGGCGGCCAGCGCGTCGGGGTAGTCGACCCCGGTGGCGACGTACGTCAACGGCCGGAACGCCTGCTGCGTGAACGCGGAGAACCTGGTCGCCGTGTCGTAGCGATCGGTGCCGGCGAGCCGGACCGCCAGCGGTTGGGGCGGGTAGCTCCCGTCGGATGCGGCCAGCACCGGCCGGCCGCTGACGAACCGCAGCCGCCGGAAGAACAGCTTGCGGTGACCGGTCGCCTGGGTGGTGTTGCCGTCGATCCAGGCGGCGAAGCCGAGCCACCACTGGCCGTTCTCGTCGGCGAAGACGGTGCCGCCCCCGGGCCCGAGGAGGTTGCTGCTCTCGCTGCTCAGCAACGGCTTGTTCGGTGGTGCGACGCACGGGCCGGCCACCGAGGCGCACACCGCCCAGCCCACCGCGTAGTTCGGCGACTGCCATTCGTTGCCCGAGTAGAAGAGGTAGAGGCGGCCGTTGTCGGAGACCATCGTCGGGTTCTCGACGAGCGTCCCTTCCCACGGGTAGTGCGACACGAGCAGCTGGTTGGCGTTGCCGACGAGCGAGAGTCCGTCGGCGGACAGCTGCTCGGAGAACAACGTCGGCGCCGCCTGCCCGGGGACGCCTTCGCTCTTCCAGAGCAGGTAGTTGGCTCCGAACGCGACGAAGACATCGGGGTCGATGACCCCGCCCTCGGCGTCGGTGAAGATGTTGCAGAGCACGGGCGTGGTGACGCCCTTGAACGGGCCTTCCGGGCTCGACGACGTGGCCGCGCCGATGCAGCGCTTGCCGGTCGACGCGTTGACGTAGGCGCTGTAGAGCACGTAGGTGGAGCCGAGGTGCAGGACGCTCGGCGCCCACACGTCGTCGTGCTGGGCCCAGGACGGTTCATCGGTCTTCTGGATGGCCGTGCCGACGTTCGTCCAGCTCACCAGGTCGGGCGACTTGATCACCTGCACGTCGCCGAGGTCGCCGTCGGTGCCGTAGGCGTACCAGGTGGACCCCACGTGGAGCACGAACGGATCGGGGAAGTCGTCGGGCCCGATCGTGACCGGTTGCGAGTACGGCGGGTTGCCGACGGCGACCGCCCGGTGGGAGCCGGTCACCGTCGTCGTGACCACCACGGCGAATGCCACGAAAAGGCCGATCACGACGATTCGACGCACTCGGCGAGCCTACGCGTGCGCGGGATCGCGGCAGCGCGCTGGTACCGTGAAACCGTGCTCGACGGGCGCTGGAAGACCGACATCGAGCGGCGTTTGAAGCCGATTGGCACCAACCTCCGCCGAGCCGGCCTCCGAGCTGACCACCTCACCGGCCTCGGTCTCGTGATGGCCGTGGCGGCCGCGGTCGCCATCGCCAACGGGGCGCTGCGCGCCGGCGTGGTGCTCCTCCTCCTCACCGCCCTCCCCGACGCCCTCGACGGCGCCGTGGCCAAGGCGGCCGGCACCGCGGGGCCGCGTGGCTCCTTCTTCGACTCCGTGGCCGACCGGGCGAGCGACGCCCTCCTCCTCGGCGGAGTCGCGTGGTACCTCACGTCCCACGACGGCGGGCACGCCGGGATGCTGCCGCTCGCCGTGCTGGCGGCATCGATGCTGATCTCCTATGAGCGGGCCAAGGCCGAGTCGCTCGGCTTCGAAGCGCGCGGTGGGCTCATGGAGCGGGCCGAGCGGACGGTGGCGCTGGGCGCCGGCCTCCTCTTCGACTCGGTGCTCGTGCCGATCCTGTGGCTCATGCTCGCCCTCACGATGGTGACCGCGGTCCAGCGCTTCGTGAAGGTGTGGCGCCAGGCCAGCGTGCCGCGGCCCGAGCCGATGCTGCAGCGGTGGCGCGGCCGCCGGGTGGCTCGCCCCACCGAGCGGGTGTGGCAGCGCCGCTCCCGGCAGTACCGCAACTAGTTGGACCTCCGTGAGGAGGCGGCGGTGGCCGCCTACAAGCTCGGGGCGCGCGCGGCGCGGTTGCTGCCGGCTCCCGCCGCCACGCTGGCCGGTCGGGCCATCGGCCTTGGCCTGGCGTCGACGGATGGGGAACGGCGTCGCATCGTGGCCGCCAACCTCCAGCGCATCCATGGCGGGCGCCTGTCGGCGCTGGCGTTGCGGCGCGAGGTGCAGCGAGCGTTCGACTCCTACGCCCGCTATTGGGTGGAGCTGTTCCGCCTGCCCGAGCTGAGCCCCGCCCAGATCGACGCCGGGATGTCGTACGAAGGCCTCGATCACCTGGTCCGGGCCATCGACGGCGGCAAGGGCGCGGTGGTCGCCCTGCCGCATCTCGGCGGTTGGGACTTCGGTGGCGCCTGGCTGGCGACGCAGGGGTTCGGCATGACGGTGGTCGTCGAGCCGCTCGAGCCGCCGGAGCTCCTCGATTGGTTCGCGTCGTACCGGCGGACCCTTGGGATGAACGTGGTGCCACTCGGCCCGAGCGCCGGGACGGCGGTGCTGCAAGCCCTGGCCCGCAACGAGCTCGTCGGCCTGCTGTCCGACCGGGACATCGGCGGTGGGGGCGTCGAGGTCGAGCTCTTCGGGGAGCGCACGACGCTGCCGGCCGGCCCGGTGACGATGGCGTTGCGCACCGGCGCCCCGCTCCTGCCGACCGCGGTCTACTTCACCGACCACGGCCGCCACCACGGGGTCGTGCGGCCGCCGATCGACCTGACGCGCCAGGGCCGCTTGCGCGACGACGTCGCCCGGCTCACGCAGGTCCTGGCCGGGGAGCTGGAGATCCTGATCCGCGCCGCCCCCGAGCAGTGGCACGTCTTCCAGCCCAACTGGCCCTCGGACACGGCGAATCAGGGCTGATTCGCCGCCGAATCAGGCGATCAGGTCTCGGACCTGGGGCTCGGCCTGCTCGGTGAGATCGACGACGACCGGGGGCCCGGCGTGCCACGCCTGGTGCCGGGACCGACCACGGTCGGAGCCGTCGACGACGCAGCCGCACAGGTCACAGGCCAGCACGGCGGCGTTCGCCGCGACCGCGTGGAAGGTGACCGTCGGTGTCGTCATGTCGTCTCCTGCCACCCGTCGGCACCTTTCCACAGAGTTCCCGCGTTCACCGCATCTCGGCGGTTTCGAGAGGATAGGGCGGCCGAGGAACCGTCAGCCGGTCCGGCACCGAGATCAAACCACGCCTTGCCGTTTCGGGTCGTCACCACCCCGCGAACATCAGATGAACGGGATCTGACGGGGGAGCGGGCCCCTCAAGGAACCACGCAGAGTGGTCGATACGGCCCAGATGGTGACGTGGCGGCGTCTTTCCCGAGCCTGGCTGTTCCTCCCCCTTCCGGTGATGGCGGTGGCCGGCCTGGTGTGGCCCCTGTCGCACGCCGACGCGCCGCCGACCTCGGCGGGCGAGGCCGCCTACCAGTCGCTGCCGGCCAAGCCGGCGGGTGACGGCCAACGGGGGCGCGCCGGCGTCGAGCGCAGCGCCATCGCCGTCGCCGCCTGGCTCCACGCCGTCCCGGTCGGCGCGACCTCGACGGCGACCTGCGCTCCCGACCAGCTCGCGGTGTCGTGGTCGGCGCCGACCGCCGGCGCGACGGAGGGCGCCTACATCGGTCCGCTCGGGCCGGCGCCGACCGCCAGCACGACGGCGGTCAACGGCATCGTCGTGTGCCGGACCAGCGACTACGCCTTCATGGGCTTCCAGGCCCGGTACGTCGGTTCCCGGTGGGACGTGGTCGCCGTGCCCACCACCGACAGCGACGTGGCGCCGCCGGCCGAGCCCGCCGCGCCCCTGCCGGCCGGAACGGTCTCCTTCGACGGCCGCACGTTCGCGGCGGCCATCGAGGCGCCGGCCTCCTACGAGCCGCAGCGCACGTGCGACCCGACGGCCAAGGTCGGCACGGTCGCGCTCAAGAACCTCTTGCTCAAGACCTATCCCGGCAGCCGCAGCCTGGGCATCTCGCGGGAGTGCTCGGCGGACGGCGTGTCCGAGCACAAGGAGGGCCGAGCCTTCGACTGGGGCGTCCGGGTGACCGTGGCGTCCGAGAAGGCGATGGCGCAGTCGTTCATCGACAAGGTGCTCGCCACCGACCAGTACGGGAACCAGTTCGCGCTCGCCCGGCGCATGGGGATCATGTACCTGATCTGGGACCACCACATCTGGTCGACCTACCGCGCCGCCGAGGGTTGGCGCGACTACCACGGCGTGAGCCCGCACACCGACCACATCCACATCTCGATGGCGTGGGCCGGCGCGCTCGGCCGGACCTCGTTCTGGTCCGTGAACGTGGCCCAGGAGCTGGCGGCGTCGACCCCCTCGAACGCGGGCGGCAGCCAGGTGGCCGCCGCGGTGAAGCCGGTGAAGGCACGAGCCAAGACCACCGCCACCACCGCTCCGCGCCGCCGCAACGTCACGATCGACACGCAGCTCGCCGCCGACCAGCGAGCCGCCCGGCGGGCGCAGTGGGAGGCGGCCAACCAGGCCCGCCAGGCGCAGTGGGCCGCGGACCAGGCGGCGCGGGAGGCCGAGCGCGAGGCGGCACGCCCGCGCCACCACCGAACGCCACCCACGGCGCCCACCTCGAGCACCAGCACGACGAGCACGACGTCGACCGGCGTGGGCCCGCCCACCGATCACCCCCATCGGCGCTCGCACCCACCGGGGTCGACCACGACCACCACCTCGACGCCGAACACGACCACGACCGTCCCGTCGACGACCTCGACCACCGGGGGTCAGTAGCCTTTCGACGTGCGTGTCGGCTTCGTTTGCCCGTACAGCCTCACGCTGCCGGGCGGCGTCCAGGGCCAGGTGCTCGGGCTCGCGCGGGCGATGCGCACCGCCGGCCACGACGTGCGGGTGCTCGGGCCCTGCGACGGCCCGCCTCCGGACGCCGGGGTGACCCCGCTCGGCAACAGCATCCCGCTCGCCGCCAACGGCTCGGTCGCCCCGATCGCACCTGATGTGCCGTGCGTGCTGCGCACCATCCGCGCCATGCGCGACGAGCAGTTCGACGTCGTGCACCTCCACGAGCCGCTCGTGCCGGGACCGTGCATGACCGTCGCGCTGCTGAAGAACACGCCGCTGGTCGGCACGTTCCACGCCGCCGGCGTGAGCGCGTCCTACCGCTGGGCGCGCGGACCCCTGCGGTGGCTCGCGAGTCGCCTCGACGTGGCGTGCGCGGTGTCGGAGGACGCCCGCAAGCTCGTCGACCACTACCTCGGCGGCGACTACGAGATGGTGTTCAACGGCATCGAGGTCGAACGCTTCGCCAAGGCGACGCCCCACCCGACCGATCGACCGACGATCTTGTTCCTCGGTCGCCACGAGGAGCGCAAGGGGCTCGCCGTCCTGCTCGACGCCATGGCGCGGCTGCCGAGCGACATCCGGCTCTGGGTGGCGAGCGACGGGCCCCAGACCGCCGAGCTGCAGGCCCGCAGCGCCAGCGACCAGCGCATCGAGTGGCTGGGCCGCATCGACGACGTCGAGAAGGCGCAACGGCTGCGCGGGGCCGACGTGTTCTGCGCGCCGTCGTTGCACGGCGAGTCGTTCGGGGTGGTGCTGCTCGAGGCCATGGCGGCGGGAACGCCGTTGGTGGCCACCGACCTCCCGGGCTATCGACGGGTGGCGCGCGACGGGATGGAAGCCATCCTCGTGCCGCCCGGTGATGCCGATGCGCTGGCCGACGCCTTGCGGCGCGTCCTCACCGACGCCGAGGTGGCGCGGCGCATGTCGAACGCTGGCAGCGAGCGGGCCGACGAGCTGTCGATGGACCGCCTCGCCGAGCGCTACCTCGGCATCTACGAGCGCCTGCTCTGATTCGTTCCGGCTCGTTCTTCGTCGACGAACGGTTGGGGGACCCTCAGGGGGCGGCCACGTCGACCACCACGCGGGTGGGGTTCGACAGGACGCTGACGTGGAACGGGACCTTGGCGCGCACCCCGATGAACCACGTGAGCACCGCTTCGAAGTCGCCGCCGCGCACGACCTCGGTCACCTGCTTGGTGTCGCCCTTCACCCTGCCTGGCCCCGTGTAATCGATCGAGGTGGCCGGGAACAGGCGCACCTTCAACGTGGTCGTGCCCTCGACCGTCACCGGCGCGCCCGACCCGTCGGCCACGGGGTGGTCGTCGTAGGCGACGTCGATGCCAGGGGCGCCATCGCCGCTGAACTCGATGACCACCCGATCGAAGCCGGCCTGCCCCGCCACGCGGATGGCGGACATCGAGGCGGTGCCCTTCGCCGTCGACGCGATCGACACCGGCGTGGTGCTGCCGGTGAACGCGGTCGTCGACGTGGTGGCCGCGGTGGTGGACGTCGTGGCCGCCGTGGTCGAGGTCGTCGTCGTGGCGGCCGCGTGGTGCTTCGACGACGACGAGCACGCGCCCGCGACCACCAGGAGCATCGCCACCATCGCCACGACTGGCGAACGCCCCCGCATCACCCTCGACGGTATCGCCGCCACGCGCGAAAGGGGCCCCACTGGGGAGGGCCCCTTTCGGCTCAACTGCCCCGCCGGGCAGCGATCTCTTAGCGGTCGATCTTGGCGGCGCGCAGCGTCCGGCGCAGTGCGAAGGCGATCCCGCCGAGGGTGACGGCCACCATCGCCGGCAGGGCGGCGTCGCCACCGGTGCGGGGCAGGTCACCCGAGGTCGTCGGCGCACCGATGCCCGGCGTCGCTGCGGTCACCGGCCGGAAGGCGGCCGCGGCCGACAGCGCCCCGACGGTCACCACCGACGGCGCGCGCAGCGCCTGGATGCCGCCGAGCGTCGCCTCGAGCTGACCCATCAGCGGCGAGAGCGTGGGCACCGTCGAGGAGATCGAGGTGAGGAGCGTCGACACCGGCGTCCCGCTGAGGTCGAGCAGCGCGCTCGTGGTCAGCGGCGTCGCGGGCGGCGTGAGCGTCGCCCGCAGCGCGGTCACCGTCGACGTCGCGTTCGTGTAGCCGTTCGCCGCCGACACCCCCTTGTCAATCTTCAGCACGTCGACCTTCACGAGGTTGGCGAGGTTGGCGTTGATCGACGCGAGCACGTTGTTCACCGCGCCCTGGATCATCGACGTGGCCTGCGTGATCTGGGCGGCCGGCGCCGTGAGGTCGAGGCCGCTGATGCCGGGCACCGCGAGGGCGCCGACCTTCACCTGTCCGATCGACGCCGTGACGTCGGCGACCGAGTTGCCCACCGTGTCCGCCGCGGTGGCGACGAGGCCGACGTTGACGTCCCTCACCTCGAGCAGTGGCGTGCTGGCCACGGTGGCGAGCACGCTGTCGAGGACGGTCGCCAGGGTGCTGTCGACCTTGTCCAGCAGGTCCTTGACGGTGGCGCCCAGCAGGTTCGAGCAGCTGAAGCCGTCAGCCAGGGCGCTCGTGTGCAGCCCGAACGGGAGCGTCGGGATCAAGGTCTTGACCGGGTCGAGCACTGTCGGGGTCCCCGGCGCGGGCGGGCTCGGGGGTGCGACCGGCAGCGTGCCGACCACGGTGCCCACGGTCGTCTGGAGGTTGCTGACGGCACCGCCCACGACGCCGGTGACGCCGCCGAGCGGACCGCTGAGCAGGCCGTCGACCGTGTTGCACAGCGAGGCCGTCAAGGTGCCGGTCTGCGTCGACAGCGTGTTGATGGCGCCGTTGAGCTGCGTGATGGCGCCCGCCGGATCGGCGAGGTTCTGGATCGTGAGACCGAGGCTCTTCAGCAGCGCCAGCAACTGGTTCACCGAGAGGTCGGTGAGCTGGAGCCCCAGGCCGTCGAGCAGCGCCGAGAGGTCGAGGACCCGGACGTCGGGGATGGTGATCGTGCGGTTGCCCGTGGCCGAGCCCTTCGCCGCGCTGGTGGCGACCTGGACGACACCGGTCGGGACGGTCACGAGGCCGCCGGCCACCTTCAGGTTGGCCAGCCCGGCCTGCAGGCCGGACCGCGCGCCGGAGGCGTCGACGATCGACGACAGCACGGCGTTCAGGCTGCCGGAGAAGGCGGGCACGTTCGGGAGCGTCGGCTGCACCGACTTGCGGTCCTCGGTGCCGCTCGACGTCGTGGCGATGGCGGGCACCGTCAGCGCGACCGCCGGCACCGCCTTCGATGCGATCGAGAGGGGACGGAAGGTCTCGCTCGAGACCGGCGTGCCCTTCGTCGGATCGATCGTCGACAGACCGTCGTCGCCGAGCACGCGCACGTCGAGCACGTCGCCGTTGCTGCCGAGCGCGACCCCGAGCACGGTCGAGCTCACCGACCCGGTGCCGACGCCGTTGACGGTCCCGGCGTCGGCCATGGCGGCCAGCGGTCCGAGCACGAGGGCGGCGGCCGCGGCGGCGGCCAAGAGCGCAGTGGTTCGTCGCATGTCATTCCCCCAGTGAATGAACGTGTACGTGGACCCACTGCAGGTTCCGCTGCACGGGCGGTTGTCGCCATCCCTCGAACGAGGCATTTCATCGGCACGAACGAACTAGTCCGCCGTGGAGGGCGACCGGGGCGTCGCGGCGGCCTCGGGTAGCCTCCACGGACCGTGACGGAGGACATCGCCGCCAACAAGGGAAGGGCCACCCGACTCGTCGGCGAGCTGACGGTGCCGACCTTCGCCGTCGTCCTCGTCGTGGTCGGCGCGCTGGGCGGGATCATCGCCGGCATCGTGGTCGCCGCGCTGGTGGCGGCCGCCCTGGGCGCCTACCTCTGGCGGGGCGGTCCGAGTGCCGCCCGCCGCGCGCTCGGCGGCCGAGCGGCCGACCCGGAGGCCGAGGCGCGTCTGGTCAACCTGGTCGAAGGGCTCGGGACCGCCAACGGCGTGCCGGTGCCCGATCTCCTCGTGATCGACGACCCGGCGCCGAACGCCCTCTCGCTCGGGCTCGACGCGCGTCACGCCACGATCGCCGTCACCACCGGCCTCCTCGAGCGCCTCAGCCGCGTCGAGCTGGAAGGCGTGGTCGCGCGCGAGATCGCGCGCATCAAGAGCCACGAGACGCGGCCGGAGACGGTCGCGGTGGCCGTGCTCACCCTCGTCGGCGGCTTCCGGCCATGGGCCGATCACGTCCGACGACTCGCGGTCGGCGACGGCGGCCTCGTCGTGGCCGACACGCAGGGCGCGCGCCTGACGCGCTACCCGCCCGGGCTGGCCAAGGCGCTCGAGCACCTCGGCGCCGACGCCCGGAACGTGCGCGCCGGTTCCAACGCCACCGCGCACCTGTGGTTGGAGCCGCCGATGAGCGGTCCACCCCTCGACGTCCACCCACCCCTCGAAGAGCGCATCGAGGCGCTCCGGGAGCTCTGATCCCTCCATGGCAATGACCCCCCGTCTGGCGCGCCCGCGCGTCGTCGTCCCGGTGCTCGCGTTCGCCGTGCTGGCCGTTGCGTGCAGCGGCGGTGGCAAGAAGCAGGCCACGACGACGACCACGGCCAAGGTGACGACCACGACCGCCCCGCCGCCGGCGGCGCCGCTCACCGGTCTGCCGCAGGCCGATGCCTCGAAGCTGAGCCGGCCGGCGCTCATGGTCAAGGTCGACAACACCCCGAAGGGCTTCGCCGTGCAGGAGGGCATCGACAAGGCGGACATCGTCTTCGTCGAGCAGACGGAGCAGGGCACGACACGACTGGCGGCGGTGTTCCAGTCGCAGGACACGACCGTCGGGCCGGTGCGCTCGGCGCGCACGAGCGACGTCGACGTCGCCGGCGCGCTGAACCACCCGATGCTCGCCTACTCCGGGGCCAACGGTGGCGTGCTGCGCCAGCTGCGGGCGGGGCCGCTCGTCGACGTCGGCATCGATGCCCGGGGCGTCACGCCGATCTACACGAAGAACCAGCGGGGCAACTCGAACAACCTCTACCGCTACTTCCTGCCGATCGCCGACATCTACACGGCGCGGGGCAAGGACGGTGGCACGCCCGCGCCGCTGTTCGCTTACCGCGCCAAGGGCGAGGCGTCCACGGGCGACGCGGTGAAGGGGGTGCGCGTCGGCTACGGGGGCGGCGCGGCCACGGTGGTGACCTACCAGTGGAACGGCAAGGACGGCTGGGATCGCACCCAGAACGGCACCGCGCACGTCATGGCCAACAACCACCAGCGGATCTCGCCGCAGAACGTCGTCATCCTCGTCACGCCGTACAAGAACTCCGGCTTCACCGACGTGTTGGGTTCGCCGTCCCCGCAGGCGGTCCTCGAGGGCAGCGGCGAGGCCTGGTTCCTCTCCGACGGCAAGCTCCTGAAGGGCACGTGGTCGCGGCCCGGGCCGGTCGGCCCGTTCACGTTCTCCGGCGCCTTCGGCGTCGCGGTGAAGCTCACGCCCGGGCAGACGTTCATCGAGCTGGCGCCCGGCGCGGGAAGTGCGTCGGTCCTCCCGTGACCCACTCGTACACTTGAGGCCCATGGCCGACGCCCCGGACTCCGTCACGCCCACCACCGGCACGTTCCGCGTGAAGCGCGGGCTCGCCGAGATGCTGCGGGGTGGCGTCATCATGGACGTGGTCGACGCCGCGCAGGCCAAGATCGCCGAGGACGCCGGGGCCGTCGCCGTGATGGCGCTCGAGCGCGTGCCCGCCGACATCCGGCGCGACGGTGGCGTCGCGCGCATGAGCGATCCGGCGCTGATCGAGGGCATCCAGGCCGCGGTCACGATCCCCGTGATGGCGAAGGCCCGCATCGGCCACTTCGCCGAGGCGCAGGTGCTCGAGTCGCTCGGCGTCGACTTCATCGACGAGTCGGAGGTGCTCACCCCGGCCGACGAGGCGCACCACATCGACAAGTGGTCCTTCGCCGTGCCGTTCGTGTGCGGCGCGACGAACCTCGGTGAGGCGCTGCGGCGCATCAGCGAGGGCGCCGCGATGATCCGTTCGAAGGGCGAGGCCGGTACCGGCAACATCGTCGAAGCCGTGCGTCACCTTCGGTCGATCCTCGGCGACATCCGCAAGATCCAGGTCGCCGACTCGGCGGAGCTGTTCGACTGGGCCAAGCGCCTCCAGGCGCCGTTGCCCCTCGTACAGGAGCTGGCCGAGACCGGACAGCTGCCCGTGCCGCTGTTCTGCGCTGGTGGGATCGCCACGCCGGCCGACGCGTCGCTCGTGCTGCAGCTCGGCGCCCAGGCCGTCTTCGTCGGCTCGGGCATCTTCAAGAGCGAGGATCCGGCGCGTCGAGCGCGCGCCATCGTCGAGGCCACCACCCACTTCCGCGACGCGTCGATCGTGGCGAAGGTCAGCCGTGGGCTCGGTGAGGCGATGCGAGGTCAGGAGATCGGCGCGCTCGAGACCAAGCTGGCCGACCGCGGTTGGTGAAGGCCAAGCCCCGCAGGTGAAGATCGGCGTTCTCGCGCTCCAGGGTGCGTCGGAGGCCCACCGCGCCATCCTCGACGCCCTCGACGAGACGACGGTCGAGGTTCGCACGCCCGCGGACCTGAGCGCCGTCGATGCCGTCATCCTGCCGGGCGGCGAGTCGACGACGATGTCGTTCCTGCTCGACTCGTCGGGCCTGCGGGCGCCGCTGCGGGAACGGCTGGCCGATGGCCTCCCGGCCTTCGGCACGTGCGCCGGCATGATCCTGCTCGCGACCGATGTGCTCGACGGCCGGCCCGACCAGGAGAGCCTCGGCGCCATCGACATCGCCGTGCGCCGCAACGCGTTCGGACGCCAGCGCGACTCGTTCGAAGCCGACCTCGACGTCGACGGCCTGGCCGGCGGCCGTTTCCACGCCGTGTTCATCCGGGCCCCTGCCGTCGAGCGGGTGGGCGCCGGGGTCGAGGTCCTGGCGCGGGTGGGGGATCGACCCGTCTTGTGCCGTCAGGGCAACGTGGTCGTAAGTTCTTTCCACCCCGAGCTGAGCGACGACCTCCGGCTCCACCAGCGTTTCCTCCAGGAGATGATCCGATGAGTGGCCATTCGAAGTGGGCGACGATCAAGCACCAGAAGGGCGCCAAGGACGCGAAGCGCGGGAAGGTGTTCGCCAAGCTCATCCGGCAGGTCGAGGTGGCGGCGCGCGAGGGCGGCGGCGACCCGGACTCGAACCCGACGTTGCGCACGATGTTCCAGAAGGCTCGTGACAGCTCGGTGCCGCTCGACACGATCGAGCGGGCGGTCAAGCGAGGCACCGGTGAGCTCGAAGGCGTGCGCTACGAGCCGGTGGCGTACGAGGGCTATGCGCCTTGCGGCGTCGCCGTCTACGTCGAGGTGCTGACCGACAACCGCAACCGCACCGGGTCCGAGGTGCGTTCGGCATTCTCGAAGCTCGGTGGCTCGTTGGCGGAACCGGGCGCCGTGGCCTGGCAGTTCGAGCGCAAGGGCGTGGTGGTCCTGCCGAAGAAGCTCGAGGAGGACGACCTCATGCTCGTCGTGCTCGACGCCGGCGCCGAGGACCTCGTCGACGACGGCGACACCTGGCGCGTCGTCTGCCAGCCCACCAACCTCGGGGCCGTGCGCGCCGCGCTCGACGAGAGCGGCATCGCCTACGACTCCGCCGACCTCACCATGCAGCCAACGACGAGCGTGTCGCTCGACACCGCCGAGGACGCCAAGAAGGTGCTGCGCCTCATCGACGCCCTCGACGACCTCGACGACGTGCAAGAGGTCTACGCCAACTTCGACATCCCCGACTCGGTGCTGCAAGCCGTCGAGGTCTGAGCGAGCTCGACGCGGTTGCGACCGGCGGCCCTGGCCGCGAGAGCGCGCGGTCGGCCATGCGGATGAGCGTCGACGTGCGAATCGGACGTCGGCTGGCGCAGTTCCTCGCCGTTAACGTCGGGTCATGATCCGCACGGGGGACAAGGCGCCGGACTTCACGCTCCCGGGGACCGGCGGCCGCGCCTACTCGCTGGCCGACGAACGGGGCCACGTCGTCGTGCTCGCCTTCTACCCCGGCGACGACACGCCCGTCTGCACGGCCCAGCTCAACAGCTACAACGTCGACCTCTCGACCTTCGGTGGGCTGGGGGCGCGGCTGTTCGGCATCAGCCCGCAGGACGTGGCCAGCCACGAGCAGTTCGCCTCGAAGTACGGGTTCGGCTTTGTGCTGCTGGCCGACGTCGACAAGGAGGTGGCCGAGGCCTACGGGATCCTCGGGCCGCTCGGGTTCTACCGCCGATCGGTGTTCGTCATCGACGGCGAGGGGATCGTCCGCTTCGCCCATCGGTCGGTCGTGGCCGCGAGCTACGTGCCCGCCGACGAGATCGAGGCGGCCATCCGCGCTGCCGCGGGGGCGTGACGGTACAGTCGAACCTGTGTTCGTCCTCGGCGTCGACCCCGGGCTGACCCGCTGCGGCTACGGCGCCGTCCGCCAGGAGGCCGGGCGCCTGCGCGCCGAGGCGGCGGGGGTCCTCACCACCTCGCCCGCCGAGGGCCTCCCGCAGCGACTGGCCGAGCTCCAACGCACGGTCCGGGCGCTGCTGGCGGAGCTGGCGCCCGACGCGGTCGCGGTGGAGCGGGTGTTCTTCCAGAGCAACGTGCGCACGGCGATGTCGGTCGGCCAGGCCAGCGGGGTGGTGCTCGCCGAGGCGGTGGCGGCCGGCTGTTCCGTGGTCGAGTACACCCCGACGCAGGTGAAGGCGGCGGTGACCGGCTCCGGGTCGGCCGACAAGACGCAGGTGCAGCGCATGGTGCGGTCGCTCCTCGGGCTCGTCGAGTTGCCGCGCCCCGCCGACGCCGCCGACGCCCTGGCCCTGGCCATCTGCCACCTGGCGGCAGCGCCGTTGCAAGCACGAGTGAGGGAAGCGGGATGAGTCGATGATCGGGTTCCTGCGCGGCACGTTGATCGACCGCAGCGCCACCGAGGTCCTGCTCGACGTGCAGGGCGTCGGCTACCGCGTGCTCGTGTCGCCCGCCACCATCGCCTCGCTGGGCGAGCCGGGCACCACGGCGGTGATGCACACCCACCTGCACGTGCGGGAGGACGCGCTCACGCTGTACGGCTTCCCGACGCGCGACGAGCGGGCGTGCTTCGAGGCGCTGCTGGGCGCCCACGGCGTCGGCCCGGCGCTGGCGCTGGCGATCCTGTCGGTCCACCGCCCGGCGTCGTTGCAGCACGTGCTGGCCACCGACGACGTCGACTCGCTGTGCCTGGTGCCGGGCGTGGGCAAGAAGACGGCGGCCCGCTTGCTGCTCGAGCTGAAGGCCCGTCTCGACCTGCCCGACGGGGATCTCGCCATCGTGCTCGGCGGTGAGGTCGGCCCGCGCGGCGAGGTGCGCGAGGCGCTCGTGGCTCTCGGCTACGGCCCCGAGGAGGTGCGCGACGCGCTGCGCGACCTGCCGGTCGACGGCGACGTCCAGCGCCTCCTGAAGGACGCGCTGACTCGACTGTCGACGGTTCGTTGATGCGAGACGAGGTGCTGGCCGGCGCGGCGATGCCCGACGACGACGCCGTCGAGACGGGTCTCCGGCCTCGTCGGCTCGACGAGTTCGTCGGCCAGCGCGAGGTGAAGGAGCACCTGTCGATCCTCCTGGGTGCCGCCCGCAAGCGCGGCCAGGCGGCCGACCACGTGCTGCTCGCCGGGCCGCCCGGGTTGGGCAAGACGTCGCTCGCCGGGATCGTCGCCACCGAGCTCGAGGTCGGCTTCCGGGTGACGTCGGGGCCGGCGCTGTCCCGCCCCGGCGACCTCGCCGCCATCCTCAGCAACCTCGACGAGGGCGACGTCCTCTTCATCGACGAGATCCATCGCCTGCCCCGCACCGTCGAGGAGGTGCTGTACCCGGCGATGGAGGACTTCCAGCTCGACATCGTGATCGGCCAGGGCCCGTCGGCCCGCTCGATCCGGCTCGACCTCCCGCGCTTCACGTTGGTCGGGGCCACCACCCGCACGGGACTCATCACCGGACCCCTGCGTGACCGCTTCGGGCTCGTCGAGCGCCTCGACCACTACCCGCCGGAAGACCTCGAGCGGATCGTCGGCCGCGCCGCCGGCATCCTCGGCGTGCGCCTCGATCCGGATGGCGGTCGCGAGATCGCCCGCCGGTCGCGGGGAACGCCCCGCATCGCCAACCGCCTGCTGCGCCGCGTCCGCGACTTCGCCGAGGTGCGGGGCGACGGCATCGTCACCTACGCCGCCGCGCTCGAGGGCCTCGTGCTGTACGGCGTCGACGAGCGGGGGCTCGACAAGGTCGACCGGGCCATCCTCGATGCGCTCTGCGCTCGCTTCGGTGGTGGGCCGGTGGGGCTGTCGACCTTGGCGATCAGCGTCAGCGAGCCCACGGAGACGGTCGAGGACGTCTACGAGCCCTACCTGATCCAGCAGGGACTGCTCGTGCGCACCCCGCGCGGCCGCGTCGCCCTCGCCGCCGCCTGGGAGCATCTCGGGTTGGCGCCGCCGGCCGGCGGCCCGCCCGGTCTGTTCGACTGACGGAGTCGCAGGTTCGTCGTCAGACCTGCGGCATCGAGACGCAGAGCCCGACGTGGAGCGGGTCGCGCTCGTAGGCGCAGGCGATGTAGCCGTTGTCGGCGTGGGCGGTACCGGCCAGACCGACGAACGATCCGAGCGAGACGACGGCGAGGAGCAGCAGGCGACGGATCACGGGTGGGTCCTTCCGGTGACGGAGGTGGTGAGCTGATCGATG
>Ga0070671_100001589_pt1 | contig 17085 bp, 13 predicted proteins | sample KBSS73metaG_FD_65341 | JGI IMG/M metagenome (GOLD analysis project Ga0070671, IMG submission 65341) | Switchgrass rhizosphere microbial communities from Kellogg Biological Station, Michigan, USA - KBS S7-3 metaG | ecosystem: Host-associated > Plants > Roots > Rhizosphere > Soil ...
CCCACCTTCGAGCACCACGCTCTGGATGCTGAGTGAACCGAGCAGCTGCAGCCCCGAGCGCACGTCGTCGCGCTCGGCGCCGAGCACCGTGATCCCCGCGCCGCGCAGCGCGTCGATGGTGGCGCCACTGTCTCGCATCGCCGTCGTGGACGTGAGCACGATCACCGGCCCCGCCGACAGCGTCGAAAACAGCCGCGCCGTCGGCGGTACGCGGAGCCGGCGATCGAACACCACGCGCGTGAGCGGGCGCTCGCGGTAGACCTCGCGCACCGTCAGCAGCGGATCGTCCACGAGCACGGTGCCCGACCCCACCGCCACGGCATCTACCTGCGCACGCACGCCGTGTGCGTGCCGGATCGACGGCAGCGACGTGAGCTGCGTGCGGCATCCGGGCGCCGAAGCCAGGCGTCCATCCAGGCTCGTCGCCGCTTTCAGCGTGACGAACGGACGTCCGGTGCGCACCGCGCTCAAGTACGGCTGATTGAGCCGCAAGGCCGCTTCGTGCTCGACGCCCACGTGGACGTCGATGCCGCTCGCCCGCAGCGCCTCGAAGCCTCGCCCCTGCACCAGCGGAAACGGATCCTCCATCGCCGCCACCACGCGCCGGATGCCGGCGGCGATGACGCGCACGGTGCAGGGGCCGGTCCTGCCCGTGTGCGCGCACGGCTCGAGCGTGCAGTACAGCGTCGCGCCGCGCGCCGCGTCACCGGCCTCGTCGAGCGCATGGACTTCCGCGTGCGCCTCGCCGGCGCGCTCGTGCGCACCCTGCCCCACCACGACGCCGTCATCGGAGACGACGCACGCCCCCACCAGCGGATTGGGCGCGGTGCGCCCCAGCCCCCGCCGGGCGTGCTCGATCGCCCGCCGCATCCACCGCGCGTCGTCTACCACGTGACGCCGTCTACCATTTGGCCTGGAAGAGCGCATCCACGTACTCGTCGGGCGAGAACGGGATCAGGTCGTCGATGCCTTCGCCGACGCCGACGTACTGGATCGGCAGCTTCAGATCGTGTGCGATGGCCACGGCCACACCGCCCTTGGCGGTGCCATCCAGCTTGGTCAGCACGATGCCGGTCACGCCGGCCACCTGGGTGAACTCCTTGGCCTGCTGGAGTCCGTTCTGTCCGACCGTGGCGTCGAGGACGAGGAGCACCTCGTGCGGCGCGCCCTCGGCGGCGCGCCCCGCCACGCGCCGGATCTTCTCGAGCTCGTGCATCAGGTTCACGCGGGTGTGCAGGCGCCCCGCGGTGTCCACCAGGATCGGATCGCAGCCGCGGCTCTTGCCCGATTGGATCGCGTCGAAGACGACGGCCGCCGGATCCGATCCCTCCTTGGCGCGTACGATGTCCACACCGGCCCGTCCGGCCCACACTTCGAGCTGCTCCACCGCGGCGGCCCGGAAGGTGTCGGCGGCGCAGACCAGCGGCCGGCGCCCCTCTTTCTTCATCAGGTTCGCGAGCTTGCCGATCGTCGTGGTCTTACCGGTGCCGTTCACCCCGACGATGAGCGTCACCTGCGGCGAGTGGCCGTTTGCGCCGCGGGCGCCCGGCACGGTGTCGAAGATCTGCAGGATCTCCTGCTTGACCAGATCGCGCAGGCTCTCGCCGTGCCGCGACCGGGTGCGCACCGACGTCACGATGCGCTCGGTGGCGGCGACGCCGATGTCGGCGCCGATGAGAATCTCCTCGAGCGCCTCGATGGTATCGACATCGACCTGACGCGTGCGCTGCTCCGGCGCGTCGGCCTGCTGCACCAGCTCGTCGAAGCGATCGAAAATCTGCTGCTTGGTGCGGGTGAGCCCCGCCTTCAGCTTGTCGAAAAACCCCATACCTTCCTGTCTCGCCACGGCCCGGAGGGCGACGGCGGATTAGCCCGCTTCCGCCCGCTGCGGCCGCACCATCAGCTCGCCGAGCGCCGTTCGCGGATCCTTGCGGCCCGCCAGCAGTTCGGCCACCTGCGACGCGATCGGCATCTCGACACCGTAGCGAACCCCGAGTTCGAGCGCGGCGCGCGTCGTCCGCACCCCTTCGGCCACCATCCGCGTCCCGTCCACGATGTCCTGCAAGGGGCGCCCGTGCGCCAGCTCGATGCCGACGCGGCGGTTGCGGCTCGGCGGACTGGTGCAGGTGAGCACCAGATCGCCGAGGCCCGTCAGCCCCGACAGCGTTTCACGCTGCGCGCCCGCGGCACAGGCCAGGCGCGAGATCTCGGCGAGGCCGCGTGTGATCAGCCCGGCCAGGGCATTGTGGCCAAGGCCGAGACCCTCGACGACCCCCGCCGCGATGGCAATCACGTTCTTGAGGGCGCCGCCGATTTCGACGCCAACCACGTCGCTCGTGCCGTAGAGCCGGAAGTAGGGTGCGCGAAACTCCGCCTGCACCGCTTCCACGACCCGGGCGTCGCGCGAGGCCACCGAGACCGCCGTCGGCAGCTCGCGCGCCAGTTCGGAGGCGAAGCTCGGTCCAGACAGGACCGCCACCGCCACCTCGGGCCCCAGCTCCTGCTCGAGGATCTCCGACACCCGGTAGAGCGTGTGCTGCTCCAACCCCTTGGTGGCGCTGACGACGATCGCGCCGCGCGGCACCGACGGCGACGCCAGCCGCGCGATGTCGCGGGTGCCGTGCGACGGCGTGGCCATCACCACGACCGCGGCCCGGTCGAGCGCCTCGGCGATATCGTGCGTCACCCGCATGTTCGACGGGAAGCGCACGTCCGGCAGGTAGACCGCGTTGATCTGCCGGAAGCGCATGTCGGCAATCAGGCCGGCGTCGCGCCCCCACAGGCACGCGTCGTGGCCGGCGCGCGCCAGATGCACGGCGAGCGCCGTACCCCAGCCCCCCGCACCGAGTATCGCTACCTTGTGGATGACAGCCCCCTAAAGGTGAGTTTAGTGGCAGAGAGGGCAGAGAGGGCAGAGAGGGTAAGAGTCTCCGCCTACTCCGCCATCAGGCCGGCGGGACCGTTAAGTGGCGGCGGACCATGTCCAGCGCCGCCTGCGAGGCCTGGAACTTCACCAGCTCGCGGTCGCCGAAAAAGCGATAGGTCCGCGACGTCGTCCCACCGCCGGTCGCGAGCGCCACGGCGACGGTGCCGACGGGCTTCTCGGGCGTGCCGCCGCCTGGGCCGGCGATGCCGGTAATGCCGAGTCCCAGATCGGCGCCGGCTCGCGCGCGGATGCCTTCGGCCATGGCCCGCGCCACCGGCTCGCTCACCGCTCCGTGGCCGGCGATCAGCGCCTCGGGCACACCGACCAGCGACATCTTCGCGTCGTTGGCATATGCCACGACGGAGGCTCCGACGTAGCGCGAACTGCCCGGCACATCGGTCAGGCGCGAGGTGAGGAGGCCGCCCGTGCACGATTCCGCGGCGGCAATCCACAGCCCGCGCACCGCGAGCGCCTCGCCCACCACTTCTTCGAGCCGGCGGCCGTCGGTGCTGAAGACGTCCTCGCCGATGACGCCGAGCGCCTGCGCCGTGGCCCGTTCGAGAATGGCCGCGGCCTCTTCGCGCGACGAGTGGCGCACCGACAGATGCACCTCGATCTGCCCCAGCGTCGCGAGGATCGTGGCCGACACCGGCGGCGACGCCGCCGCCCACTCTTCGTAGAGCGGGTGCAGCGCCTGGTCCACGTGCGACTCGAAGCGCCCGGCGATGCGGAGAGTCCGCCGCACGATGGCGACACCCGACGCACGAGCGCGCAGCCTCGACGACGCCAGCGCCGTCATCATCGGCTTCAGCTCGCGTGGCGGGCCCGGCAGCAGGATCACCGTCTGCGCGCCGTGATCGATCCACAGCCCCGGCGCGCTGCCGTTCGCGTTGTCGATCACTTCCCCACCGGCCGGCACCATCGCCTGGCGGAGGTTGTTGAGCGGCATCGGCACGCTCAGCCCGCGTGACGCATAGCGGCGCTTCAGGTGCTCGACCAGTCCGGCGTTCTCCGTCAGTGGGCGGCCGAGCACGTCTGCCACCGCCTCGCGCGTCAGGTCGTCATCGGTCGGCCCGAGGCCGCCGCACACCACCAGCAGATCGACGCCGCTGAGCGCGGCGCGCAGCACGTGGCTGAGCACGGCACGGTCGTCGCCGGCCACGTGCTTCGACGCCACGTCGATGCCGACGCCGTTCAGCTGTTCGGTGATGAAGAGCGAATTGGTGTCGAGCCGCGTCGTCTCGAGCAGTTCGCTGCCCACGGCGACGATCGACGCACGCGCGAGGACGGCGGGGGCGGGAGTCGTCACACGAGCCATCCGGCCGGCGCGATCCACAACAGTCCGCGCATCAGAAGATGACCGTAGACGGCCGCCATCGCATCGTCGGCCATGATCCCCAGGCCACCGTGGAGCGACTCGAACTGGCGCGACGGCCACGGCTTCACCACGTCGAGGACGCGGAAGACGAGAAACCCGGCGAAAGCCCCGAGCGGCGTGACCGGCAGCCAGAGAAGCGTGATCAGCATCCCGACGACCTCGTCGATCACCACCGGCCCCGGGTCGGTGCCTCCGAGCGCCTGCTCGGCGATCGACGCCGCCCACACGCCGGCCGCAAACAGGACCGCGATGAGCAGCGGCTGGGCCCATGCCGCCTCGACGCCGCGAATCAGGTAGAAGACGGCAACGCCCGCCGCCGATCCCACGGTGCCGGGCGCGACCGGTGCGAACCCGATGTAGCCGCAGGTGGCGATGAGGAGGCCGAGACGACGCATCAGTGAGGGAGCAATCCGTCCGGCCGCGGGCTCAGCGGGACGACAACGCGACCACCCGTGTCCCCGACGCCCGATCGTGCGCGCCGCGCCGGAGCGGGTCCGCGATCGCGGTCAGGAACGGGGCGCCGGCGGTAGCGATCGACGCCAGCTCGAGCACCGCGCGCCGCAACGCGCGCCCGGCGTCGAGCGCACCGCCGTCCTCGGACACCACGCGAATGTGGGTGGCCATCTTGCCGATGGTCTGGCCACCCGCGGTGGTGAAGGCGCTGAGATACGCCACCTTGACCGAGAGCAGGAAGGCGGCCAGCGGCAGCCAGGGCAGGACACGCCAGTCGGCAAACGTCAGATCCGTGAGCCGCAACGTGAAATACAGCACGACCAGATCGATGCCGAGCAGGATGCCGTGATCGATGATCGCGGCCGTCGCGCGCCGGCCGAACGGGCTGGCGTCAGCGGCCGGATCGGCCCGGAACGACGGCCGGCGAAGCGTGGCGAACGGCGTCGCGGCGGCCGGCGCCTCGAAATCGTCGGCCACGACGTCGTCCTCGTCGCCTGCCGCCTCGTCGTCCGGTTCTTCGACGAACTGCAGCACCGCATCCTCGGGCGCCGATCGATCGAGCGTCGTCACCGGCCGCAGCCTCGGCGTCTCCGGCGTGCGCCGCACGGCGAGCGGTGGCCGCGGCGTGGCCGGCAGCCGCACGAGCGGTTCGTCGTCCGCCCCATCCGGCGCGAAGAGCGGCAGCGCCGGCACGTCGTCCGAGATCGCCGCGGCAGCGCGCGGCAGCACCGGAGCGATGGCCGGCAACGGCTCCTCGTCGGCCTCGATCTCGGCAGGACCGGCAAACGTCATGGCCGGCCCTTCGGGTTCGGCGACGTCGCGGAAGCGATCGATGTCGGGGGCCGTCCAGCTGCCGAGCGACGGCGAGAGATCGAGAGCCAGGCCCGCCACCGCGGGTTCGGCGTGCCGCATCGGCAGTTCGGAAGGCACGGCCAGGGAGTCGTCCTCGGCCATCCCCAGCAGCGAGAAGTCGTAGCCGCAATTCTTGCAGCGATCGCCGGTCTCGAAGCCGATGTAGAGACACTTCGGACACTTCATCGGGCCGCCTCCGGTGTGGGGTCGAGCGCCTGGATCTCCGACAGCACTTTCCGCTGAATCTCGGCGCGCAGCGTATCGGCGGCGCCCCGCTGCGCGTCGGCCACGTCGACCGCGTCGAGGAGGCGCAGTGCCTCGACATCACGCCCCTGCGCGCGCAGCGCCTCCGCCTGCGCCAGCGTGCGATCCGACGCGCGCGCCATGGGAAGCGGCTCGGCGGGAGCTGACGCTGCCGCCGGCACCGCAATCGGGAGCTCGGCCACGAACGTGGCGAGCGGACGCGACGCGACCAGAATCGCCGCGGCAGCGGCCACCGAAATGGCCACCGTCACGACCCAATTCCAGACCGCGGACTTCGCGGCGGCGTGAGACCCGATCTGTCCGGCCGGCGCCACGGGCGCTGGCAGCAGTTCGCTTCGCTGCAGCCGCTCGAGAAACAGGTGCGCGGTGTCGCTGTGTCCGCCGCGATCGACCGCTCGTGTCAGCAGCGTGCGGGCCGTGGAGAGGTCGCCCGCGTGGTAGGCGCTGACCCCTTCCTGCACGAGAGCCTCGAGCTCGCGTTGCCGCTCGGCCACGAGCCCGCGGGCCCGATCGATGTAGGCCTTGGCCCGGCTGTTGCGGCGGTCGAGGAACGCCACGCGGGTCCAGACGTCGATCGCCTGCTCGTAGCGTCCGGCAAAATACTGGTCGAGACCGGCGAGGAGCAGCAGCTCGACCCGGCTTTCGCGATCTCCCCCCTCCGCGTCTTCCGCAAGGTCGCGCGGCGCGGCGTGGGGCACTTGGCGCGGTCGATCGGACATTCAGTAACTGCGGGGCGATCGGGGGTTCGCCCGCTGGCGATTATCCGGCAACGGCGCAGATCGGTCAATGAATTGCGGTGCAGGTATCTACGTGGTACAAGCAGACCCGGCTCGATGACGATCCTCGATCACAGCTTGGCGCCCCGTGTGGCGCTGCTCAAGCCCACCGCGGTCAACACCATTTTGGCCGACGTGCGCCGTGTGCAGGCCACCGGCACGTCCGTCGTGTCGCTCATGCGCGGCGAGCCGGACTTCCGCACGCCCGACCATATCGCCGACGCGGTCATCGCGGCGGTGCGCGCCGGCCGGACGTCCTATCCCGACAACCGCGGCGAGATCCGGTTTCGCGAAGCGGTGGCCACCAAGCTGGCGCGCGACAACGGCGTCTCCTACGACCCGGGCACCGAGATTCTCGCCACGACCGGCGCTACGCTCGGCCTGGCCTGCGCGCTGACCGCGGTCGTCGGCGACGGCGACGAAGTGCTGCTGCCCGACCCGATCTACGACGCCTACCACTCCCCCATCGCGCTCGCCGGCGGGCGGTCGCGTGCGGTGCGCGCCTCGATCGTCCAGGACCGCTTCGAGCTGTCCGTCGACGCGCTCGAGGCCGCCGTCACCCCGGCGACCCGGGTCCTGCTCCTCAACACGCCGTGGAATCCCGTCGGGACGGTCTTCCGGCGCGACGAACTGGAGGCGCTCGCGGCCTTTGCGCTGCGCCGCAACCTGCTGGTCATCAGCGACGAGATCTACGAGACGATCGTCTTCGACGGCCGCCGGCACATCTGCCCGGCGAGCCTGTCGCCCGAGCTCCGCGCCCGCACCATCGTCGTCAACAGCCTGTCGAAGACCTATGCGATGCCGGGCTGGCGGGTGGGCTACTGCGCCGCACCAGCCGCGATCATCCAGGCGATGTTCCTCGTCCTGCAGCAGTCGAGCCGCGGACCCGCCACCTTCATCCAGGACGCCGCGGCCGAGGCCCTTACCGGCACGCAGGAGCCGACGCTGGCGATGCAGCGGGAATATGCCGCCCGCCGCGCGCAGGTGATCGCGGCGCTCCAGGGTATTCCCAACGTGCGCGTGCTGCCGCCCGAAGGCGGCTTCTTCGCCATGGTGGACGTGCGCGCGACCGGGCGGACGTCGAACGACGTGAGGCTGCACCTCCTCGAGCAGCACGGCGTGGTCGTGGCGCACGGCTCCGCGTACGGCCCGGGTGGTGAAGGGACGCTCCGCGTGGCCTTCGCGAGCGGCGGCGACACCCTGGCGCGCGGGCTCGAGCGGCTGCGCACGGGGCTCTCCAGCCTGTGACCCTGCTGAAAGTCGACGCGTTCCCGCCGCTTGCGCAGGCGGACCCGTCGCGCGTGGACCTCGGCGCCCTCGAGCGCGCGCTTCGCGTCCACACCACCGCCGAGGTGCGCTTCGACGGTGTCTCACGCGCGCTCTATTCCACTGATGCCAGCGTCTACAAGATTCGGCCGCTGGGCGTCGTGCTGCCGCGAACCCGCGAGGACCTCGTCGAGATTGTCCGCATCTGCGCCAGGGCCGGCTGCCCGCTCTCCATGCGTGGCGGCGGCACGTCGCAGGGCGGTCAGCCGATCGGAACCGGCCTCGTCGTCGACACCTCGAAGTATCTGAACGCGATCCTCGAGGTGAACGTCGCCGAACGCTGGGCGCGCGTCGAACCAGGCATCGTGCTCGACGAGCTGAACGCGCAGCTTCACCCGCACGGCCTGCGGTTCGCGCCAGACGTCTCTACCGCCAGCCGCGCCACCGTGGGCGGCATGATGGGCAACAACTCGAGCGGGGCGCGGTCGGTCTACTACGGCAAGACGATCGATCACGTCATCGAGCAGGACGTCGTGCTGTCGGACGGATCCGTGACGCGCTTCGGTCCGCTCTCCTCCGAGGCGCTCGACGCCGCATGCGCCGGCGACGGCCTCGAGGCGCGCTGCTACCGGACCGTACGCGATCTGGCCCGGGCGCACGCCGACGAAGTGGAGCGCCGCTACCCCAAGGTGCTGCGGCGCGTCATGGGCTACAACCTCGACGAGTTCACACGAGGCGACCGCCCGTTCAACCTGGCGAAGCTGCTCGTAGGCTCGGAGGGCACGCTGGGCGTCGTGCTGGCCGCCAAGATCAACCTGGTGCCGCTGCCGAAGGCGAAGGCAGTAATGGCGATTCAGTTCACCGAACTGCTCGACGCGCTCGGCGCCACCCCGCTCGTCCTCCGCCACGGCCCGTCGGCGGTCGAGGTGATGGACGGCTTCATCCTCAACTACACGAAACAGAGCCCGGCGCTGACGGCCATGCGCGACAGCTTCATCGAGGGCGATCCCGGCGCGCTCCTCTGCGTCGAGTTCTACGCCGACGAGGCGGCCGCGCTCCCCCCGCGCCTGCAGGCGCTCGAAGCCGACCTGCGCGCGCACGGCTTCGGCTACCGCTACGTCCACGCGCTCGACCTTCCGACGCAGGCGCGCGTCTGGGGGCTGCGCGAAGCGGCGCTCGGCCTGTCGATGGCAATGAAGGACGACGCCAAGTCGCTGTCGTTCGTCGAGGACACGGCCGTGCCGCCCGAGCGTCTGCGAGGCTACATCGAGCGCTTTCTCGCGATCATCCGCGGGCATGGCACCACGGCCGGCGTGTACGCCCACGCGTCGGTGGGCTGCCTGCACGTCCGCCCGGTCGTGAACATGAAGACCGAAGAAGGCGTGAAGCGGTTCGAGGCGCTGGCCAACGACGTCGCCGATCTGGTCCTCGAATTCGGCGGCGCGCTGTCAGGCGAGCACGGCGACGGGCTGGTGCGCAGCCCGTTCATGCGCAAGATGTTCGGGCCGGTCATCTACGACGCCTTTCGCGCCATCAAGCAGACCTTCGACCCGGCGGGGCTCTTCAACCCCGGCAAGATCGTGGATGCCGGGCCGATGACCGCGAACCTGCGCTTCGGCGCCGGCTACGTGACGCCGCGTCCCGAGACGGTGTTCGACTACGGCGAGTACGGCGGCTTCGGAGGCGCGGTGGAGATGTGCAGCGGCGTCGGCGCGTGCCGCAAGACGCTCGAGGGCACCATGTGCCCGTCGTACATGGCCACGCACGACGAGCAGCACACCACACGCGGCCGCGCCAACGTGCTGCGGCTCGCCATGGCGGGGCGGATGAACGAGGCCGGCCTCGACGACCGCGGCGTCTACGACACGCTCGATCTGTGCCTCGAGTGCCGCGCTTGCAAGGCCGAGTGCCCGGTCGGCGTCGACATGGCGCGCTACAAGAGCGAGTTCCTCTTCGGCTACTGGCAGCGCCATGGGACGTCGCTCGAAGCGCGCGCCCTCGGCAATGCGCGATCGCTGGCGCGGCTGGGCAGCGCCTTCGCGCCGCTCTCGAACGCCGTCGCGGGGAGCGCCCCGGGACGGGCGATGACCGAACATCTCCTCGGCATCGATCGGCGACGCCGCCTCCCCGTGTTTCAGCGCCGGACCCTCGAACGGCGCCTTCCGCGCGAGGCCGGTGCCACGAGCGGACCGCTGCTGTTCGTGGACACCTTCACCAACTACTACGAGCCCGAGATCGGCGAGGCGGCGCTCCACGTGCTCGCGGCGGGCGGGGCGCCCGCCACGCTCGCCCGCAACGGCTGCTGCGGGCGCCCGCAGATCTCGAAAGGGCTGCTCGACGACGCCCGCTTGCTGGCCAAGACCAACGCCGACCGGCTCTACGATGACGCGGCGGCGGGGCGTCCGATCATCTTCTGCGAGCCGAGCTGTCTGTCCGCGGTACGCGAGGACGCACCCGCCCTGCTGCGCGGCGAGGCCCGGCGCAAAGCCGAGGTGGTGGCCGGCGTCAGCGTGCTGTTCGAGGAATTCGTCGCGCGCCTGAGCGCGCCGCTGCCGCTCGTGGCCGGACCGGCGCAGGTGCTGCTGCACGGGCACTGCCACCAGCGCTCGATGGGGCTGGTGCCGCCGGCCAAGGCGCTGCTGTCGCGGATCCCGGGCGTGATCGTCGTGGACGCGGAGGCCGGCTGCTGCGGGATGGCCGGCTCGTTCGGGTACGGCCGCGATCACTACGACGTCTCGAAAGCCATCGGCGAGCGCCGCCTCTTCCCCGCCGTCCGCGGCCGCGACGCGAACACCGTGGTCGTCGCCGCCGGTACTTCCTGTCGCCATCAGATTCACGATTTCACCGGCGCCGAGGCCGTTCACCCGGCCGTGCTGCTGGGGTCGCTCCTTCCGGAAGGGTCCCGCACATGAACCTCGCCTGGCTGTCGCTGGGCGCGCTCGTCCTCGCGATGATCGTGAGCTGCTTTTCCGAGCTGAACGTCGGCGTGCTGGCGCTGGCGCTCGCGTGGCTGGTCGGCGTCTACGCCGGCGGCCTCGGCCTCAACGAGGTGCTCGGCGGCTTTCCAGTCCAGCTCTTTCTCACGCTCGCCGGCGTGACGCTGATGTTCACGATGGCGCAGCTCAACGGCACGCTGGACCGGGTGGCGCATGCGGCCGTGCGCATTTGCCGCGGCAACGCCGGGCTCATCCCGGTGATGTTCTTCGCGCTCGCGTGCCTGATCGCCTCGGTCGGGCCGGGCAACACCGCCACCGCCGCGATGATGGCGCCGATGGCGATGGCGGTGGGCGGACGGGCCGGTATTCCCCCGTTCCTCATGGCCATCATGGTGGGCAACGGCGCCCAGGCGGGCGCGCTCTCACCGTTTGCGCCCACGGGGATCATCGTGACCGGCCTGATGATGAAGATCGGCCTCGGCGGACACGAACGGCGCACCTACATCGCGAACCTGATCGCGCACGCGATCGTCGCGTTCGTTGGCTATTTCCTGTTCGGCGGCTGGCGCCTGTTCAAGGAGCACGACTCACGGGCCGCCGCCGACGTGGCCGGCACGATCGATTTCACCGCCAAGCACGGCGTGACGCTGGCCGTGGTGGGTTGCGTGCTGATTGCCGTGCTCTTCCTCAACGCCAACATCGGCATGGCCGCCTTCACCGGCGCCGTCGCGCTGTCGACGCTCCGGCTGGCGGAGACCGAGCCCGCGATTCGCAAGATGCCGTGGACGCCGATTCTGATGGTGTGCGGCGTCAGCGTACTCGTGGCGCTGCTCGAGAAGACCAAGGGGCTCGATCTCTTCACGGAGCTCCTGGCGTCGATCGCGTCGCCCGGCACGCTCACCGGCGTCGTGGCGTTCGTGACCGGCCTGATCTCCGTCTACAGCAGCACGTCGGCCGTCGTGCTGCCGGCGTTCCTGCCCACCGTGCCCGGACTCATCGCGCGCCTCGGCGGCGACGCCTTCAGCGTGGCCACGTCGATGAACGTTGGCGCACACCTCGTGGACATGTCGCCTCTGTCTACGACCGGCGCCATGTGCATCGCGGGCATCGCGGACCCGGGCCAGGTAAGACCCACCTACAACAAGCTGCTTGCCTGGGGGCTGTCCATGACGATCATTGGAGCCCTTGGGTGCTGGCTGTTCTTTTGACGGCTCCAGGCTCCAGGCTCCAGGCTGAGCGCCGTCATGCGTCAGCCCAACGTCGCAACAAATTGTGATACACCGCTGTGAGCTGCACGGCGGCCGGGTGCTCGGGCAGATCGAGCGTGAGGCGCTGGATCGCGGTGTCGAGGTCGAAGAGCAGCGTCCGCTGCCCGTCGTCGCGCACCATGCTCTGAATCCAGAAGAACGACGCGATGCGCGCGCCCGACGTCACCGGCTTCACGTTGTGCAGGCTCGTCGCCGGATACAGCACCATATGCCCGGCGGGCAGCTTGGCCACGTGCACTCCGTAGGTGTCCTCGATCATCAGCTCGCCGCCCTCGTATTCCTCCGGTTCGGACAAGAAGAGCGTGGCCGAGAGGTCGGTGCGGATGCGCACGCCGCTGATCGGGCTCTGGCGGATGGCGTTGTCCACGTGATTGCCGAACGACTCGCCGCCCCGATAGCGGTTGAAGAGCGGCGGGAACACCTTGAGCGGCAGCGCGGCTGAGACGAAGAGCGGGTTGCGCTGGAGCGCCGCAAGAATCTGGTCGCCGATCTGCCCGGCCAGCGGATCGTGCTCGGCCAGCTGCATGTTGTCCTTGGCGCGAGCCGCCTGCATACCGGCCGTCGCACGCCCATCGACCCACCTCGCCTCATTGAGCAGGCGGCGGGCGTGGGCCACCTGCTCGGCGTTCAGGACGTCCGGGATCTGCAGGATCATGTCGCGGGGTTTTCGGCGATGGACATGGCGGCGCGTGAGCGCCGGCGCGACAGCCATGCGCGCGCTCGACGCAGAGCCAGGGCCATGCCGGTCCACACCAGAACCACGGCACCAGCAGACGCCACACCCGCCACGGTCTGGCCCGCGAGCCCCAGGACCTCGCCCGTGTGCGCGAAGCGCATCAGGCTGCGCAAACGCCGGCCCGCCCCCTGATCGGCAAAGGCTTCGTAGCGGACGACCGCGCCGGCGCGGTCGAGCGTGAGGGTGGAGCGCAGCTGCGGCTGCCCGCCGTCGCCGCGGTCGATCGCAAAGCTGACCGGTCCGCTCGCCGACTCGGGCAGACGGACCGTCACGGTCCGCCAGTCGCGCTCCTGCTGCGCCGCGCGCTGCAACAGACCGGCGAGCCCTTCGGTGGACACACGCGGCGTCCCGGCGCCGCGCCCACGCCCCCCTTCCCGCGCGGCCGCCTCGCCAGCTCCACCGCCGCGGCGTCCGGCAGGCGGCGTCTCGCCGGCGGCGCGATACACCCAGTCGTTGGCCCACGGGAACGAGATCGGGACGGCGCTCACTACGACGATGAACAGCGGCGCCAGGCACCACACGCCGATGGCGTTGTGCCAGTTGAAGTCACGCGCCTTCCCCCGCGCGCCGCGCGTGAACCACACCACCGGCCGCACGTGCTGCCACGTCCGCTTGCGGGGGAACCACAAGTAGAGACCGGAGCAGACGATGAAGAGGAAGAGCAGGTTCGACCAGCCGGTGAACGCCCGCGCGGTCGGGCGCGCCTCGCCTTCGGCGGAGAGCCAGCGGTGCCACCCGCGCACGTCGGACATGAACTGCCGCATCCGCTGCCGGCCTTCGCCGAGGGGACGACCCGTGTAGGCGTCGAGGTAGAACGCGCGAGCGCCGGCGCTGACGATCACCGCATCGTCGACCTCGGAGCCCACGACGACGCTTGACGGTGTGAGGTCGGGGTGCGCCCGCTGGAATGACGCCACCACCTGCTCCAGCGGCAGGCGTGCGGAACTCGACGGCGACACATTCGAACGCAGATCGGAGTTCGACCACTCGACGAGCTGCCGCTCGTAGGTGAGCAGCACGCCGGTGACCGACATCAGGAGGATCAGGGCTCCGGCCAGCACGCCGGCGACCAGGTGCGGCCAGAAGAGCAGGGTTCGCAGCTTCATTCGAAAAGGGTCCGCGGGAGATGCGCCGGGGCGCTGCCGGACGCCTCAATGTTGAGACTGAGTCTCACACGCAGATTAGATATCCGACCTTTTCGGTCTGTCAAGGCCCCTGCAGCGGTCGGAATGGAGCGGGCGGTTTTCAGGCCGCTCCGTAGCCGCGCGCGGCGATGGGCCACACGTCGACGACGCGCTCCCCTTCGACGGCGTAGATCACGTCGTGGAGATTCATCGTCGGGTCGGTGTGCGACGGGATGAGGCGCACATGATCGCCGACGCGAATTGAGCAGTCGGGCGGAATCGCGATCGTGGCGTGCTCGTCGTTGAGCGAGGTGACGGTTGCGCCGGCCAGGCCGTGCACGCGCGGCAGGCCGTGATCCTTCGTGGCGGACTTGTGGCCGGCGTCCGCTACGCAGCGGTCCGCGGACGGGCGGCTCACGGTGGTCCCGAGCACGAAGAAGGCCTGTTCGAACGGAACCCCGACGTCACCGTAGTCGGTGTCCATCAGCGCATACGAGCCGGCCTGGATCTCGGTGACCCCGGCCACCCGCCCGCTGATGTCGTAGGTGCCGGTGCCGCCGCCCGAGACGATCTCGCACGGGAGGCCGGCCGCTCGCAGCTGCCCGGCGGTGTCCACGAGCGCGGCCATCGCGCGCTGCGCCTGCACGGCCCGTTCGGCGCGCTCACGAACCGGCTGCACGTGCCCTTCGTAGCCCATCACCCCGCGCAGCGCCAGCCCGGCAGTGCGCGCCACGCGGGCGGCCAACGTCACCGCCGCCTCGCCCGGCAGGACGCCGCAGCGCATCTGTCCCACGTTGAGATCCACCAGCACGCCGATGGTCACGCCTGCGGCACGCGCCGCCACGGCCAGCGCCTCGAGCCCTTCAACGGAGTCCACCGCCACCGTCAGCCGGCACGACGCGGCCAGCGCGGCGGCGCGGCCGCACTTGTCCGCGGTGACGAGCTCGTTGGCCAGCAGGATGTCGTCGCAGAGCCCGGCCACTGCCTCGGCCTCGCGCAGGGTCGCGCACGTGAGACCCACGCAGGAACCGGCCGCCAGCTGGCGGCGCGCGATCTCGGGAGTCTTGTGCGCTTTCACGTGCGGCCGCAGCCGGCACGTGCCCTCGGCGAAGAACCGCGCCATCCTCGCGATGTTGCGGTCGAGCGCCGCCACGTCCACGATGAGCGCGGGCGTCGGCACCCCCGCCAGGGTCGATGGGGTCACGACGGCTCCTGATCGTCGTCGGAGCGGCGCGCGGGCGCGATGCCGAAGCGGCGCATCTTGCGATACAGGTTGCTGCGCTCCACGCCGAGCACGTCGGCGGTGCGCGACATGTTGCCCTGCTGGACGGCGAGCGCGTGGAGGATGTAGCCCTTCTCGAAGTCGTCGCGGGCGACGTGCAGCGGCACCAGCCGATCGGGAGTCGCTTCGGCGCGGGGCGTGACCAGACCGCCCTGGCCGAGGAACGCGAGGTCGGCGGCCGTCACCACTTCGCCCGGCACCATGATCATCAGGCGCTCGATGACGTTGCGCAGCTCGCGCACGTTGCCCGGCCAGCCGTAGCGCCGCAGCACCGCCACCGCCTCGGCCTCGAAGGTCTTCGGCCGGCGCCCGTATTCGCGCGCCAGCAGCGCCATGAAGTGGTCGGCGAGCAGCTGGACGTCCTCGGGCCGCTCGCGCAGCGGCGGCACGAAGATCGGCACGACGTTCAGGCGGAAGTAGAGATCCTCGCGGAAGCGTCCGGCCCGGATCTCCTCGGTCAGGTCCTTGTTGGTGGCCGCGAGCACGCGCGCGTCCACGCGGATGCGGGTCGAGCCGCCCACCGCCTCCATCACCTGCTCCTGCAGCACCCGCAGCACCTTGGCCTGCGTCTTCAGGCTCATGTCGGCGATTTCGTCGAGGAAGATCGTGCCGCCGTTGGCGGTCTCGAACTTGCCGCGGCGATCGGCCACCGCGCCGGTGAACGCTCCGCGTACGTGCCCGAACAGCTCGCTCTCGATCAGCTCTTCGGGAATCGCCGCGCAGTTCACCTCCACGAAGGGCGCCGAGCGCCGCCGGCTCATCGCGTGGATGTTGCGCGCCACGAGCTCCTTGCCGGTGCCGTTCTCGCCGAATATGAGCACGCGCCCGTTCGAGGGCGCCGCCATCGCGATCTGATCGCGCAGGCGGCTCATGGCGTGACTCTCGCCGACCATCGTGTGCTGCGCGTCCACCCTGGCGCGCAGCGCGATGTTCTCGGCCTGCAGCCGCCGCTGCCGCAGCGCGTTGCGCACGACCAGCACGGTCTTGTCGAGCGACAGCGGCTTCTCGACGAAGTCGAAGGCCCCCATCTTGATCGCCCGCACGGCGGCTTCGACGCTGCCGTGGCCGGAGATGATCACCACCTCGGCATCGAACTCTCGTTCGCGCATCCGCGTCAGCGTGGCCAGGCCGTCCATGCCTGGCAGCCAGATGTCGAGCACCACGACGTCGTAGGGCTGGCGGCCAAGCCGATCGAGGCACGCCTCGCCGCTGTCCACGGCGTCCACGGTGTAGCCCTCGTCGCGCAGCACCCCGCCGAGAGCGCTGCGGACGCCCGGCTCGTCGTCGACGATGAGGATCGACGACATCAGCAGGGCAGCTCGATGACGAACCGCGTACCGCGGGGCACGTTGTCGGTCACCTCGATGGCGCCGCCGTGCTCGGCCACGATGCGGCGCACGATGGCGAGGCCCAAACCGCTGCCTCGCTGCTTGGTGGAGTAGTACGGCAGGAAGAGTTTCTCGCGCTCCGCCGACGAAATCCCCGGCCCGTCGTCGGCCACGACGATGCGCAGCAGGTTGTTCACCTTGTCGTGCTCGGTCGAGAGCGCAATCGTCCCGGTGCGGTTCATCGCCTCGGCCGCATTGTCCACGAGGTTGAGCACCACGCGGCGCATCTGTTCGGGATCGACCGACGCGCGCGGCAGCCCGGCGCCGTAGCAGCGCTCGATCCGGACGTTTGGCAGCAGGCCGTCATAGAGGGCGAGGGCGCTGTCGAGCAGGGCATGCACGTCGGTCAGCACGGCCCGCGGCGCCGGCATGCGCGCGAACTGCGAGAACTCGTCCACCAGCCCCTTCAACGACTCGACCTCGGCGATGATGGTGC